>Ga0208570_1000041_pt1 | contig 69986 bp, 89 predicted proteins | sample DeeseametaMP1202_FD_184192 | JGI IMG/M metagenome (GOLD analysis project Ga0208570, IMG submission 184192) | Marine microbial communities from the Deep Indian Ocean - MP1202 (SPAdes) | ecosystem: Environmental > Aquatic > Marine > Oceanic | place: South Indian Ocean | collected 2011-03-08
CTGGAGGAAATGTCTAAGTTAATACCCCTCTGGAGACCAGGAACCACGGGGGCTGTGTAGTATTATGTCTTTTTAAGACGGAAAATCCCCAGGACCCCCATTAGCTTAAGTGTCTTACTTATTAGGTGTTCTGGAAAGGCTTTCTAGATGTCACTGTAATTCACTAAAGAACTGCAGCATTTTTTATTAAAACACGAAAGTAAAAAACCATTAAAATCAGATAGTTATCTCGTGCCTATGAACAATTAGCCCCCAATATAGTCGGACACCCTATTCAGCAACTAAGACCGGCTGTTAAACGTCAATTACTTTGGCCGGTTCGGATTCACGTCATTTATGTAATCAGGCGTAAATTAATTCTATGGGTTTTCCCCGAGAACTTGTTTGCCGTATTCTCTCAGCTCGCCGTCAGGCCCAAGATAACGATAGAGCGTCTGACGAGATATACCCAGCTCCCGGCATAATTCACTGACGTTAGTGTTCTTGTTTTTCATCGAGGCCTGAGCCAAGCGTACTTGGCCTTTGGTGAGGTGAAATTTCCTTCCGCCTTTCTTCCCCCTGGCTCTCGCTGACTTCAGTCCAGCCATTGTTCTTTCGCGGATCAGCTCTCTTTCAAATTCGGCCAATGCAGCAAATATTCCGAATACCAATTTACCCGAGGCTGTGGTGGTATCAATGTCGGCCCCCTGGCCGGTAATCACTTTAAATCCAATACCTCTCTCAGCCAAATCTTGCACGGTATTAACAAGGTGCTTTAAGTCTCGTCCCAGGCGATCCAACTTCCAAACCACCAAAGTATCGTTTTCACGCAGAGCCTTCAGGCACGACTCCAATCCAGGCCGATTATCTTTCTTGCCGGAGGCCTGATCCCGGTAAATATTCTTTGTGTCTACACCCGCTTCAATCATTGAGTCAATCTGCAGATCCAGCGCTTGGCTACCATCAGCTTTTGACACGCGCACGTAACCCAGTTTCATAGGTTAGATATGCTCCCGTTCATTCCACAATGATTGCAATGTCTCGGTATGTTCTTTTGGATAGTTAACGTTAAGGTCTATCCAAAAGTCACCCTCATGCTTTGCTGGTGCATGCTCCAGAGCGGTCAGATTAACAATGAAGTTATCACCGGCAACATCTTGCAAAGTCACTAGGCTGTTCTCAATACGAACTGCCCGGCCTGCACGTTTAAAATCACGGTGCTGGTATAACCCGTTAAGTGAAAAGTGTTCGAGCTGCATGATATGCCTCATTGTAGTGTGTCATAAACGGTCGTTTGTGGAGCAGTCATAGCATCTATGATTTACATGGTAAATAGTGATCCATAACCTGTCAATTATTCAATGTTTCTCAAATGATAACTATCTCTATGTTTACGCCTCCACTTACTTCAATTTCTCTAATTCTCTTTTTGGGGAAAGTTGTCAGGCCAACTTTTATTAGCTTGCTAAAAGGATTGAATATTCCATATACATATCCAGACATTGCTCTATTACTTCAACGCATCCGGGATTTTTATCCCTTTCATAATTGTTTTGTAAGCTTGTTCGATTCTCTTTTCTGAGGGATCGATATATTCAATAGTCATTTCTGGATCTTCATGATTAAGTATGTAACGTATCAATTCAAGGTCACAACCTTTCCGATCCAACCAGGTTGCTAGGGTACGACGACCGCTGTGGCTCGACCCACCTTCAATACCAGCGCCTTTCATGATTTCTCTCATTAGGTTTTCTAATGAGCTACATACCAGAACCTCTTTATCACCAGTTCTAGTTTCTTTTTAATAGAGTCACAATTCGGGCAACCCCAGAATTCATGCTCTTCCTTGATAAAAAGAGTTGAATACCCGTTTCTACATTCAGGACATACTCTCAATATGTCCTGGCCATTCTCACTTTCTGCATATAAAAAACCGCCTTCTAACATCTTTATTCCAAAACCAGTAATAATGGGATCGTTAACATTTTTCAGTCCATTGTTTAACGGATTGTGGATCGATAAATCGGGATACATTGAATATTCCTATAAATTATGCTTTTGAAATAAACGCTCTACGGTTCGAGGGCTCTCCATGGCTTGAGCAGACACAAGCTTGATCAACTTGCATCCCTCAAGCGTATATATTCAGCAACAGGATACGCCACACTAGGGAAGGCACGCGCCTTCCTCGCTATCCATCTCCGACACAGGTCACGGGGCTTTCCGCGGTTTTTGATAATATATTGAGCCTTTAGGGGGATTCTCACCCCATTTTTGTATAGCCATGTAAGAGAGACCGTATTGAAGAGGGATTGACATCGCTACTCCAATCAACATCGTATCAGCATCAATTGCATCAAATACCACTAGAACAGATAGCTGCAATGTTAATAACAGAACCACCGTCAATTGATTCTTCCAGTGCGGGGTTCCTTTCGGAGCCCAATATTTTGCCAAGATAAATTCCATAATTTTACATCTCACATCCCGAACCGCCATAGAATTACCATCACAAAATTGAGAGTGTTAGAATAAATACAAGATTCAACATAGTTAATTCCGCGCTGAATTATAAGCCGCGTTCCTCCTATTTACCCTTCAATCCTGAAGGCTCTGGTAAATTGTCGTCAATTTGCTTGTGCATCTTATCCGTAAGTATAAATGGAGCAACTAACCATGCTAAACCTATGATGCATACAATAAAGATCAGATCATTTTCATCATAGTACTCAGTTTTCAAAGGGATAAATTGACTAATAAAGATATGCTCAATCAATTGCCAAATCCATTTCATTAGAAAACAAGATGAAATCAACAAAAGAAAAATCCCAAATAAAAGTTCAGCAGGATAAATAATCAATTCTTTGCTGTTGGACCAGTAAGCGAAATACCATCCCCCAGCTGTAGCTAATATAAACCAAAGAATATCCATATAAATCTCCTCATGTTATAAGCTCCAACGGCCACACCAAAATCGCCAACATTAACTAATCTCAATGCTTTTATAGTTGTTTCCATTTCTATGTCTGTTTCTGGCTGGTTTGGGTTGTTACCAATAGCAACCCCTTGATCTGGAGTGAAAGAACTTAGATTTCTATCAATATTTAGCTTATTGTCCATAACATTTTTTTCCTTTTAGTTGGGTGGCGCGGAATGCCTGTTCCTCAGCTAAACCAGACACTCCGCACCGAAACCGAACTTTCCTTTTAATTTTAGACTTCCGAAATTCTATAAGGGGTTCTGTGCCAGTATCTTTCCCTCCACAGGCGGAGAGAAGAATACTTGCAGTGGCGACCACCCATCCAATCTTTCTTACTGATCCTCTGATCATTTCTAATGTCCTTTATTGTGGAAAATAGGATTTTGTAAGCCCATTTTTAAATCTGAAAGTAGGGCTCTTCCGTCACCGGTAATTGGTGTTATCCCAAAAATAACCTTCACCCAAAGATAGAGATATAACATGTAGGCAATACTGTTGTTATTAGTTGATCCTGAAGCTACAACGAATATTAGGAATGTTGCATCAGCGATCCAGCCACCGACTTGAACAATGGCACTTCTCCAGGGAGTTGTGTTGTTGACATTAATCCACTCATAGTAACAACGGCCCCCAAGGGGTAATCCTAAATATATCTTTACGCTGGAAATCCGCAGGGGAACGGGAAATACGGGTTTTCCGAAGTTGAGCTGAGTTACCTTGGCGCCAATAAGATGCGCCGTTAATGCATGCCCCAATTCATGCATAACCATCGAGACATAACCAATAATAAAGAAAATAGAAACCCAATATTCGGGAGATTCGCTCCAAAGCATTAGGTTATCCTCATAATTCATTTCCGACATTCCTTTAGTCTTACAATTCCTTCAACCAAAACTTGGCTAGATCAGTAGCTAACCTCTATTTCTCCGCTCAGGGCCATTCTCTGCTAGTTCAACGGCCTCTTCTAAGCTAGATGCTTCACCCCAGTAGGTTGATCTATCCCACGCACCGCCATCAAGACAGCGCACTTCATAGCTGGTGCCACTGGGAAAGCGGGAAAACCAATTTTCTTTCATTACACCAATACCGTTTTCGAATTTTTCTTTAGAGCTAATTTCAACTTCAGGACATTTACCCTGCTCTAGATCCCTACGATGTCTTCTCTGGTGAGTTTCTTGTTCGTCCCAGTTTGAGGTAAGTATGTATGGCACACCAAACCAGTCTTCCCACTCTAGAGGGTCGCGATCATTATTATCTGTTGAGTCAAACCCCTTGCGCAGACAAGGATCTATTGTGACCCCTTTTTCTGGTCTTTGGTTTTCTGGGCGATGCTTTTCGAGGTAAGGCTCCAAAGTCATTAGAGATCCGACGTACTCCACCTCGCGAGGCTCTTTAAACAAGCCCGCAGGTTCGTCCTTATTCATAACGTCTCCCTCGCGTAATCGTATTCTCTTACCGTGTGTACCGAAATACTCTTCACCCAACTCAGGGTGCGTTCGTTGTACAATAGGGTTTAGCCCAATCTGGTACTCTTCTTGAGTAATTAGCCCCGCATCCCTAGCAAACTGCAATATAGATACCGCGCCGCCACGAAGCGCCTTTGGCTCTAAAATATCTTCTGGAGCATCCGAATCAGAATGTTCATCAATCCAATTTTGAATCCAGCTATTTATCTGATCGAATTTCATTACGCTCACCAAATTCGCTATTAGTTAAAGAATTAATTTAGATTCAGATTTAACAGTAAGAATATCTTCTTTCCATCCAAGGTCGGATTTATTTACGGTTTCATTCCACTCGCGTATTGCTTCTTGGGCTTTGGGGAATACAGACATATCATCATTGTCTAGTTTAGCGACTTCAAGAAGATCAGAAAGTTGATTTCGAAGCTTGATCCCCGCTCGGCGCATATCATCAACGATAGAAGAAAGCCTTTCTATTTCGGCCTTGTCGTGCACTTCACTCTCAAACAAGTTGTTCATAGCAATCGTGGGCTCTCTACTAGTTTTTCAGTTTCATCGTCAAACCAGGCACTTTCATATTCGCTATCTGGATCTTCGCCATTACTATATCGAGTGCATCCATCTGAGCTTTCTAAAAATGAGTAATTTGGAAAAGCCTCTTCAAACTCTGAAAAATTCGTAATGACCATTGCTATCTCTCAACACATTCAACTGTCCTTAATTATACCGTAAGCGCTTACGGCGTCAACAGCTAATCGAAATCAATGCCTCTTTTTAAGTAGAGTTTTTTCGCAAATGCTCTAACTTCCTCGGCATCGCTCTTGTGCATCACCACTTTTAGATTTGATAGACCGGCATCACGTATGCGCTGTTCTCGGTTTTTCATCCGAGCTTTAGCCGTGTAGTCGTAGTTTTTTTCTTTACTCATTAACACTAACAACCTTTAAGTATTTAATCAGACCACCGGAATACCTCACGACAGCCTGACTTTTCTCGCTGTATAAAACAAGTCCAATAGTTGGATTGTCATCAGGTCCTGTTTTCCTGTCATTATAAAATCGAACGTAGGTATCCATTTGCCCAACGTCTTGATGAGTCAATGTGCCTAGTTTCAAATCGACCAATAAAAAGCACTTCAACTTAGAATATTTTAGAAGTGCATATGCCAGAGTCGCTTCTTAGATTCAAAGCTTATCCGCTTTATATCAAATCGCGCAAATCCCCCTGGATGGCTAAGTTATTCTGTTCATTACTGAAGCCCCGTACCGAACGTAATTCGAAGTTTGAAATGGGAGCAAATGGTGTATCCTTGATTTCAATATCGTAATATTGAATGCAGTGGCCGAATTTGCCCAGAGCAATACCGGTCATATAGTCTGCTCCGGCAGCACGCAGCAAAGCCGCTGCAACGCCGAATGACAAACCGTATGTCGTACAGTCATCAAGAAGAATTATATGCCTACCGTCTAATTTACCCTTATAGTGTGGGTTCAGATGCAACGTTCTAATCTGATCACTGGGATCTCTTCGATCACCACCATCGCCGCGTGAGCGCTTTGCTGAAACTTTATGACGAATTAACAAAGGTTGTCCTCGCTCAGCAAAATGAAATTTGGATACCGTGGTTCGCAAACGATGACCAAAGTCGCTCAAGGTATCGGTATCATCATTGGCACTGCTCGATGCAGGATAGATGCCCCAGGCAAGTGCTTTTGCCTGATCCCACCCATTCGTCATAAGCGAACGGGATGTAATGGCGAGGAGCGAATTCAGTTTAGCGCCGCCTTGTTTGACGGTGTGTGTCAATTCCTTTGCAAAGGTCGTAGCAGCGTAGTCTTTACCCCGCGTTGATAGATCTGCAAGGGCAGCCACTTGATATAAATCATCTTTCACTACACTGACCCAGCCGCTCCCCCAGCGTTGGTTCAACTCCAGTACAGTGGCCAGTTCTCCTGCGCTAGTGACTCGAATACCCAGGTTACAAATCTTCTGTTTTTGGGACCATTGTGCTGCGATCAATACCGCGCCCCCGGCTTTGGCCATACGCATATCGTCATCGCTGGCAGCGAGTACCAACACATCATGGGGTTTCAGCCCCCAGGTGGCGGCGGTGGTTTTAATGATGTTCCCGTTTTGCCGACCAACTTCCATTTTGAACTGCACCTGGCTACCCGCAAACGCACCGTCAAACCAGTGCGGCTTCGGTTTGTTGGATGCCACCACGACAGGAATACCATTCGTGCTAGCCTGGGCAAGCACGCCACACAATTGTGAGGTATCAGGAGCTCCCGTAATGGAAGAAGGTGAGGTGATTAAGATGGACATGCACTATTCCTTAAAATCGAATCCCTGTTGAATTTCAACCGGATCGGAATTTGTTGCTGATTCGCCTGCAGGGTGAAGCACGGCATAGTCAACAAATTCCTTAATATCATGAGGCACCTGAAAGGCTTCGGCAGCTCGGTGTGTGTGGGCAAATGCCAGCTCAGTTCGTTGATCATAGGTATTTGGCAGATACACGTTTGCGATGCGCTTGCCGTACTTGAAGGCAAACTCGACAGTGTGCGCGGTACCGCTTTTGATCTTCCACTCAACCGGCACCAGGGTGTGGCACAGGGCGGCCTGGAGGCGGTTGCGACGCACGAAGTTTTCCCCACTGTAGGATTGATTGGGCAGGTATTCGGAGACGATGGCACCGCCGTGCTCCAAAATGCTGCGGCGCAAAACGTCGGAACCAGCAGGGTAGTTGTTCAAGATGCCGGTTCCCAACACAGCCACTGTTGGAATGCCAAAACGGATGGATTCCTTATGTGCACACTGGTCGATGCCAGTGGCCAGCCCACTGACCGTAACCACGCCAGTATCAACCAACGCTGAAACCACCCATTTTGTTAAAAAACCCCCATCCTGGCTGGCGTCACGGGTGCCCACGATGGACACAGCGTTCTGATTCAGGCTGTTGAGATCCCCTTGTACGAAGATCCAATAAGGCGCATCGGGGATGTTTTTCAAGGCGGCGGGAAAGTCCGGGTGATCCCGAAAGATCAAGCGAATGTCCTGGCTACTCAGGGTACGGTGCAGCTTCAATCCCTTTTCCCATTGCTTCTCGCGGTAGATCGACCAGATGGGGTCCACGTCAGGCAATTTATTGCGCATCACCTTGTTTAACCGATCGGGGCTATCAGTTTTTAGCAGTTCTTTAAAGCCCGAGCCAGAGGCAGCGACCTTGTGCAGCGACCAGAAACCGACGTTACTCATGCTGGCCAATGCCAGAAACGCCACAGTTTCATTGGCCCAGAAATCTTGCTGTGCCGATTCCATCAGCATGCAAGCCTCGGCATCAAGCCAATAGTGTGGGGATGCGGGGGGTTCAACCAGTTCATGATCGCTCGCCTGGGTCAGTGGGTGGGGTTCGCAGTGGCGGTGTGTTCCAGATCAACATGCTCAAGCCGTCCATCATAACTGCATAGTGTACATCAAATGATGGGCTTCGCCGGACAGTACCTTGGCGTAAATCTCGGTGATGGCAAGCTCCGCGCGGCCTTTCAGGCTTTGCACCAGGCATGGATTGAAGTATCTGTTCGAAATGGCGTACGGTGGTTTTCACTGTATTTATACCGGCTAATGCAAGCACCAACATCCTGTTTTGCTCATGGTTTAGGGGGTTCGGCGCGCGGCAACCGGTCCAATAAATCTTGAACCTGTTGGCGCGTCGGCAACTGCACTGAATCCTGACGTTTTAACAGTTGCAGCTCAGTTTCCAATTGGACAACGGTTTTGGCCTGCTGATCAAACTGGGTCTGCCAGAGTGCGTGTTCGTGCCGGTGGCGCTCATCGGCGTTCCGGGCCGCCTCATTCAGATGAGCTACCTGTTGCAGTGCTGTATTCAGGGCCTGCTCGGTGTCACTGAGCGCCCGCTGCGTGTCGTTCAATTGTGCCTGGGTTGCTGCCTGGGAGTCCCGCGCCTGAACTAATGACCGTTCCAGTTCGACCCGGGTCTGTTTCCATTCCCCCCGCTCGTTCCCCAGTTGCGTCTGCAGCCGTGCAGTTTCCTTGTCGTGTTGCGCGATGAGTTCCTGCCGCTGCTGCCGCTGTTCGACTTTCACTGCTTCCAGTTCAGCCTGGTGATCCCGGGTGAGCACCAACTGCCGGTGTTCGGCTTCGGTGAGGGCTTTGCGTAACTGTACCCCCTCCCCCAACGCGCTTTGATAACGCTGCGCCAGTTCACGCCCGGTCTGCTCCGCCGATTTCAATTGTGTCTGTAGAGCATGTTGCGCTTCGATCAGGGCTTCGAGCTGTGCGTTCCTTTCCTGCAATTCCGCAGCCTGTTGCCGGCCATGCGCCCGCAGATGGTCGAGTTCCTGGATCAGGTCCGATTGCAGGGTGTCGGTGTCCGCCTGCCAGCTGGCCAGCTGATCCTCAAAATGCCGCTGCAGCGATGCAAATTCCCGCTCCACTGCCTGGGCCAGCAGGTGCAGCACGCTAGTGGGCGTGTAGTGGGCGTCCGCAAATTCATCCTGCCGGCGCCGATAGAGCTTGAGGCCCGTCGCCAACAGGTTGGTGTAGGTGATGCCGGAGCGCGCCTTGACGTTGTCCCGATTGAGCGGCACCTCTTCGGTTTCCAGCTGTTCACAGGCCCGAAAAATGGCGTCCAGGGCCGGCAGCTTACCCAGCGCGCCCCAGTAGGCTTCGGTGGTGGTTTTGAGTGTGTCCGTGGTCATGGCCGTTCTCCGGTTTATCTTAAAATGTACTATTTTGTACAGTACTATATAATAGTACATCAAAGCGATAAAAATGACGGTAAACCCCAATAACTAGTGTTAATATACATTATCGCTAGTTTTCGATAGATAACTATACAGTGCGTATACTGAATGAGTCCGCCAACGCCCGCACCGCAAGCCCCCGAGGACCAACCTCGATGACAAGCAGGGCAATGCCGCCCGGCAACCGGGCCAGCAAGGCACTGCGCGCGGTACGGCAGGAGTCGAACCGCTGCCGGACTCCAAATGTGGCCTAGACCGAGGAACCCGAATGAAGGATTTCGTCGCCCCACACACGCCGTTTACGAAGCCGCAGGAACCACGCGCTTTGCCGGCGGGCGCTTACCATCCCGAGACCCAAACCCTGACCATCGTGGATCCTTACGGTAAACAACGGGTGATGAATTTCGGGCTGCGCCCCGGCACCTTTGAACACCTGACCCTGGACAACCTGACCGTGGTGGCGCTGTTCCTGCGCAACAACGAAAAATCCAGAACCACCTTGCGGCGCTACACCGCCGAACTGGAAAAATTTTTCGTGTTCATGCAACTGGAGGGGTACCACGCCATCGATGAGTGGGTGTTGGGGGACTATCAACAAAAACTGCTCGCGCCGACGCCTGAGATGATGACGCATCCGGTGGTGACCTTTACCCCGACCAAACCGGAGACGGTAGATCAGTATTTTGCGGTGATCCGGGCTTTTGTGACCCAACTGCAGGAAAAGCGTTTGCTCGATTACAACCCCGCGAGACTGGTGCGCAATATTGGGGTGCGTGAACAACAGGATAAGGAAGTGGTGCGCAAGTTCACCGATCGTCAGTGGCCGGTGCTGTTGAATACCCTCAATGCCTTACCGGAAACCACACCTGGCCAACGCCATCGCAAGGCGAGACTGCAGTTCTGCATTGTGTTTGGCTATGCGCTTGGCCTGCGGATCAGCGAGCAATGCAGCCACGGACAACATCAAATCGAATGTCGTAACGGCGACTGGACGATTCGGATCATCGGTAAGGGCTATAAAGCCCGCTCCCTATCGCTGGCGGCGGTCGATGGCCTGGCCTGGAAGGCGCTGGTCCGCTATCGACGCACTTTAGGCCTGCTGGACGAGCCCCAGGGCGAACCCATCCCCCTCCTCCCCCGTGCCAATCCGGTGGTGATCAAACGGCGCGGCCCCAACCAGGGTATTCACATTGATGAGCGCCCCATTCAGCCCAGCGGCTGGGAAACCCAGTTCAAGGCGTTTTTGAGAAATGAAGTGATGACCTATCTGTACGGTGGGGATGACGAGCGCAAGGCGGAAGCGTTCGAGCAGGAATGGTCCCACCTTACCCCGCATTCACTGCGCCATACACGCATTACGCACTTAGTTGAAAAGGGCAAAGAATTACTCTGGGTGAAGCGGTTTGCCGGTCATGAGAACTTGAATACCACCGCTCGCTATTTTCATACTCAAACCTAAGTTTGACTGCTTGCAATGGAGCAACACGATCAACCGGCCATGATACGAAATGTACTCTGATGGTTGTTTCAACGTCACAAAACCGGCTTTTCATTTTGAGTTTTGCCGAACAGCGATACAGCCAGTCCCGTTCTTTAATGAAATGAATCCCTTTTTAAGCATCAACTAGTCATGAAATAAACTGTAGATGGTCCCGCCCAGGTCTTCATAAAACCGGCGTCCTTTTTCCTTTAATTTGTTTCGATATATTTTAGGGCGTCACATCTATTAATGAAAAGTTTTGCGACCAACCTGTGGTCGAGAAATACATCTTTATCCGCATCGCCTCTTCGCGAATCCACAACTTTAAATCCGCGATTTTCAAAGTCAGTTAAATCGATAGCCTCTTTTGACCATGCTTTCTTATCAACTCTTACCGAAAACATTTTATCGACTTCTTTATTTGATACGGCCAATGGAATCATGATTTTTCCTATGTGTTTGAAGCGCTGTTTCGTGAACGCCACTTGGCGGCTATTAAGGCTGGCTTTAGTTTATTTATCGCCATCGAGATGTAATTGTGTTCATCTTGGTTTTGCATCGCTTCATACACTAGCAAAGCATTTAGTAATGCAATAGCAGCAACTATAGGGTGTTGTAAAGGGGTCTCTTGGTCGATCCTAAATTCTAGATAACGTTGCTATAGCAAAAATAACTATTACAAGCATCCTGTCATTTTTGTTTGTGTATTCATCTCCATACATATCGATGAATAGACCCTTTCTTACTCTAAAGCTGTTCATTCATTCGTTCTCCATTCCGATCATTTTCAATGATTCCTCATGCTTCTCAGATTGATTGTAAAGCGGTAAATCTGTCGCAACTCCAGTCAAATGAATCGAGCATATACATCGTTCCTTCAAGATCACCCAGTACAGGATTCTTGACAAGAGGTGTACATATACAGTTATTTAGATAGAAAGTGGCGCGTTAAATAAACCCATCAGAATGATTAGAAAATAATATAACCATTATTGAATAGGAGTACACCAACGACTAGTACCATAAAAATGAATATTAAACCGAATACAAAAACGACAGTTCGGAAAAAAGGTAGCGACGCATTGATATATTTAGGTGGCTCGTTAATATTGCAATTTATCCAAGGTAAGATTGGAACCATTACCGTTGCTTTAACATAGTTAAGTCCACCCATCAAATCTTGGTCGCTTCTATCAAAAAGTAGCAATGCCTTATACGCACCAACTAGAAAATAGAATTGTAAAACTACGTAAGGCATATTATAGCTGCCTAATAGGGTGAATTGTTTGGATAGTTCGGGAAAGATCAATTGGAAAGGTATTGCCCACAATTTTTTTGACAGCCACGCCACAAGTATAACGAGCGTACAAAAACAGAATATTCTCATAACTACAGATACCATGGGTTCTATTGGTTTGTTTCTATTCATAATTCTCTCGATTCTCTCTGATATTTTCGTCGTAATTAGATTGGCGACTGACATTGTTTGGTTTAAGCTGGTGTTTAATGGGAAAATTCAAGGCCGATATAGCTACAACACGAAGATAAAAATGACCTGTTATGCTTTAATGTCTACTGACATTCAATGCTATCCCCGACAGATCAGATTCTATGTCAGATAGTACAATGTCAAATGAAGCACTTTTTCCTTTATATGCAGCGAGCAGGAAACTTATGTCCACACTCTGTACATTCAGCTTCGAAACTTGCACTTGAAGAACAATCATCATCTGGCGCAGTGAACTCTTCCTGACACTTAGGGCATTCAATCTTCCAGATTGTTACTGGATACGCCTTTGCTTCATCCATCAAATTTTCCGGTAAGTTTAAATAGGCATGCTTATAGGTATACAAACCCATTATGAATTGCATCATTTAATCTTATAGTGCCCTCCAATAGAGGCTTAAGTGTTTCTTGTTCAAGAGTGCGATAACCAGAGAAAGCAAGGGCCTCATTGACCCTATCAATCAAAAACTGCTCGCCATAGGATCGGTGCTGTTCATTTGCATAATAAACATACATGAAGCCGGCCTGGCGAGCGTTTCGCAGGAGCGTATCAATAACGCATGACGCAACATTGTTGTAATCGCGAGGCGTCAATTGACTAGTAGATCGCTCGCTGGCCTCTTCCATGAGGGCCTGCATTTGCTTGTCGTCCTCTATTGACTCAGATAGAGCTCTAACAGGCGAACGCCCATTTGGGCTACGCTTGCCCCATTGGCTAAGTTCAATTATTCCATCCTTATAAACATACCACTCATGCGTCATAAAGCGAATGTGTCTACCTTCGCCATAAATATTTAGACTTCGCTTAACTCTACCTGCGCCTTTTGCTGAGTTAACGCCCTCGTAATGCTTCGCTATTTCAACAGCTTTCCGTAGAGACGCGATATTATTAACATATGGAAACTGCTCACTATTTGATAACCCAGAAACACCGTAAACAGCTTCGATAGTTACAGGGCGGTCCTCAAATAATGTAGATCTTTTAGTCATTTCGGCTTCCTTTACTTTTCCCTTGTGTTATTTCGACAATGATCGCCTAATCTCTTTTTGTCTTAAGTGAAAGAGACGTTGTTTGCGCTGGCCAAATAATGCGATTGCAACCATTAGTAAAATGGATACTGATGTAATACTGAGTGCTAGTATGGTGACATGAAAAGGAACAGCGTTAATTACAGCGTTAATTACAGCGATACTGAGCAGAACTGAAACGCCAGTCATAAAAATGACTGCACAATAGCTTGCCACCCGGTAAGTCCAGTCCGGTAGATCATATTTATGCAAATCCCTGTTTACTCCATTCATAGCAATTTGCTCCTCTCTGTCTTTTCCTTTATATGCTTCAAGCTTTAAAACCTGCCTAAAACGTTAATAGCTGTTCGTAATTCTTCCACAGATACACCTGCCTTTTGGGCTACAAATGCATGTAGGCTTTCCCGGCCATGTAGATACAGCAGAGATTGAAATTTATCTCTCCCTAAAAGGTCAGAATGCTTTTCGTCGAGGTACGCGGCATCATGCCCTTCAGCTACATAAGCGTCATAAATAATTTGAGCGATATATCCTAGTTGTTTGTTGGTCACGACAATTTCCGTCATTTTACTTTGTACTCAACGGATTCGTTTTGAACTTCGTTACCCACGATCCATTCTCCGTCCCGCTCGTTGACAAAATCGCGAAATCGATAGTGAGCGAATAGGGCTTCCCTGGCTTTTTGCTGTACCAATCGTTTATCTTCGCTCTCAAAGGCAGACTCCCACTCACCAAATAAGAAATCCGAGCGAAACTCAAGAACCCATTTTCCCGATGTACTATTTGTCCCCAATACTACTCGATATGGAAGCTGCCTATATCGGTATACACCAAAAATGACAGCAACAAAAACAAACAGCCACACGCCGATAAATAGCAATTCGATTAATGTGAAACCAAATGCAATATCCATAACTCAATTTTCCTTTATCTTAGATAGCTGGCTTCATCTAGCATCAAACTTGGCCTACCAGGTTTCTTACCTCTAAACCATTTCCCGCGTGGAAGCTTATCTTTTCTATTAAGCTTTCTTCTTGAGAATCACGTTACTTATTGTGTAGGCGAACCACGTTTCAGTTTAAACTAGCGCGTCCTTCTTTCTCATAAATTTAGAGATACAAAGAAACGCGGCCCCTAAAAGAAGAATCCCGACATTCCACTTAAAACCTTCAAAGATACTGGTCAAACCTACAACGTCAGTGCACATTGTTACCAAACCAGCCATAACTAGAATCATTCCAATATCAAGTAGATGTTCACCTTTACGAAAAATTTTCATAATTTCATTTTTCCTTCAAGATTTATAGGTTATGCTCCTGGCATACTTCTATGTAGTTACGAGAGCAATGACAAGCCTTCTCGTAATATGCCACGGCGCTAATGTCATCAACAGTTGATTTCAGTTTCTGAATTGAACCAGTATGAATACAAAGGCACCCGGCTTCGAAGTATTCTCGATTCGCTGACAACCGTTCCTTTTCACTTAATTCCATTTTTTAAACCTTTTTTCCTATAACTCTTTGAAGGCTTGGACAGCGAATTTGCGCAGTTCCGGATCTAGCAGTGCACCTGTATCTTCATCTAACCAATCATCGTCCTTGACGCAAATTGTGGCCGACACAAAGCCTTCGTTCCCCTGGTACACTATGCAGCCGAAATGTACTTCGTACCTTTTACCGTCTTCAGGTACGAATGCTCGCCCCGTTATATATTGATTGGCCATTGAATTTTTCCTATTAGTATTCGTCATACTCAAATTCGACTTCAAGCTCGCCTTCTTCATCTTCAGGGAAAATCAGGTTTAACTTAAGTTCGACACAAGGGTCAACATCATGATGTGTAATCATCCTATCAGATTCAGTATCGCGACTACCGTGCATTATGGCCTCGCCAATAACCGCAGCTCCATGCTTATCGATGTAATAGCGATAGTTCATAATTTCTGGTTGATCCTCAAAGTACAACCCAGATTCCGCAATGTACGCCGAGAGCTGGCTCTCTGCCACTTCAAAAGAACCCTCTTCGAAGGCTTTTTCAATTTGTTCTTTTGCTACGGAATAATCAATTCCGCGATAAGCTAAAGCAATTTCAAATACGTCTTCACTGACTAGTTGCATATCATCTCCACTGCGGTCAATTGTATCTACTGAGACATAGTAGGGCGATCCGCCCACCCTGTCAACACGTAGCTTGTTATCAATTGCCAGCCGTAAGAGCGCGACAGTCATTGCGATTAAAGTAGGTTTTCCCTCGCCTCTTCTGAACTTTCCTAAAGTGCTTCTATCTGGCGAGAAGCCACCGCAGTATGGCGAAAGAAGCTCCGAGGCTTTGTAGTCGCTCCCAGCTCTCTCAATAAGGCTTACAAGTTCCGCTCTAAGGCTTTCTATATCACTCACTTGGCATACTCACTTTTATACTTTCTTATCGAACTAAATGCATTTTTTTGAAGCTGCCAATACTTCGGCTTTCGTTGGCATTAGGTAGGGCTGTATTGCAGTTAGATTTTGACTGCGCATAAGCTCAACAATGTCATCGTAGAATTCGTGCTCTTCTGCCTTTTTATCCAATATTCTAGCCAACTGGCTTGCAAAATATTTACGGCCACTGTGGCTGGAAAATATGGTTTCTTCTCCAAAGGCTCGCTTATAGAATCGCTTGAAGGCCCTTTCTAAAACATCGCAGGCCTTGTACTCAACGACAACCATCTTCTTCCCTTCCTTCCTGGTTCGTTTTTTAACGCTCATCGCAAACTTTCGACCAGTTTCTGTTAAAAACACCTTGCTGTCAGGCTTTAATCCTCGGTACTTTTTAGGGTCACCGGTCAACAAATGGTTTTTACTGAGCCGATAGTCAAAGTACTTATCTAATGCATTTCGGAATTTCTGATTAGTAACAAAAATCGCTCCTGGCCGACCTGATTTCGTGAATTCGCCCGGTATCCATCCCTCAAGAAGATATGAGCCATTTTCAGCCATTATGTGTCTCACTTCCAAACTCGCTATTTCTGTAACTCGCAAACCAGTTGTAGCTGAACACAATATTAATGCAGCATCTCTTTCTGGTGTCCTCCCAGATCCAGAGGCCACCATGACTGCATGTTTTAGTTCTAACCTTGTAAATGCAGGCGCTCCATCTGTTCCCTGTGGAGCAGGGTAATACCGCCTTTGTGACATATCGGAAATAATCTCAATAGATTGTATTTCCGATATATAACCCTCTTAAGCCTTTAGGTCAACTGAGTACGCGTAAATGCTGAACTTATCGGAAATCGCCTGACGACACAGAAATGATTGATTTGTATTCGAATCAGACTCACTAAGTCGGCACTACTTCAACGGTAGTGATTTTTAGGCAATTCATTTCGCGGAGCAAGGCAAGGGTCTGTTATGGGTAAAACAATTTGCCGGGCACGCCAATCTGAACACGACAGATCGGTATTTTCATACGGAAACGTAACACCTTCACCGCCACATAATAAATTTCAAAACGGTTGATCTGATTTTACGAAGTAAGCTGTGAGGTTTGTCTTTTTCTTCGCTTACGCGCTCATTCCAGTATCGAACAACCTCTCTGTTCACCTGGTTCTCGATATCGTCGTCTTCGGCTTTTGTAATTCTATCTAAAGAATCATCCAGCTCTTGTTTCATTTATGATCCCCCTGGCGGTTTCTTGCGTTTAGCACGCTTTTGCAGGCCCTCCAGTGTTAATTACTCATTTCAATTTTCCAATACGACTTCAAATAGGTCCCGCCGAAAAGACATCCTCGCTCGGTACTGAGATCAATGCGGACGCCTCTTCATTGGTACCCTTTAGCCATTGATCAATATGGTCCATTTCTATAGCGATAACGGAACGCTTATCCTGATCGTCCGGCCCGTAGGCCGGATCCGGCTTATGCATTCTGCTCATGAGGGGATGACCATCCGCATTTAAAGTCAGCATCGTGTAGCTCTCAAACACTTCCCCCGTCGTCTTATCGACCCATGTATTCCATAGCCCTGCCAGACTCCAGGGGTTACCATCAGCGCGCTGAAATCGCCACCAGACATTCTTACCCGATTCCCAGCACGGCTCATAAAATGAAACAGCCGGGATAATGCACCTTTGTCCCTGTTTCCACGGATCCCGATAACTGGCTTTTTCTGTTAGTTCTTCTGCTCGTGCATTGTTTGTGCTGTATTTCAATTTAGGTGTTTTCGAAAAGTGAGGAATCAAACCCCACTGACCGACCATTAATTCTGTGTTGCCATCGCCATCCGCTCGCACAAACGGACCTCGCGAACGTGGAAATAGTTCTTTTGGCCACGAACTAGAAGAACTTCGTCGTCCAATATGCCAGAACCTCTCGATATCCGCTTCGTCGGGCGGGACGTACCGATTACACATAGTCGTTACTTTCAAGGGCCGTCATTTCATTGCTATCCTTTTCGATTACGATATGCCTCTGCTTTTGCTTTTCTAGTTGCTGACTCGATGTCCTTGGCATACTTTTCCGCCAACTGGCAAATGTCCTGATCCTCACCAGTGGATATATCACGACGAACGTAATCACTATATCGACGCCTTGCATGTCGTATAGCAGCCAAAACAACGCCGCCTTCGACTTCAATAGCCTTCTTTACAAAATGGGCGCGGTGTTCAGCAAGCGTCGTCACCAATTTCCCTCTGAATCGATTTCAATCCACAGCGAAGCGATTCCCCCGGGACCCATCAAGGGGCATTGCACCGGACTCGATTAAAGCGCGCCTCGCATCATGCATAGCCGAACTGGGGGAACGGGTCGAAGGTCGATCTCGGTTTAGGTGTTTTTTGATGGAAATCCAGATTATTTTCCCAGACGAACTCTTGATCGTACCTCGATAAAGAAATCCATCAACACACCCTCCGTCACGGGTATAGCCGACTTTAACCATTTCAGACACGTTACCCCTCCCTTTCAACCTTTCCCTAACCAGCTACAGCGATACTGACCGCGTGAATAATTTTTTCATATAAGCATTCAATGAAACAAAATTAAACCAAGGATCACGCGGCTTTATCGGAACTAAAACCAAAGCGATCAGCGTAAAAAAGTTGATCCGAGTGGATTTCAATACAGCTTAAAACACCACCATTTGCGATGTTGGTGTCGAGGCTAACCCATTGATCAGAGATAAAGGGCATGGTGCGCGGAGTATGACCACAAAACACGCGCTTTCCTGAGCAATGAAAAATCGGCGCTTCGTTATGCCGCCAAAGCAAATCTTCCGTGCTTTGTTGATCCATTGATAGCATGGGATTTAGATAGGCATGACAAAAGATGGATGAGGCGGTCTCAACAAATCTTGGCCGGCTAGCTAACCAGTGTCGATAGCCACTTGGAATGTCTTTGGCCTGCTTCACCCCAAACGATCTTAACGTTGCATCACCGCCGTACATCAACCAGTGCCGTTCGATCTCGGGATCGTCAACGCTGGCTACCAACATCGCCTCATGATTACCCAGCACTGCATCGACCCTGCAGTTTAAATTGACGATAAGGTCAATCACCCCTCGACTATCGGGCCCTCGATCAACGTAATCACCCAAGAACGTGACTCGGTCAGTTGCTGCGGGTGTAACCCGATCCAGAATGGCTTTGAGAGCGTTCGCGTGACCGTGAATATCACCGATTACAAAGTGTCGCATAGATGGCTACGCTGACTGTCGAACAGTGGAATTCAAGGTAAGATTAAAAGCCGCCAAAATGCGAGACAGCACGACCGGTGGCGCGGCCTCGTATTCAGTTGCTTCATAGCGCTTGAGTTGGCTTTCACTGATGTCGGTTAATTGTGCGAATTGGGGAATTGTCATTTTAGTCGAGAGTCTTATAATAATGGGCAATCGACAAAGCTGGAGAAAATCGCTGAATTGAAGCTGGCGAATATCGGCGCTACACGCAGCCTCATAATCGTCTATATCGGCTTTTAGATCAGCAATACTGTCCCGCAGCTGTGACTGACTCAAAGCAACAACGACCTCGGGTACACCCGCCTTAGCTTTGCTTTTTAAACGTTTTTCATACGTTTCTATATCTTTAAGCGCTTTATTCTTTTGCTGCATCGAAGTAATCATACAAACCTCTTGCACTATATCTGTATTAAAACAATACCCACATCTTGATAACCCATCGGCATTCGGGTATTGGTCCGAAGAAATGCTTCATGGGAATCTTTATACTCACACTCCTCAACGCCATCGATCTTATGGTCAATGAGATACTTACCCCGGGCTTGACGACGCTCGGTGCTCAAAAAGACCGGATCAACCAAGTCCCATTCAATGCTGGCGTTGTACCACCAAGCAATGTCAGCATCTTCAGGTGATTGTTTCTGAGAGATAAAACTACCACCTAGCACAATACGATCAACGCCGGCTGCCGCCAGATTGTCAACGGCAGAGACCAGGCCTTGGAACACGTTTCTCCTCGCGTGATTGACCGACCCAAAACAGCTTTCGATCTCTGCCAGCGACATGAGGTAAGGCTCACTCTGGGGGAGCAATAGACCGTAACTGGAGTAAGAAAAATGGGATATCAGCATAACTCATTGTACACCCGGCGCTAAAACAGGTCAAATGTGAAATCTTTTAAAGAAATGGCCACGCTCCGAAAAACACCTTTCAATTCAATAGCATATAAATAAAAGGGTAAAGGGGGTAGCCTCTAACAAAGCCTTCGCATTGCGTTGTCGCATTGGAATACAACAAGTAAAACAGAGACATACAGCAAAATATCCAGAACGCCAGATAATAGTAGAAGGTCGGCCCCGTCGTTTGGAAATTGAATTAACTGCATGGGTATATCAAAATAGTAGGTACCCATTTACCAGAAGGTTTGAAAAATACGGTGAATAGCCTAACTCTTCGGAAACTTGTATCGCCCAATGCAATATTTCCGCTCCGTTATCTGTGAGCACTTACAATGCAGAAAGCCAGGCCCATCCAAGCAGAGTTTATAGAATTCACTTGCTCAGAATGCAATCAGGGCGTCTATAGAGTCTCTGATCAGGTGATTCGGTCTAACCCAAGGCAATGGCTACACCGTTGCTCCCATTGCAAACATGAGGTGCATTTAACGTTGGCCTATCCGGTGATCCGGTATAAGGGAAGAGATTTCATGGTGGCGGATTGGTTGCGATTTGGGGAGATGGAGAAACCGTACAGATAAAATGTTCTTAACTTAAAACTTCAATTCCAGTTGAAGCCTTCGCATAAGCTTCTGGTGTCAGCTGAACCTCAGTTGAATTGTTATCCGTTTCAATTCGTATGAAAAAGGTCCCGTCTGTGCTCCGGCCCATCATCACATCGACATTATCTATTTCAACGGAATTATCCTTTCCTTTATAGGAGCAAGTAGAGTCGTATGCTTGAAACATAAGGAAAAAGACTATGCCGCCCAAGGCGGTTATTCTTCCAGTTAAAATTAGCCCGGATTGATACAAAACCAACCCCCTCCCATGATCATAATGCCAAATAAAAGCATCAGCAAAAGACCAGGTCGATCTTTCAAATCTTCGATTGCTTTCTGCACAATTAACCACTCCAATTTCGACGCCTGCTACTAACCGATATCACTAATCTTTTTCCCCTATTCCCTCTTTAGGACTCTGAGTCTTTAGCAACGGCATTCAGAAAGGCATCTGCCACATTGTCTCTAACCACCTCTGCCGAGAGAAGGTACGCCATAAGAATGCTCAGGAGGCAGTATCCTAAAATGTGCTGGATAGCCATCACTTCGATGAAGCCGAGAATGCCAAAGAGGAAGCAGCCAACCATTGCAAGTGATCGTAACAACCTTTTTTCGATAGCCAGGCAGTTTCAGGGAAAAGTCAATGTAAAAACCGCGCCGTGGCCAAGAGTAGATGCGGCAGAAATATTGCCTTCAAAAGCAGTCATGGCCCTTTTGCAAAAGGGCAACCCGAGCCCTGTGCCATCGCTTTTTCCAGAGGTGAAATTTTCAAACAGGCTTCCAATTACGTCTTCCCCTATACCAGGTCCATTGTCTCTTACAATCAGTTGATTTTTATCTAATTGCGTATCCGTAGTAATTTCAATCTTAAATGCACCCTCTGGTCCGTAGGATCTATAATACAAGGCGTTTTTGATAAGATTGAACATGATATATTGGAAGAGAACGGGGTCACCAAGAAACGTAAAATCACTAAGATTAGAAATTGTTACATAATTGCGTTCGTTGTTTTTAAAGGCATAGCTATCGATCGCATTTAACACCATGTTCTTAATGCTGAGCTCCACAAAGTTATCAGTCGATATGCGACCGTGCTTGATATTATTTAATATGATATCGATTATGGAGTGCGCGTGAACAATGGTCTTCTGTGTATCCTCTAGGGTCGACGTTGAGATCATCCGCGTTGTGTCATTAATAATGTGATCTTCTCGATTTGAACGGTTTAGTTTTAGCTGGATGATCCCAAGTGGCGAGCGCATTTCATGTGCGATACTGGAAGCGAGTCCCAGCATCATTGTTTGCGTATCGATCTGGCTTTCGAGGTTGGATTGGTATTGGTCGATTAGTTTGGCCGATTGGTGCGAAAGGTAGACGGCAACCCAGGTAATAGACAGCACGTTGAATAAAAAGAACCCCCCACCCACCAACTCAATGGTGGTTCGATAGGGTTCAAAGATTGGATAGCACGCGACCAATAGCATCATTACACCAATAACGGCATAGGTAATGATGCGGGCGTCCCACAACAACAATGCCGCCGCGCCTATAAACACGGTACTGAAGCCGAACAAATATGGAAAAAATTCGTCGGAGATGATCAGCATGGTCCCGATAGCTCCGATCAGCGCGAAAAAATTCAGGGCGAAATAGGGGTACACCGGGAAATCGCGTTCGTACAATAAAGGAATCAGCATGGTCGAAAGACTCAGCAGTCCATAAGCGATCCTTAATGATAAGAACGTAAAGAACTGATCAGGTTCCAATAGATAATCGAACGGTATCCAGCCCAGCACCAGGGCGAGCGCTAACAGCATGTAAATATACGCACGTGCCGCTTGGCGTTGACCCAACGTTTTAGGCGAGATACATTGCAGATATTTTTTTGTTATACGATCCTTGTATACTGAATCCATTAACGCTTGATGCTCTCCGCAAACAAGTTCACTCGCTCAGGCTCGTAGAAAAAAGATAGCGGCGATGATGCGAACCGGCTACTCGCAAATATTCGCGTCATGTCGGTTTCGCTTCGATGATACACTGGCCACTTGAGAACATAGTCCATTAAGGCTTTGGTTGGATTCGCCGTTTCATAATTGCCAATAATGCAGCGACCGCCAGGCACCAACAAGTCGTACATTTTATTCAAAAAACGAATGACGTGTTTGTCGGAGAAATAATCCATTAGGCCGATGGAATAAACAAGATCTTGTTGTTCCGTGACGTCTTGGGTCCCTAGCGTTAGGATATTGGCCTGTATTGCTTTGAGATGACTGAGACCCAACACCCGCTTACGTTGCACTATGTTGTCCACCGCCCGGGCATCGAGATCGATGCAAGTCATGGCCAACGATGATTCGTTTTCGAGTGCTCTATAGGTCTCAAACACTTCCTTTGCCGGACCGCAGCCAATGCTCGTCACGTGGGCTTTTTCTCCGCTTTTTGCGCTAACAGTATCCATTAGAATCTGAGTAAATATTTTCTTTCGATTGCGGATCGCTTTAGCTGCCGGCTCTTGCATAAAGCACGAATTGATTAACTGCCCTGCGTAGCGATGTTCGTTGTCTGCAAAGTCGTAGATTTGCGAAGTGGTATAATGATCACCAGGGCCGAACGGTTGTTTCAATGCCCGATCGCTCCACGACCCGATGTGGACGTAGGGAAACATTTCATTGTAGATCCAGTGGCCAACCACCGAGTCTACCTTGTTTAATCGGCCGGACAGCGCCAAGTTATTTAGATACTGCATCGTGTCTCGAAACGACTCTTGTAGCTGTAAGACCTCCGGTGACGTTTCGAATACAACCGGAGGTTGAGCGTCGTCGAAGCGTGCCGTGAAGCAACGTTTTTGGTGCTTCATCACCAGCTCGCTGAATAAGGATTTAAACTCAAAGAGTCTCGTTTTCGTGATGATTTCTGAAATTATTGCTTCGCCCGAGGCGTCATGTTCTTGGCGGCCAGTGGGTGCTGTATTTTTGACGTTATCCAAACAGATACTCCCTAACTTGGATTACTGACTATATCGTTAGAGCGGTAACAATATCACGAATCGATAATCGACATAATCCAATGAGCCGTTCATTTCTTCAATGGCCAATCGGGTGACATACATCATAAACGAACAACCATGAAAATCGTCGACTGACATAGCCTCAATCGGTTTCGTTGTGGGTGAGAGTATGGCTTTTTCCGGCAGTGGGTGTTGCTGATTGGGGATGAGGGAGAGTTGCACCCGTCTATGCCCGCGGTCTTCGATCACTTTGCATTCCAGTTGGTTGACCAACAGATGCTGCGTCGTTAAAAACAGCGTGAGGCACCGAATGCTTTTTACCAAGGTATTTAGATCTGCTGTGATCTGGCAGTTTGCCGTTGAGTCCATCAGTACTAATGACAGGGCGGTGTTTTCAAGTGGCAGCTGATTTTGACACTGATGGAACAGAGTCTCAACGTTAAACGTGTCCTGCAGTGGCTGAAAAAGGTGCTCTCTTATTGCGATATAAAGAGACATTGATTCCGATAAGCATTGGATCAGTTCATTGTAATAAATGGCCCATTCCAGGCAGTTAATAGTGCCCGCGTTATTATCGAGGTGTGATTGCAACGTCGAATCGGTCAGGGTCATCAGGAGGGAGGACATTGCGATTTGGTTATTCGATAATTCTCTTTGAAAAATGTCGATCAATTTGAGAAGGTAATTCGATTGCTCCAACTCGGTGAACTGCTCGTTCAATCGTTGCAGTAGACATTGTCGCTGGTACTCCTCAATAGCGCTCTGAACCGCCTGTATCAGCTCCGGCTCGGACCACGGTTTATGAAAGAAATTTAAAACGGCACCAGTGTTAATCGCTCCCTGGGCGACCTCAACCTCTTTAGCGCTGGTGACCATGATGCGAGAAAGGGTCGGTGCCATCTCCCGCACGCGCGAAAGCAACTCTAAACCGTTTGTTAGCGGCATATTAAAATCACTGACCACTACCATAATTTCATCACGGTGTTGTTTGAGCAGCTCCAGCGCGGCTTCTACGTTATTGGCGGTATAGATATCAATAGCTTGATCCTTGAAACACAACTGAAATTCTTCAACATACCACTCTTCGTCGTCGACAAATAACACCCCGGGGTCCGCCATAACGCATCCTCTAATAAACGAATTCTTTACCTAATGATTATAGTAGTAAATCTGAACGCTGCTTACAGATTTTCGTTGTAAATGAACTTAGCAGATTGCGATAGGGATATCTGTCCTGGAGCGGGTGTATTCGGGTGATCGGAATGCAGTCTCATATGCCATGTTGACATCATTGACCTCTGTATATCCAATTGTGTTTTCGATTCTCTATACTGCCTAACAACTGTTTAATTTACCCTTTATTAGTAAATCAAGCATTTTTCTGCCGCTCAGAATGCTCAGCGAAGCATAGTGCTTGGTGAGTGCTTTCTTTCCCGTTTTACCGGTATGTACAAACAGCCCTCTACTATTATTGGAAGAACATAATTTATCGAAATCATCAATATGGTTCGGGTTTACATAACTACGATATCGCTTTGCCTGGATAAGATATTTCTTACCATTAATTTTACAGCGACCATCGATACCCCCGTCGCCTGTATATCTCTTGTTGTGCTTTACCTGGTGGCCAGCGTGCTTTAACGCGAGCAGAATCATTTCTTCGAACACGAAGGGATCGGTTGACCTGAGGCAGTAATATATTTCTGGCACGCTGTTCGCTTGCCTTATTTTATTAAGAGTAATTTGCGCTATTTTGCGGTTCAGTCGATGTTTTCGATTGGGAAAAAGGCTTGGTAGAAACCAAATGCAAAACGCGATGCAAATGAAACAAACGACTATCAAAACAATTTCCATATCGATTAACGTCTTTGTAGCGTACTGTAATGCCTTTGAATCTTCAGGATGTATTCAGTGGCCTTGGCCCTAATGGCCGGATCCTTGCTGGTACCCGCGTTGTATATCCCAACACTTTCCCAGTTTCTTCCAAAATCTCTGAAATTTTGTGCTAATATCCATGCACCGACATGTATATTTGTACAGGGGTCGTATAGGTGTTCTGAAGTGATGCTGTATTGCTCAATTCGGTTTAGCCACCAAGGGTTGATTTGCATAAGCCCACGATCTCCACCAGCATTTTCTGCCATTGGATTAAGGCTACTCTCCTGCATGGCTATGGCTTTTAAGAGCAATGGGTGGATATTGTATCGTTGACCTGCTTGATCGAAACACAAGTCAAATTGAGGTGAGGCAGAAAGTGAAGAGCAAAAAGTTGCAGTAAGCGCAAGTAGTAATCTAGCTATGTATTTAAGAGGGTGAAATGCCTCTATCGAGAAAAGTGAAGAAATATTGATCTTAAAACGAGTATTGGATAAAATATTGTAAAGGCATTGTACGTACGAGGTTGCTATGCAAAAAATGTATTTTAGTGCATTAGTTGTACTTTCTATAGTTGTAGCGATCGGAGGCATTGCCTTGTTTGGTCGCCTAACAGATATCAATCCCGATGCTGGCTTATACATCGGTGAGATATTCTTTTCTGCTGGACTTGTAGGATGGGTTTGGCTGTTTGTGCCTGTTTTCCGGAAGCGCCTGACAATCACCATGCTCTCTATAGGTTCCATGATTATTTTCGGAACAGCTTTTGGTGTGGCGGGAATTGTGCCTGGTGGCATGATGTTTGTTGTTTCCTTAATGCTGATCATTCCTAACCAAGCGCCCCCTTCAGATGTACTTTGAACTTGTGATTACCTTAAAAATACATCGCTATGGCTGCTATTTATTCCATCTTCTGATCCCTTCTCGAGCAGGGAATTAGTCTCATTGTTACTCCCTTCACCTCTAATAAGGTCTTTAAACTTGCTGTATAACCCTGGATATTCAGCGTGGTCTTTAAGTAATTCAATCTCATAACCTTCGGAAAGAGTGAGCAACTGTTCTATGCTCATGGATTGCATCGATTCATATTCACGCTGAAACTCAGATGCCACATGTAGTCTATCTTCATAGCTCATATTGGAATCTTCACTGAGCTGCTTTTTAGCGTTGGCAATGGCAAGCGCCAGTGATCCGACCGCTGGATCAATACTCGCAGTTTCACTGGATGAATCGCTTGATTTTGCAGATGCGTCCAATCCTACCCCTCCTCCTAGTTTCAAGTTCCCCAGCCCACTTACCGCATCCCCTGCATCAGAAAGAATGTTATTTGACGGGCTACCACCCCTACTAGGAACTCTTATGGGCTCATTCATCGGGCCTCTTATGTATTCGGGGATACTGTTTCCACCTTTGCTGCGCCCTGGAATTAGCTCTTTCAAATTACCCGCAGCTTTGAAAACTTTTCCAGCATCCACGCCCATGCTGCCACTAAGCCGAGCGTCTCCGCCAACTCCAGCATTTATGTGCGTCGATTCTCCTTCCTGCATATTTCGATAGACTCCAAAGCCTTTCGTCCCTTCTCTAGCGAAATCGAGAATAGCTGCTTCGCTATCAAGTGACTCAAGAGTAGCGAGCATTACAGCGTCGTTAGCATTCTCAATGCGCGATGCGGCATTTTCAAACCTGTTCACCGAGCTGTGATTAACAGCATGGCTTCCAGTTTCAATGGCAACATTCTGCATTCCGTTTTCAGGATCCCAGCTAAACGTAACCCAGCCCCCTGATGGGTCCGCCATAGTAGGCGCTTTCATTTCACCCTGATAATACTCATCGACTAGAGCACCGTATTGATCTGGAGTTAAGAAAATCGGTTGCTTAGCCAACTCTTGAAATGCGGTTTGGACCTCAGATTGTTCAAGCGTTTCACTCATCATAATACGCCGGAAAGCTGATACGACTTCATTTTCCCAGTGCTGGGATTGCCTCATTTCTTCTAACTCAACAGCACTTAGATTAACAGCATCAGCCATTTTGTTCGCAGATCTATTACCTCCGATATTTGCTCGATTTGCAGCTTCCGTCGATTGTTCTGACGTATAATAAGATCCCTCCAACACACCGCTTCCATGCTTTGCACTTTCCTTCGCATTTCCAAGAGCGTGCCCTACCTGCGACTCCGCGGAAATGTTCGCAACATCCTGTGTACTATCCGCAAATCCAGAATCAACGACGTCAGATCTAGTTTGTATTTGTGCTTTTGAGTCCTCTATTTGAAGTTTCGTAAGCCCACTGGCATGATCTAAAAGATCATCCTTGCTCGAAAATTGCCTGAATTTCTCTTCAGCTGCACCAATTTCTTCTGCATTCTTAGCTGCAGCCATTTTATTGTTAATATCAGTGGAAGTGGCAGCAGTTTGCCTCAGTGAAGCAGTCTCTTTCCCTGCTAGTTCATCCATTCGGCTTGCCATTGTGGGTTGAGCGATAATCTGACTTGCGGATTCATGAGCCCGATCTTGCGTGTGGGTGCGCATGGTTGCCAGCTTGGCTCCTGTCGCTGCACTATTGCCAGCAGATGTTTTGTAATGAGCTCCCATTTCATCATGACCGGCCATATCCCCAGCCCTGACATTCGCCGGTATCGTGGCTTGATCCATAATAGCATCTTGGGTATTTCGACCAGTTTGTTCCCTGATGGCACTTATTTCAGCTTCTTGTTGTCGATAAGGATAAGTAGAAGAATGCGCGCCTAATGCATATCGATCCGTACCCATCATGCTCATAGCTTCATAATGTGCACTTGTTTCTGCCAGATCTCTCATTTTCTTTTGCCGGTTACCAACATCCAGTATTTCATTCCCAACGTTTTTACCAGTGCTTTCTATATCATCAGCCAATCTCTCCGCAATATGGGCAAAAGGCATCGCAGATATTTTGAATAAAATTGCAGTTAGCAATGCCGCCAACGAGACGCCCAATCCTTGCATTTTTCCATAGGAAGCAATGACTTTTTGAAGCTCTCCCGGCGCCATAAGGAAGGATTTAATCCCACCCTGATAAGCGTGTATATCTGAAAACGAATTCTGTATTGAAATCATTTTCACAACATGCATCACGGAATCAAAAACACCCCACAATGCCATGAAAGCAAACAGTGCCAGCAATAGGTGCAAGGCCCGAAACAGGAAAGGGGTGAAGAAGAACCAAATAATTACGCTGCTACTTGCCAGAATGACAACTAACGTAGCCAAGCGTATAGAAGGAAGCCACCCCTCAGAAACTAATAGCGCTCCGATTCCCTGGGACATCGCTTGCATATTTCCATAATCTCGTACGGCGGTGCCTACGTTCTCCGTCAAAACGTGGTAAAGCGATTGGCTAATTGCGGACATTGCCATGAGTTGATTGGGGGCATAAGCCAGGGTGCTAGAAAAAACGATAGAACCCACCTCCGAAATCATTGTTCCGCATTGGATGACAGAAGCAGGATCTGACTCATCATAGCCGGCTTCCCCGCATAGTTGATTAAGCACGGGTTTAAACGTGGTTTCGAAGTCGGTAACCAGGACCTTATACACCTCGTCAAACCCTTGATCACAATCCATGTCACCGCCCTGCCAATGAAAGTATTGATTAGAGTTACGTGTTTTTTCTAACTCCCCCCAGAAATTGGTGGTGCCTGAGAGCATAGCGGCATAATCGAAACTATCGTATCGATCTGGGTGCGATACGGCAGGGGATACGCAGGTAGTTAAGTAACGTTCAATTGATTGACCTAATTGCACATTATGCTTCAGAGGATCGACGGACAATATATTAAGTAGTAGTTCAAGTGAATTTCCATTCGCATGCTTATCCCTTCCATACATACTGGCACTGGCGGTAACATTGCTAGCGTATCGTTCAAACAGGTTTGATAGATACGCAATTTCCGCTAAAGAAGCCGGTACGTTTCCGACGGACTCATAACGTCCTGTTGTGGTATCGTAAATGTGAACAGTTGTTTTGGGAGCGAGAAACGCCATAAACAGGCTGGCACCAAAGAAACACAAAATAAGCGCCGGTAAAAAGCTCCCTTCGCCTTTTCCCATCATGCTTTTCCCAACATTAATCAGTGTTGCTACAAAAATGCCGAGACTGCCCATTGCTGCACCAATACCTAGATACCATGGGTCGCTCATAATGTTGGCAATTAAGATAAAAGCGTCGCGAACATTTTCGAAACTTCCGTAAGTGTAGTATTCAACATCAGCGAAAACAGCGGGACTGAAAAATAGCAGAATCACTGACCATAATTTCTTAAGCATTGTTACTTACCCTGCATATTATTCAATCCAATAGATTCATTGCGATCATAGTAATACTGTAGAACAGAGACCTTATTCTGCAGGTTCTGCATCTCCAAATCATATCGTGTATGGAGCAATTTCTGCTGCCTTTTTACTCCTTGGCTATAACTTGAATAGGCCTGAACAATATGACTGTAAGCACTAATATCGCAGGTGCCTGACTGATCAGGGTCACCCTGATACCCATAGTTATTTACGCTTTTTTTGAACAGGTCCATCATTTGCGAGGTATTGTCGAACAAATTACTAATCATCATTTTCGTATAGCTATAAGCCAGCATTTCAGTAATCTCTGCTTTGATATGGGTCTGTAGTTTTGTCCTGACGCCAAACTGCATTACTCCATATACCTCGAACGGAGCAGTATTCAAAAATGCCTCAAGTCCGTCATATTCAATAATCTTTTTTCCATTGGTAAGCGAGTCAATTAGATTCGATAGATGATCGTCGATTACATCGAAAAGATTTGTCTGTGCTGGTTCACACGCAGGTAAATTAGTATCAACCGTTGGCAGTGGTCTGACTGTAGTTAATCCATAAGCAAAATCCATTACGTCGATATTGGCTGCGCAAGCCGGAATAGCGATGGCTTCTGGAACCTTACCTACGGACGAATGAACCACCAACAAATCCCCTAAAAATCCTCTAATGGTGTCCGAATAGGCTCCCATTCCACTTCTATTCGCGATGTAATCAACCACACTACCATCGAGAGTTAATGCCTCCCTGACTGCAGTGGGGCACCCGGATACCTTACTGCTGATATCGATATCAGCAGAGGGTTGATTATTTTCTTGCTGCACTTTCTCTTTAAAGTCCGTAGCATTGCGCGATGTACCTTGTTCCAATTCTTGCTCGCTTGCGATTGTGCCAATGACTTCTCTCTGAGCATTGGCCAGCATGGGAAAACTATCCAGCTCGGTCACGTCCATAACTTTTTGCACGATTCTTTTAGACTCCTGGCACGAATCAAGCTGCACAGAGTTAATGTCATTGATGATTTTTTCCATACCCTCCAGTGACGTCGCGAGTTTTTCAGAAAGTGCTTTTAACCCGATTTGAAACGCAATTGCACCGGAGTTCTGTAGCATCTGTTCGAATTTTTCAACAAGCATATCCAGGTCAAGATAACTAAAACCACCATAGAATAAATCGTAGCCGCCGCATCCACCGGTATTCAGCCTCGGCATCGAAACCGTTACCAGATTACCGGGCTCATCGACCCGAGTTCGATGAGATAAATTACCTGCAGTATAATAGTTGCGAGCGCTGCCTTCGTAGTAAGACGGACCTGAGTGATTTACCATGGAATCTTCTAGCCAGTCGGACGCCCAATCGGCTGTCGCGGGGCTGCTGGAGAACAACACTAGATTTAGTGCAACGAATACTCTTTTCACTTTTTGACTCCTATCGGGTCCCACCCACTGCCTTTCTGGTCCTCAAACATTCCGAATTGCGCTGGCATTGCGTCGCCTTCGAGAATCCGAGCCATGGAATAGATATTTCGCTCCAGCTCGGGGACAGTGACATCACCCAATGCCACAACGGCAGCTTGTTTATTATGCTTTCGGATTAACAAGGTAGTCGGCGTCGATCGCACGTCGTGTCGCGAAGCCAGTTGCGGATTCTGATCAATGTCGACTTCCTTGATTGGCCATTGATGGTTACGATTGAATATTCGTAACGTAGAACGAGCGCCCTCACACAATCCACAAGTACGTTGCGTGAATAGCACCAAGGCGTACTGTTCTCTACTAGAATCGATTTTGTCATTAAGAAGTTGCTGGTCTTGCTGGGCGCGCAATCGCCTTCCCTGATTCGATACAGGACGATCTTTAATTAGGTTAATATCGGGATTCTGCAGTGCGTTATAAACCGTGTTAGCGGCTAGCGCTTTGGCCTTTTTCCGCATTGCAGCAACTAGGCGATAGTATTCTTCTGTCTTGGTAGGATCCTCGTGTAGAAACAGCGCATTATCAAGATATTGCTCATCAAGTTTCCTTAACTCCTCTGGATGCATGCTCATAAGCTCTTCGTCAGAAGGCAGAGGAGGCAGTGATTGATACATTTTATCTGGTTCACTCTCTTGGGATTCCTCGGGTTCTGCCGACTCCGGATTCAGTTTACCTTTACCCCACCAGTACCCTCGTTTTGGTTCAACCGCTTGTTCGGCAATCGCCACAGTCGAAGCCAGAAAAATGACGAATAATAGAATCGCTTTCATTCTGTAAACCTCATAGTATTGGTGACAAGCGAGTCATTTTACTCGTCTCAATCAAACCTAAATATCGGCTATCGAAACTGTTGTGACTCTCACCCATAACAAAAGCTTTACCGTCTGGAATCGAGCCACTAAAACGGTATTGCTTAAGAGGAAATCCTTTCATATCCGTTATACGTGCCTCTCCTAGCACTTCGTCGTCACACCAATATTTCGCTTCAACTGTTTTAAGTAGTTGTCCTTCATTGCATCGAAGTACTTTTATGCAACTCTTAATGGGGCGCGTAAGCTTGGGGTGATTACAAGGAAACCACACATATTCATGTACAACAGGCTTTTGATTGGTTTTCCAGAAGACAGTTGGTTCAACCGATTCAGAGGCTGCCCAAACAAGGCGGCTTCCCAGCGCATAGAAGACTGAATAGCTGGCTAAAAACACTACGACCAAAACTGCAACCTTTTTATTCGTCATAATTCAGACCCTCCAATGTGTTTATCAATTTTTTGATTGCTTTGTGGTTGTCTGCATTAATTGCTGTCATGAGTCCGGACAATGCGGCATCTCCATACGCGGTATTCGATATACTTTGGTATTGCTTATTGTTCTGGCACATCGGAGAAAAGTCCGGATCTTTCTCTATTACCAGAGCAGGCACGTGGTTAATTGAATAGTGTGCAAACCGTTCAGGATCAATTGCAATTTTGATATTTCGAATGGGGCACGTCATGCCCTCGCAACTCCTATCCACCAATAATAATCGACGAATGAATTCTAGCGTTGGCTTAATTTCGTTATAGGGATAGATCATTCCTTTCAGGATCATTACGCCATCAACCTTCTCGATATCAATCACATAGTTTCGCAATGTCTGAATTGGAACGGATGAGGATACGAACAACATCGGAGTTACACCTGGCTTCACATAGGCCTTCTCATCCCCCTCTTCTGCTGCTTCGCCCAGTAGGAGCAACCTAATATTGGAATCTGCTTTCTTGACGTTCTCTTGAAAAGACTGACTGTTGTAAATCTTTTCAGCTCGGTTGATGGCGGGTTTTGTATCTTCAATTAGGCTGTCGTAATCTTTCACGGTCTCCATTGCACTTTTAGACATCGATGCCGGCCTGCCATCGGCTTGCAGTTCTGTTGCGCGATCTATGGCCGTCTTAACCTGTTGCTGAAGCGTATCCGAGTGCGCGGAATTGCAAACCAAAAATAACAACGAAACCAGAATTCTAAAAATCACAGCAATCCACCTTCCGAAACATAAAATAGCTGTGATTTTCAACAGTATTGAGTCCTGCAGCCCAGGTAAAAGATGATCTTCCAAAAGCAAAACATTTATAATCGCTGGTAGGAATCATGAGCTGTAACTTATACCGATCCTTAGTCCACATCGTTACGTACCGCTGTCCACAGCCATCCTCCTGATATTCTTTCATCAAACCGAGTTTGAGCATTTGAAAAATGGTTCTTGCTGCTAATGCTGCATGGGCTTCCATTTGGTCAGATCCACTTATGGTACCCGTCAATGGATACACCGTACCCCACGAACCAAGACACCAGAACAGCGCATTGACAGGCTGATTGAAATTCGCAGTTACTGCGTCTGCCATACACGCCAACTGAGCAGCCGGATTTGCAAACAAAACAGTTTCTGGATAGACCACGCCGGACAATAAATCATTGTTCCAAGTCGGTAAAAGCTCTGAGATTAACGCGATATCAGCCTCGCTACCATCATCATAGTGAAGGCACGGAAGATCGTAATACATATCCAATAAAGCCAATACAGGGAACAAGACATAGTGGCTTTGAGCGAACGTATACAGCGTATTGGACGATCGACTGCCATCATTCATAAACGGATCTTCCAGTCCTTCCATTTCAATGCCAAGTCCCGGGAAACACCAAGCATCCTGGACTACATCAATAAATGATTTGGGCTCCCAAAAGCTGATAGGGATACCTACAGAACCACTGCCATATTGCATGCAACTGCATATTGGGGAACGTTGCCCACTTGGTGCCTGCTCCTCCTCACCGCCTAATGTCACTAAACCCGCAATGGTCATTGGGAACATACAGTCCCAGCTGACTTTTGTCAGCGCGTCCACTGCGTTGGTGGGATTACATACCGACCATGCGCTCTGTGATATCAAGAACAATATCGAAAAGACGATTGATCTATGACTCATTGGGAACCTCTGTAATTACGAATCGATCATCCTTCTCAATTACGATACTGGGTACTGATTGAACGTTTAACCGCGCAATCGTATTTTTATCTGCAATATAAACACGATGCTCTAATTTTTTAGAGAGAGATCCGTGCGTGCCCCTGTTTAGCAGTATTACGTCTCCGTCTTGTAATTGTTTCTTAAGCCAGTCCGCGTCTGACTCATCAACCACAATAATTCTGAAAGGTATGTCCATATGCTCAAGTGGGTTATACAGATATCCTTTCGGATACAAAATATTCCCATTTTTGTCAGCAACAACATGCTCCACTTCGTATACGGGCTCGAATATACGAGTTTCAGGTTGTAATGATCTGGGTAAGTAATCGGGTTGAATGGTGATTAACCAGTTATTTTGAGTGGGCGTTTTTGATCTATTGCTCAAATAGGCCTTCGCCTTTTTCTCGAGTGTTTCAATCGGATCGTTTTCAACGATGTCGTATGTCGTGCCGACCACAATGTCACTACTAGCCCAGGGACTCACCAGCATCAATAATGCAATTACCATGTAGTTTTTGGTCACAGCCCGCTCCTGAAATCCTCAACGTTTTGCATGATCTGCTGGTTTATAACTTCACTCGACTGCGTTTTAATAGAATCATGAAGCTCAGATAGATCGATTTTAGAGAAATCGATTGCTTGAAATTGCTCTAATGTGAAACCCTGACATTGAGGAGATTGTGGCGTACCAAAATTAAAACCCGGAAATTGGACTCTCGCCTGCTGATGTAAAATACGTGCAAGCTCTGTTTTAAAGCAACAATGAAAGTCCGCATCTTGAATGCACACTTCATCTATCCCCAGATCCCACTCTTCAATACACTGTTCTCCTATAAATATGCACATTTCAGAATTGATCAAAGCAGCAGATCCAGAGTCTTCTGCGCACGGAGATAGTAACCAGTTCATAATTTTCTCCTCAACCGCAGCGGTCACGAAGGCTACACTGGTCAGCTCTGTGAGTTCGTCCATTGCCTGGCGTATTTCACTCGTATCTTTTCCCACCAACATGTCGAACAAATCAGCCGTCGTATTAAATGCTTGTAGATACTGGATCACTGGATGAGTATAGGCATCCTCAAATACTCTTCCTCCAAGATCACAACAGTTTTCACCCCGGGTTTGAGTTCCGTGCGTACGGCAACTGGCAGCCCGACCACGGAATACTTCAATATTTCCAATGCACTCCTCTACACTCTGGCCGGGATAGGAACATTCAAGATCTTTACCCGCCAGCCTCAGCATCTGTAAGGATGTTGCCGCTTCTGCAAAGCTGTCAGTGCAAGCACATTCGGATAGCTGTGTTTCGCCGGCTCCTAATGGACATTCCCCGATATTCGTACAGGCTTTGAGAATATCATCGCCTCTTGATTGATCATTTCGCAACAAAGCGGGGACACCCGTTTGGTTGGAGCTGGTATCGTTTAGAGTTGAGCGTACCTTGCACGATTGAACGCATTCCTGTGGGGTCGGTAGATACGGGCTTACATCAAACGAAAATTCATAGCCATCAGGCTGTGTAATGCGGATTACTCCATCGGCACCAGGCTCACTGAAGTCAGCCATCGCAGGACGCTGTTGCTCTTGTTCCACACCGCACATGTAAACCTGTATTTTCTCGAAGAAATCTTTCTCCACGTTTACTGCGCAGACACCCTCCCCCAATGTACGTACCGTTCCCGTAGGTTCTATGTTCATGTCAGGACAGGTTTCAATAATGTACGTTAGCATCAGTATAAAATGATCGATATTGTCAGGACGTAATTCACTTCCATCCGTATTAGTATTGGGAATATCCCAGTTAAGATTGGCCGAGGGTGACTGAATTTTAATGTCCAGTGACTTCGATAGAGGTGATTCCAATCCATTAATGTCGACTGTATACATTTGTAATCGGTATAGTCCCGGAATCAAATTTTCCAATCGATAGCTTGTACTATCCGGTTCTACTCGAAAATGACTGACTTGGTGAGTTGAACCTTCCACGCATTGATCTTCTACTGGCTCAAACACTCTGTCTTGAGTCTCACAATTCATATTTCCGTCCAGCCTGGTCAGAATAAGCACATATTTCTTAATATCTGTGATCGGAAGTATATTTCCATCAGACCGTTTTTCAGGGGTATTCCAATCTATTTTTGCACTTGTAGAGGTAGTTTCGAATTCAATGGGATCTGAGAGGTCAGACTGTAAATCGTTGATGTCTACTGTATACATTTGAATTCGATAATGACCTGGAATCAGATCATTAAGTTCATAACTGGTAGCGGAGGGATCAATTTGATAATGAGCTGTATCATCTCTTTCTGTACATTCCTGCTGGATAGGTGGTTGGTTGTCATTAACGATTTGGTCTACTGGAATCGTGCTGGTGCCATCGACATTCTCGTACTGCAACACACAATTGGGGTTCTGTGCTAGAGCTTCACACTGATTGATAATCTCTTCATCAATCGAGCAGTTTTCCGCTGAATATTTAATATGAACACTGTGTTCCTCACCAACCAATCCTAATGAATCCACTTCTATGATCCCTTGTAAATTGTTACTGCACGAAGGCATTTGAAGGTGCCGTACTCTTGCAGAAGGTGAATGTGCTTGATCTGCTAAAGTAATATTAGTGCTGTCGTTGCAGAGTGAATCTGCATTCCAACTAGGCGCAGTTTCTATTGCGCTCATCTTCGAATCCTTTATCCCGTTTGCGTCACAACTAAAATCACCGTTTAAGTTATATCGGCAGACGTGCTTTCCAGTATAAGGTCCTACTCGCAGTGACATCTGTCGTACATTGTCAGACCTTTCAATAACAATATTTCGTCTAATTGAACACGTTACCGTGTTCCCGGTATCGATCTGTGTGAAGGAAGGACTTTCACGTAGCTGATTCAGAAGATCATGATTGCTGGATGCAATTGAACCAGCAAACGACAATGCTTGAGGGTTCTGATAGTAATGGGTTAGGTCTCGGGTGATTTCGGGTGCGGATTCATAGCATTGCTGAATATCTTGACCATAAACGCTAATCAAACCTGGCTGTTTATCTACTTTCGAAACGATGTATCTGCTCTGCGTACTCTGTACAGAATTAATAATTCCTGAAGCGAGTCTCTCCAGATGGTCTGTTAACATGGTTTCTGGGTTTGGCTGACAACTATTATTTAAGCAATTACATCCTTTCAGTCGGTTGGTTTCGCTTCCTTGCAACGGTTTCGATGATATTCCGCTAATATCGGAATTCCATTCGTAATATTCGCAATTATTAAATGTACCAGAGTCACAAGACACGTATCCGTTACTGCAATATCCGGATACTCTAGCGATCGAATGGGTTTTCAGAGAGCTCGATAGAACTGGATAGTAGTTCACCGTCAGTGCGATATCGCCGCCACCTTGCACAGTACCGCTGATGTTCATGTACGGTTTATCAGATTGGCACATGATGCTGGCATCCAACTCTGTTTGTCCATCTAATGTCGTCATAGACCCGTTGCCAAATAGTGGGCTTGTAAAATTGTTTTTAAGCGCTTCTGCAGTGTTAAAGCGAGTCGTTACATTATTAAATAGCGCTTGAGCTCTATCATTCGCTTCTGCTGCTAGAACTCCATGGCTTGAGTAGAACGTTAACCACAATAAAAGCTGTGTGATGACGTTCTTTATACTCACAAAGGCACTCCAGATAGCCGACTAATAGCGTCTTCTCTGCTCAAGCCTTGTCGTACCAATTCCTTATAAGCCGCCACTTCGCTTCCTTCGCTAGTTGCTATTTGATAATTCCACGGATCCAGAACCAGCCTTGATACTCCAGAGCCGAATGGAGTGTCCCAAAATCCTTCCGAATACCGTGGCTTAACCAATTTCACACTATCAAGAAGTTCTAGTCCTAACCCCGTTTGTTTTATCAGCTCCTTTTTGCTGGCTTCCCGATAGATATCACTAGCGAGCATGAGTTTCCAATCCGCATTGCTTCGTATAACTTGACCGATCTCGCCGAAAAGTTCCAAGTCCAATATGGACTGGATTACCGTTCCAAAACAGCCTTGGTGCTTCCTTGCCCGGCGATAACCTTCTTCAATTAAATAAGCCAGCCGAGATAGATCCTTATGTCCGATCTGACGCAAATAATGCGCGGCTTCTTCGAACAAGATGAACTTTTGTTGGGAGCGATCACCCAGGTACAAGTCTTGGGTGATGGTGTTCATGACTTGCATGACAATGACAGAGAAAAGTTCCTTCTTTTCTTTAAGCCTCTGCAATTCCAGAACAACATAGGAATCGTTCGCGATGTTGAAATTGGAGCGCCCGTTAAAAAACCGACCATAGACACCTGTAGACGAAAAATCCGAAAGGTTGAAAGCCATTTCAGACGCCATGATTTGAAAACGCTCCGTGTTAGCGATTCTTTCATCTGAAATACACTCAGGCAAGTTCCGAAGATAATGCTGCGTTCTGTCGATGCCAAGATCGATATCGCCGGCTTCGTTTACTTTCCGAATTGCCTCTTTGAGTAGCGTCCACTGTGTTTCTGTCATTGATGCGCCTGATGCGCTGTACACCATTTCACTGACTATGTTAACGCAGGTCAATTCGTCCTGGCTTTGATCCTCTTTATCCCTACCCTGACTGTAGAATGGATTAAAAACGAGGTGTTCTTCTCCGATGTCAAGGAACCGGCCTTTGTTGATATGGCATGATTTTTCGTAGGCATACCCAATGTCTGCTATACGTACCGCTGCACCCATAGCATGGTAGTCATTCGCAATATTATTCAGACCGACGCTTTTCCCTGACCCCGTTGCGGCTGCAATCACCAAGTTGTAACTTCGAGCTTGCTTATCAAATATATCAAATGCCTGTAGTTGCCCTTTGCGACCTATGTTAATAGTAGCTACCCGCTGGTCTGCAGGTATTTTTCCTTTGATCATCCGAGTCGTTCCAGCAAAATCGCCCTGAATCGGTATGATGACTGCAGCTGAAGTTGTGGGCAGAATCCGGTATCGATCAATGACTTCAGCATTGCCTGGAATGTTGTAGTATCCCAACGGGAAACTCATGACAAATAAGGTTGGCGTTAGCAGTGTTTCTTTTTGCACTTCATAGCTTTCTTGCGAAGCAATATGTTGCACTTTTGCTGCACTGCTTTCCAGCTTATCCGGATCCTCATCAAAGACCCAGAGCAACTGCTGAACTCTCACTTTTTTTTCACCTTCAGGAAGATTGTTGACCCAGCTAAACTCTTTCATTCTTCGGTTGAGCTCTATTGCCCTCTTCCCAACAAATTCTTGGCCCTTCATGATATCTTCTTTTTGGCTTAACTCTTGCTTCACTCCCTGATAGGTAATTATCGTTGTATATATGAACGGACTTTGAATTTGGTTGGTATCTTGATCTGGACCAATATATCCACCTAGTAGTCGATTTTCTTTGAGGCTGTTTGTGGTCTCGGGAACGTCAAAGTGAGTGAAACAATATCCATATTTTTTCCCGACTTTAACCCTCCCAGATTCTTTGGGAAATTTCAGATGCGTTTCAGAACGAATAATCTGTTTTCTAATCGGTTTTGAACTATCTAAACTGACTTTAGTATCTTTGTTTTCATCTGAGTTGAAAAAGCGTACCAACAGCTCTTTGAGTTCAGCCCCATCTAGCCGCATGGGAGACAAGCGACATCCTCTGAGTATTTCCTCAATTTCTTGTCTGTTTTTCAATCCGGATTTGCACTTAACGCTAACAAACAGCCTAAAATTTCTGACAGGAATGCCAAATAAAGAATCCAGTCCTACGGTGCCTTGATTAAGGAATCGTATGTATTCATTGACCGTTTTCTCCGCGATTGAATCGCTTCTTGATTTACCTTTTAGGTAAGCATCTAAGATAGGCTTTACATGTTTGTCAGCATACAAATGGAAAGAGATTGTGGTGTCTGAATCATGTCCCATTTGCAACAATTTTTGAAGCTGCTTTACGATGGTGTCATCGGCGAAGTAAAGTGGTAAACATTCCCATACATATCCAATTGTGTCGTCTATGCAGGTATAAGTTTCTTTAGTGGGGTTGTAAAAACCATATGGTAAAAAATCGCTCATTTTACGCCGCCGATTTCTCGCCACAACATCAGCATGAGTCAAACCTCCACGCTGACCAAACAACTTTTTCCTTGCGTCATCTTGTAGTGTTGAGAACATATTGAAGCCTTTAGAAATGCGAAGTAAGAGGCACTTTTTTAACTTTTAAGTAATCTCCGAGTATAAAACTGGGAGTCTCGATAATCACGTGAACATATCTCTGCCCAAACAGGACTTTGCGATCGTCAGATGACCGTGGCATCACCAATATTTCCAGGACTTCTGAATCCTTGAGCAGTGGCGTTACCGGCGCGTCTAACATTCGTGCGGATTGCCGGTAATTAGCGTCTACGTATGCCTGGTATCCGCTCTCAGGTGAATTATAGATTTTTGTTTCAGCATCTTTGCTGTTCTCGTCACCATCCCTTTCTTTGTCTTTGTTTTTATTTTTCCCAGGATACGTAGCTCCAGTTGCGATAGAATCATATGCATCCATGGAGTTGACACAACGCCCGAAATTTTCTCCTGACGGACATTTTGGATCTTGGTCATAAGGAAAGAACATTGCACATCCATAAATATTGGCAAGTAAGGCAAACAACAGAATCATCCTAAGCATTATTATCATCCTCTTTTTCTGTCGGCTCTATTTCAAGCCAAACTTCTTCTGCAATAAATAATGTAGCTTCTTTGAGTGGTGCCATTTCTATTACTGGTCCGCTTTGTTTTACGTACTCCAATACAATGTCCCGATAGGCATTGCCCGTATCCTGAACGGCGCTTCCCACTGAATTCTTGTAGGCCTCATCAACGTCTAATACTGTCGAGGTTCCAAGTACATTGTTGTTCTGTTCAAACGACGATAAGGAAAGGGTATTTCCTAATTCAGAAACAATGGACGCAGCGACAACCCACGCCATTTTCTGGCTATCTTTCGAATATACATGTCCAGCAAGATCCCGCTTCCCATCACTGTTGTCCGTTGCGAATCCATTTATTTCTGCGTTTATGGCAAACTTATCGTCATCGGATACGCAAGCTAGGTTTACGAGCCTGACGCCAACTCTTTCTTTCGCTAGGTTTCCGTGTGCATTGGCAACAATTATACAACCCGAAAAATCTCGTCTTATGTGATTTGGCAGTACTGCGGGCGCGTCCACCATGAAAAATATCTGCTCCGGGTTGTTTTGGCCTTGCTTGTTGGTCAAGGCGTCAATTCCAGATATTAATTTAGCGCTCATCATGGAAGGGGGTAGCAAGTACCGTTTCCGCTTTTTGGCTTCATCCAGTAATGGCTGATCATCTAATCCGATCCACCCTGTGCCGCCTACTAGCTCAGGGCTACCCATTTCAGGTTCATTTTCTGAGAACGTTTGTATTTGATCGACAGGTTCTTGATCCCCCATCCCCGTATTCCCAGGTGCAGGTGGATAGGAGAATGGCGTCTGTTTTGATCCAACAGCAGGCGGAGGCACTTCAGATCCTGTTGACTCACCTGGCTTTGGTCCCAGATCCGGTAGCACAGGACGGTTCTTATCTATTTCAATATCTTTGATTCGCTTTTCTAGCTGACTTCTGATTTCTTTCGCTTTTTCGTTTGTGATTTCATCTCCATGCTGAAGCGTTACTACCAGATCCGTTAGCACTTCGATACTGCTTTTCAAGCCATTAATCTGATTCTGTTGCTGTTTGTTTTCAACTGATTGTTCTTCCTGCCCTCTTCGAAATCGGACAAACTCATCTTCTGCTAGTAGATTTTCGTCTACTGTAGCTGGCTTTAGAGTGGGTTTCTGTACTAGTTTCTCTGGCTTGCTAATGTAATTAGCAAATAGAACCACACCGATTATCACAAGTGCGCCAAATCCCCATTTGTAGATAGCTTTCTTGTCTCTGACACTAAATCGGTTTCGCCCGTCCAAAGAATCGTCTTCTTCACTCATTTTTTATTCTCCACTATGAAAAGACGAGTAAAGCCTTCCTTTCCGATTTTCGGCGGATAAGTTGTAATCGCCAGTATTCCTGAAGACAGCTCCGGTTTTAAGAACATCTGCTTATCAGCTACTGCACCCGAACGCCCACGTACCACAAATTCCTTCAATCGGATTCCAGCACCATGCATTACCATTTCTCGTACTTTTTCAATGGAAAATCCAACTACCAGTCCGGGGTACGAATCATATGATTCTTGAACGGAGACATTTGGCAGAAAGTCGTTATTGAGCGCTGCAACGATAAATCTGGAGTAAACTTGTTCAGGATCGGAGTCCCGAATTATTTTTGCGTTTTCTTCTACGTATTGCTGGTTTGGATTACCCAACCTTACTGTCGTAGAAGCAGCACCTGATTTAGGAATTACATTGAAGTGATAGACCTCCCCATCGCAGGTCACAAAAAGGTCGTGAGCTTTTTCCGCATGACGCATTGCGCCCGAAGGCATTCTCAACGCTTGATAGCTTACAAAACCCTCACTGGCCTTCTTCTTCGCATCCAGTGGTACAGTCACGGGAAACACAATGTCCGCTATGACGCCTTGTACGCAATGAAATCGATTTGGATTTGTGGTAGATAGATTGATAGCCAAGGGAACGTCAGCAGCAGCAATATACTCGTTGGCTGCTTTTACTCCGTTGCTTGCTGTCAGCAAAGCTAATAATAGAATTGTAATTTTAATACGCATCATCGTTCATCCAACTTTGTCAGTCGGAACCTCCCGTTCTCGACTACGAAACCAATCTCAACTACCACAGGTACCGGAGGTTCCAACCGGTCTCCTATCACTTTCCGGCGATCAGCATGCACTTCAATCACATTCTCATTGTCTTTGACGTATATGCTGTCTTCTCGCATTTCCATTGTATGGCTGATATTGTCGAATTTTTTTATCTGATTTTTTATTTCTTCCAATCGTTCTCTGTAAGCAGGTTGCTGAGCTTCTGTGAACATGCGGAGCAATAGGTTGTACTTCGTTTCAACTGTTGTAGCTGATACGTTTCCCCAAAGCCCGATAATGTAATGGGTTGCGTCAACCAGATAGGTTTCGTTCACATGATTACGCCCTACCACCCACTGTCGTTCTGCCGCATGGGGTGGAATAAAAATCAATTCCCAGTTATCCAATGCATTATTCAGGCGAACGCTGTCCCAGATTTGCAGTCCAACCATTACAACGACCGCAACTGTTAGTGTCCTGTTCCAGGCGAACACCCTTGCTGGCTCATTAAGGTATCCCGTTACGTGATCTTCATCTTCGCGCTCTTGGTGTTTCACTCTATAAACTCCCTCTCGTAGAGCGGTGGATAGCCTTGCAGTACATTCTTCCACCCGAATTGGGACAACCAATGTTGAATGGCGCCTCGCGGCATTTTTCTTAGCTGGGGTATGGTAATTAGAGGGAAAGCAAGAATCCCCAGATACCACCATCCCCCGCCGATAAAAGCGATGGCCATTGAAAAGAAAATGGCACACCACTCCTGAGCTTCAAAGAACAGAAGCAGCCAGGGTCTATGGAGATATCTAGAGAGTCTTACTTCATTCATTAAGCAACAGCCCCCAAACCGTTAGCTATTTGCGCACTCGCTGCAATTACTCCTGCAGCAACTGCGCAACCCAACGCTTTTTGCCAGCCTTCCTTGATATTCCAGGCGGCAAACCCTAACAATAAGATAGCAATTGCATATTGACCGCCTGCGTCATACAAACGCACGATAAGGAAGTCGTATATCCAGTATCCTATATTCGCGCTATTCGCTGCTGGGGCAGTCATGGCCCAAGCTGGGCTTGTTAGCATGAATGCCACAAAAGTCACGAACGCTTTCGCAACAGCCCTCCTGCGTTTTTTAAAAGTGTTTTTCATAACAAAGATTCCTTCAGGATTTCGTTAAATTTTTCTGGGTCGAACCCCTTTATACGCCGGCCGTTGATCACAAATTCCGGTGTACCGCTAACACCAAACGCCCCTGCCACTGCTTGATGCGCAGCATGTCGCACTTCAGCATGCTCGCAGGATTCATATACAGAAGCGCTCCCCTTTATTACCTTTCTCATGTCCTGTGCCGGTGAATGGGAACACAAAACATGATCGATTTTCTGGCGTTCGGCCAGGTGGCCGGAATCTACCAGAAACACGATTCGCTTGAGGTCAGTCCTCGTTGCCATGAACTCCTCATATTCCTTGCAGCTGCCACACGACAGGCTCATGAACTCAAGTATGGTGATGGCATCGGCTTCAGGATTGATGACTATTGCGTGGGCCAGATTCTCTTCCAATACTGCCTGCATACTGTCATCTCGATGTCGTGCGCTGAGGTTTCCTGCATTCAAGTCATAAATTTCGCCGAAGATAAGGGCCTCTGCTTTGGCGTGGTAATAGAACAGATTTTTACCGCTATGGACGTTGTATATATCCTCAATGCCGCTAGCATAAAAACGATCAATTTTGGTGTTCGGCATTAATCGGCTCAGTTCTGCACGCACTATTACATCGTCATTTACCGCTTGTGCCGTAAGTGACGACAAACACAGGATCAATCCAAGCCACGTCTTTCTCATCATTGATCTGCCCCCAGTCTCGGATCTTTTGGAAGCAGCTTCTTGATCAAGGCTCCATCTATCGTCAATCCCGATTTCAACCTCACATCATCCTGATTTTTTTCCCGGTTAATCGATTTCACCAAATAATCGGTCTGAATAATTTTGTACTCGCCTTTTTGTATAACCACAGAATCCGAGGCATCCCGACTAACCCAGTACTCGGCTTTGGCCGCCTGTTCAACACGAATGGTAGGAGCCTCACTTTTGGAAACTGGATTATTGGTCTTATTGAACGTACAACCTGACAACTCAAGGTTTAATCCAATATGGATTTCATCCGGATTGTGTATTCGATTCAGTGCTGATAAGCACGACCAAAGGTGTCCGTCATTCAACTGCTCATCGGCAATAGACCACAGAGAATCGCCCTTCCGAACCGCATAGGGTTCCGCGATGAGCACCGTGTTGATGCCGAAAAATATGATAATAGATATGATTTTTTTCATTGTATATGCACACATATACTAGTGAAGCGAAGAAAAACGAGGCTGCTTTTTGATCAGCAACCTCAGCGAGGTATAAATGATGCGGTGGTCCGGCATATCCTGGTCTTTTGACAACTGAAGAACTTTGGCTTCTAAATCGGGCGTCAACCAGAAAGAAGTAGGTACACTGGACGATTTGCTAGCCAAATAAAACTGATTTTTATTCTTGGCATTTAAAAAAAACTTAACCGCGATCGCTGCTATTTCGTGAAAGTGGACTCGGTTTAGCCTTGCAAGATCTTCGAGCGTTTGGTGTTCTTCTCTAGTCACTTTGACCTGTTTTAATATAACGCCTTTTGTATTCACCCTTCCCTCGCCGAATACCAAGTAAAGTATATGTGTGCATATACTTTACTTAACCAAGAACAGTAACGTCAAGCGTTTATTGGTTAATAATCTGAGTCGAGATAGCCTTCGGCTTTAAGAAATGTGACCAGTGCAGTAAACAAGATACGGGTTTCCGGTATCTCATCCACCATGGAAAGCTCCTGCAAATCTCGCAAAACGTGAGAAAAAACCCACATAGACCACAACGGCTCAAGACCACTGGCCATGTAGTACAGTTTACTGATTTTCTTCTTCTTCTTTTGCTGTAAAAACCACAATATCGCCTTGTTCTGAGTTTCCAAAATCATTTCATTGTGGTCAGACGCGTATTGCTCTATTCCGAACCTCACTGCTTGGGGCACTTTAATCTGTCGTAACGTTTTCTCTTTCAACCCTTTATTTCGCTTAGCAGTTGTCGTGCCCTTTCCCGAGTTCTTCTTTGTTGTCATTTTAGTCGCTCTAACGGCTGTTTCATCGGTATTATCAACCTGGACCACTATCCAGTCTAATTTTATGGCTTCTGCCCATTCGGTTTCTTCTGGTGTATGTGGATTTTAGGAGAAACTTCACGGATTTGAACCCACCCTATTAAACCAAATCGTGCTAAGTCTATGATTTTGCTTGTGGCGTTTTATCGCATACTGACCAGACTCTTACAAACTGATCCTGAAAATTTTGCCGATACTGCTCCTAAAATTCACAATTCGACTTCGCAATCGTGTAATCTGACGCCTATGTTGTTGTCACGTGACAACATTAGAGTGATTGAGTACGCCTACCACTTCGGTTCGATCATTACCTTCACCAATAATAAGAAACCAAGAGATATCAAATGCTGCCCATCATCCTTGACGAAAAAGAAGCCATCGACATATTCAACGACCCGAGTTCTAATGATGCCATAAAAGTGTTTGCCATCAAGCACCTACATATTTTTGGACTAAAAAGTCGCGATATCGGCAAGATTTTTCCAATCTCAAAATACCAACTATCCCATTATGCCCGATCAGCCAAAAAGCTGACCGACGAAGAAATCGAGCTTTGGTCCAATAATCCCAGACGCATCACATTTGGGCACATTCGATCCCTAATTCGACTACCGACACAACAACGCCTGGATTTGATTAAAGACCTTGCCACTAAAAGGCGATTATCCGTACGTAATTGTGAACAAATCAGTCGCGGAGAAACTGCAACGAAAAACACAGACATCAAAGCCTACGAGACAGAATTATCGGAGAAATTAGGACGCGGTATTCGTATTAGATACAACCAGTCCAATAAAACTGGACAGCTTACCCTCGATTTTTTCACCTTAAACGACCTCGAGGACATCATCTCAGTTCTACACACTACACAATCTTGCTAAAGAAGTGTGGATAACTCTGTTTTCAAACGCTGTAATCTCAACCCGGAATGCTGTAATCAATGCTCCTAATGCTGTAATCTTGTCTTCAAACGCTGTAATCTCGGTTTTTATCCCAGTTTTATCTTATATATCAATAGTTTACGATCTCTATTATTGTATTATTAAATTTATATATTTTTATTCCTAATCAAACGCTGTAATCTCAAAAACAAACGCTGTAATCTCACCGCCCAATATTAGAAAAGACGTTTAACAGTTAACGCGATTTGCAGTCAAAAAACACGAAATCCCGTTAATTACCATCAAAGGTGTGGCTGTATAAGCCCACATACTTCAATCGAATGATTACATTGAATCTCTGATTATTACATTCCACAAAAAAGCACCCAGTCTCAATCAATTCTCAAAATTCATTCTGAATTGCTCAGGTTCCATCATTTCCATATATTCAGGTTTCGTTCCTTTAACTTGTGCAATACGATCTTCGCCAATGTAGAAATCCTTACTTTCAGGTTTAATAAAATACCTTCCGTTTGTATTTTTAATGAAAGAATATCCATACACTTCAACACTGAATTCGGTCGGCAGCCCGTTCTCATCCATTTCATCTTGAACGAATGGCATCGAAGGTTTCGTTGTTCTGTTAAAAGGATCGTCTGGATCTAGTGCAACGCTCTTAGTCCGCTTCCAAACTCTGTTTTCAATAAAATACTGTTCTTCCCGCTTTTTCAATTTCGGTAATGCCAAAAGCAATGCCGAAACGAATTGCTTCCGAGTGAGTGAAGGTGCAATGTCTTTATGAAGTCGATCAAGCGTGGTTTCAACACGATCGGTTGATCCTGCGAATAAACGTCTAAAATACAGGTGCAATCCAACTACAATGCTGGATTCCTCTGACAAAATTTCGGGATTTACAAGAAACAAATTAACCCTTTCATTCTCAGCTTTTCGCACAATGGTGTCGAAGACATCAGTAGGTAACGAAAATGTCCATCCATATGGAGAACGCTTTCCTTCAGTCAGCTTGTACACCGATAAGCTGTTTAGAAACTCAAATTCGGTCGAAGCTTCCGATACATTCCATTTCTTCAATAAATTGTCAGGCATGGATAAAATCTCAATTTTAGAGTTCGACAAACGCTTCAAGATCGCAGTGAATTTTTCAATTCGGCCGATCGTGGTAACAATTTCATGCGACGAATGCATGCTGAAGTTATTTACAGGAGCTGAACCTTTACTTCGCGTTTTTTTCACAAGCTGCAGGCAGTACCCTAGCAACGCTACCCATACAGCCAGGTCTTTAACTCTCGCAATGGTGTACCCGTCAGTAGATCTAACCTCAAGCAACGCTTTGCCATAATTTGTGTTGATTACTTCACGTTTCTTAGTTGTGGCGTCTTTTTGAGAATAGGGGAGGGAAGGAAACACCGTTGACATTAAACCGTTGATATAAGAATCCCCTCTTCGACGATTACTAGAACCAGTCAAATCCTCCCTAATTCGTTCTTGCGCCGATCTGGGAGCGACTTTTATGGCGGAAGGGGGCTGCAATTCAGCTTTGGGATAATTAATATTATATATCGTTCGATAGCGAGCCCCTCTGCCCCCTTTCGGCGTGGCTGTCTTTGTTTCTCTCAAAAATTTATCATCAGAAAGACGCTTCAATGCGACTCGTGTCGTCGGTATGCTCTTATTGATTGCCTTAGAAACCACAACCACATCGACCGTTTTTCCCAGCGCTGTTAGTCTGATTAACGTGCTAAGCAACTGCCTACGTTGGGGAGCTAATTTTAATAAATCCGCTATGGATGCGAGCCGATCTTCCGTTAGATCGTCGCTATTAGTGATGATTGGGTATGTAAATTCTTTCTTTTCCATTGCCATTCCATTAATAGAAAATTAGTTTATAGCCTGTAAAGTATTGGTTTTAAAAGGTTTTATCTAATTCTATTTAAAAATCAATTGCCTTGAAGCTGTCTTGATTTTTCAAAGATTACAGAATATTGTAATCATATAAGCTAAACTTACCTAATAAAAGTCAGCCACTTCAAGGGAACACCATGATTGAAAAACAATACGGGGACTTAAAGGTCATCGCTATCATGATCGACAAAGGAGGGGTGGGGAAATCAACGCTCGCAGTCAACACAGCCATTCGGCGTTCAATAAAACAAATTAAGGGTAGTAAGCGAACATTGTTGCTGGATGTTGATCCTCAGCAAAACATGTCCATGGTTTTTCTCAACATGGAAAAAGTACCAGGAGAAGATTCAAGACTTCCACCACTGCATCAAGATTATAATCCTGATGACCCAGACAATGATGGGTGGACCGGTCGTAGTTCTTCCCTCGGTTTGTACTTTGGAGATCTGGTTATACCGTATTCTACTGAACTGGAGAATGTCGATATTCTTCCTTCAGATGCCGATAGTTTGGTGAACTTCAATCAACAGCTGGAGACTATGACCGACAAGCAATTGGTGAGTAAGATTAATGACAACCTGATAAAGTTTTTCAATCTACCGGAAGTACAGGATGTTTATGATTTGGTGATAATTGATTGTCCTCCGGGAAAAGGCATTATTCATGTACCTATTATACGAGCGTGCACTCATGCGGTAATACCTTGTCCGCCTGACAGCTTGGCAATGAATGGAGCAGACAACACCATTACGTTTATCAATAAACAGAATATGTATCGAGATTCGCCAGTTGAAATCATCGGTGTGATACCTAACCTCGTTGATATCAGGCGTCGAGATGATATTGAAGGCCTGGAAATCATGCGGAATCACACGCAGTACCGTAACTTTGTCCCACCGTGGGAAATACGTAATTTGGCCGATCTCAAACTGAGTATGTTGCCTGAAGATGTCCCCAGACTGATGCGCTATAACACCAAACTGGCAGAGCAGTGCATGCAAAATTACGTCAGTCTATTCAACGAAAAGGTCTATGGAGAAACTAACAGTGACTAATAGGCTTGCATTTGGACTTAAAAAGAAAGAAAACACCTCACAAATTACTCAAAATCAAAAACCGCTGAGTCGGGATGAACGGGCACAAAAACGTGCTGAAGCACACAGCAATAACCAAGATATCGTTTTGCCTCCATTGGAAGAGGGTGTCTCGCAACTAGTAATGATTCCCGCGAAGAATCTTACTGTAGATCGGAAAAACGCCCGAACCCGCTATGTTAGCGTAAGAAACCCTACAGAAATTAATGAAATTCTAACGAAAGACGCTACAGAAGCGGACATAGTTGAACTGAAAGACACTATTCGGCAAATAATGGAGTTTGCAGAACATTTAAAACAAGCACCCCTCCAAAACCCGGTCGTTGTATATAGACAGCAATCTTCTACCGTCATCTCAGAGGGGCACTTGCGCTACTTTTCATTAATTGTGGCTCACGGTGAAAATGTATCAGTCCCATGCAGGCTACTAGAATTGAAACCCCGCGATCTTGCTCAGCGGCGTTTTCGTGAAAACGCTCGACGACATGATTTGGCGCTCAAACCAAAGTTAATGGATTTTCGTTCCGCGCTAGACGCGATTTCTCCTGAAGAAAATCAACCTTGGAACAGTATGGGATTATCATCAGCAGCGTACTACCAATATCTCTATTTCAACGAACGACCAGAGCTGCATGATTTGGTCATTGCCGGCAAACTGCAAAAAATCAGCTCCGTGGTTCATTTAAGTAAAATTGAAAAACAAAGTAAAGAATGCTTGGCTAACTTTGTTAGGGAATTGCATAGCAACCAAAGTAGCGAGTCGGACTTACCAACGTATCTGGAAGGATGGTTGAAACAACAGGCTACAAAAACGCCAGCAACCCCGAAACAAGGTAGAAAGCGACAGCAAGTCACTTTTAAAACAAAAAACACCGACGTGTTGAAAAAACTGATATCTGGAGACTTTGCTGAAGAATTTCAACAGGTAGATTGGAACGACATAGATTCAGTACAATCAATTTTAGAATCGATCATTGAGGTTCATCGTGGCAATAAAAAGCAAAAATGAAGCTATTCAAACCCTTAAGGGGGCGATGTTTAAATACAAGATGATTGATCCATTGATCAATCCCGACAAAAACCTGGCAGAATTCCTAAAGAGGATTGACGCTATACTGAATGAAGAGTTCATCCAATGGGTCTCCCGTCATTCCGAAGATCAGATCGTTGCGCCACGTGAGACATTGAATATAAAAAGCCTTAAACATTCTCTGTCCGTGGCTCGCATCCAAAGAAGACAAGCACTGCAAAAAGTATTGGAAGAGCAGCACGATAAAGAACCGTTGGCCGACACCGTCTCCGAATGGGATAAAATCATTGCCAACATCGAATTTAAAATTGAAACTCTGGCATGAACCAGAGAAAAATATAATCACCAGCAAGGAGGCAAATGGCTCGTTCATGCATATGTGAACCCCATTTCGAAATTTATGAAAGATTCAGCCATATTGATATTCGGTGCCATATACACGTTATTTCTCGACATGCTCGGCCCTCAACTCTACATTAGAGATCATGGGTTGGAATCCGAAGCTGCTTTTTTAACGGTAACTATATGGATTATATGTGTTGTTTGTTGCATTCGAACTATTAAACGTATGACACGAAAAAAACGAAACCAAGCCCCGATGACTCTTTAATGGCGTTACTGAAAGATGGTAAGGCAACCCTGCCGGACTGATCAATTTGGTTGGAGTAGAATATGATATTTCGGCAGAGCGCCATGGAAAACCGGTATAAACTATTACTATCTTTGATCTACGCCAACAAAACTCGGGGAGCAGGGTCGGCGGCTACTGGGTATGAGATAGGGCATAACGCAAAGCGATTGGGTCTGGTGGATTCAGCCAAGGAAATTAAAGGAACAACACTCGAATCCTGGATCAAAACCAAAAAAATACCCGCCTGGGCCGCACGGTCTGCCGCAGACTTATTATTGCAAGACATAAACTATTCACCGAAAGATGAAAGCGAACTAAACTCATTTTTATTGATGTTAGTTGAGGGTGCAAAGTTTGAGGATGTTGAACAATTGAGAGCCCTGCTGAACGATCGTTTCGATGTGAGCGACACATTGCTAGTAGAAGCCTTGAGATCGAGAAACAAAGGCGCTTAGATACCTGCATTCGTTAGTCTCTCAGGTCACGCAGTTTTGCAGATCGGCAGACTGCTCATCGTCGGCCCTCAAGGGCCGCGACCCCGATTAGATCGAACCCGCTACTTAACCTCCCTTTGGTCGGCCCAAGCAGCCGCTTCTCAGACGGGGCTCGTGTGCTCGTGCGCGTGATGACTCAGTGTTTGATGGCGCTCAGTTGCCTATTGAAGTTAAATAGGCTCAGAAGACAGTGCTTGATGGCGCTTAACCAGTTCGGTATTTTGGAATCAGATATTCTGCATATATAGAGTACGGGTAACCGATTTCTAAGAGCAGAAATGAACCTCGACAATACCAACCACAAACACGTTGGAAGAGCGGAAGTTCAAAGCGATTCCAACGTGTGGCGTAAGGGGAGGGATTATGTCGATAAGTGGTATATGTATTTACCTAAAAATCCCAATCCTGGAAAACCATCCGGAGTAGCAAGCTGGTAGTCGATATTGTTAATATTTTGGTGATTGATTGGGCTCAATTATGAATTATAACATAGCGTAAAGCATTGGCTCATTTGGTTGGTTTTAGTATTCTACCTATGTTGCGTGAGTAACGAGTTCATTACTGGGCCTTAGCCCATGACCGAAAGGGTATGTTTAAGTCGTAATCTACGACCGCATTGAAATTCAATTGTGGGTTCTGAGATGGCTTATTTTACCTGGAACCAAATACCTCACACGAATGCAATCCTCGTGCGCCTGGCGATCAGACAGTGACGATATTGAAATTTGATAGGAATCCTCTCGCAACGCTTCTTCTTGAGAGCCAACGTGTAGTGTTTATCTTAGTCTAGCACCAGACTATTTAAATTATGATGGGAATATCGGAAATAAAATGCTTTTGGCTGCATATTACAATGAAAACATAGGCGTAAATGGTTGACGTTATGGTGTCGTTTTGATACACTAACTTTGTTGCTTAAGCAACATTTCATTTGCCGGGCCTGTGCCCATGACCGAAAAGGTAGCTTTATGTTTGCATCCCACCCTAAACTCAATACTCTGGTTCGCCTTTCTGGCTTTGATTGCGAAGTGGATTTTTTGTCGGCCTGCTGCAGTGACACAGTGGTAACTGGCATCTGCATGAACGCTCATTGTGACTACACGGACGACGTGGAGCCGGATTGTAATGATGGTTACTGTGAAGACTGCGAAACAAGTTCAGTGCAGTCTCCGTTGTTTTTTTGTGCTTTGATTTAAGGAGATGGCGGCATCGTCAGGTGCCGTTTTTTTTTGGGCAAAATGCCCATGACCGAAATGGTAATTTCTGGAGTGACACAATGGAATTTTCTTTTATTGGTGTTAAAGCCTTCCGCGATCAAATTGATTTCGCTTTTGAGGCAATTAATTGCCATTGGCATGCTTGTGTTAATGAACAGGAGCAAGCGAGGTGGTTTATCGGGGCGATAGGACGGTTTGGAGAATTGAAACAAACTCGCTGCAAACGGGCTACCGAGTTTGACTTGCTGCAGTTCAACAAGGTGTTAGATTTGTTTGCCAAACACTGCGAACAGCATTGTAAGGCATGGAATCAAGCGCGCCTTGTATTGGGACTGATTTCGGAAGATCGATTTGGAAGGCTAAATCTTTTAAATCAGGAAGTGTCGAAAAAGGCAGTTTTGCATTGAGCGCACTTTGTTGTTCATTACTTTAAGGAATGGTGTTGTGAATTATCGAATGGCAGTAAAAAAGAATTTAGACCACATGGGTACCCGAGCAGAAGAATGGGTAGCGGTGGAAATCGTAGGGACCGATACCTCAGAGGATGAGCAGGGTAGGGACGTGGATATGCCTGTGTTTCAGTTCCCCAGGAATTACAGTAGTGCACCTGCTTTGTATGCAGGGGAATGTTGCCATCTTTGCGGGACTAACATAAAGCGTGTGTTCTGGATTCAGAACGATTGTCGGCGCTGGATTATGCCGGTTGGAAGTGAATGCGTGACTCACTTCAGCGATGGTGATTCGGGACAGCGATTGATGAAAGTGGCAGCGTGGGAGCAGAATGCTGAGCTGTTGGGGCGGTTGACACAGGCACGTAGTGAGTTGTGGAGCCGGTACAGTAAACGGCGCAGTCTAGGTTATGGTCGATACGAAACTCGAATTTGGCCCCACTCACAGGTGGAAAAAGAGGCGGCCAGCTTGCTGGCCGGAATCCGGGATTGCTTAGGAAATACGAGTATGGACAGCGGCAAGGCGGCGATTAGTCGATGGGCGAACAGACATCGGGATACTGCCAGGCAGTTACTGACCGACTGGGAATTGCATCGGAATTAAGGGGGGAAGGCCACTGGTTCTACCGGTGGCCTTTTTCGTTAAGTTCATTTTTGAGAGTGGGGTTGTGGCGATGAAGAAAGGGTGTTTAGCGGTGAATCAATTGGTAATGGAAATCAAGTCAGGACGGTTGGGAGTAGTGCGTCAGGTGAGGGGAGAAAATTGCATCGTGGAATGGTGCGTGAGCGGTTCACCGGCACTTTCGTTGGAAAGCCGTTCCTTTGATGAATTGCGTCAGGTCATTGACCCGCTGACTCCGCTTGTAAGTCGGTTTCCGGGTGTCTCTTTTATTCTGTTGAATCAGTTGATGCCGCGGTGGCGAGCGGGGCCGTTACGAATACAGATACAGTATCGTGGTGTCTTTGTGGATGGGTACACGTGGAGGCTTAGATACGGAGAACCGGGCAGGGTAGAGTGGGTGTTGGCGTTAAAGTGGAATGACCAGTACGAGTATTTCAGAGAGGAGCAAGCCGACGCACTTTTGGTTCAGTTGGGGTATTGGTCTGAATTGGGATCTGTCGAAATACGTGTTTTTAACATGTAAAGCATTGACACCTATAAGGGAGTTAGGTATTCTAACTATGTTGCTTAAGCAACGTTTCTTATTGAGGGCATGCGCCCATTTCCGAAAAGGACAAAACATTGAATATGCTGAACCCATCTGAATCCCCATCCGTTGCTCGTGAAGTTTGTTCTACTAACCAATTGATCCAGGCCGTGAAAGCTGCGGGCCAGGATTTTGAATGGTACCCCACCACAGACTCTATGCTTGAGGTGATCGATAGGGATATTAAGGAACACTTCGTCGACAGCCCTACGCTACTGGATTGTGGAGCCGGCGACGGGCGTGCGCTGATGCGATTGACCAAGAATACCCGCTATGCGATTGAGCGCAGTTCAGTTCTGCTGGAGCAAATGGATCGATCTATTTACGTGGTTGGTACGGAGTTTTTTGAGCAAACTCTGATTGACAAAAAGGTAGACGTTCTGTTTTCCAATCCTCCGTACAGTCAATATGCGGATTGGATGGTGAAGATTATTCGTGAAGCCAATGCGCATGTGATTTATTTCGTGGTGCCGTGTCGCTGGGCGTCAAATGAGCGCGTACAGGAAGTTTTGACCTTGCGAGAGGCGAAGTCAGTGTGCTTGGCTGAGTTAGATTTTTCGGATGCTCCACGACAAGCGCGAGCTCAGGTGAGCATTCTCAAAGTAAACCTGGGATATAAGAACTATCGGAATTCACTTCGGGTGGATCCGTTTGATTTGTGGTTTGACGAAAATTTTAAACTTGAAATTAATAAGGGCGCAACGTCCAAGTTTGCCTGGAAAGAGAATCTTAAAAGCTCAGCCGGGGTGGAGAAGGCGATGGTGGCCGGAGGCGATCTAGTGAAGGCACTGGAAAACTGCTATCAGCTGAAATTGAGCGAGTTGATGAATACCTATAAGGCTTTGGAAACCGTAGATGCGGAGCTATTGCGCGAGCTAGATGTGAATATAGACAGTTTGAAGGCAGCGGTCCGTCAGAAGATCGAGGGGCTTAAGGATTGTTTTTGGCATGAGCTGTTCAGCAATATGACCAAGATCACCAGTCGCCTGACTTACAGTGTGCGTCAGTCAATGTTGGGCAAGTTGAATCAGCATACTCATGTGGACTATACGGCTACTAATGCCTACGCGATCCTGATATGGGCCATTAAGAACGCTAATACTTACTTGGATGACCAGCTGGTGGCATTGGTGGAGCGGATGACCGAGAGGGCAAATGTGGTTCTTTACAAGTCAAATCAAAACACTTACCGGGATGAAAACTGGCGCTACTGCCGTGCGCCTGAATCGCTGGATCGTTATGCCTTGGAGTATCGGATTGTGTTGCAGCGGATAGGGGGGATTTGCTGTTCCGGTTATTCGTTTGAGCGGGAGCGATACAACGGGCTGACGGAGAGTGCCTTTCATTTTTTAGGGGATATTTTGGTGATAGCTCACAACATCGGCTTTGATACGTCACAGACGCTGCCAGCCAGCCAGTTTACGTGGGAGTCTAATAAAGCGGTGGTGTTTTATTACTTTGATCATCGGCGGCGGCAAGAGGCTGAGTTAATGAAGGTGCGTGCTTTCAAAAATGGCAACCTACATATCCACTTTAATCAGGCTTTTATGTGTCGGCTTAACGTGGAGTTTGGGCGCCTGAAAGGGTGGTTGAAAGATAGTCACCAGGCGGCGGTGGAGACCGGTTTTTCAATGGAAGACTGTGCTATCAGTTTTGGTTCGAATCTAAGATTGGATCAAGGGGCTGTTCAGCATATGCTTTTGCCTCACACTGTTTAATTTGAAACGAGTGGGCCGGTGCATCGCGCCGGTTCCACAGTATAATTAAGATCCCTATAGCGAAATCATTGACACTTTTGCGCACCATTGAGTAAACTGTGACGTGTTGAATTATTGGAGGATAAGGGTATGGCTGCGGCACCCAAGCAGGTTACTAAAGATCATTTGTCGTACGTTAATCTGTACTTCACGAAAAAATTTTTGTCTGGTGAGGATCCGGAAAATACCTTTGCACGTCCAGATGAAATTGACCAGGTACAGCAAGCGTTCAAGCGCGCGTTGTCTTCCGGGGACGCGGAAAAAGTGGATCGCTGGTTTACCAGGGAGATTACGAAATCGGCGACAGTTCGGTTTTGGTCGGCTTATCGTAATGGGCTGCGAATTCAAGAACGGCCTCAACGGGAAATATTGGTGAAGACGGATCTGGTGCGTTTTTTAAAGAAGTACACGGGTGAAAAGGATTTGAATAGAGCAATTCTGTCTTTGTTACCGAAAGAGGCGGTAAGTGCGTATAAAGCTGGCTAGGATGAAGGGCATCCCAACTCCTGGACGGAGCCGGGCCTTCCCCTCTGGGTTCCCTAACGGTCATCCCTGCTGTGCAGGGACAAGCCCGACGGGCAATGTTGCCTTGCGCCTTCCAGGCGCTAGATTTCTGTATATGTCATACTATCAGAGAGGCGTTGTACTCGCTACTGAGGGTCTCTAGGGTGATCCTGGTTGATAGGTAGGGCGTGCCAGGTTATAGCGATATAAGAAAAGGAAATACTGGGTATCCGTTTTTCATGATTGATCGGTATTTTATTCTACACGCTGGTTATTCATAGCAATACCGCGTTTAGTGATTGATATGACAGTTTTGCAAGAGTAGTATAAACCGCGATACGTGATTGATATGACAACTTTATATGTAAAGAGGAGCAATTGAATGACAGCTGATATTGGTACCGAAGAAAGTCTAAACAGTCCTCCCACCGGGTTTGGTAAAGGTCACTGGGTGCGAGAGCGCGATATAGATAACCCTGAGCTGGGACACATTAAAGAGACATACTGGGACAGTACTGCAAAAGAGTGGGTTATGAACCTGATTATACACTCGCAAGATGGTGAGCGGTTGGGCAGGACATCACCTCCTCGAGGCGGCCCTAGCAACTATGAGCCTTGTGTTCCATGTCAATTTTGGGAGCCCATAGACCAACCGGACTTTCTGTATGAAAGTTGATCCCGTAAAACACTACGTTTACGGAGGTGCAGCAAATATATTGCTCTAAATTGACGTGGTATACGAATCTGACTGCGAACTTTAATCTGAATAATTTTGGAGCTTTATATGCTTAATACAAACCAGTACGGGAAAGATCATTGGTCTTTGTTCGCTTATTTGGAAGATCTATGCGTCAATGGCGCAAACGGGGTTGGTACAATTCAAAAAAACAGAATGCGTTGCAATGGAGAAAAGCACCCTCTGCTTTCTTCTGGTATTTCGTGGAAAGAGAGTTATTCGACTCGACTAAATGGGTTTTTCGATTTTGAGGAAAGAAGCGATACGTGCAAAGCGGTTGCAGCCGGTGTACAAATTGCTGGTCATGATGATTGGGATTGTCTTGATGATCTGGATGATACAGGCTTGATTGAAATCATCTCTAGAGTCAACGGTTTTGTGAAGATGACAAAGGTGGGACTAGCGATGGCTTCTGCATTAAGAGAGCATAAAGCTAATGGCGGGGCATTTGCTTCTTTTTCTTGCGCCGCATAGTTAACAAGTAAAAACGGGGAAATTAATGTTGTCTAATATGATGTTTCTAGATCAATGTATTTCGTATGAGCTGTATATTCAATGCGATCTTTTTGATTACAAAATATGGGTATCCGTTTTTTGTGATTGATCGGCATCTTATTCAACGTGCCAGTTGGTTATAGTAAATCCGCGTTTTGTGATTGATTTTTTAGATGGAGTTGAACCTATGAGTGAAAAGAGTGGTGGAACGGGCACATGGTTGGTCAGCTTATTAAAACATCCGGTTACAAGGCGGCTCTCAATAGCCATACCTTTAGCTACGGGTATTGGGTTGATAAGGTCATGGCTTGGGTTTGAGCAATCTGCCCTAATAGGTCTTGTGTCCGGTATTGCCGCCTATTTGATAGCAGATGGGATATTTCTTGGGGCAGAAGAACGAAAGAACAAGTTTAAAAATGGCGTGGAGTTTATTAAGGAAAACTTCGCCGCCGTCGTCAAATACAGCGTATTAATTTCGGTAATAGCATTCTTCTTTGGCGCTCACGAAAAGTCCACAGATCCTACAATCGCTCAAATACAGCAATTGGTAGAAATTTTTGGACTGTTTCTTGTGCTTATGTACCCGATGTTCACTGGATTTTTTAGAACGATTGTTAATGGTGATTATTCTTCGATGATTCCTTCAGTGGGGAGAGTCATAACAGGTATGGCAGTCTATTCGCTTGTTCTTTGGGCGGTTGGACAGTTCGGTGTGGATACGAAGGAATGGATAATCACAAATCCTAATGAAGCTTCAGTAGGAGGCGTCTCTTTTCTTCTGGTGTGGTTCATTTTGAAACTTTCCTCTGGGGCACAGTATTCCTATGCTGCGAATATTGAGCGTGGAGGAACTGCTGGATCGGCAATGGTGGGAACTGGTGTATTGCCGAAACATACCGAGAGAGACACAAAATACACAGCCGCGCACGAATCAGGTCACGCCTTAGTTTACGCAGCTCTAGGATGTTTGCCACCAGGAATTGAGCTGGTAGTCAAAGACAATGGTGACATTGATGGCTCGCTGGGTTATATCTCAGGTATCAATAGCGATCATCAGTTAAATGTAAAGACCTTTTCTGAATGGTTCATGCTTGTGTTACTGGCAGGAAAATACGGGGAATCGTTTGCTTTTGGAGAGAACACGTTGGGCAGTACCAATGATCATCAACGGTGGCTGAATTTAGCAAAAACCTACCTATCAAACCATTTCGACGGCATTTTTTATACCGATCCTCAAAGTAAGTTTGAACAAGAACTAAACGAAGAGAAATTGGAAAGGTTACAGTCCAGTCAAAAAGCGATGCTTGAGACATTGTTTTCAGATAACAGAAAAGTTTTCGACTCTCTCTCCAGTGAATTATTAGAGAAGCGAAAAATGGTGAGAGACGACCTTATACCACACCTTAGCCAAGTAACTATTCCCGATGATTTTCCTATGCCTCTTGGCCGTTTTAAAGAATTCAGCCAAGAGTGGCCCAATTACCTGGGTTTGTACACGGATAATGATAGAAATCAGAAGCGATAATGCCGGTTAACATTTTAAATCTTCCCTTGTATCGAGTAGAAAAGGTACAAGAAGAAGATCATGACTATCATATCGCAGCGTCTGTGCTTCACTCTCCCAAAGCCTGTATTCATTGCCGATCAACGTCCATTCGAGGGTTTGGCCGTCGAGAACAGCTCATCAAAGACTTACCTATGCACGGTAAGCGAGTGGGCATCTACGTGCTCACTCGCCGCTACCAGTGTATAAATTGCCCTAAGACCTTTTATGAGCCATTACCGGACGTGGATGAAAAGCGAAAGATGACATCACGCCTGGTCGAATGGGTTGGCAGACAAGCGATTGGAAAAACTTTTGCCAGCTTAGCTGAAGACGTGGGTGTCGTTGAAAGTACCGTGCGGTCGATCTTTCGCGACTATATCAACGAAGTTGAAAAAACAATACGGTTTGAAATCCCGCAATGGATGGGGATTGATGAGATCCACCTGATCAAGCCTCGCTGTGTGGTTAGCAACATCCAGAACAACACCATTGTGGAGATCCTGAAAGATCGCAACAAACCCACGGTGACGCGCTACCTGAGTCAACTCAAAGGGCTTGACCAGGTACATTACGTGGCAATGGATATGTGGCGACCATACAAAGATGCTGTTGAAACGGTGATCCCTGATGCCCAGATCGTGATCGACAAATTTCATGTTGTTCGTATGGCCAATGAGGCCCTGGAGCGCGTCAGGAAGTCGCTTAGAGAGCAATTAACGCCAAAGCAACGCAGAGGGCTTATGCATGACCGTTTCGTACTTTTGAAGCGAGAACACGACCTCAAAGACAAAGAAGCCTTTCTTCTCGACGGTTGGTGCCAGAACTACCCAGAGCTGGGCTTAGCTTACCGGCAAAAAGAAGACTTTTACGCGATCTACGACGCAAAGTCTTCAGATGAAGCCAGGGCTCTGTTTAACACTTGGTTGCGCTCGATGACGCCAGAGATCAGTGATGCCTATAGCAACTTAGCGCGAGCATGGATGAACTGGGAGCCTTATATTTGCAACTATTTCAACCATCCAGTCACCAACGCATACACAGAAAGCCTCAACAACTTAATACGTGTCATGAACCGACTGGGACGTGGATATTCTTTTGAAGCACTTAGGGCCAAGATTCTATTCTCGGAAGGGGCTTTCAAAACAGAGAAGAGGCGACCCAAGTTCGAGCGCAAACCCGCTAACCAGGTTGCAGAGAGAAATATTAGCTACTCATTGTTAACGACCATGGATGACGGTGAATATCTGGATGTACCAGCCTTCCTCCGTCGATCTACTGAAGGCGATGAATCAACCGAAGAGGTACTGAACTATGGAGTGGACATATCAACCCTCACGGCTCTGATCGAGAAGGGTCTCTTGTGACCCTTTATCAATCACAGAAAACGGATATTATGTGCTTGCATTATAGTTACATATATTTATAATGGTATTCAACAGTCAATTGCTCATAAAAGGGTGTGGAATGCCATGCACAGATATTCGATTTCGGTCGAAAGCAAAGGAAAGTCAGCAAACACATTAGAGGAAGCGTTGTCTGCCTTTAATGGCATGATGACTATCGATAAGCAACAAGTTAAAAAGGAACTTCTGGAGAAAGGAGAGTCGTGTCAGGTTTATGGTTTTTGTGTGGGCTATATTGCTGATAATCAGTTTTCTAGCGTTCGTAAAACAACATGCACCGATTGTGATGCTTGCGGCGAAATAACCATGGTGGATTGTGAGACATCTATCTGCGATCGCTGCATGAAAGAAGTGCGTCATGACTAAACGCAACGTGGTTTCAGTAGCTGAAGTAACCCATCATCTGGTAGAGACACCCTGGAAATCTGTCGATGTCAGAATTCTCGTGGTAGCCACTGGCACCTGTAATGAAAAACCCTTCGAGGCGATTGCCGATTTGCACCATGACAATACTATTCCTTTCTCGACCTCTGAATATCAGTCTATTCGGCGCAAGCTAAAAACCGCTGAGCCATCCCGAAGTCCATATGAAGAAGATTATGGTGATGGTTTAAAAACCTATTACAAGACACTGGAGCGAATCGCGGCGGTAGAAGAGATTGCTTGGAGCAGTCGACTATCACCAGAAGATAACGAGAAACACGCTAACTCGCTTAAAGAGAAATGGAAAGATTCTGAAACCGCTAAAAGCCATTTTATTCATCTCCTTGATAAAGCGCTTCCTGTAAACACGGCAGGCGTAGAAGCATGACATCTGTGATTCGTCTTAAGTCGGATTTTCTCGATTATTATGATCACTGGTTTTCCGGTTCATGGCAGAAGCCGGATATCGTATTTAGCCGAAACACAACAGACGGACTGTTGCGCCCTGCCATGTTTCAGCAGATGGAAGCCTGGGGTCTGAAATTGCCCAGACACGGGATCGTCAAACACCTGTATCCAAAGCTGATTGCAGAAGCGCCTGTGGAAAATGCTGCCCTGATTGACGAATGGGCAAGAACGCTTTGCGAGGTGGTTGTTTATACCGATACATCGGCCCATGCGGGTGAAGGGAAAATCAAAGTCAGTTTGGCTGATGCACTGGAGAATTATCCCAGCCATTTTGCCAGCGAACATATTCCAGCGTTAGCAAATGGCTGCGGACAATCGTTGAGATACCTGCGAATCGGTTCGCGCCAGTTCTGGCTGCGTTACACCAGTACAAACGATTGGCGTTCAAATTGTGGCGACGTGACGATCGAAGTGCTTTGCGAAGAGAAGCCGAAAACATCCAGCGAACTCGCGCTTGATAAGGCGAACCATCCGCTTTTCGCGGTGGACTTTGTTCGCGGAAGAGAGTTATATGCCGTGGACTTCAATGTTGCGCCCGGATTAAAAGGTTCCGGCATTGAGGAGCTAATTTCCTCTGAAGAGGTATACAAAGAAATATCTGATTGGCTCAACCAATATAAGGAGGTTAAATAATGGAACAGCTAGAACAAGACCGGCTGCATAATCGCTTTTACGGAGTACTGTTGTGCATTGTCAGCGCATTCTTTTTTGCTCTTTCATGCTATGCAACTACAACATGGCAAACAACAGGAAGCGTTTTTGTTGGTGGTTTAATTATGGCTGCCGGGATCTGGCTGATTAAGACTGAAAAAATCTATTGGTCAGTCAGCGAAGGTTTTACTCCAAAAGGCTAAACAAGCATCAGGCATAGAAAATATGATAAAGGGGCGAAGAAAGCATGGCTAATGGGATTATCAGCAACAGAATAGACGCATCAACAATGAGCGAAAATGTTGAGGGAAAGCGTCGTATTACAGGCATTCAGTTGTCTGTACCATTCGGGTATGCATCTGGAACAAGTACGTGCGGGACACATTATGAAATGAGCCTTGATGACGCAAGGATGTTGCTGGATGAAATTCAGAAGACCCTCGATCTTGCCTCCGCTTTGAACAATGGCGAAAGTGATGAGATTCAGAATGTTCTGGACAGACAGGCTAAAGGCGATAGCAATACATCAATTCCTTTTCCATCCATGTTTCTTGATGGAAAAGGTGACCCTGAAAGACAGAAACAAATGCAGGATGCACTAGGCGCGATTAATCAGAAACACGGTAACAAGGAATAAGACGAGTGATTATTGGTGTTGCCGTGCAGTTCAAGAACGGCCAAGAAATCAGGCTGCCCAAACCTAATCGACATGCTGACTGTTTAAGGGTCGCTGAAGAACAATACCATCTGAAGCCAACAGAATGTGTTGGCTCCCATGGACAAGGCTTTTACACCGATACAGGCGAATATCTGAATCGCAAAGAAGCTATGACCCATGTTCGTAGCATTGGTCAGGAGCTGCTACCGGACTGGCGAGACGGAGACATTAATCAATCGGAATACCTCATGAGTGAGGACGTATGGAGAGACGCATGAAACCATTATTTGTATTTGCACTCCTGATTGCTTTATCCGGGTGTGACCAGTCCAGCTTAAACAAGGCAGCACAATCAGTAGCAGAAAATTACGATGTACAACAGCCCGAGTCATGGGCTTTGCCTGATAGGCAGAAGGTCGATATTGGTGGCGAAGTCACCTCTATCATTGGCACAGATCAATGCTCCACAGGGTTTGGCAGTACCTATGCTTGCTGGAACTTTTCTCTTAAGTCTGGTGATACTCAGCTAGTCAGTCTTGCAAACGGCACACAGGAGCTTTGGACAACAGAGGATGCAGGAAGCAGCGGCGTCAGTTTGGTTCGCCCTAATGGCTTCAAAGTAATTGGGAAATAAAAAACTGGAACTGGAAATGATGGAATGCCTTACCTATGAAGCCAACTGATCTCGTAAAAGGACGAAAATACAGAATCAAAGGAACGCTTGGTGATTCTGTTGTAGGCAAGTTCATCGAACGCATTGATCGATCCAAGAGTTTCTTTGTGGTTGAAGAATATAAAGGTCTGGACGGCCCAGATGATGACGGAAAAGTGCAAATGTCAGATTACGATATCGCCATAAAAGTCGAAGAAATTAAGGAATACTGATAAGGAACCCTAACGTTGTATTTGTATTTTTCTACCGAAGACTTTCAATTAAAGGGTCAACCCTATAAAGAATTCCCGCTTCTATACGACCACTCACTCTCCTTGGTAAAGCCTGCCTTTTACTTCCTTGTCTATCACTGTATTACCCGAGGCCGGGTGCAATCCGCTCACAGTTGGGCGCGTTACGGGCAAGACATGTACGACTATTTCAGTTGGCTGGAAGCGAATAGCATTGAATGGACTGATACCGCTGAATACTCCGGTCAATCGATTGTGGCGTTATACCGGGATTGGTCGCTTGAACACTGCAAACTATCCGAAACAACCATCAATCAACGTTTACGCACCATTGTGATGTTCTACCGGTACGCTTACCGACAAGGCTGGATGGATACAGTACCTTTCAATATCGAAACTGTGATGATCTCACGACAACCAGGTTTGTTGGCTCATGTGGATGCCTCTGGTGGTACAAAGCAAGCCCCGGACATTCTCCTTAAAGAAAAACGAAAACCGCTGAAAGTGCTGAGCAAGGCCCAGGCGATTGAGCTTTTAAATGCCATTGAAAACCCGACACACAAACTGATGACTCGTTTGGGGTTGCAGGTTGGCCTACGTCGAGAGGAAATTAATACCTTCCCCACAAAGTACGTAATTAATCACAGGTCAGGGAAAAAGCGATCGAGCATGTTTCGTGTCACGCTAGACCCAAAAGACATGCGGACCAAAGGGAGCAAGGCGCGTGTAGTCGATATCCCCTGGCGACTCATGGCGGATCTCTGGGATTACCTCATTGTTACACGCCATCAATTGCTATCCACACCGGATAACAACCCCAGAGAACTGTTTTTGAACCAGTATGGCCAACCTTACAAACCAGAAGGCTTCGGGCTCAACCATGCATTGATTGCCTTGAATCTGGACTTTGAAGTGACGGCTCATGTGCTGCGCCACACCTACGCCACGCACACGCTCTATGAGATGCGAAAAAATAAAACGAGTCAAGACCCTTTGCTGTACCTGAAACAGCGTCTGGGACACGCCTCCATTAATTCTACGCTGGTATATCTCCACTATCTGGATCAGGTCGAGGATGATCTGATGACTTGTTATCAGGAAGAAATCGACGCAGGGAGTATGGAATAGTGGCGAAGCCAAGGAAGTCGTTCGTAAAAACCGGTGTTCCCGAAGAAATCACCGGCGCGGTGGGTGCCACTGAATGGGATCTGTCGGTACCAGCGAATACCGTGGTGAATGTGGGCTACAACTTTGATTTTGGTCCGTGGTACCACAAAGGGATCGATGAAGTTGTGTCTGCCTGTCAGCAGATGATTGAACATTGGATAAGAACCCATGATGGAAGTTATTCAGATAGAACGATGAGAAGTTGCTGCGATAACGGACTTAATCATTTCTTCGAGTTTTTGGTTACCCTATCTTCTGCACTGGAAAGGAAACTTGTTCTCGCGGATATTCAAAGGGAAACAGTTGAGCAATTTATCCAATACCTCAATCAGTGTGAAATAGCTACGACAACACAATACAACAGATACACGCACGTCAAGATAGTGCTGCGCGGGCTGTGTGAACATGGTCTTCTACAAAGACAAAGGCTTTTCCCCAAAAATCCATTCCCTAATACTGGACGGAAAAAGCAATCACATGAACCCCTTTCTCCCAAAGAGAGAAGTCAGCTATCACAGGCTCTAAGAAAAGAGATAGCTGAGGCGTTTACCATAAACGAATCGCTCACAAGCTACCAATTAGCTTGCTGCATACTGGCCATAGCATTAAGGTCTGGGCGAAATACAACCCCATTGTTAGAAATGACAACGGATTGCTTGCGCGACCATCCGCTCAAGGAAAATCGTAAACTCTTGGTTGTCTTCAAGCGCCGGGGAGGAAAGTCGCATTTGGTATCCTTGCGCACTACTGTTCAAGACTTGGAAACAGTTACCACGGTAATGCCAGATGTTGTTTCTATTGTTGAGTCCGTCACTAAACTCACGGCTGAGTTTAGAGGGGAATTAGCTGAATCAGAGAGTAATCACCTTTGGATATATAAATCCAGAAAGCGCGGTGAAGAAGGTAAGATTGTTCCGCTCAGTGAGCCAATGATCTACCACTGTGCTGGTAACCTGGTTGAAAAGCATAAGCTAAAGGATTTAAACGGAAACCCCCTACAGGTTAATGTCTCCCGCATGAGAGCCACTTTCATTAACCGTCTATGGAAGCTATCGGGTAATGATCCCATCATCACCGCCAAACTGGGTGGACATACTCTGAAGGTCTCCAATGACCATTATTTGCAGGCCACGCCTGAAATGCAGCGTGATCACAAATTCATGGGGGATGTACTGATTCATGAACTTATGACCAATACCCTGGGTAGTCATGCAGATAACACACCGGTCGGCAAATGCCGTGATCCACTTAATGGAGATCGAGCGCCGAAGAATGGCCAACACTGCACTGACTTTCTGAGCTGCTTCCGTTGCCGTTCTTGTGTCATTACGGGGGATGATCTCTATCGACTGTTCAGCTTCTACTGGCTAATTATCAAGGAGCGTAATGAGATTGGTCCACGCCACTGGGGCAAAGTCTATGCGCACATTATCCGCATTATTGATCGTCAAATTGCGCCACAATTCCCCAATGAGCAAGTGGAAGCTGCCAGACAAAGAGCCAAGAATGCTCCACACCCCTTCTGGCGTAATCGTGAACTCCTGGAGGCCTCCGCATGAACATGGCCGTGGTGAGCGCCGGAGAGCTACTAAACAGGCCTTCGAGCGTTGCAAGACAGGAAGGCAATCTCGATCACCTGGTGATTAGCGCCTCCAAGCAAAAGGACGGTACTTACATTGTGGTGTCCCGGTACGGTGATGATCGCTGGCAATTGGTTGGTGGAGCTACTAATGTCATCGTTTCATCCAAAACGATTAAGTTTGATCGGGTACCCGCATGCTTCAGAGCAGAAACCAGGGCCATGTTATACCGGTACATTCTCAAGGGGCGAGAGGGGCTTGGAAAACCTTCGGCCTTAACGGTACAACAAACATTCAACTCGGTGGTGATATTTCTCACCTGGTTAGCCAAGCGATCAGTTACAACACTATCGGCCATTACACCACTGCACTGCATTAACTATGCGCAGGATTGTAAATCCTATCGAAAATCGAACGGAGAAGGCTTGAGTGTTGGAATGGTAAAACACCGTCTTATCGCGGTCGAAGCCGTTCATGAATTGAGTCAGTTCACTCAATCACCGATGACTCAACACCCTTGGCCGGAATCTTCTTCTTGGATACTCTCGGGATCTCACAAAGAAAACATCGAAGGAAAAACGCCAGTCATTCCGGAGGAGGACCTGGCGCACCTTTTTAAATGCTCCTGGGAAATCATCGAACGTGGCCAATTCCTGTTAGCGTTACGCGACAATAAAGATAAACTGAAAGCTATGGGTTGGCATGAGGGTCGAAGGAAGCTAAACGAAGCGTTAACAGACCTTCGAACCGCCTGTTACATTGTGCTGGCCATCACGTCAGGTTGCCGAAACCATGAGCTGGCCTACCTCAAAAATGATCCGACACACCCTGATCCAACAAAGCGGCAGCCATGGTATTCCACTGAAGACGATGAGGGCGTTCGATACTGGTGGATGCGCAGTCGTTCCGATAAGACCGGTGCCGGGAATACGGAATGGATGATACCCGAGCCGGTGGTTGAGGCGTTGAAAATTATGGAGCAATGGGCTGCCCCTTACCAAGCCATCATTCAAGAAGAAATCCAGCAGCGGAAACAAGATAATCCGCACGACCCTGAAATTATCGAATCCAGACGCCATTGTAACGCGCTTTTTCTCGGAACGACCAAGCATTCCGGCTTAACCAGAACAGTATCGAACCTTACCTGGAACCAGACACTGACCAAGTTTGCCAAGAAGATCGGTCTCGATATTAAACTGAACTCCCATATGTTCCGCAAAACCTTTGCAACCTATGCCGCTAAGAGTCCCTATGGGGATCTGGTCTACCTGAGAGATCACTTCAAGCACTGGACGTTGGATATGACCGCGCTGTATGCCCTTAACGAACATCAGGACATCGACCTTTACGACGAAGTGCTCTCGGCCAAGGAAGGCATTAAGGTTGGCATTGTTGAACACTGGCTGGATGAAGAAACCCTATTAGCAGGCGGCGCTGCTGAAAAAATTAAACACTATCGCGCTTCCACGCCAGAACTCAAAGTCTTTGAAACCCGCAAGCAAATGGCAGAAGCCATCAGCGATCAGGTACATATTCGCGGTGCTGGCCATGTCTGGTGCATCAACGATACCGCAGGTTGTAAAGGAAATTGCTTTGTAGATCGAACGCGCTGTGCGGATTGCGATAACAGCGTGATTGACGATAGCAAACAAGCGGTCTGGCAAGGCATCTACGAACAACAGCTCGAACTGATACACATCGACGATATTGGTCAGGGGGCCAAAGAGCGGGTTCAGCGTGACCTTGCGAGAGCAAAAACGGTATTAAATGAACTGGGTGCTGACATCGAGTAGGCAGGCGCATGACAAAGACCAAAGGTGAACAAACACAAAAAGCGCTGGAGCTGGCGATTCATCGAATTACCACGGGGCGCGTTCGCAAGGTAAAACCTGGCCGCAAACTCTCCATTGCGGCAGTGGCTGAGGAAGCCGGTGTATCCACGGCAACCATCCATAATCGGTACCCAGAGATCGCTGATAAGGTTCGTCAACTACTTAACAAAGATGCCCGGCAACAGCGGGACGAGAAAAGCCAGGCATTGAAAGAAGAGAAATCGAAGCGGAAGGAATTGCTGGATGAGAATCGTTTGCTCCGCCAACAAATGGCTGAACTGGTATCACGCAATGCCACACTGGAGGCTGAACTGGATCACTTACGAGCCTTGGTTGAGAGCAAGAATATTGCCCAGATCAGCACTAAAAAAGCCGGAAAATAGTTACATTGAATATATCGTTTAAAAACATTGACGTATCACCATGTAACAGTTACAGCCAAATCATATCGGATACCCGAAATACTTAGGTCGCGAATTGGCTACAAACACGGTATAAGAAAGGAGGTGATACATAGATAAGGAATTGATCAGGAAAGTAAGGTATGCGCTTCCTTTTCATAGGACTGTTTATCAATTTATGTTTCATCTTGGTTACCAGGGTGTTTTATTGCCCCGCCTCGCCAGGTGCGCAATAGCACGCTCTAAACTTCATCGTGCTTGGTTTGGTGGTTATAGTGGATTGGCTATTTTATCGATACTAGAGCTTACTGCGCCGCCTGAGGAGTTTGAGAATTACTAGTCTTGTTCTTGGTTGATGAGTCCTTTTAAGTGTTTGCTGCGCATCGTCGGCCCTTCGGGCCGCGACCCCGATTAGATCGAACCCGCTACTTAACCTCCCTTTGGTCGGCCCAAGCAGCCGCTTCTCAGACGGGGCTCGTGTG
>Ga0208570_1000043_pt1 | contig 67622 bp, 57 predicted proteins | sample DeeseametaMP1202_FD_184192 | JGI IMG/M metagenome (GOLD analysis project Ga0208570, IMG submission 184192) | Marine microbial communities from the Deep Indian Ocean - MP1202 (SPAdes) | ecosystem: Environmental > Aquatic > Marine > Oceanic | place: South Indian Ocean | collected 2011-03-08
GTCGTGGCGCAAGCGGACCGTTGTTTGCTTTTGCCGGTCATACCGACGTCGTGCCCACCGGCCCGGTTAACAACTGGGAATTTCACCCTTTCGAACCGCGCATTGAAAACGGCATGCTTTGCGGTCGCGGCGCAGCAGACATGAAAGGCAGCCTGGCCGCGATGGTGACCGCGTGTGAACGGTTTGTTCAACACAACCCGGATCACCGCGGCTCCATCGGTTTTTTGATCACCAGCGACGAGGAAGGCCCCGCCGTAAACGGCACGGTAAAAGTCGTTGAACACCTTGAGGCCCGCAATGAAAAAATGGATTGGTGTCTGGTGGGCGAACCCTCCAGCACCCACAAGGTGGGTGATGTAATTAAGAATGGGCGCCGCGGCTCGTTGGGCGCAAAACTTACAGTTAAAGGCATTCAGGGACACGTTGCTTATCCGCACCTGGCCCGCAATCCTATTCACCAGATTGCACCGGCACTGGATGCCCTTGCCACAGCACATTGGGACAACGGCAACGAATTTTTCCCGCCGACCTCCTTTCAGATATCCAATTTCAATGCCGGAACCGGCGCCACCAACGTAATCCCAGGCCAAGCGGAAGTGGTTTTTAATTTCCGTTTTTCCACCGAAAACTCCGCTGATACCTTGCGTGAAAAGGCGCACGAGATACTTGATGGTTTTGAACTGGAATACGACATCGACTGGACCTTATACGGGGAACCCTTCATCACCGGGCACGGCGATCTGGTCCAGGCCTGTGTCAGCGCGATTCGCACCGAAGCCGGTATCGAGCCGGAGTTATCCACGTCGGGCGGCACCTCCGACGGGCGTTTTATAGCTCCTACCGGCACCCAAGTAATTGAGCTAGGTCCCTGCAATGCCACTATTCACAAACTCGATGAACGCATCAAAGCTGACGACCTGAATACGCTGTCCAAAATCTATGAGCAGTTACTTATTAACTTGCTGGCCACGGAATAAAATAATGTCGAATGACTCATTGGCACATCTGGACGATCTGGAAATATACATTGCGAATAATAATCTGGATGACATAACGGGCTGGTTGCAAACGTCCTTCGATCAGTTTGACGTGGTGCGACAGAGCAAAAAGGGCTGCAAATTCCGCTGCGGCAGCGACGGTCATTTTAATAATGGAATGATTGTATTAAATGCAGGTCGAACAGGATACACCTCTATCTGGATCGACGGGAAGAACACACCCTGGAAAAACGATGTGGAGATGGGCCGGTCCGCCTGTAACGCACTTCACTCCACCGTGCGCTGTGTAGAGAGTGCGTGGAGCAAAGGCGACGACCCTGACCAGTGGTTAGAAATTACCTCAGAAGGTGAAAACATCATCCAATGGATCACTGAAGACTAAACAGGAGCCACGTTATGACCAGCAAACCGAGCCTGGATTTGGCGTCAATCAGCGATTATGTTTTTGATAATTCCGTGCGTGACGACCCCCTGCTCCGTGCACTGCGTGAGGAAACCGCGCAAGACGATATGGCAAGGATGCAAATTTCCGCTGAACAGGGCCAGCTTATGGCATTGCTGGTTAAACTAACCGGTGCCAAGCGCATAATTGAAGTCGGTACTTTCACCGGATACAGCAGTTTGTGTATGGCGCGCGCATTGCCGGAAGATGGTGAATTAATTTGCTGCGACCTGAGTGAACAGTGGACCAACATCGCCAAACGCTATTGGCAACAAGCCCAGGTGGCGCAAAAAATTAAGTTGGTTTTAGCGCCCGCGCAACAGACTCTGCAAACGCTAATTGACGACCAGCAGCAGAATCAATTTGATCTGGCGTTCATCGATGCCGACAAAGAAAGTTATGACACTTACTATGAACAGTGCCTGCAATTGCTGCGCAGCAACGGGGTAATCCTGCTGGACAACATGCTTTGGAGCGGACGGGTTGCCGATCCCGAATTCGATGATGAAGATACACTCGCGATCCGCCGACTGAACCAGAAATTACTGGAGGACCAGCGGGTGGACGTCAGTCTGCTGACCGTGGCCGACGGCATCAGCCTAATCAGAAAACGATGAATAACAGCTTATTTTTCAACAGGATAGAAATCACTTCAGCCAGAATAGCTAGGGTATCGAGCTACCCGATCGCGAAAAGAGGCCCGCTTCACCATAGCTGAGGAGTTAGAACGGAATGCAAGTCAATTTGTGCGATCGGGCAGTCGAGTCACTGATAATAGACTGCCCAATCAGCCGGAGGCAAGGGTTGAATTGGATATTTGAACGCCTTTTTTTCACCGACGATTCTTGTGAGTGTTCACTAACTTTTAACCGGCTGATGCCGTTGGATATTTAAAAACTAATGAATTTAGTTGTTGCAAATCAGCTTGGGATTTGCATGAAGGCCGTCAATAAAATATAACAATTTCCCACTGCTTGGCTTTTCTGAATAAAACCCGCAGAGTACTATGGTCTTTGTCCCATTTCCTTCACGCCACAAGGAACCCTTATGCCAGATCTCCAAACACACACACGCACCTGCAACCTCTGTGAAGCCATGTGTGGTATCGAGATCACTCACGATCAGGGTCATATTGTTTCCATAAAAGGCGACAAACGCGATCCACTCAGCAAAGGGTTTATGTGTCCAAAAGCGGTGGCACTGCAGGATATTCATGACGACCCTGACCGCCTGCACTATCCGATGCTGAAAACCCCACAGGGCTGGGAACAGATCAGCTGGGAAAATGCGTTAAATGAAGTGGCATCACGAATCCGTAACGTGCAAGCCAAGCATGGCAAAAATGCGGTCGGCATTTATATCGGCAACCCCACGATTCACAATCTGGGCTCCATGCTTACGCTGAAACCGTTTCTGTCTGCACTGGGCACTCAAAACCGGTTCAGTGCCACCTCGGTGGACCAACTGGCGCCGATGCTGGTAGCACTGAAAATGTTCGGCAATCAAACCCTGTTCACTGTTCCGGATATAGACCGGACCCAAATGATGGTGTGCCTGGGCGCCAACCCCATGGCCAGTAATGGCAGCCTGATGACTGCGCCCGGCTTTAAAAACCGCGTCAAAGCCTTGCAGGAGCGTGGTGGCAAGCTGGTGGTAATTGACCCTCGCCGCACGGAAACCGCTGAAATTGCTGATCAACATCATTTTATCCGCCCAGGAACCGATGCGTTATTACTGATGGCCATGCTGCACACTCTATTCCGGCAGGATCTGGTGAACACCGCAAACCTGAGCAGCCACCTGCAAGGCGTTAATATTGTTAAGAATATGGTAGCTGGATTCACACCCCAGCGGGTCGCCAAAGCAACCGGTATCAAGACCAAGGAGATCCGTCAGCTGACGGTTGATTTTGCCAACGCGGACAGTGCCTGCCTGTATGGCCGCATGGGGATATCCACCCAAGCCTTCGGTACCACCACCAATTGGCTGATCACCGTATTCAACGCCCTGACCGGCAATCTGGATAATCCCGGCGGGGTTATGTTTACCCGTCCTGCGGTCGATCTGCCCGGATTGGCCAATTTGCTGGGCCAGGGAGGCAGTTTTAACTCGCGACGCAGCCGCGTCCACAAATACCCCGAATTCGGTGGCGAATTCCCCGCCGCAACCCTGGCGGATGAAATGTTGACGCCGGGAAAAGGACAAATAAGAGCAATGGTTACTTGCGCCGGCAATCCGGTGCTGTCCTTACCCAATGGCAAGAAAGTGGAAAAAGCCTTGGGGAACCTGGACTTCATGGTCTCGATTGATTTTTACCTCAATGAAACCACACAGCATGCGGACATTATTCTGCCTCCGACCGGGCCGCTTGAACACGGACATTACGACCTGGCCTTAAATATGGTCACCGTGCGCAATACCGCGAAATACTCCCCCGCGCTCTACAAGCCCATGCCGGACAGCCGCCATGATTGGCAAATATTCAACGAGTTAACCCGGCGCCTGCAACCGCTTTCCCCGCTCAAATGGGCCGGCGGCGAATTGCAATACCGGCTGATCAAATCACTGGGCAGTGAAGGCATGCTGGATTTGTTATTGCGCCTGGGGCCCTACGGAACCTCGCCTGACCAACTTTCCGAGCTACAGAAAGCTCTGGTAAAGCTGATCTACAAGCGTTTTCCGGAATCGGGATTGAGCCAGCTTCTGGACATCAGCCCATACAGTCGTCACACCCATAGGCAACAGCACAATCTGAGCCTGAAAAAATTGCAACAATACCCCCACGGTATTGATCTGGGTCCATTGCAACCCGCCTTACCCGAGCGCTTGGCCACCCAGGGCAAGAACATCAATCTGGTCCCGAAATTATTTATGCAGGAGATAAACCGCCTGCAACAACAGCTCGACCAGAAAACCAAATTATCCCCGGACGCCTTTATCCTGATCGGGCGACGGCATTTGCGCAGCAATAATTCCTGGATGCACAACAGCCAGCGGTTGGTAAAAGGAAAAAACCGCTGTACTGCATTGCTCCACTTTTCCGACGGCGAGCGGCTGGGTATTCGTGACGGCGACCCCGTGATCGTCAGTAGCAGCGTGGGCGAAATTGAACTGCCCGCTCAACTGACGGACGATATTATGCCTTCGGTAATTTCAATTCCCCATGGCTGGGGCCACCACCGCAGTGGCAGCCAGCTGTCAATCGCGCAACAAAATGCCGGTGTCAGCATCAATGATATAACCGACGACCGCAGTATCGATGCGGTTACCGGCGTCGCTGCTTTCAGCGGGCAACTGGTCACCTTAAGCACGACCCGCATTGAAAAAAATGTGGTCCGAATAAACGACAAACGCATCGCCGCCACTTCGATTCCCTGAGCACAATCAGGTGAAAGGGGGAATCCCGCCATAACGCCTCGCGCCGGATATGGCATAATGCGACACCGACACAATACCGATACGCCTCTTATAAGACACCAACACGGATTCAGCTGGCACTGGGAATACAATGAAACTGCCACATAAAACGCTGCACTTTATTGCTCAACATCTTCCGGGATTCAGCACACCGGCTAAAAAACCGGTCGAACTGCCCCAAGCCAAAGAGTACACCATCGATGAACTGGCCAGGGCCGCCGACACCACCGCAAGAAACATTCGCGCCTACCAGGATCGCGGGTTACTGCCACCACCGGAACTGCGGGGACGCAAGGGCTTTTATTTCAACAGCCATCTGGCGCGACTACGGGTCATCTCCGGATTACTGGATCGAGGATACTCCCTTTCCAGTATCAAGGATCTGATCAGCGCGCTGGAAAACGGCATCGATTTGCGCCACCTGATGGGACTGGAATCCGCCATGACCAGCCCCTGGACGGATGAAGAGCCCATGCTGGTGCCCATGGCGGATTTGCTGGCCATGTTCGGTACCCACCTTACCCCGGAAGCATTGAAACGGGCCATCGAACTGGATCTGATGAAGCCGGATGGAACCATGGTCACCGTGCGCAGTATGCGCACCTTACGTGCCGGCGCGGAGTTGGTTGCAACCGGGATTCCACTGGAGGAGTTACTGGATATTGTTCGCATGTTGCGAGGCAACGTGGAACGGGTTGCCAACGAGTTAGTACGTTTAGTCGGTGATCACGTACTGTCGAACTACGAAACCGAAGAATTGCCTCCGCAGGAAGAATTTCCCAAATTGGCGGACCTGGTATGGCGTATGCGACCATTGGCAGAAATGGCTGTGCATGCCGAATTGGCGCGAGCGATGGAGAATGCGGCCTCCCGATTATTATCGGACCGGCTGGAAAAGATCATAGAACGCTTGGCTCGGGAGCGGGATGGTAAATGATATCAAACTGATCAGCCCCCGCTATTCACAATAGCGAAGGCTGCAGCAACCAAACCGGATTACAGGCCAGCGTTAGACTCACTAGCTGTAAAGCTTAACACTACGCGGCTTTCGGTTTGATATTCAGTTTCGCTGTTTCCGCAAACTGATCGACCAGTTTCATCAGGTCTTCAGCACCGTCCAGCACCTCAACATTATTAATGTCCCAAGGGTGAAAGCTGAATTTGAAAAAGCTCAACCAATCGCCGAACAACGTTGGGAAAACGCCCCCCCGACCGAACTGCAAGCGGAAAGATTTCGCCCAGCCCTTGATGTTTTTATGCTCACCACGGCTTTTCACAACCAGATAATAGTATCGGTAGAATAAACTCCAGAAAATCACGTTGGCAGCCAGAAACACACTGGTGCGTATCGCATACGCTTTCAGCCCTTTGCCCATCGCGGTTTCATACACGTCATAAGCAACGCCCTTATGCTCGGTTTCTTCCATCGCATGCCATTGCCACAACGCTTTGTAGTGTGGATCGGCATCCTTCATAAAACGCTCATCGCCCATCACCACATCCGCCAACATCGCAGTAAGATGTTCCAGCGACACGGTGACCGCTAATTTGACTGAATTGGGAAGCTTTTCGTCGACAAAATCGAGCAATGTCTGCACCTGGCCTTCCAGTTCGTTCACCGGAATACCCGCATTCGCCATGGCCTCGTTGTATTCTTCATGCTCACGGGTGTGGAACGCTTCCTGACCGATAAAAGCAGATACCGCCTTCTTTAACTCAGCATCGATTATCTGGTTACGATAATTGCGCACGCTCTTCATGAAGAACCGCTCTCCGGCGGGAAAAAAGATGGAGAGTGTGTTCATGAACTGGGTCCAATGTTCACCGCCTCCGTTCCAGTTATCTATTTTATTTTGGGGTAGATAAAACTGAAGATTCCGGCGTACTGGGAGAATCGCAGCTGTCATAAGTTGCCCTCTGGTTCATTATTTTATGTTACATCAACCAATGTAATATAAAATAATGAACGGGTACAGTTTTTTTTAACGAGTTCTATGTAACATTATGCAGTGTTATTGATGTTCAATTTACAACCTAATGTTAAACCGGAGTTCGGTAACAAACCACTCGTTTATCTCGCGCTTTTTGTCCAGGCGCGCCTAACCGGCATAGGGTTTCGATCGACTTGCCAGCCACGCTGATATCTGCGGCCAGATCTGCTCCGGGGCCCGCTTGCCACTGACGATGCCGGTATGCCCGCCTTCACAAAGCAGGTACTGCTTATCCTCACTGCCCACCATGTTCATTAAAGGCTTACAGCAATGTTGGTTCGCCAGCTTATCGTTACTCCCGGCTATGCAGAGCAGATTGGCATCAACGTCTTTAAAATAAGCCCGGGTATTATCCAGAGTGATATACCCTCGGGCGGCTTCGTTTTCCAGCCAGATGCTGTACATCCAATCCCGAATTACACCACCGGGATAAGCTTCCAGGTTATCCATAAACGCGCTTTGATTGGCGTGCCGGGCCATAAACTCGCGGTCATCCAGGTTACGAATCAAATCCACATAGCCCTGAACACTGCTCACCGGATCCGACAACTTAAAACCAATCACGTTTGCCCACGCCGGCGCATAAACCCACCGTGCGGGCACCTTGCTCAGATTGAACCCGATTTTCTTCAGGCCACGGTTAATCACCGCATACTGCCGACCGATCTGCCCATTAGCGTGTCCGTCTACGGCCGTTCCAATCGTAATAATATTTCTGATTAACTTATCCTGACTCAGCGCCTGGTAACACAGCGCCAATCCACCTCCCATACTCCAGCCATGGAGAGTCAGCTCGCGACGGCCAGAGTGCTGACGCACGTGCTGCAGGCACAGTGGGAGCAAATGGCTGACGTAGGTATTGAGCGTGTAATGCGCGTGCTTGCGGGTGGGGCTGCCCCAATCCACCAGATAGACATCGAAGCCCTGAGCCAGCATAAAACGCACGAAACTGCGATCAGGAAACCAGTCATAAATTAAATTATTGATCGCCAGCGGTGGCACGATAACCAAGGGCACCGCATATCGACTGTTCCGAGCAATAGCAGCCCTGTCAGGACGGTAGTGAAGTACTTTTATTAACTCATTCTCATACACTATGTCGGACGGCGTTTTACCACCGGTGATCAGGTTTCCCGGGCGTAACAGACGCTCACTGACGTTTTTCAGGGTGGCTTTTAACTGTGCTGGCTTCTGCGGCATCATTTGTCATCTCTAACTACTGCGTAAGGTGCGATGGTACGGTTTCACGGCGGTTAAAGTCACTGACTGAGGGGTGTAAAAGCCTGTCTAAACGGCCAATCTAACCGGCATTGATGACCGTTTATCTCATATCCGCTGTTGAGCGCTCGGCAGCCTTCTGTATTAAAAGATCTGATCTATAGTAAAAGGAGCTCTCTTGAGAAGGCGGTAAAACAACTTAACGAGGACTGATTTATTTCGAGCTCAGACATGATCCACAGCGGCACTGACCTAGAGCCAATCCAGCCGTTACATATCCCCGGTTACAGCATTGAGAAGCTGATCTGTTCCCGCAATGCGACTCGTGTTTACCGGGCGCGCAGACTCGCCGATGGTGAATCTGTAATGCTGAAATGCCTGGGTAGCGAACACGAAGCCCGGGAAGCCATCGCCAGCCTGAAACACGAATATGAAATCGGCAGGAACCTGCTGGCGGCAACCGTCATTCGCATGCACGCATTAGAGCACTACCGCAACCTGCCGGTCGTGGTATTGGAAGACTTCGGTGGCGATTCGCTGTTGAACCTGATGGCCACCCATTCATTTGAGCTAGCTGAATTACTTTCCATCGGGGCTCAGCTGGCCCAGGGCCTGGGCGAAATCCACGCCGCAAATATCATTCATAAAGACATCAACCCGTCCAACGTCGTGTACAACCCCGACACCGGTGTGCTGAAAATTATCGACTTTGGCATTTCGAGTTCCCTCACCCGGGAACAAGCCGCGATCGTCAACCCTCATATTGTTGAGGCCAGCCTGCCTTATGTGTCACCGGAACAAACCGGACGTATGAATCGTTCGATCGATTACCGTAGTGACTTTTATTCTTTCGGGGTCACGTTATATGAATTGCTCACCGGAAAACTCCCCTTTACGGTATTCGAGCCGATAGAGTGGTTTCACAGCCACATTGCCAAACAGCCACAACCCCCTCATATCGTGAACCCGAAAATCCCTCAGCTGGTATCTGATATCGTAATGAAGCTGATGGCGAAGATGGCAGAAGATCGCTATCAAAGTGCCAAGGGAATTGAAGCGGATCTTCGACGCTGCCTGAATCAATTGCAGAGTAAGGGACATATTGAACATTTTGATTTGGGGAGCGAAGAAATCCCCCAGCATTTTCAAGTTCCGCAAAAGCTGTACGGCCGCGAACAGGAAATAGTACGCCTCCTCAGTACCTTCGACCGGATCACACAGGGCGTGAATGAAATTACCCTGGTGTCCGGCTATTCCGGTATTGGCAAAACCTGTCTGATCCGGGAACTCTATAAACCCATTACTGAGCGGCGGGGCTACTTTATCAGTGGCAAATTCGATCAATTACATCGCAATATTCCCTATAGCGCCGTATTGACCGCGTTGCGCGACATGATGCGTCAACTACTCACTGAGAGCGAAGAACGGCTGCTCACCTGGAAGCAGGATATTCTGACTGCGGTGGGTCCCAATGGGCAGCTCATTACAGAAATACTGCGCGAACTTGAATTTATTATCGGCCCGCAAGCGCCGGTTCCGCAGTTACCACCCGTGGAAGCGGAACAACGCTTTAACCGCCTGTTTCTTAATTTTATAAAAGTCTTTGCCCGGCCATTGCACCCCTTGGTGATATTTTTGGACGACCTGCAATGGGCAGACAGCGCCAGCCTGAATTTGCTTGAAATGCTCACCCACCCCGATTCAGGTGCCACTCATCTATTGATCATCGGCGCCTACCGGGATAATGAAGTTTCCCCCGGTCACCCGCTACTGCTTTGTATCAAGAGCATCACCGAACACGGGGTGCCTATCGATGAAATCCAGCTTCAATCACTAAGCCAGATCAATCTGATCGATTTGCTGGCGGATACCCTGACCAGCAACCCCACCGAAGTGGCCGGGCTGGCAGGGCTGGTCATACAAAAAACCGCTGGTAATCCATTTTTCACCGAAGAATTTCTAAAAGATTTGAACAAACAGAAGTTAATTGCCTATTCCCTCGAGAAGCGTTGCTGGCAATGGGATATTGAAAAAATCCGTACACAGCAGATGACCGATAACGTTGTTGAACTGATGAAAGATAAACTTCGTCAGCTGCAACCGGAAAGCCTGCAATTAATGCAGTTGGCCGCGTGTATCGGGAACCGCTTTCGGCTGCGGGATCTGGCCGTGGTATCGGAACAAAAACACAATATTATCGCTGAACACTTGCGCTCTGCCATGAGCGAAGGCGTGATCGCACCCATCGGTGATGCCTATCAATTATTAGAACTGGAAAGCAGCCCGGAAGCGGAAGTGACCGTGGAATTTGCATTTGCGCATGACCGCATTCAACAGGCTGCTTATTCTTTACTGGACGACACCAGCAAACAAATCACTCATCTAAAAATAGGCCGGTTATTGCAAAACAATCTGCCTGCACACCAGCATGAGCAACAGCTCTTTGATATTACCAATCACCTGAACCTGGGCGTTTCCTTCATAAAAGACCAGGACGAACGACTTCAACTTTGCCGTCTGAACTTGAAAGCCGGTCAACGGGCTAAAGCCGCCAGCGCTTATCAGGCGGCTTATCTTTATTTCGCCTCTGCGTTGGACTTATTGCCGCGGCAGTCCTGGCAAAGTGAGTATGGGTTAACGCTGGAACTGCATAACGAAGCGGCAGAGGCAGCCTATCTGAGCAAAGACTATGACACCATGGATCGCCTTTTAAAGGCCGGATTCAGCAGTGCTGCCGGTGAGCTCGATAAAGTGAAACTCATTCTGGTTCAAATTTCTGCGCTGATTGCCCGTGGCCGCTTGGCAGACGCGGTACAAATGGCAAAACCCCTCATGTCGAAGTTCGGTCGTAAGCACAGATACCCTGAGAATCCCGGCAAACTACATGTGGTAATCGAAGTGTTTAAAAACCTGTGGGCGTTGAGGAAACCGGACATAACTGCCATTGCCAAAGCCCCGGCCATGACAGACCCAAATCATATTGCAGCCCATGACATCGGGGAGCGGGTCGGATCTGCGGTAATATTTATTCAGCCGGACATGTTTGCGATGATGGCCTTGCGCTCAGTCCGCATTCAATATCAATTCGGTCATTGCACTACCTCTCTGGGTTCCTGGGCAGTCTATGGCATGGTACTAGCGAGTCAGTTGAACAGAGTGGACGAGGGCCATGCATTCGGGCGTTTATCCCTGGAACTGGCAAATCGGTTTCAATTCAGGCCCATGCAGACACGCTGCATGCATGTGTTCAACGCGATGGTGAGACACTGGAAAGAACCAGTGCAAACAACCATCGAGCCATTAAAACAAACGTACCGCATGGCGATGGAAAACGGCGATTTTGAGTACGCGGTTTTGGCTTGGGAAATCAGTCTATATAACCTGTTGGATGCAGGCTACGACCTACTGCAACTCAAGCAAGAACTTCAGCAATGTCATGCTGCCGTGAAGTCACTCAAGCAAGGCAATAACCTGGACTACGTCAGCGCTTTGCTGCAGGTTTGCGACAACCTTCTCGGGCTAGCCAAGAATCCGGCTGTACTCACCGGCGCCCAATACAATATCGAGCAGAAACGGCAGCAACATGCCCAGATTGGCGACAAAACCCTGATCTCTACGGACCATGAATTGTCCATTTGGCTACGCTATCTGTTTGGGGATGTAAAAGGCGCTCTGGAGCAAGCCGATAGTACCGCCATCGAAGACAGCCTGGTGGGTGGCTTCTTTAAAACAGCCCGCGTCTATATGGTGGATGCTTTAATCCGGCTGGCGAATGTGGCCGATGCCGATAGCACCCAAAAGCGCAAACTGCTACGCCAAGTCAAACGGGTTCACACCAAACTCAAAGCCTGGGCAAAAAGCTGCCCTGAAAATTATCGTCACAAAGTTCTGATCGTAGAGGCTGAACGGTTGCGGGTTACCGGAAAACAATACAAGGCTAATACGCTGTTCGACGAAGCGATCCAATGCAGCGCAGATAACGGGTTTATTCAGGAACAAGCATTGGCCAGTGAACTTTGCGCCTGTATGCACCTTGCTGCCGGGCGTATCACCGTCGCGCGTCCCTATCTGATTCAGGCCAGGGATTTGTATGCACGCTGGGGTGCTCAAGCAAAAGTACAAAACCTGCACCAGCGGTTCCCGCATTTGCTGATGGAGCTGCGCCAAAACGAACCTGCATCACCACGACTGGGAACGCAAACGGAACGGCTGGACAGCATTGATATCACCGCCCTGATGAAAGCCCTGAAATCCATCGCGGATGAAAAAATACATAGCCGCATGCTGGAAGCCATAATCGCCACTTCGGTGGAGTTCGCCGGTGCTCAGCGCGGGTTATTGATACTTCGCAACGCCGAGGGCCTTTACTGTATCGAAGGTGAATCCAGCGTTGAAAGCACTCCACGGGTATTGCAATCATTGCCGATTGAACAAGGCAGCCTGCCTCAGGCGCTGGTTAACTATGTGATGCGCACCCAAACCAGCGTCGTTATTCACGACGCGCAGACCAAACAAAATGATATTCCGGGACTGGATCTGGATGACTATATCCATCAGCACCAGATCCGCTCCGTGCTCTGTTTGCCGATTGTTTCCGGTAGCGGTGACAGCGTAGAGCTGATCGGACTGCTTTATTTGGAAAATAATCTGGCCACCGGGACCTTTACCCAGGAACGCTTCGACACGCTGGAAATTATCGTCATGGCAGCGGCCGGACGCCTTGAACTTTCCCGCAAAGCCGCATTTGATGGACTCACCGGCTTGTTTAACCACGAATACTTTCAAAATGCCTTGAACCAGGAAATTGAATCGTCCCGAACCCACCATCGCGACATGGGGTTGCTACTGATTGATATTGATCACTTCAAACAATTCAACGATACCTGGGGGCATCAGGTGGGCGATCAGGTATTGCGGGAGGTCTCTCAACTGATTAAGTCCACTTGTCGCGCAAGTGATTTGGTTGCCCGTTACGGCGGCGAGGAAATGGTGGTAATTTTACCCACAACGTCGATACCCAGAGCAGAAGAAGTCGCCGAACGCATACGCAGCTCAGTCGCCAATCACCGCGTTCTGCATGAAGGACAGCAACTGACCGTCACCATCAGTATCGGCGTTTCCATGTTGCAAGATGACATCCCGGGCAAAGACGAGCTAATCCGACGGGCCGATGCGGCTTTATACCGGTCCAAAAAGCACGGACGCAACCAGGTTACAGTCGCTTAAGTTTATTCTGTTAAAAAAGATGCCATTGCCTTTGCGGTTGGCCAGGGCGCTTCCAGAATCGGTGTGTGCCCTACCCCTTCCAGAATTACCAGCTTTGCCTCCCCCAGGTTTTCCATGTATTGCTTGGTTACATCCACACTGAAAATCGCGTCCTGGTCGCCCCAAAGGATCAACACAGGCATTTTGAATAATCTGAGTGCCGCATTAAAAAACCGCACGTCAAGTGATTTATCCCGCGCCAGCATATCCGCCATCACTTCATCATAAACCGCCGTGCGTTTTAATTGTTTAGTTTCAAAATCGTTCATAACCTGATGCGGAACAAACGGCGGTAATGACATCGCCATGGATAAAACCCGGCGCGCGTCTCCGGGCTGCGCAATTCGCATCGGGTTCGCCCCGTCCATCATCTGACGGGCGATTACCGAGGTATTGCCGGGATATTTACCTGCACTGTCCACCAGAATCATACGGTCAATTTGCTTGCCCCTGGACATCGCCCACTGGATGGCGATGCCTCCTCCCATGGAATGCCCTGCCAAGTTGAAACGGCGAATCTTCAGCTGATCAATAAAATCACTCAACACGAAGGAAGTTTCAGCGAAGGTGTAATCCGCCTCGGGGTGCACACTGCTGTCCCCGTGGCCGGGCAAATCCGGAATAATCAGATGAAAGCGGTCCTGCAATTGATACGCAACCCGGTTCCAATTGTTACGATCGCCGTAATAGCCGTGCAGCAGGATCAGCACCGGCGCACCCCGCTTTCCCCCTTCGGAATACACAATATCAAGGTTTTTACGCACTGCCAGGGTGTTGGTCGTTAACCCGGCCCAAGCGCGCTCCTCTGCCATATACTGGTCATAAAGATTCGTTGTACTGGCGTCCGCCTTCGCCTCGCTGCTTGTTGGGTTGGCAGCGCATCCCCCCAAATGCAGATAACATAGGGCTAGAAAGGCTGACAAAAGCCGGTAGTAAGGGGTTTTTGACATTGTCACGAAGTAGTCCTGTTTAGGTTGAAGTTGCGCAATCCGGTCTAACGGCCGTTTGGGGTGTGCCCAATAGCGGATCTATTGATCTAACATCGTGTAATTCTGGAAAGAAATGAGCACAGAAGCAAGGTGTACCGAATGATCTCGAGTCGAGAAGGACGGGATATGGAGCGAAAATAGAAATACATTGAGGGCTTACATCATGGTGCGCCAGGAGGGACTTGAACCCCCACACCTTACGGCACCAGAACCTAAATCTGGCGTGTCTACCAATTCCACCACTAGCGCATGATGTTAAGAAGCGCGCATTCTACCAATTCTGGATCCAATGTAAACCGATATTTACGCGCTTTGAAGCTGAGATTGCAATGCCGCACGCTGATCGGCATCCAGCGCCTGCCACAATGGCAATAATCGCTGCAACGCCAGAGGAATTTGATCGTTGATGGCTTCGGCCCCGAATTCCGCCAGCGATTCAAGCAGGTGATCAATGGAGAAGTCGGTCACGGGTACTTGCCCATCGCTGGCAGCCTGCACCAACGCCTGAACCTGGTTGCCTCCGGCCTTGATCGCCTTTTTCAGACACAGCTCGGCTTGTTCCAGGTAGCGATTCCGTTGCTCAACCTGAATATCTCCGCCCGGAACATGCAAACCCACAGAAACACTGATAGACAGCGACTCGCCGCGCAGTGTCGCTTTGAACCCGGCTACTGCCTTGCAAATCCGTTGCGCCAGGTGGCGGGCGCCCTCTTCTCCGGCGGTGGGTAGCGATACAGCAAAGCGCGCCAGACCTAACCGACCCAAACCGTCTTCTTTGCGAACGCTTTTGGTTAGAACCTTGGCAACCTGCTGTAACAGACTGTCCGCACCTTTACGTCCTATTTTCAGAAATAGTTCATTAAAATCATCTACTTCCAGCATCAGGATGGAGATATTGTTGTGATGTCGGGCGACAAAGGATAGGTCTTTGTCCAACTGTTCCAGAAAGCTACGTTCATTGCCCAGCCCGGTCAGCGAATCAACAGCGGCGCTTTGCTGCAAGGTCTGGGTGTTGCGTTGGTAATTGGCATGGGCGTGGGCCCGGGCTTTCAGATCGGTGGAATTGAAGGGCTTGGTGATAAAATCCGTGGCGCCTTTATTAAGGGCCTGCTCTTTCGCTTCATCGTCGTTTTCTGCGCCGGTAACAACGATGACCGGTAAATTTCTAATCCCTTCATCCTGCGAGGTACGAACCGCTTCCAGCACTTGATAGCCGTTGATCTTGGGCATGTTCAGATCGGTGAACACCACCAATATAGAGGCATCCGCTTTGATCATAGCCAAACCCTGCTCACCGTCTTCGGCCACCACCACATCAAAGTCCGCGCCCAGCATTTTGAGAGCTGATTTGCGCATGACTTTTGAATCATCGATCAGCAAAACCCGCGTGAGACTTTCGTCGCTCACTTGTTCTGATATGGCTTCGGACATCAAAGATAAGCTCCCGGCTTATAGGATTGGTATCTATTTACTATAGACAGTAAACCGGGAGCGAGAGAGGCTAAGTTGTTTTGGTATCGAAACAGTAATGCGACAGGCGTCGCAGTTCATCTCATCATCCGCCGATGGCGTTTTGCTGCAACGCGCCGATTTCACGATCGATGCGTTCCAGCTTACCGTTAACTTGGCTGCGGTGGGCATCGATAGCCCGGATGGCAATTTCGAGGCTGGTGATACGATCTTCAAAATCACCGGAACTTCCCACTTGAGACCGTAATGACGCCAGTTCTTTCTGCAGGGATGTCAGCTCTTTTTTCTGCGTATCCACGACATTACCGAAAGTGCTGTTATTTTCTTTCAGCTCATCAAGTGACTTGCGGGTAGCCGCGATCTGATCAGCGGTGCTGGACGATTGGGTTTTTACACTGTTCAGTTGGTTGCTGGTGGATTTCAGATCCGCTTCCAGCTTTTGCAGCATTTTTTCCTGTTTCGCAATATCCACCTTGTTGCGCTTGTTGGACAGATCCCACAGTTTGCGAACTTCGCCGTTCAGCATTTTGATGTCGTCCAGCATCTGGTCGCCGGACTTGCTCAGCGTGTTGTCGCGGTTATCCAGACTGCTTTGTAACGTGGATAATGCTTGTTCCGAGTTAGTGAGTGCCTGAGTGGACTGCTGCAAACTCGCACGCATGCTCTCAATCTGCGTCCACAGATACCAGCCCCCCCCTGCAGATGCCCCGATCACCAGCACCAATACAAACCACAACCCACCTTGCGAAGACGAGCCCTTGGAAGACGAAGAGCCGGAGCGCGGTGGCGGGTTGCTGGACGAGGGTTTACCACGACTACCCTGACGTTGTGCCAGTTCATCGCGGGTTGGCTTCATACTCAGATCGCCAAGAGAGTCATTAGACATGCTGTTTTCCAAATGGTGAATGTTTAATCAGAATGAAGGCGCCATTATACCTAAATTTTTCCCCGCCCATCAGCGCTAGTCAGGATGGGGGGAGTTTTTGTACCAACGGACAAAATCTTCAATTGTCTGGGTCATATTATCAAGCGGCTGATAGCCCAGTTGACGCTGTGCTTTTTCCACATTCAGAGTAAAAGAATGCGCCAGCAGCGCCGTTTTTATTCTCATCAGGGTTGGCTCATCCCGACTCCGAATCAGCCGGTGCCAGGCTTCTAAACACGCGGAAACCGCGTACGCCGCCGGATAAGGCACTTTACGTTTAATAGCAGGCAGAGACATGACCTGCATTAACTGGTTGATGGTCTGCCAAAAATTTACCGGCTCAGGATCGGCAATATTGTAAACATCCCCGGTCACGTCATCGGAACCGAACACGGCACAGTCCAACGCCTGCATCAAATTGGGTAAGCAGGTCATACTGACAATGTTGCGTCCTTCACCCAATTGCTTTAGCTGTCCATTGCGATGCAGGCGGATCAACCGGGGAAAAAGAGAGACATCACCGGGGCCGATCACAAAACGCGGACGCAGGGACAGCGTTTTTAGCTGCTCTGAGTGCGCCCTTAACACGCGGGTTTCTGCCTGATACTTGGTGCGAACGTAATTGTCCGCAAAGCGGGGTGGTAAAAAATCCTCGGTGACGTTGAGGTGGTCATTCAAATCAAAGTAAATCCCCGGCGTGCCAATATTCACAAAGCGACGCACCCCGGTAGCCGTGGCGGCAGACAATAGCTTTTCTACGGTCAAGACATTCGCTCGATAATACCGCTCGTAGTCCCCCCAGACACCGGTTAGCCCGGCGCAATGCACCACCGCATCAATTTGCTTGCAAACCCCGCTGGCATAAGTTCCATCGGTCAAGTCGCCGCGATAAAAATGCGCGCCGGTGGCAACCGCCAACTGATTGCCCCGCTCTGCATCCCGACCGCCAAAAAACACCTGTACTTCAGGGTGCGCGGCGCATAGATGCTTTACGTATTCGCCCCCGATAAACCCGGTTGCGCCAGTCACCAGTACCTTCATTGGAACTGCTCTTTATTGAGTGAAGTGTTGAATGAATCGACCTGACCAACAGATCGAGACGATACAAAGCTTAAAATTACAGCCATCATTTTCTGATGATTCGGCATAAAAGGTAAAAAATCAAAAATAGGTCGGGCGTGACCGTAGCCCGGTTGCGAATGCAAAACCGCCGGCTGTCCCGCCTTCCGCGCGGCTTCTAGCATTTGTTGGGCATTGCGGATGCCGATCACCTCATCTGCATCGCCGTGTAACATCAACAAAGGCACCTTATCTTTGCCGACATAATTAATCGGCTTCACGGTTTCCAGATCAGCCTGGGCTGCGGCAAAGATATCCATATACACCGCTGATGTCTCTGGTTTGAACCGATACACCCCCGACAAACCGATCACGCCGGCCACACTGCCCTCTTCAAGCCCTGCGATGTCACGATAACGATCGTCCATCGCCATTAAACAGGCAATGTGGGCACCGGCAGAATGCCCCATCAAATAAACCGGTGCATCCGAAAAACCGTATCGTAAACCGTCGCGCCGCAACCAGGAAATGGCATGGGCCACGTCCTCAACAAACTGCGGGTAACGCACCTGCGGAAACAAACGATAGCCCACTACTGCACAACTGATTCCGAAGGCGGCTAACGCCGCACCTAGATAGGCATACTCATCTTTGTGGCCTGATTGCCAGGAGCCACCGTGCAAAAACACCATCTGGATGCCGCGAAAATCGTCGCCGGGCAAATAGATATCCAGAGACTGACCCGGCTCCGGCCCATAGTGTAGATTGCGTATGGCTTTACCGGGCCTATGGCCGACTATCCGCATGCCGGCGAAAACGCCTTTGCGGATAGCCGCCTGAACTTTTTCAACACTGACTCTCATCATCTAGGTCGTTCGCTTTCAGTACTGCGCTTGCGCTGACGGCTAAAACACCACGTTCTTACCCTTGTTATACTGAGGCGTCATCAGCCTCAGTTTTTTGTCGCTGGTAATGCTGTAAGGGACGAACACCGATAGTGCATCGGGGTGAAGGTGATCCAACTCTACCCGAATCCCCGCCTGGGAAAAACCGGTATCACGCCGTGAAGCGACATAGTCCATAAAGAAAGCCACCGCACGAATGCGTTTTTCGATGGCCAGCTGCTGCGATTTTTTCACCAGTGCCGCCACCATCACCTGTGGCTGGTTAGTGCGTTCTCCCGCCTCGGTTCCAACCACTCGAATATTGCCATCATGCCCCAGCATTACCGCAAAGGGGTAAAACGTGCCGGAATTGACCAGCTCGGGTACCAACAATTGGACGCCGTGATCCATTAAATTTTGCATTTCCTGCCGTGCCACTTCACCGGAAGCAGGCAGTTGATTGGCAACGACCGGGCTTTCCTTGATCGGATCAGGGGTTGCACCTGCACCGATAACGGCTTGCGGCAACCATGCCAAAACCAGTATTAATGCAAAAGTTTCCGGATTTTTCACTGCCTTTATCAACATGATCCCCAAAATCGATGTGTTTAATCTTTGACATTCTGGATGGTTGTATCGATACTCTTCCTAATTAGAATAGAACAACAAACAACCATCTCTTCTGGACAATTTCCATGCAGGGCAAACTGAATAGCCGCCTATCCAACAAGCTCTTCTTCGCCGTAATGGGTATAGCCCTCTTAATGGGTCTTCTTCTTAGTATCGTACAAATCATGCTGGATGCACGTCAGGCGCGTAGCGAATTGGAAAATGAAGCCCGGGAAATCATCGCCATGATGAAAGAGCCTGCCACCCAGGCAGCTATTCGCGGTGACCGGATTCTGGCGCAACACGTGGTTGAGGGTTTGTTCCGCAACGATGCGGTTTTCTACGCGGCTATCACCGTCTCTAACTCATCCATACTCGCCACGGCTTCGCGGGATAAACATAAGATCCCCTATCGCTTTCTGATCGCCCCCATATTCGGACAGGAGTTAAGCTATACATTGGATCTGCAAAACAACGACAAAGCAGCCGGTCCGGTAAAACCAACGGTTTATGGCAATCTGGAGGTGAGCGTCGATCCCTCTGGTGCGGCTGGCGTTTTCGTTGAACGCAGCAAGACCAATATCATCAGCGGACTCACTCAAGCTGTGCTATTTGGCGGAGTACTCTATCTTATCTTTCAGGGTTTGATTGCCCGCCCGATGACGTCACTACTGAGTTCATTAGAAGAAATTGATCCGATGCGTCCGTCGCAAAACAAACTGGATGCGCCCAGTGGCCACGAAGATGATGAACTGGGTGCCTGGGTACAGAAAATAAATGATTTATTCAAAGCCATCGAAAAATACAACAGCAAGCGAAGAGTAGCCGAGGCCCATGTCGAACGGTTGAGTAACTATGACATGCTCACGGAACTGCCAAACCGGAATATGTTGCTGCGAAGGATTGAGCAATCCATTCAGAATGCCAACAGCCAGAACGAAATTTTTGCGGTGCTCTATTGCGCGCTGGATGATTTCAAATCCGTGAACCTGCTGCATTCCTATCACGCCGGCGACAAAATATTGCTGACACTTTCGGATCGATTCCGCGCAGAATTGGAACCCAGCCATACCATCGCACGGGTTGGCGGTGATGTTTTTGGCATGGTGCTGCCAGGCATCAGCAACCTTTACCAGGCTGCCGATATTGCACAGACGGTTCTGGACAGCGTGCGCCGCCCTTTCAGTCTGGACAATCACAATATCGCGCTGTCCGCCACCATCGGCATTACGATTTACCCCAACGATGCCCAAAACGCGGACCAATTGTTGAAAAACGCAGAGAATGTTATGCAGTTGGCAAAGTCCCAGGGCGGCAACAACTACCAATTTTATGTGGCTAACGTCGATCAACGCATTCGCGAAAGCAAAGTGCTGGAACGCCAATTGGCAACCGCCGTTGAACAAAATCAAATGGAATTGGTGTTTCAGCCCCAGGTGAATCTGGTTAGCGGTGAAGTGCGCGGTGCTGAAGCGCTGGTACGCTGGCGTCATCCCGACAGAGGCCTTATTTCTCCGGCGGAATTCATTCCACTGGCAGAACGAACCGGCGCCATTGTCGGCATCGGTGAATGGGTGTTAAAGGCGTGTTGTTATGCCCTGAAACGCTGGCACGAAGCCGGCTTCCAACATCTGACGATCTCCGTCAACGTCTCGCCGATCCAGTTGCATCAGTCAGACATGGTCGCCACGGTCAAACGCTGGGTGGAAGAAACCGGTATCCCGGCTCAACACCTGGTGCTGGAAATCACCGAAACCGCAGTAATGGATAACGTTGACCTGGCCATCAAATTGCTGAAAAACATGAAAGAGATCGGAGTTCAATTAGCCATAGACGATTTCGGAACCGGTTATTCGTCGCTGAGCTACTTGAAAAAAATGCCTATGGACGAAATCAAAATTGACCGTAGCTTTGTGCTGGATATGCTGGAAGATCCGGATAACGGCACCATCGTCGATGCCATTATTCAACTGGGGCACAGCTTGGGATTATCGGTAATTGCAGAAGGCACAGAAACGCCGGAGCAAATTAAATACCTTCAGGAATGTGAATGTGATGTTGCCCAGGGCTTTATTTATTGCAAGCCAGTAAACGAGGAATCCCTGCTCCGATTCCTCAGTCAACAAAGTGAAAAAGTGAAGAGTACCACCCACCATTCGGGCTTGCCGCACAACCTCTAAGCTCCCGCTACCTAACTGCCTTCGCCCCAAAAGTTAGCTAAAACGGCCAAATACCGCTAAAATCCGGCGCTTCACGACTCAACCAACACTAATCTTTAGGATCAAGCTATGAATGAAGATGCCGTAGTCATCGTTAATGGTGCCCGCACGCCGATGGGTGGTTTCCAGGGCGCATTCGCTTCCGTGACCGCCATAGAGCTGGGGGCTGTTGTCATCCGCGAAGCCGTCGCCCGCGCCGGTATAGCGCCACAGGATGTAGAAGAAGTGATAATGGGCTGCGTTCTGCCGGCCGGTTTGAAACAAGGGCCGGCGCGTCAAGCAGCTCTTGAAGCCGGCTTACCGGAAGCCAGTGGCTGCACGACCATCAACAAACTGTGCGGTTCCGGCATGAAAGCCACCATGATGGCCCACGACCTGATCAAAGCAGGTAGCAACGATATTATGGTTAGCGGTGGTATGGAAAGCATGTCCAACGCGCCCTATATCCTGGAAAAAGCGCGAGCCGGATATCGCATGGGGCACGGCGAAATCAAAGATCATATGTTTCTGGATGGCCTTGAGGACGCTAAAACCGGTCGCTTGATGGGAGCATTCGCGCAGGATGTCGCGAACAAAGAACAACTGAGTCGGGAAGCAATGGATGAATTTGCCATCACCTCATTGCAACGCGCTCAAAGCGCAATCGAAAACGGGTATTTCAAAGCGGAGATCGTTCCGGTCACCGTCACTACCCGCAAGGGTGAATCCGTCGTCTCGGACGATGAACAACCCGGCAATGCCAACCTGGAAAAAATTCCCGGCTTACGTCCCGCCTTTGCCAAAGACGGTACCATCACTGCCGCTAACGCCAGCTCCATTTCCGACGGCGCCTCAGCATTAGTGTTAATGCGCGAATCCGTTGCTAAAGAAAAAGGCTTGCAGCCACTGGCCCGCATCGTGGCGCACAGCACACAATCACAACTCCCGTCCGAGTTCACCCTGGCACCGGTGGGTTCGCTGCAAAAACTATTTGCTAAAACCGGCTGGAGCGTGGACGACGTTGATTTGTTCGAAATCAATGAAGCCTTTGCCATGGTGACCATGCTGGCGATGCAAAAACACGGCATTGCACATGAGAAAGTGAATATCCACGGCGGTGCCTGCGCGTTGGGTCACCCTGTCGGTTCTACCGGTTCGCGAATCATTTTAAGTTTAATTCACGCACTTAAACGTGTGGGTGGTAAACGCGGTGTTGCGTCACTTTGTATTGGCGGCGGCGAAGCCACCTCCATGGCCATCGAACTGATTTAGCATTCACTGACTGCATTTCAAAACCAATGCCTACAATGCCCTTTATTCCGGTTGCCTTTTGCGAATCCAGCATCAGTTAATGAAATAAAGGGCCATTTCAAAACCGTTTTTAGCCCGTGCAACAACCATTTAAATGCCAATCCGGTTAAAACAACCGTTTACATTTTACAAATGGTTTCACTTTACTGTAACGTTTATGACCATCTAGTCTAGCCAACCATTTCTTTCGCCCTACAATGGTTTCCCTAGCCTCTTATTGCAGGCATTACCCTCAGGCGGCGGAGCAAGGATTTTGAAAGCGTTACCAGTAATTATCGGTTTTGGCGGCATCAATGCGGCAGGACGATCTTCCTACCATCAGGGCTTTGAGCGGATGGTCTTTGATGCGCTAACTCAGGCACAACAAAAAGAATGTGAACAAGGCTTGTCAGTGCTCATGCGCAACAGTACTGATCGCACACTGACAAGGGATGAGGTTTTAGCGGGAACCCTCGTACGCAGGATCGAGCCTGTTCATTTTGATGTGGATCGCGCCGTTTCCCACAAAAAAATGACATTGAACAAGAAAGGGGAAGCGTTTCAATTTACCCTTTCGAAAAAAGATCTTCCCGCCACTATTCCCGAGCACTGGGCTCTAACATCCAATTCAGATGGCAGCGTCACCGTTACCACACACCAGCCCGGCGAGTTTTTGATTCAGGACCAACAATCTTATCCGGTGAAAGCGGCCGGGCAAGTACCTGCCGGATTTAACCCCGGCAACACCTATAATTCCCGCAATCATCCGCGCGGATTGCAATTAGCCGTGTACGCTGCCAGTGACGCACTGCGCTCCTCCGGCCTGGACTGGAATACGGTCCTGGACACTGTCGCACCTGAAAAAATCTGTGTTTACGCCAGCAGTGCGATGGGACAATTGGATGAAATGGGCAGCGGTGGAATGCTGCGCAGCAATTTGCAAGGCAAACGTGTCAGCTCCAAACAATGCCCGATGGGCTTCCCCGATATGACCGCTAATTTTATTAACGCATACATGCTGGGCAATATCGGCAGCACCGGGGCCATGGTCGGAGCCTGCGCGACTTTTTTATATAATCTGCAAAAAGCGGTCGAAGATATTCAAAGCGGGCAAGCACAAATTGTATTTGTCGGTGCCAGTGAAGCACCCATTCTTCAGGAAGTGATGGAAGGTTATCGCGCAATGAGCGCACTGGCTGAAGACGAGGGCCTGAGTAAACTGGATGGAAATAACGGTCCGGTGGATCACCGGCGCGCTTGCCGTCCGTTTGCCAATAACTGCGGCTTTACTATCGCAGAGTCTTCACAGTTTTTTATGGTGTGCAGCGATGAACTCGCCATGGAATTAGGAGCAACCGTTTACGGCGCTGTGCCCTCTGTCTATGTCCATGCGGACGGTATCAAGCGGTCTATATCCGCACCGGGTGTCGGCAACTACTTAACTGTTGGCCAGGCCTTGAATGATTTACAACAAGCGCTGGGTTCGGTTGGTGGTCTCAAGCGCAGTTTTGTTATGGCTCACGGAACCGGTACCCCGCAAAACCGGGTCACGGAATCACACATCCTCAACGAACTGGCTCTGGCTTTCGGAATTGAACACTGGCCGGTGGCCGCAGTGAAATGTTTTCTGGGGCACTCCATTGGCGTTGCCGGTGGCGATCAGTTGTCAGCAGCACTGGGCGCATTACATCATCAGATTATTCCGGGCATTACGACATCCACCTCTTTTGCAGATGACGTTCATCGCTCCAATTTGTTGCTGAGCAATCAGCACCAACAATTTGAGAAAAATCATTACCAGGGTGCGCTTATCAACGCCAAGGGGTTTGGTGGTAACAACGCCAGTGCGGTTCTGTTGTCTCAGCATTGGTGCCACGACTTTCTACAGAACCGATACAGCTCCGCACAATGGACGGCATACCAACAGAAACAAGACGCGATTATTGAACGACAAATTGAATATAAAGACCGGGTATTAACCGAAATACCACCGTCTATTTATCGCTTCGGAGAGCCCGAGATTGAGGGAGAACAATTACAGATTTCGCGGGAACAAATCAGCGTGCCCGGTTATTCAATCCCGATCAGCTTTAATAACCCCTTCCCTTACTGATTCGTGTTTTTATACTCAAACGGTTATAACCGTTTGAGTTCTCCCTTGTGCAGCGGGCTTCCAGTTACAAAACAACAACCGATTGATTGTCCTTTACCATCAATGGGTTGAACGCTTTTATCAAAACCCGCTCGCTGATTTTCTAAAACTCATTCGGCATTCCTGAATATATCCATTATATTTTAATAACAAGTCTGATTTTCGTGCAGTTTGTTGCGATCCAACAGTCTGCGCCTAACCGGAAAAACACCGGGTGTTACCCCACCCAAGTTTGGAAGGAGTTTGTTATGCCTGATGTTATAACTGATTCAGTCTCTGAAGCGGTTCCTCAAACACTATTCGATAAAATTCAGCAGTCTCATATTGGTGAGCTGCATTTCAAGTCCGACGCTGCCTCCCACTTAAAAGCCATTATCGCCATCCACAACACCAAACTCGGTCCCGCACTCGGAGGATGCCGCTGCATCGCATACCCCTCCGATAACGCGGCTATAGATGATGCCATTCGCCTTGCAAAGGGGATGAGTTATAAAGCAGCGCTGGCGAAAGTCCCCCAAGGGGGCGGTAAGGCCGTTATCATTAAACCCGCACACCCCTTCGATCGTATAGCCCTTTACCGCGCATTCGGTAAATTCGTCAATGAATTGGGTGGACGCTACATCACAGCCGTTGATAGCGGAACCAGCCTTGAAGATATGGACGAAGTAGGACAGGTCACCCCGCATTTATCCGGCAGTAATAATGATGGCTTCGACCCCTCCCCCAATACAGCACTGGGGGTTCTGGCAGGGATGAAAGCGGCGGCATTACAGCGATACGGAAACCCTGATCTGCACGGGCTAACCGTCGCCATTCAGGGCATCGGCAATGTCGGATTCAGTCTCGCGTCCTTATTGCATAAAGAAGGCGTCCGTTTACTGGTATCGGATATTGATTCTGAAAAATTGCATCAGGCACGCATAGCGTTTCAGGCCGAACCGCTAGCTCCGGAGCAATTCCATGCCGCACACTGCCATATTTTGTCACCCTGTGGTTTAGGCGGTGTCATTAACAGCCTGACGCTGCCTGAATTGCATTGCGACATTATCGCCGGTTCCGCAAACAATCAATTAAGTGCAGTAGAACACGGTCAACAATTACATGAGAAAGGCATTCTTTACGCGCCGGATTATGTCATTAATGCCGGCGGATTAATTCAGGTGTCCCTTGGCCTTAAGCGGGCATCTCACAGCGATATCGTGCAAAAAACCTGGGGCATCAGCGAAACTCTACAAGAAATATTTAAACGGGCAAAAGACCAAAACGCGCCCCCGTCAACCATCGCAGATCAATTAGCCGAAGAAATTCTTTACGGCACAGCGTTGCAGGAGTAAGTCATGCAATACACCACTGAACCTTACCATCCACACCAATTCATCGATGCTGAAGGCGCTCTTACAATGAGCCTGCCGCAAGCCCTGCAGGAACCGGAGCTACTGCAATCGTTATACCGGCATATGGTACTGACCCGCACCTTCGATCAACGGGTGGTTGCGCTGCAGCGAACCGGGCAAATGGGCACTTACGCGTCTTGCCTGGGCCAGGAAGCGATTGGCACCGGCATTGGGTATGCGTTGGCCGATACCGATGTTTTTGTCCCCTATTATCGCGATCAAGCCACGCAACTGGCGCGCGGTGTTTCATTGCAAAAACAGATGCAGTATTGGGGTGGAGACGAATGGGGAAATTATTTTGAAGGCATTGCTCATGAAGACTTTCCTAACTGCGTTCCCATCGCTACCCAGGTAACCCATGCCGCCGGCATCGCCAGCGCCATTAAAATCCGCAACCAAAAACGCTGTGCCCTGGTCACTTGTGGCGAAGGCGCAACCTCACGCGGGGATTTTTACGAATCCATTAACCTGGCCGGTGTCTGGCAATTACCCGTGGTGGTGGTGGTCAACAATAACCAGTGGGCAATATCCGTTTCCCGTCAGATTCAAACCGGTGCTAACACCATCGCACAAAAAGCCGTGGCCGCCGGTATCGAGGGTTTTCAGGTAGACGGCAATGATGTCTGTGCGGTGTTTGATGCGGTGCAATATGCAACTAAAAAAGCCCACCAGGGTAAGGGGGCCACGCTGATTGAAGCGGTCTCCTATCGCTTGGGTGACCATACCACCGCCGACGACGCCACCCGCTACCGAAGCCACGAAGAGGTTAATGAAGCCTGGAAAAAAGAGCCGGTTAAACGGCTGCAATCCTACCTTCATCAGATAGACGCTTGGGATGAGAGCCGCGAACAGGCATTGATTAGCGAAAGCAAAAAGTCGGTGGAGGAAGCCGTACAGGCTTACCTGAAATTGCCCAAACAGCCAGTCACGGATCTGTTTGATTACCTGTACGAAGAGCTTCCGCCTGCGCTGTTGACCCAAAAGAACAAAGCACTTGCCAAGCAAACAACTGCACAGCGAGGTGAATAAAATGGGTATGCATGAATCCCCGGATAACCTGAAACTGTCTAACGACGCACCCGACAACGTAACGGCTCATATCGTGACCATGATTGAAGCGATTAACCTGGCGTTACACCGCGCCATGATTGCGGATGAAAATGTGGTGGTGCTGGGAGAAGATGTTGCAAATAACGGCGGCGTTTTTCGCGCCACTATCGGTCTTAAAGATCGCTTCGGTTGCAAGCGGGTAATGGACACGCCGTTGGCGGAAACGCTGATCGCTGGAATCAGCGTCGGCATGGCCGCACAAAATCTGCGACCGGTGGCCGAGATACAGTTTATGGGCTTTATCTACGCCACCCTGGAGCACATGGTGTCTCACGCGGCACGACTGCGTAACCGAACCCGGGGTCGCCTGCATTGCCCCATGGTACTACGCGCACCCTACGGTGGAGGTATTCACGCGCCTGAGCATCACTCCGAAAGCACCGAGGCGCTGTTCGCACACATCCCGGGTCTGCGGGTGGTCATCCCCTCCTCGCCGACACGTGCGTACGGTTTGCTGTTAAGTGCGATCGAAGATCCCGACCCGGTGGTGTTTCTGGAGCCAAAGCGTATCTATCGTATGGTCAAGCAGGAAATTTATGATGATGGGGTCGGCTTACCCCTGGACACCTGCTACACCCTGAGGCAAGGCAGTGATATTACCCTCATTAGCTGGGGAGCATTGATACACGAAACACTGCAAGCGGCGGCAACACTGGAACAACAAGGCATTTCTGCGGAAGTGATAGACGTCGCCACTATTAGCCCCCTGGATACAGACACGCTGGTGTCTTCAGTCGAAAAAACCGGGCATTGCGTTGTTATACAGGAAGCGGCCAGGCACTGCGGAGTAGCGGCAGAAATCATTGCATCATTGAATGAGCTGGCCTTCAACGCATTAAAAGCGCCGCCTGCCAGAGTCGCCGGGTACGATATACCAATGCCCTATTTCCGGCGCGAAGACGATTACCTACCCAATGTTGGCGATATCGTAAATGCGGCCAAAGCGACCCTCATGACATCCGGGGAGCGTTCATGAAATATTTTAAATTGCCCGACCTGGGAGAAGGATTACAGGAAGCTGAAATTGTTGAATGGCACATCAAGCCCGGCGATCCGGTAGAAACCGGTCAAACCCTGGTCTCGGTCGAAACAGCAAAAGCCATTGTTGATATTCCCGCGCCGCAGGACGGAATAATTGCAGCCTGTTTTGGAAAGGAAGGCGACCTTATTCACACCGGCGAACCCCTTCTGGAATTCCAGGGTGAAGAACAGGAAGACAGTGGAACCGTAGTGGGCAAAATGGAAACCAGTCAGGCGCGGTCGGAAAGAGAGCAATTTATTATCGGCAGCGCCTATAAAGCAGCACCTGCGGTGCCCTTGGCCACGCCGGCAATTCGTGCCTTGGCGAAACGCTTGAAAGTGGATATCAACCATATTACCGGCACCGGTAATCATCACATGATCACCAGTGACGATGTGGAACGGGCAGCACGTTTAACAGAAGACCTAGGTGAAGCAACCCCGCTTAGGGGCGTCCGCCGCAGCATGGCACGCAACATGGCCAAAGCTCACGCAGAAGTCGTCAAAGTGACCATACAGGACGACGTGGATGTGGAGCACTGGCAACAGGGCGAAGACATTACCATGCGGCTTGTGCGGGCCATGGGGCGGGCCTGCACGCAGGAACCCACCCTCAATGCCTGGTATGACAACGAAAATGACAGTCTTCGGTTGATTGAAAAAGTGGATCTGGGCATTGCGGTGGACACCCCGGACGGTTTGTTTGTCCCCGTATTGCGTAACATCACCACTCGCACTCAGGATGACTTACGAGATGGTTTGACACGCATACGTGCCGACGTGAAAAAACGGACAATTCCACCACGGGAAATGAGTGGTGCCACGATCACCCTATCCAACTACGGCACCATTGCCGGGCGTTACGGTAATCCTGTGGTTATGCCGCCAATGGTGGCGATATTAGGAGCCGGTAAAATATACCCTTGCGTCATTAGCCACGCAGACGGTTTCGCCAGCCACCGCTTTATGCCACTCAGTCTGAGCTTCGATCACCGGGTGGTGACCGGCGGCGAGGCGGCGCGATTTTTACGGGCAGTGATGGACGATCTAGCGGAATAAATACTTAGCCTGCATAACGTTGAGCGCTGATCTGATCGATGGGAAAGGGTTTGGATATGCCATAGCCTTGCGCGTAATCCACGCCCAATTCCCGTAACAACGCCAGAATTCGGTCATTCTCCACAAACTCGGCAATCGTCTTTTTACCCATCACATGACCGATTCGGTTGATGGATTCCACCATGGCGCGATCAATTTCGTTGTGCTCAAGGTCCCGCACAAAGGTGCCGTCGATTTTCAGATAATCCACCGGCAGGTTTTTTAAATAACCATAAGAAGAAAAACCGCTACCAAAATCATCCAACGAGAAACTACAGCCAATACCGCGGAACTTATCAATAAATTGAATGGTGGTGGAAAGGTTGGTCACTGCGATGGTTTCGGTAATTTCAAAACAGATTTTTTCCGGGGCAATTCTGAATTCGTTAAACTGGTGATGTAAAAAATCCGCGAAGCCCTCATCCCCCAGAGTCAAGCCGGAAAGATTAATCGCAACATCCGCCAGCGTCGCGGCTTTTTCCGGATTCTTATGCAGCCAGGAAAAGACGTTACGTACCACCCAGCGATCGACCTTCGGCATTAGATTATAGCGTTCCGCTGCCGGCAAAAAACTGCCGGGAAAGACCAACTCATTGCGGTAGCGCAGACGCAATAACACTTCAAAGCTGCTTTTATGAATCAATTCACTGCGAGTTGGTATGATTGGCTGAACATGCAATTCAAACAAATCATGTTCCAGGGCTTCCGTTATGCGAGCGGCCCATTGCATCTGGGTTTGTTGACTAGCCAGCACCGTATCCGCGGGATCGAATACATGCACCCGGTTACGACCGGATTCCTTGGCCGAATGACAGGCAGCATCGGCCTTGTTAATCAGCTCCTTCACTGAACCAATTTCGTCGTTCAAGCTCACCAAGCCGACGCTACCGGCCAGATCAAACGCTCTGTTATCCCACGCAAATCGCATGTCCTGTATTTTGATCCGCACCTTATCCGCCACGGCCCTGGCATTCTCAATCCCGCAGTTCGACAACAAAATAGCAAACTCATCCCCGCCCAGGCGGGCCAAAACATCCCCTCCCCGGGTCAAGGCGCGCAACTGCGAAGTAACCTGTCTCAGAAGTTCGTCTCCAGCGACATGCCCACAGGAATCGTTGATCAACCTGAACTGATCCAAATCCAGCAAAAGGAAAGTATGGACCTCGTGCTTTTTCCTGACGTCATCCAACGCCTGCTCCAAGCGTCCTTCAAATTCTCTACGGTTAACCAATCCGGTCAGGGGGTCATGACGCGACAAAAACAGCAATTGCTCCTCACTGCGCTTGCGCTGAGTAATGTCGAACACAAAGCCGTTGATGACGCGCTCATCCCCGGCTTCCAGCCCCGTTTCCACCTGGGCAGACACCGACAACCAGCACACCTGGCCATCGCTGCGGAAACCTTTCATTTCATAATTCTGCACCCGGCCATTATGCGCCAGCGCCTGATTAAATTCGTTAAAGTGCATGGCATCAAAAAAAGAATCCAGGCCCTTAATGTTAAACACCTGAATTAATTCCTCCGCATCGGAATACCCCAGCATGGTGGACATTGCCGGATTTGCACCTTTCAATTTACCATCCACCGAACATTGAAAAACCCCTTCAATGGCGTTGTCATAAAGACTTTTGTAACGCTCCAGATTTGAAATAGATTGGTTCTGGGCTGCAACTTTCTGGCGTCGTTCCTGATTAATCCTGTCTGCCAGCGCCAACGAAAACAGAATTATTTCGGCAACCACACCGAAATACAGTAAGTTTTCGGTTAGGTCATTTATCGCTATTAGGCCAATATTCGAAAAAATAGCAGCCAACGCCCCAAGGTAATACATCAACCAGCCAATCACAAAGTAACGAGCCGAAGAGAATCCCTTGAAATACAAAACGATTCCGATCACCAGACAGGATAACGTGGACGGGATTACCAATACCGTCACCAATCGCACCGTCAGATTATAAGGCAGCCAGACAGACAGAATCAGCAGTAGCAAACTGCTGCTCACCAATGCCATTAAAAAGTTATATCCGGGCTGCCAACGCTGTTTAAGCTCCAGAAAGCCCATGGTAAAGACACAGCGAAACATGGTCGAAAACAGCAGGAACATCATGGCACTGACTTCCTGCCACCCAGGGTAATCCGGCCATAGGTATTGGTAGCCAAAACCCTCCATGCTGAAACCGTATAAGCCAATAAACAGCACATAGACGACATAGAAAAGATAGCTGCGCAAACGCACTACAAAAAACAGAACGAAATTATAAAGAGCCATAATCAGTAACAGCCCGAAATAACCTCCTTTCACCATCATGGTGACCTGTTCTTTTTTCCAGAATGCATTTTGTTCCCAGAACGTCACCGGCACCTTAAGTATCCCTTGCGTCTGGACACGAAAATAAACCTCCAATGTACCGTCAAAATCACCGTTCAGCGCTGTCAGCTTTTCCGCACTTGGAATCAACACCAGAAAGCTGCGGTACACACGCAGACGGTCGTAAAACGGCAACGTGTCGCCCATATGGTGTTGTTCAATTAGCTGATTGTTAACAACGAAATAGATATCCAGGTAATCCAGATGGGGGTAGGCAACTTCCAGATACCAGGGTATCTCCGTATCGAAAACACGCACCGGAATGCGCAGCCAGTGAGGGGTGTCGCTAAAGCCAAAGCCGGGCACATCGTCCTGCAGCGCCTGCCACGGCAAAGCACCGCCCTGATGCAACAGGTCCGTAACACCGAGACGGTTGCGGGCGTCTTCAAGGTAATCAATGTGTTGTGCGGGGGAAACACGACCCAATCCAGGCGTAAGCTCAAGCCCCGCGGCTTTCGCGGTGCACGTCAAACATAAAAGACAGAGCACAAAAAAAAGCCATACGGCCTGTTTCAGGGTCAGTGCAACCGATTTACCTGATATCTGCATATTAATTAATTACTTATGCCCTGTCAGAGTCTGCCCGTCCTGATCGGGATAGAACAGGCGTTCGATATGGACAACAGGACGCCCATGCTTAAATCATAGACAAGGCAGCGGGTTACGCCACTGCTGCACAGAAATTAATCAATCAGACTGAGAAAATGGTTTATTCGCTCCGCATTTTTGCCGATATCCCCTTTACCAACTCGGCTTACTGAGCGCACATCCACGATGGAATGGGCAGAATCGACAGCTTTAACACGCACCACGACGTCATCCTTAAAGCCAAACCAGAAGGTTTTATCCACCGCCTGCAAACGCCCCTGAGACGGATCACTTAAAAACAGCTTCCAATCCATTTCGTCAGCCGCTTTTTGTACCTTTTCAAAAACCGCCAATGGATCACCCGCCACCGTTTTACTGACAATATCCGGATAAAATTCAGACTGTAAGGCGCTCACCTCAGCCGCCGTTTGCAGTGGGTTCGCATCCTTTGGCCGCTGCCCCTCAAGATCGAGAAAATCCGGCGGGTTCTCCCAATCCGTAGAAATATCGTAGATCACGGGTGCCTGGGAGGCTTTGATTCCGAAATTAAACAAAATACCGACCGGGATACTCAGTACCAGAATAAGCAGTATCGCCCGATGTTTCGCTCTGTCGTTTTTACGACGTATCGCCATCAATAGCGCAGTGCCGCTGACCGCCAATAGCACGGCTGCAGTCACCGCAGATCCGGCCAATAAAAAGAACGCTGTCTGAAAGCTCCACAGCTCTTTACGGGCACCGAACGCTAACAACGGAAATGACCATGCCACCGCAAGGGCGACAATCAGCAGCACCGGCAATAGGCGAAAAAGTTTAACCACAATACTCATTCAGATTCCTTATTCAGGTCTCAACGCTTTTCCCTGCAACTATATGATAGTACCGGCCCATTGAACGATAGGGTTCAAGTCGGGAATAGCGCATTTCCAGTTCCATGATATCGCTTTCATTTCTGCGATCACGAACATCCTTATGCATGTAATCGTGAAATACTCTTATACCACTTTTAATGAATACTGAAACGTCCCTACGCTGCAGAAGCTCCAGAACCCACTGCGGCTCCAGCGGATTGACCGGGGTCAAACCCTGGCCGGACCCCTTGAAATCTCCCTGCAAAGCTTTATCAAGATAACCCCTAATCAGACTGCGAAAAACCGTCGAATGAAGATTAAAGAACATCAACGACAAGACGCCGCCGGGTCTTAGCAGCCGCAGTAGTTGCTCTATCACCACTTGGGGTTCCTGCGTCCACTCCAACACAGCATGGCACAACACCAGATCGTAGGACATTGATGAGGTGTCCAGATCTTGAATTGCTGCGTGAACAAAGCGCATATTCGTACTTGTACCGGCCTTAGCGCTGGCTTGCTTCGCCGCCGCCAGCATACGCTCTGAATGATCGCAGAGACACACCTGATGCCCTGCCAAAGCCAGCCGCTGACTGAACTGCCCAACCCCTCCGCCTGCATCCAGAACCTGCAACCCGCGAGCCGGCTGCAACAGGTCCGGCATCACCTCCAGCAGGTCTCTTTCCAATAGCGCTAAACGGATGCGACCTTTGCTTCCACTGTAGATACGCCCGGCGAACAACTCCGCCAGATCATCAAAATTGCGGTCACGACTCATAATCACACACTTCCACCGCCCGTCTTCTTCTATTTAAGTAACACGATTAACGCATCAACCAAATCAATTTAGCCGGTAAGCGTCCTTTCCCTACTCAAGATAGGTGACAAAACAGGTCACTTTTTGACCATAATGATAGCTGCATCACAAATCTAAGCACTCCGAGTGCCGTATTTTGACACCATTAACACTTTAAGGCTTTAGGCATAACAAAACCTTGCCGATAAGGATTAAACTGGGTTCATCAGAGCAAATATTAACCAAGCACCATTTGTGTAACCTATCGAAAGGACGCGGCTATTGCGGGTGGCCAAACTCGAAGCAAAACCTAGAGATGGCAAAGGATATGTAAAACACCCCACTTAAAGTTGAGGTTCCGGCATGATCAAGTTCATAGAAACACACCTGAAGAAGAAAAAAATACTAGCCCGGGCAGCATTACCCAAAAGCGTCGTTTACGTCAGCCGGGAAGAGATACAGAAAAAGTTATCCGCTTATTCTCCTGCTGGCGGCAAGCGTGCCAATTTCACCGGCCCCGCTCTGGATAAGAAAGAATTCGAAGGTGCTGTATAGCACCTTCACTTTTGCATGCTCTGATCACTTGAATGGGTTACCAAGCCTTTTCCAATACGGCCATGGCGTCGCTCAGATCGACCTCCATCGGATTCATGATTATCGAACCATCGTCCAGGGCCATCTCCGCAATCCGTGCCAACTGGTCGCGAGACACCTTACCGGTTTCTGATAACCTACGTGGTAACTTGCAACGTAAATAAAGTTCATCGCGAATATCACATAACGTCTCGATGGTTTTTGCAGGCCGTTTGGCAGCCGGTGTCGCCGCATAAACATCCGCTCCGGCTAACGGCAGCAGCAACTCACCAATCACGTCTCCGCGTGATTCCAGATTGTATTCCAGAACATAAGGCAGAAATAAATTCATGCAAAGACCGTGGGGTAAATGACACAATGCCCCCAGAGAGTGCCCCAGTGAATGAACCAGCCCCACCATTGAATTGGAAAACGCGATTCCCGCCATGGTTGAAGCCTGCGCCAATTCAAGGCGAGCATCCGCGTTGTCCGGTTTATCCAGAACCGCAATCAGATTTTCACTCACCTTTTTTATCGCCGACATGGCATAGGCATCACTGATCGGATTGCTGGCCAGTCCGGTAATGGATTCGATTGCATGAGTCATTGCATCCATTGCCGTCATTGCCGTGATATGCGGTGGCAATGTTAACGTCATGCGTGGATCCAGAATGGCGGCATTAGGCAGTAAAAAATACGACGTGAACGGTAACTTTACGCCCTGCTCCAAATCCGAAATAACCGCGACCAGTGTCACTTCAGAGCCGGTACCGGCGGTGGTAGGCACGACAAAAAACGGTTTTAGCGGTTTAGTCAAAACACCCACGCCTGAAAATTCACTCAAGTCTGTACTATTCTCAGAGACCAGAATATTAACCCCTTTACTGGTGTCAATAACGGATCCACCCCCCACCGCGATAATCGAATCGCAATGCTGATCACGGTAAATCTTTGCAATGTCTTTCACCACCTGGGTGGAAGAATCTGGAGGTACGTCATCGTAAATCTCGATAATATCCATGCCGCTTTCAGCAAAGGCATTAAGCACGTGATCGATTAAACCCGCCCCGCGTACGCCTTTATCTGTGATAATCATGGGCCGGGTCGCGGCCAGGGTACGAAGCTCGTGAGGAATATGTTCCAGCGCGGCATTACCCGCAACTATTTTTACCGGACAGAAAAATTCGTAATACGCCTTAGACATTGTTTTTACCCTTTACCAGGTTTTTAACCAATTGCTTATAGATTCGACCGCCTGTAGACAGTTTCTGCCCCAACGTTATATCGGGATAACGTTTTAGTGCGCGCTGCGCGATTAACTTCGGCAGTATTAAACTTTCCATGCGGTTTAAACAGCGGACCAATTTCATTGCATGTGCTATTTCCCCGTCGACTAGCAAACGGTCATTTGCAAATGCCTGCGCGGTGCCTTCTTGAAAAGACAGCACTAAAAACGCATGGGTGAGGTGTTTGAATTTTAACGACGTGTCGGAAGGGAGTTCAGATTCACTGCCCAGATATTTTAGATTGCTTTCCCCCACTTTTTGCATAACAAAACACGGCCCGGAAGGCAGCGCACGCATGTCAAATACAAAGCCTGCGGGCAGACGTGCTACTTCTTTCTGTATACGCTCATCAACTTGGCTGGACGCTTCCAGAGCGCGACCGATCACCTCCATCATTAATGCAACATAGGGTTTTTTCAAAGAACCGAGATTCAGTGAGGCAAGCGGCGTCACGCCCTCATTTATCAAACGATGTTGATTCATCAATATTTACTTCTTTATTAGTTTTATAGCGTCGTCTATGCGACGGTGTAGTCGAATCTTTATCCTAATTGTCTAATTCTGGGCCGTCCACACGGGACCACGACAAAATGGCCATGACTGACAAGTCAGTCACAAAATTTAACTCAACTGCTTCAAATCGGCCTGAGTAAGTCAAAAACGGGGTTAATATCGGAGTCGGGCATCTAATTGATCGACCGCTTCACTCCACACCGAATCGTCTTCAATTGCGCTTTTCAAAAACTGCGACTGAGAGTCGTTCCAGAACGGCGCCTGATCTATCGACACACCATCCGAGACGGCTTTGTGATGAGCGATGAACTCGTCAACCTGTTCCGGCTCGTGCGGTAAACCCAACTGTTTGAAAAGGCTGCACATCGAGTAATAAACTGAGTCCATAATCTGTCTCCCTAATTGTTAAAGGCCTTTCCATCGTGCTCTTTTTCAAGCACCTTGACCAGTTTAAGGTTAGATCGATTCGACATATCAGGTTGATAAAACAGCGGCCGACAGAACTTAACGCACGGGCTGGCGCTGGTGCTAATGTCAGCGCTCTGGTGATGAGGCATAATGCCTGGATCGCAGACAATAACGAACCGAACCCTAGATCTAAACAGGTGTAAAAAGATGTCAGAACTAAAACAACAATTCGAAGATGCCGTTAAATTCGTGCAATCCGGTGACGGGGATTTCAAGCCCGAAAATGATCTGAAACTGCAGTTTTATGCATTATATAAACAAGCGACCGAAGGGGATGTAAAAGGTAAAAAGCCCGGACTCACCAACTTCGTCGGCAGGGCAAAATATTCAGCCTGGGAAGCTGTAAAAGGACTGTCTGCCGATCAGGCTATGCAGTCCTATATCGACAAGTTGGCGAAATATAGATAGAACCCCGAACCCCGGTGCGGGTTCCAGTACGCCGGCTTAACTAAAGCTTTCATAGGGGATAAACCTCACCATATCCCCTTTTCCAACCGTGGTGTTAATAGCAATTTCGACCAGACCATTACCCCAACTTGCGGAGGACAACACGCCGGAGCTTTGATTGGGATAAATTTCTGCGTGCACACCGTTATCACCCGGTACTAATCGCGCGCGCAAGTACTCTTGCCTGCGCCCCGGTTTATTAATACTGAATGCAGCCGGAACCGACATGGAAAGAGGGGCATAATTATCTGCCCCCTGAGCTTTTAGCAGCCAGGGTCGACACAGAAGACAGAATGTGACGAATACCGCTGCCGGATTGCCAGGCAAACCCAAAAAGGGCGTTCCTGCCACACGCCCATAGGTGAATGGCTTTCCGGGCTTGATCGCCAGATGCCAAAAGGCCAGATCACCCGATTGCTGAAGTGCACTTTTGACATGATCTGCATCCCCTACCGATACACCGCCACTACTAATAATGACATCCGCCTCCGTGGCACGCTTCAACGCTCGCAAAGTATCTTGTAAATCATCTGCGACAATGCCCAGGTCCAAAATTTCCAGACCCAGATTTTCCAGTAATCCAATCAGGGTAAAGCGATTAGAATTGTAAATCTGTCCGGCTTGCAGTGGCTGTCCGGGCTCAATTAATTCGTCGCCCGTCGACATTATTGCCACCCGTAATTTTTTATACACTTTGACCGAGTCGACGCCAATGGAAGCCAACAGCCCCAGCTCCTGTGGCCGTAAACGCTTACCTTGCTTTAATACCCTTTGATCGAGCGCAATATCCTGCCCCTGAGGTCTCACATTTTGAGCTTTCTGTGGTGGCTCCAGTATCTGCAGCAGCGGCCCTTCATCCTCGTTTTCCGTCACCACCGTTTCTTCCTGCATCACCACCGTATCCGCATAAATAGGCAACTCTGCACCGGTAAATATGCGGGCCGCCGTACCGGCTTGCAGCGGTGCACTGACCGCGCCTGCAGTAATACGTTGTATAACGGGAAGGGGTTTGTCTGCTGCGTAATCCTGGAACCGGAAGCAATAACCGTCCATCGCACTATTGGGTGCAGGAGGTACGTCTACAGTGGAGTGAACATCCTGTGCCAACACGCGCCCCAGAGCCTGGGTCAGCGCTATGGTTTCTATGGCCCGATCCACCTGGGCATCCGCCAACAGCTTTTCTAAGGCAAGATCAACCGGCATTAAACCGGGGCGACTTTGAGTTTGATTCACTTTATTTGAACCTGCTCGTTCTGTCTCTCTCAACCACGCGTCTCGCAATCCGCAGCCACCAGATCACGATGCACCGTAATCAGTTTGACAAAATTACAGGGCTTATGGCGCGCATCCAACTGCTGTTTAATAATGCCATCCCAAGCGGTACGACAGGCGTTAGTGGAACCGGGGATACAGAACACGGCAGTGTGGTTGGCTAATCCGCCAACCGCCCGCGACTGGATTGTAGAGGTGCCAATATCGTTATAGGAAATCTGACGGAATAGTTCACCGAAACCTTCAATTTGCTTATCAAACAAAGGCAACATCGCCTCTGGCGTAGAATCCCGGCCCGAGAACCCGGTCCCCCCGGTAATTAAAATGACTTCCACTTCGGTTGAGGCAATCCATTGTGACGCAATGGCGCGCACTTTATAAATATCATCGGTGGTGATTTTCTTTTCGACCAGCTCATGACCGGCGGCAATCAAGCTTTCTACCAGAAGATTGCCGGAGGTATCGGTGTCTTCATCGCGGGTATCCGATACAGTTAAAACGGCTATTTTCAATGACATAAATTCTTCAGATGCACTCACGTTATTCCACCTTAGTAATTCGATTGCTTAACCCGGTACGACTTGCCCTGCAACAGGATCAGCCGCCGGTCATATTCATAAAGCGTACGATCTGGGGTTCGTCTTCCAAATCAAAATAATGACGCTCAGGCTTCAGATCCATAGCCTTAATAATGGCTTGTTTTAATATCTCGTCATCGTCCGTGCTGCGCACAACCGATCGCAAATCCACAGAGTGTTCATTACCGAGGCACAATAATAAGCGCCCTTCCGCGGTCACGCGAACCCGATTGCAATCACCACAAAAGTTATGACTGTGGGGAGAAATAAAACCCACTTTCGAGCGGCTGTCAGCAAAGCCATAGTAGCGCGCTGGACCACCACTGTTTTCGATGCGGGTTTGCAATGGATAGCGTTGCTCGATGATTTTTCGCACCTCTGCGGAGGGCATAAAACATTCTTTGCGACCGTGTTCGGATATCGCCCCCAAAGGCATCTCCTCAATAAAGGTGATGTCCAGATGACGTTCACGGGCGTATTCCACAAGGGGCAGTATTTCATCGTCATTCCTGCCCTTCAAAATCACGGTATTAATTTTAATGGAGTCGAACCCCTGCTCCGAGGCCGCATCGATCCCGGCCAACACGCGCTTCAGGTCCCCGGTGCGGGTAAGCTGCCGAAATTTTTCCGGGTCCAGGCTATCCAGGCTGACATTGATCCGGCGTACGCCGTACTCGTGCAGGGGTTTGGCCATCACGGGCAATTGTGATCCATTGGTTGTCAGCACCAGGTGTTGCAAATCGTTCAGTGAACCCAGATGCTTCACCAGGGTTAAAACATCACGCCGAATTAAAGGCTCTCCACCGGTCAGGCGGATTTTCCTGACGCCCAAATCAACGAAGGCTTTTCCGATGCGATAAAGTTCTTCCAATGTCAGGATTTGTTGGCGGGGCAAGAAGGTCATCTCTTCAGCCATGCAATAGACACAGCGAAAATCACATCGGTCGGTGACCGATATGCGAACATAGTCCACTTTACGTCCGAATTTATCGACTAATACACGGCTATTCATCGTATTGCTTGGCCTTTTGCCATTCCTGTTCCATTTGACCCAATGAGGCATCATCCAGGCTAATGCTCTGATCTTTCAATGATTTCTCCAGTAAACGAAATCGCTTTTCGAACTTGTGATTGGCTTGAATCATGACCATATCCGGATCCAGCTTATAATGCCGGGCCAGATTGACGCAACAAAACATAAGATCACCCAACTCATCCGCAATCTTCGCCACCGGAGCGCAAGCTCTTACTTCGACCGCCAATTCCCGGATTTCTTCCTCTAGCTTATCCATTACCAATTGTGGATCTTGCCAATCAAACCCTTTCTTGGCGACCACTGACTGAATTTTGTGGGCACGTTTCACGGGTGCCATACCGCCCGGTACGGTATCCAGCAAAGATTCCCCCAGTTGTTTCTTCTCCGCTTTTTCCTGATGTTTAATCGCTTCCCAGCTGGCTTTTATGGTGTGCTCTTCGATCTGTTGACCGGAATGGATTTTGCTCTCCAACGTGCCGGCAGGGAATACATGGGGATGACGCCGCACCAGCTTGTTTTCCAGTTCCTGCATCACTTCATCGAAATTAAAGTAGCCCTGCTCTTCCGCCATCTGGCCATAAAACACCACCTGAAAAAACAGATCACCCAATTCTTCTTTCAGATGCGCAAAATCATCGCGGGCAATGGTGTCCGCCACTTCGTAGGCTTCTTCGATGGTGAAGGGAGCGATGCTTTTAAAATCCTGCTTTTGATCCCATGGACAACCGATCTCAGGTTGGCGCAAACGCGCCATTAAATAGCGAATGCGCTCAACCGGGCTGGCTTGCGTCAAATCAATGTCGAGGATGGTCATCACCCGGCCCCTGATGTGAGCGCCGAACTTCGATCACATTGGAAAGTTGATTAATGCGCGCCAGGACATCGCCCAACGAGACAAGGCTGTTAATCTCCATGGTCAGCGACATCGTCGCCATATGATCAGATGGATTCGACAAGGTACTGATCGCGGTCACATTCACCCGTTCGCCGGCCAGAACATGCGTGATATCCCGCAGCAAACCCTGCCGGTCATAGGCTTTAATAAAGACTTCAACGGGGTAGGTCCGGCCAGCATCGGCCGACCAGGATACATCCACCACGCGGTCACCATGCACCTCCAGCAGGCGTTGCAGCTCTTTGCAATGCCTGCGGTGAACGGTCACTCCCCGACCCACGGAAATGTAACCTACCACCTCATCCCCCGGCACCGGTTTGCAACAGCCGGCAATGGTGGTCATCAGATTATCCACGCCGTTAATGCTGAATTCGGAATTGATCGGGTTAACCCGGGGTTTTCGCAGATCCAGAGGAATGAGCTCTTGCTGACGCTCACCGCCTTCTAATTCCTGAATACCGTTGAGTACCTGGCTTATACGTAAATCACCAGCGCCCACCGCAGCGTAAATATCTTCGGCGGTGCGCAGGTTTAAACCTTCTGCAACCTGGCCCAGATTCACCTTGTTCACATCCAGACGCTTGAATTCCTTTTCCAGAATCTCACGGCCATCTTCAATATTCCGATCGCGGTCCTGTAACTTAAACCAATGCACAACCTTCGCTCGTGCCCGGCTGGTGCCAATAAAACCTAAAGACGATTGCAACCAATCCCGGCTGGGGCGAGATTCGTTGCCTTTCAAAATCTCGACCTGTTCACCGGTTTGAAGTTGATAGTTAAGCGGAACTATACGGCCGTTAACCTTTGCACCCCGGCAGCGGTGCCCTACTTCCGTATGTATGTGATAGGCAAAATCCAGAGGCGTAGCGCCTTGAGCCAAATCGACTACGTGGCCTTCCGGAGTAAAAATATAGACCCGCTCGTCGACAATATCCTCGCTGAACTCCGAAAACACACTGCTGACTGCGCTGTCACCCAGCTCTTCCTGCCACTCCAGAACCTGGCGTAACCAGGCAATTTTATCGTCGTAGCTACCGGATTTGCCGGTGCTACCTTCTTTGTAACGCCAATGAGCGCAAACACCCAGCTCTGCTTCATCATGCATATCGTGAGTACGAATCTGAACTTCCAGAACTTTCCCATCCGGCCCCAGCACCGCCGTGTGCAGCGAGCGGTAACCGTTCTCTTTGGGCGTAGCAATGTAGTCATCGAATTCCCGGGGAATGTGCTGCCAAATATTATGCACTACCCCTAATGCAGCGTAACAATCGCGTATATCCGGCACCAACACCCGCACGGCACGAATGTCATAGACCTGATAGAAATCAATATTTTTACGCTTCATTTTGCGCCAAATACTATAGATGTGCTTGGCACGCCCGCTAATGTCGGAATCCACACCCACCCGAGCTAACGCGGTATGTAATTGACCAACCACAGTATTGATGTAATGGTCGCGATCCAGTCGCCGCTCGTCCAATAGTTTGGCGATACGCATATAGGGATCAGGTTGCAGGTATCGGAAGGAAAGATCTTCCAGCTCCCATTTTAAATGACCAATGCCCAGACGGTGTGCCAGTGGCGCGTAGATATCAAAAACTTCTTGTGCCACCTTCTGCTTTTTCTCTTCCGGTGCATTTTTCACAGCCCTGATCGCACAAGTCCGCTCGGCCAGCTTGATCAAAGCAACCCGAACATCATCAACCATGGCTACCAGCATTTTACGCAGGTTATCGAGCTGGTCCGTAGCCTGCCCCAGCACCACTTTCTTTTCCGGATTCATCACGGCGCTAATCGCCGCCATTCTCAACACGCCCTCTACCAACTTGGCAATATTACCGCCGGCTTTTTTGCTGACCTCACCCAGAGTGGCCTGGCCTTCCCTGACCGCACGATAAATTAGCGCGGCCTTAAGCGCATCGGTATCCAGGTGCAGTTCCGCCAGGATTTCAGCCATTTCCAGCCCCGAGCGGAAGCTGCTTGCGCTATCTGCCCAGATAGTTTCTCGGCGCTGAACCTTGTGCTCCAGCTCCTGAGCATAGGCCGCAATACTTCTTAGACCTTCAGCATCCGTAATTTCGACTTTATCGTGAAGGCGTTCAATCCAGGCATCCAGATCGACACTCCCGTCTTCACGAATTACTTGTTGGTTACGTACCGTGACCATATTGTCGGCCTGTTATTCCGGTTCAAAAACTGCAATGGATTCAACGTGCGTGGTATGGGGAAACATATCCATCACGCCGGCCTGGATCAGGCTATACCCCTGCTTCTTCAATTCCCCTGCATCCCTGGCCAAGGTAGCCGGATTGCAGGAGACATAAACAATACGTTTGGGCCTGAACACCGTCATTTTAGCGACAATTTCCAACGCGCCTGAACGGGGCGGGTCAATCAAAATCTTATCAAAACCGGCCTGCCCCCAAGGCTGACCATCAAACGGTTTAGTCAGGTCCGCAGCATAAAATTCAACGTTGTCGATGTTATTAGACTGCGCATTTTCGCGGCCACGCTGCACCATGGCTTCGTCGCCTTCAACACCGACTACAGTCGCTGCCTTAGTCGCCAACGGCAGCGTAAAATTCCCCAAACCACAAAATAAATCCAGGATACGTTCACCGGGCTGGACATCCATTAATTGCAAAGCATCACGGATCATCTGCTGATTGATTTCCTGATTCACCTGAGTGAAATCGGACGGATGAAAACGCATCGTCAAATTAAAATCCGGCAATTGGTAACTCAACCGTACATTGCCATCATCGGGCCACACTTTGTGGATACTGTCCTGTCCGGCGGGCTGTAGATACAGATGCAATTGATGATCCTGACAGAACTTCACCCACTCTGCCTGGTCCTCTTCGCACAAGGGCTCCAGATGACGAACAACAATGGCCGTAGCATCATCGCCCTTCGCAACCTCGATTTGCGGAATGGCCATTCGCGCCTGCAATCTCATTACAAGGGCTTTTATCTCCGGAAAAATCAACCCGATTTCCGGAGCGAGCACGTGGCACTTCTCGATTTCAGCCAGAAAACTATTGCGTTTCTCGCGAAACCCGACCAATACCGACTCTTTTTTCAGAACGTACTTTACGCCCAGCCGCGCTTTTCGCCGATAGCCATAGTGAGGGCCGGTCATTGGCGCCAACAATGCCTGCGGCTGCAAAGCACCGAAATGTTCCAGTTGTTCCAGCAGCACAGATTGCTTGGATTCGATCTGCGCCTGCGGATCAAGGTGTTGCAAACTGCAGCCGCCGCATATGGTCGCCTGCGCACAGCGGGGTTGCACCCGGTTCGCAGCAGCGGTCAACAATTCAACCACCCGCCCTTCATCAAAACTACTGCGCTTTTGCGTATACTCGAACATCACCTGCTCACCAGGTAACGCGCCGTCCACAAAGGTTGCCTTGCCGTCAATACGGCCGATCCCCCGCCCATCATGACTCAATGCGGTGATGTCAATCAGCACCGGCTCCGTCGGCAGTTTTTGTTTACGTCTTCGTCGTGCCATATGTGTGTTGCCTACTGTCTTTTCTTGAGTAAAATCCCAAGTTATTCTGCGGATTGCCATTGCTTTAGGAATTCTAAAAAATGCGGATGCGCTTCTCGTTGCAGATAGTCTTTCACTATTTGCAATTCATTCAAAAACTCTGCTTCCTGCAGATCACCCCGAATCAATTGAAAGCGCAGGTAGACTAACCAGGTGTTCAAGACATCGGTTTCACAATAGTCCCGAATGCCTTTGATATCGCCTGCTTGAAACGCGCTCCACACTTTTGACCCGTCCATACCCATTTTTCCGGGAAAACCCAACAGCGATGCCATCTGATCCAGCGGCACGAAGGCGCGATTGTTATAGAGTGCAAGCAGATCCATCAAATCCGTGTGTCGTTCGTGATAGCGGCTTAAATAATTATTCCATTTGGCGTTGCGGTCTTCCCGTCCCTGGTCCCAATAAGTTGGGCTGGCTACCCCGTGCAGCATAGCCCGGTAATGCAATACCGGAAGATCAAAACCGGAGCCATTCCAACTCACCAGAGTCGGGCTATAGCGTTCTATTAAATGGAAGAATTTTTCCAGTATGGTTTTTTCGTCGGCGTTTTCATCACCCAGAGTCCACACTGCAATTTGTTCGCCTTTTGACCGAAACACAGCAGAGATCGCAACCACACGATGCAGATGGTGACGCAAAAAATCGGTACCGGCTTCCTGACGTCGCAAATGAAACATTGCCTTGGCAGTATCATCGTCACTTAACCCCTGCAAATCCAAAAGACGACGACCACCCACTACATCCGGTACTGTCTCAATATCAAATACCACGATATTCATTGGTCGAACACACCGGTTGAGAGATAGCGATCACCACGATCACAAACAATAGCGACTATGACTGCATTTTCAACTTCTCTTGATAGCATCAGCGCACCCGCCACCGCCCCACCGGACGAAACTCCGCAGAAAATACCCTCGCGGGAGGCCAATTCCCGCATGGTCACTTCCGCATCCTGCTGGGGAATATCGATTACACGATCCACTTTTGAGGCATCGTAAATCTTCGGCAGGTATTCTTGTGGCCAGCGTCTAATCCCGGGAATGGAAGCGCCTTCGATCGGTTGTAAGCCGACGATTTGAATAGCAGGATTTTGTTCTTTCAGATACCGGGAGGTACCCATAATGGTTCCAGTGGTGCCCATGGAACTAACAAAATGGGTGACCGAGCCTTGAGTATCACGCCATATTTCAGGGCCGGTGCCCTGGTAATGCGCTAAGGGGTTATCCTGATTGGAAAACTGATCCAATACCACGCCTTTGCCTTCGCGCTGCATCTGATCGGCAAGATCCCGCGCCCCTTCCATGCTTTGCTCTTTGGTGACCAACACCAGCTCGGCGCCGAACGCGGCCATGGAAGCACGCCGTTCCGCGCTCATGTTATCCGGCATGATCAGCACCATTTTATAGCCCTTGATTGCCGCCGCCATCGCCAGGGCGATCCCGGTATTACCGCTGGTGGCCTCAATCAGGGTATCGCCAGGCTTGATCAGGCCTTTACTTTCTGCCTGCTGAATCATGCTGAGTGCCGGTCTGTCCTTCACCGAACCCGCCGGGTTATTACCTTCCAGCTTCACCAGAATCGTATTGGTGGTATCGCCGGGTAAGCGCTGCAAGCGCACCAACGGGGTGTTTCCTACAAAGTCTTCGATCGTGGGATAATGCATTGATTTCCAATTCGGGTTAACAAAACGAAAAATGATGTTTGCTCAAATGGGGGCATATTGTACCCTGCACTGAAGCCTGAGCCTATCTTTGGGCCCGAATTTAATCTGTCAGTACAGTGGAAACAGGTACTTCTTGACCTGCAAACTCAGCCAATGCGGGGTTAATCCCCGGCGCAATCATGGCTTATACTGAACACCGACCCAAGTCATTGCCGCCAGCGAGAATAAGTGAAATTAGCAAACCGTCTTAGTCTTGGAAAACAAATGGGCCTACGTACCAGAGCCCTTCTGATCAGCACCATTCCCGTGCTTGTTATCGGCGTCTTTCTGGCGCTATTGCTGCTCAGTCAGCGCTTCCACGAACTGGATCAATCCCTTGAAAAACAAGGGGAAATGATCGCAGCCTCGTTCTCTCACGGTATTTTCGAAAGCATGACCCAACGCCAGGGCCACACGATCCCGTTTTACGCCCAGCGTATTCTGGAAGAAGACAATGTACGTTCGGTCTCAATTTATGACCATGACGGTGAACTGCAAACCCGTGCAGGCCCCGAAATGCAACCGCTGGCAACGGGCGTACCACTGCTACCGCCGGCTCATACCACCGAATCCGTTAGTCGTAGGACAGACAGCACCCTGCGTGTCATACATCCCATATATCCGGCCTCATCCTATCACCCCCTGGCGGGTGACCAGGCGGATTCCGGTTGGCTGGAAGTGGAAATTGACCGTTCAAACCTGATCATAGAAAAATACCGCAGCACCCTGTATATGCTGTTACTGCTGATTGTCGCGCTGGTAATCAACGGTATGATTGCCACGCGTTTTTCCACCCGCATAGGCGACGTGGTTGAACGCATTAAATCGGCCCTAAATGAGATGGGTGAAGGCAATCTGGAAGTCCGCTTACCGGAAGATGCGTACGGCGAATTACGGCAACTACAATCCGCCCTGAACAATCTGGGCAATTCGATTATGGAAGGCCAGCAGGAATTACAACAAAACGTGGACCAAGCCACTGAAGACCTGCGAGAAACCCTTGAAACCATCGAAATTCAGAATATCGAGCTGGATCTGGCACGCAAGGAAGCGCTGGAGGCGAGCCGCATAAAATCGGAATTTCTGGCCAACATGTCCCATGAAATCCGTACCCCGCTCAACGGTATAATCGGCTTCACCAACTTGCTTTTGAAAAGCCATGTCAGCCTGACCCAGCGGGATTATCTGGACACGATTCAAAAGTCGTCTGAAAGTCTGCTTTCCATTATCAATGACATACTCGATTTTTCTAAAATTGAAGCAGGTAAGCTGATTTTGGATCACGTACCGCTGAATTTTCAGGAAGTGGTTGAAGATGTACTCACCATGTTGGCCCCGCTTGCTCACGAAAAATCCCTGGAACAAGTCAGCCTGTTCTATTCAGATGTCCCCATCGGCATCATTGGTGATCCGCTTCGACTGAAACAAATACTCACCAACCTGGTCAACAATGCAATAAAATTCACCGAACACGGTGACGTCGTTATTCGCGTGATGCTGGACGACAAAAAAGACGACGTTGCCACCATCAAAGTCACCGTCACGGACACCGGTATAGGCTTGACCAAAGAACAGCAACGCGCCTTGTTCAGTGCTTTTCGCCAGGCCGATACAACCACCGCGCGGCGCTTTGGCGGGACCGGTCTGGGATTAGTCATTTCCAAACACCTGGTGGAACAAATGCGCGGCGAAATCGGACTGGAGAGCGAGTCCGGAAAGGGATCCACTTTCTGGTTTACCTTCCGCGCCAGGGTAAATAATAAGGAATCGCATTTTGTACCTTTATTAATCAACGAAACGTGCAAGATAGCAATTTACGACAGCAACACCACCGTACGCGGAACCCTGCGAAATACGCTGCAAAAACGCAAAGTAGAGGTCATCGAATACTCCGATTTAAGCGAAGTCAGGGCATTATTGAAAGCAGATACCGTAAGTTTGCCCAACGCGTTTATAATCGGAATTAACGCACAGACTCCAATGTACGAAGATATTGCCAACTTGTACCGTATCAATCACGAACAAGTGCCACTGATTTTGCACGCCAACCCGGCCGATCAAACCGCCTTGTCAGATATTCTTGGCGAACGGCCACTCCCATTGATTACCAAACCCTTATGTCAGCAACGCGCCTATGAGGTATTGGGACGGATTTTGCAATCCGATGCCTTTGTTACTCCCCATGCGGGACGGGAAGAACCCAGCTACCCGCAATCCGGAACCACTGCAGAGTCAATACAAGTCATTGCCGTTGACGACAATCCTGCCAACCTGAAATTACTGTGTGCATTGTTGGAAGACCTGAACGTTTCGGTCACCGCCTGTGAGAGCGGCATGAAAGCCCTATCACACATTGAGCAAACCCACTTCGATATGATCCTGATGGATATTCAGATGCCGGTGATGGACGGAGTGGAAACCGCTCGCCGGATACGATCGATGGAAGCCGCCGACAAGCATACTCCGATCATTGCCGTGACCGCACATGCCCTGGCGAGCGAAAAACACAACCTGCTCAATTCCGGTATGGATGATTATGTCACCAAGCCGATCAATGAATCCCAGTTAATTCACATCGTTCAGAAATGGACCGGGGTTAATCTGCACAACGCCACCATGGAAGGAAATCCGCATAGTATAAGCGCGGGCTCAGCGGACGCAGTGGATATGATGCTCGGGCTAAAACTCGCCAACAACAAAGCGCAATTAGCTGAAGAAATGCTGGAGATGCTGTTTGCGTCATTGCACAACGACCGCAAGGTGATTGCCGATTGCGCCGCCAAACAGGATTACGTCAATCTTCAGGAAGTGGTGCACAAACTGCATGGGGCGACCCGCTACACTGGAGTCCCATTCCTGCAGGATGCCTCACACACCCTGGAAGAAGCATTGAAGCTGGGCACCTTCGAATTAGTCAACAACTTGACTGAAACGTTGTTGAAAGAACTGGATCGGGTAGTGACGTGGTGCAAAGAGCACCGGGATATGGAAGCAGACCTGCCTGCCAGCGAGGTTTAACCTTCCAGAATCACAAACGCAACGGCCTGCGCCTGCTCATCCGACAACGACAAATGGATTTGAGTGACGCCCAAAGCATTGGCCTTTTCCTGGGTGGCTCCACTTAACTCAAGAAACGGAGCACCCAAGTCATCATTGCGAACCGTTATTTGTTTCCAGGTAATGCCTTTGGCAAAGCCGGTACCCAATGCTTTAACCAGGGCTTCTTTGGCGGCAAAGCGTTTAGCCAGAAAGGCCGGGCCGTTCTTTTTAGCCACAAATTCGTCGTATTCAGGCTCTGTCAAAAGGCGTTTGGGAAACTTCGCCCCCATTTTCTCCATTGAATCACGCATACGCTGCACTGAAACAATGTCGGTGCCAATACCGATAATCATTGGCGGGCTTGCAGCATCAATTGCTTCATATCCTGTACCGCCGCCTTCAGCCCGGTGAACATCGACCGGGAAATAATGCCATGGCCGATATTCAATTCATTTATCCCGGGTATCGCGGCAACCGGAATGACATTATGGTAATACAACCCATGCCCGGCATTCACGGTCAAGCCCAGCTCTTGCGCCAGCTTTGTACCTTCAACAATACGATTGAGTTCATCCAGCTGCTGCTGGCCACTGCATTCGGCATACCGACCGGTATGCAACTCGATAACAGGGGCCGCGACCTGTGTTGCCGCCTCAATTTGTTTCGGATCCGCATCAATAAACAGAGAGACCTCACATCCCGCAGCGCTGAGTCGTGAAACCGCTTCACGGACCCGTGATAATTGACCCGCTACGTCCAGCCCACCTTCAGTGGTAAGCTCTTCCCTTTTTTCAGGCACCAGACAACACAACGGCGGACGCACTGACTCGGCAAAACCAATCATCTCGTCGGTAACCGCCAACTCCAGGTTCATCCGGGTATTTAACGTCTCCATCATCAAGTGAACATCCCGCTCCTGAATATGGCGGCGGTCTTCGCGCAAATGTATCGTAATACCATCAGCGCCGGCTTCTTCCGCCAGCAACGCCGCTTGCACAGGGTCCGGATAACGGGTACCGCGCGCCTGCCTTAGCGTCGCCACATGGTCCACATTCACACCCAATAAAATTAATTTGGAATTGGTCACGATTGCCTCAATTGAGTAAACAATTCTCTGCTCCGCAGAGGTTTATCCCCCAGGTGGGGTTGCAACGCCAAGCGACTGAGCCGTTTGGCGGCTTTCAGAACGTCGTTATCTTCATACTCGTTACGCTGAATTGCAAGTAGCTCGGCCCCGCTAAAACAACGTACACTGAAATCACCGTGACGGGGTCGCACTGCAATCGCGCCAAAACCCTGATCCGGCTGGTATAAGTACAGCCGTTGCGAATGAATTGGCTCACCGCTGCTATCCAGGTGCAAATCCAGCTCATAACCCAGCTCGGCTAACAACTGATGCTCAAAAATACGTAACGTAGGTTCCAGCGCACCGCACTGCAAATTCACCAAGGCTTGCCAGTAATAGTCGTAAAGGGCGATTGAAGGCTCTTCTTTATAAAGTAAGCGCACCAATAGCTCATTAAGATACAGTCCGCTATAGAGTTGAGATCCGGTCAGACCAAAACCGTTCTGCGCAGGCTCTACCTGCAGCCCGGTTCGCAATTCGTTGCGGCCCTGAAAGCGGACCAATAAGGGGGAGAATGGCTGCAACATGCGCGCTTTCGCACCCTGCTTGCCCGACGCTCTTACACCTTTAAACAATACGGAGACACGACCGTGATCCCGTAAAAAGAAATCAGCGATCAGGCTGGTATCCCGGAATGGCCGGCTATGCAGCAAAAATCCAGTATCGCTGCTAGTATTGGCCATCGTCGTAGCCCAGGCTACGCAGCGCCCGCTCATCATCAGACCAGCCGCTTTTTACCTTGACCCAAAGCTTGAGCATGACCTTGGATTCTATAAGCGTTTCGATATCGGTACGGGCATCAGAACCTACCTTTCGCAGCCGATCCCCCTTGTCACCGATTACAATACGTTTCTGACTGGATCTTTCAACCAGTATCAGGGCACTGATATGGCAAATCTGCTTTTTGTCGTATTCGAATTCCTCGATTTCCACGGAGCAGGAATAAGGCAACTCCTTACCCAGCTGCCGCATCAATTTTTCACGTACGATTTCTGCCACCAGAAAGCGGGTAGATCGGTCGGTTACCTGATCTTCGCTATAGAAATGCTCACCTGCCGGTAGACGTTTGAATATTTCAGTTTCGAGAGCATCCAATTGCTGATTGCGCAACGCAGATATGGGCACGATAGCCGCGAAGTCTCTTTTCTCTGACAAGACCTCTATATGCGGCAGCAACTTTTGTTTTTCTTCCAGTGTATCAACTTTGTTAATGGCCAGAATCACCGGGGTAGGATTGGACATCAGTTTACGCAACACGTAATCATCACCGTCATTCCACTTCAAGCCATCCACGACCATCACAATCACGTCGACGTCTTTTACCGAGCCGGTGGCAGCCCGGTTCATCATCCGATTAATCGCCTTGGGTTCGCTTTCATGAATACCCGGCGTATCCACATAAATAGCCTGTACAGAGGTTTCGGTACGAATGCCGATAACACGATGGCGGGTAGTTTGAGGCTTGCGCGATGTAATACTGATTTTCTGACCCAACAGATGGTTCATTAATGTGGACTTTCCCACATTGGGCCGACCTACAATTGCGACATAACCACACTGGTTGCTGACATCAGAATCCGTCATTTAATTATCCGTTCCAGGGTCAGTTTCAATAGAAAGCGTTGCATCTTGGTTCCCGGCATTTTCCAATTCAGCCAGCATTTTTCCGGCGGCAATCTGTTCTGCCTGTCGCCGGCTTTGGCCTTTGCCACGAAACACTAAGCCGCGCTCAGAAACCGTGCACTCGACTTCGAAATGTTGCGAGTGCGATTGCCCGCCGATATCCACAATCTCGTAGCCGGGCAAAGCAAGTTTACGGGACTGCAACCATTCCTGCAGCCGGGTTTTATTGTCTTTGGTCGTATCCTCCAGCGACAAGGTTTTGAGCCGGTCGGCATACCACTCCAACACTTGGCGCTTGCAGGAAGGCATCCCCGCATCCAGATACATGGCACCAATAATCGCTTCCACCGCATCGGCCAGAATCGAATCCCGACGACTGCCGCCGGATTTCAATTCACCGGGTCCGAGTAAGATATAAGGCCCTAACCCAAGCTGTTTGGCAACACGGGTCAAATAAACCCCCTTAACCAAACTCGCCCTGAGGCGACTTAATTGTCCCTCCCGCGCATCCGGAAACTGTTCAAACAAAGCCTCCCCGATAATAAAATTCAAAATGGAGTCACCCAAAAACTCCATTCTTTCATTATTATGCGTACCATTGTGGCTACGGTGGGTTAGGGCGAGCTGTAATAGATCGGGCTGCTGAAATTGATAGCCAAGGGCAGGCTGCAAGTCTAAATAACTATTATGCATATTAACGGTCAGCGTTTTGCTGAAAAACTCGCTTCGTGATGGAACTTGACCATAGCGTCAATGTTGCCGTACATCGGAATTCTACGCTCATACACCACGTCGATTTTTACCATGCCGTCTTCTTTGGAAATCACCACCTCTTCTGCATCCAGCTGCACATTGTTTACCTGCAAACGCTTGTTGATCGTTTTACGGATTTCTTTAGGGGCCATGGAGCGCGTGGCGTCTTCTTCTGCAATATTCTTGATCGCTGTTTTTACTGCCAGGTCATCGTAATAGGGAGACCAAAGCTTCATGATTGTCACCGCAGCGAAAATCAACGCCAGTATCAGGAACAGTGTGGCGTAAGTGGAAGAACCCATCTGTTGTTTTCTATTCACACGCATAGTCTTCGCCTCTTACTCTTAATTCATTTGTTATTCGACAAATTTGTTTCGCTCAAAGCTTGGCACCCAACCCGGCATGTGCATCCAAATCGCGAACGCCCTGCCCACCACAAGCTGGTCCGGGACAAACCCCCAGAACCGGCTATCACGGCTGTTATCCCGGTTATCACCGAATACAAAATAGTGATCTTCCGGCACTATCCAGGTTCGTGGAGCCTCAGTAGGACGATCCAGAGTGACCATTATGTCGTGCTCCACACCGCCTAATGTTTCATTATAGATTTTAATTTGCGGTTGGCTTGGCGGTAGCTGAGCTTCTAATATCTGGGAAGCTGCGACCCCGTTCACATAAATAGTCTTATTTTCATAGCGAATTTCGTCCCCCGGAACCCCCACCACACGTTTTATGTAGTTGATACTGGGGTTCTCAGGATACTTGAAAACCATAATATCGCCGGTTTTCGGCTTACCGATTGGGATGATTTCCGTACCCAGGATAGGCACACGCAGGCCGTACGCGTATTTATTTACCAGAATATAATCGCCCACCAGCAACGTGGGAATCATAGAACCGGTGGGAATCTTGAACGGCTCGATAAGAAAAGAGCGCAATACCAGGACAATCACCAGCACAGGAAAGAACGATTTTGGGAACTCCAGCCATTGCGGTGGCGGTTCTCCTTCGGAACGATGTCGACTGAAGTAGAAGAGATCGAGGAAATAAAAGAGACCGGTAAACGCCACCAAAGACACTAAAACAATAGCAAAATCAAAATCCATTACTTATTTATCCACTTTCAGTACAGCAAGGAACGCATCCTGGGGAATTTCTACCCGTCCCACTTGTTTCATACGCTTTTTGCCTTCTTTTTGTTTTTCCAGCAATTTGCGTTTCCGGCTCACGTCGCCGCCATAGCATTTTGCCAACACATTTTTCCGTAGAGCCTTTACTGTCTGCCGGGCTATAATTTTGCTGCCGATGGAGGCCTGGATTGCCACATCGAACATTTGCCTTGGAATCAGTTCTTTCATCTTCTCAGTCAGGGCCCGACCGCGGTATTCAGCCTGATCACGATGACAAATTACGGCAAGAGCATCCACCCTCTCGCCATTGATCATCACATCGACCCTCACCAGATGGCTTGCTGCGAACTGTTTAAATGAATAGTCCAGCGAAGCGTAACCACGGCTCGTGGATTTAAGACGGTCAAATAAGTCCAGCACCACTTCCCCCAGGGGGATTTCGTATTGCACCGAAACCTGGTTACTCATGAACTGCAGGTTTTTCTGTACTCCGCGTTTTTCGACACAAAGTGTAATGACGTTGCCCAGATATTCCTGCGGTACCAGAATGGTCACATCGGCAACCGGTTCACGAAACTCTTCCACCTTCGACGGATCCGGTAAATCTGACGGGTTATCAACCTGTATTACTTCGCCACTTTTTAGCAAGAGTTCATAGATTACCGTCGGTGCGGTGGTGATTAGATCGATATCGTATTCCCGCTCAAGCCGCTCCTGAATGATCTCCATGTGTAACATTCCCAGGAAGCCGCAGCGAAAACCGAAGCCCAGTGCATCGGACGTTTCCGGCTCAAAATGCAACGACGCATCATTCAGGCTGAGTTTGTCCAGGGCATCCCGAAACCGCTCGTAGTCATCCGAGGTTACCGGGAATAACCCGGCATAGACCTGGGGTTTAACACGCTTGAAACCCGCCAAGCTGGGTACATCCGGGGTTTTCGAACTGGTTAACGTGTCACCTACAGGCGCACCGTGAATGTCCTTGATACCCGCCACCAGAAAGCCTACTTCACCGGCTTCCAGCACGTCAGTTTCAAGGCGTTTCGGTGTAAATACGCCAACTGCATCGACCATATGCACGCGACCGGTGGACTTCACCAGAATCTTTTCGCCTTTTCTTATGCGGCCTTCTTTAACCCGGATCAGCGACACGACGCCCAGATAGTTGTCGAACCAGGAATCGATAATCAGACATTGCAGATCCGCCTCCCGATCACCCACGGGCGCCGGAATAACATTTACCAGACGCTCAAGCAAATCTTCCACTCCAAGCCCGGTTTTGGCGCTCACCTGAGCCGCATCGGTGGCTTCTATTCCGATGATGTCCTCTATTTCCTGCGCTACCCGGTCCGGTTCAGCCTGCGGCAAATCGATTTTATTGAGCACTGGCATCACTTCCAGCCCTTGCTCAATTGCGGTGTAACAGTTCGCCACTGATTGCGCTTCCACGCCCTGCCCGGCATCCACCACCAGCAAAGCACCTTCACAAGCGGACAAAGAACGCGACACCTCGTATGAAAAATCCACATGACCGGGAGTATCAATGAAGTTCAGTTGATAAATTTCACCCGCCAGTGATTTGTAATAAAGCGTCACGCTCTGGGCTTTGATCGTTATGCCCCGCTCTCGCTCAATATCCATGGAATCCAGCACCTGCGCTGCCATTTCACGCTGGGTGAGGCCACCACAAAGCTGGATTAATCGGTCGGCCAAGGTAGATTTACCGTGGTCAATGTGGGCAATAATGGAAAAATTACGAATATGGCTTATATCGGTCACAGGTGCGCTTTACTTCAGATGTAGGAGTGGCTGGGAAAACAGCGGCAATTCTACCGATTTTCACAGGGGGATGCATTAGATGAATATATTCGCCTCAAAACCACCGGCCGATAACGCTCATCATGTTGATTTTTATGAAAATGCCAGCGGAGTAACAGAAACCCGAGCGCCAACCCAGACACCCCGGCCAAAGCCGTGGGCAAATCGCCCGCGCCAAGTTGTTCCGCAACTAGGGCGCTGAACATCATACCCAACAATGGCATCAGATACGCGAGCACAGAACTTTTCATCATTACGTCTTCGGGCACACCCACCACCACCTGATCACCCACATTCAGGATCAAGTTACTGAGAGCCTGCATGTGCACATGGTTCTGGCCTAATTTTGCAAGGGCGCTATGACCACAACCGGACTTGGCTGAACAGCTGTCACACGCCGACGTGCGCACAGTTTCAACCCACGCAACATTACGGTCCAAAGCCACTACTTTGCCAATTTCTTCAATCATCGAAACGGGGGAGCCTAATACATATAAGGAATACACTTTAACGCGTTCGTTCGTTGACCGCCAAGATTTTTACATTTTCCGCGATTTTCTCAGCCGTTACCGCGGGTATCTCTCCCACGACGGTCACCAGTGTTTTGTCCCGATTACGGTTAACTGCCACCGTCGCGCCTCTGGAACTGGTGCTTTCTGTCACCGGTGCATCCAGCGCTTCGCAGAACACGGTGAACGCTGCCAAACCATCGCTATAAGTCCTCACACTGACCGTGGGGTACTGCCGGCTCAATGCAGCGCGACCCGCCGCAACAAAACCATCCGGCACCCAGCCCGCCTGCCAACGAATATCACTGATCGGCAGGGGTTGCTCCGCTTCACTCCGACTCAAAGGCTTAGGCATTTTCAAGTTTTCACCTGCCTGGAAATCACCCACCGACAACTCATCAACCAGCGAAAGCTGCACGAACTCGAAGATTTCGAGCGGGTCGCCCTTTAATGGATTGGTTTGGGAACGCAGCAACACACCGGATTCCTCGTCCAGCCACAATGTGTAGCCATAGCGATGTAAATCCAGCGGTTCAACCTCAATCAGAATAGCTGGGCGACCGGCAACACGATCTTCTCCGACCAGTTCAAATCGATAATACCTGGAGGCAGCCTGGATTCCCTGCTGAATCGACTCCCATTTCTGGACCGGGCTGCCAGCCGTAGATAATCCGGAGGGTGGTTTAAGGGCAGGCGCTGCGTCACTGACATGGGATGACAACTGTGAGGAGTTCATCCGGTGGACACTGAAAGTGCGATCCCCTTGACGAATAATTTCGGCAGGTTCTCCGCTCAGATGAACAACTCTCTCCCATACCTGGCCTTGAATTGGGGCATGAAAGACAGCCAAAGAAATTAAACGACCACCACTCAGTAGTACTAAACGGCCCTTAAAACTGGCCTCATGTGAGGCCGTAACCATTTTTTGTAACCATTGTTCAGCGGAATCCTGCGCGACAACGGGCCATGAATGAATTGTTATCACCAGCCCCAGCAGGAGTTGCGGCCAACACTTCATGAACTACTGCTCCAGATTAACCCGGACCGCTTTTTCCTCTGCTGTTGGATTAATGGTAATCACTCGTCCGTATGGACTCACGCTGCTGGCCGTATTGGCTGCGGCATTACCTGAATGGGACAGAAAATAATAGTTCAGCCGATCATCTACATCCGGGTTGTAGCGTATCATTTCCGGTTGCGGCCCCTGATTCAAAACGCTGTAACCGAAATTATTCTGGGACACCGGCATCGCTCGCGGAGAGGTCGGCTGTTGCCCTGAATAAAGGGGAACAGTTGATACCGGTGTTGCCACGCTGGGACCGGGGGAAGCCGAAGCCGCCGCCAACGCCGGTGCCGGACCATTTGCTGTGTTTATCGGTTGCTGTCCCACTGACTGCCAACCCACAATCACGGCTGCCGATACCGACGCCGCCACTGCCACGTTGGCAAATGGCTTAATCAGTCCCGACCGGATCCGGCTTTTTGGCTTTGCTGACACCTCAAGTGCCGGCTCATCCGCCACCGCTTGCTGAACCCGTGCCGAAATATCGACATTTTGCCATTCAAGCGCTTTACCGCGGGTCTGTCCTTTTAATATCGCGCTGGACAGTTGATAGCGTGACCATTTCTGGCACAACTCCTGATCCGATTCGATATTCTTAAGTAGTCGTCGCAATTCCAGTTCGCTGATCTCGCCATCCAGTAACGCTGACAACTCTTCAGAGCTTCTGTCCAAACCTTTCTCGCTCATAGTCACACCTATTTCAAACCCACTCTACATTCATTTACATGCCCGAGGCCCCGGATTGCAGAGCCTGGATACGCTTATCTATTGCTTCCCGTCCCCGAAATATTCTCGAGCGGACAGTCCCGACGGGACAATCCATGACTGCAGCAATTTCTTCATAACTCAGACCATCAAATTCACGTAATGTCACCGCAGTTCGCAAATCATCTGGTAATTCTTTTAACGCATCGTAAACCACTTTTTCCAGCTCATCTCTCATGAGCTCTTTTTCAGGATCAGCAGATTCGTGCAGCACATCACCGCCGCTGTAGTATTCAGCCTCGCCTACTTCAACGTCGGTATCCGGCGGCCTGCGGCCTTTGGACACCAGGTGGTTCTTTGCGGTATTAACAGCAATGCGATAAATCCAGGTGTAAAATGCACTATCTCCCCGAAACCGATCCAGTGCTCGATACGCTTTAACAAACGCATCTTGCGCCACATCCATGGCTTCATCCTGGTCTCGCACAAAGCGGCCGATTACGGCCAATACCTTGTGTTGATACTTCTTCACCAAAAGATCAAATGCGCGTTTGTCACCATTCTGCACGCGCTCTACTAATAGCTGATCGGAATGACGCTCAGCCATTGCTTAAAACTCCCCATACTCGGCCCCGATCACTTCTTTTGGGGGCGCGTAGGTGTAAAGACCTGAGTTCAAGATTAAAGTTCCCGTATAGCATGTATTTTAACTGCCCATTATCATTGCGAGCCAAGTCAGATAAGTAATTGTATACTAGCCGTTTTACGGGCCGAATCTGGCAGCCATAATAACCGGTTTTTGATCTAGTTTGCGGAAAATTGTCTATGACGCGATTCAAACATGACATTCTTGTGATAGGGAGCGGCGCGGCGGGATTGACTGCGGCCCTGCATCTGGCGCCATTTGCCAAGGTCGGCGTGCTCAGCAAGGGGCCCCTGACTGCTGCGAATACCTACTATGCCCAGGGCGGCGTGGCTGCGGTACTGGATGAGGGTGACTCTCTGGAGGCGCACATCAACGACACCCTTGAGGCAGGAGACGGCCTGTGTCGCGAAGATGCCGTGCGCTTCACCGTGGAAAATGGCCCTGACGCTATCCGTTGGCTGATCAAGCAAGGCGTCGGCTTCACCCGTGAAGTCCATGATGACGGGCGCCGAGAATACCACCTGACCCGGGAAGGAGGCCATAGTCATCGCCGCGTTATCCACGCCGCCGATGCGACCGGTCTTGCCATCTCAAGCACCCTGATCGACAAAGTACGCCAGCAGAGCAATGTCTCTCTGTTCGAATCGAGAGTCGCTATTGACCTGATCACCAGCCAGAAACTGGGCCAGCGCGGCAAACAGGTCTTCGGCGCCTATGTGCTCAACAACGAAACCGGGGAAGTTGAGGTGCACGAAGCCCGATTTGTATTCCTCGGTACCGGTGGTTCCAGCAAAACTTATCTTTATACCTCCAACCCGGATGTCGCCACCGGCGACGGCATTGCCATGGCCTGGCGAGCTGGCTGTCGGGTAGGCAATATGGAGTTCAACCAATTCCACCCCACTTGCCTATATCACCCGGAGGCCCGTTCCTTCCTCATTACAGAAGCCATTCGTGGTGAAGGTGGGTTGTTGCGTCTGCCCTCCGGGGAACGGTTTATGGATCGCTTCCATAAAATGGGAGAATTAGCTCCACGGGATATCGTAGCTCGAGCGATTGACCATGAAATGAAGCGACTGGGCGTAGACTGTCTATATCTGGATATTACACACAAGCCAGAAGCGTTTATCCGCAGCCACTTTCCCACCGTGTTTGACCGCTGCAAAAGTCTGGGCATCAATATCGCCCAGGAGCCTATTCCGATCGTACCGGCAGCCCATTATACCTGTGGTGGCGTATTAACAGACTTGAATGGCCGCACGGATCTGGGCGGCCTGTATGCGGTGGGCGAAACTGCCTTCACCGGACTGCATGGCGCTAATCGTATGGCCAGTAATTCATTGCTGGAATGCATGGTCTTCGCCATTGCGGCCAGCAAAGATATTCACCAACAGTTCGATCAGGGTTTTACGGCTCCAACTGTGCCGGACTGGGATGAAAGCCAGGTAACCCACTCCGATGAAGCCGTTGTCATTTCTCATAACTGGGATGAGTTAAGGCGCTTTATGTGGGATTACGTCGGCATTGTGCGAACCGATAAACGCCTGCAGCGGGCCACTCACCGCATTAATATGCTGAAACAGGAAATTCTGGAGTATTACAATAACTTCAAAGTCAGCAACGATCTGATTGAACTGCGCAATTTGGTGCAGGTAGCAGAGCTAATCGTCCGTTGTGCTTTATCCCGCCAGGAAAGCCGGGGGCTGCATTACACTCTGGATTACCCCGACATGCTACCCGAAGCAAAAGACACTATTTTGGTGCCCGGGAACTACTCTTCCGAAGCCTGGGCCCGGCAGGCAGGCGTTGCGCCAGAAACGTCTTCAAGCGAATCCTGAGGTTCGCCGCCTCAGGTTGCTGGCCTTTTTCGCTGGCCCAACGCAAGAATACGGACAGGCGACGAAATTGATCAGCTCCGATCATTTCCCGATTGATAATCAGATGACGTCGCTCCAGCGCAGAGCGACGCAGACTCAATCGCAAATAGCCGCTATCAAGACGGGTCGCATCGTCCAGCTCGAAGGGCCCCAGTTGTACTTGGTTATTCAATCCCAAATACCAGCCATCATGGGCAAGCCGTATCTTCCGCACCGAGCGGGACAATAACAGCAAGCCGTACTTTGCCACCGTGAGCAACAACGACAACACCGCCACTGGAAGCAACCACAGAAATGCGGCAGGCAACTGCAGCAGGGCCACAACGACCAAGCCATGCAACACGGCTATCAGCAGGCTGAAACTGACTGAACCTCGGAGTTCAAGTTCCGGCATCCACACGCTTCAGCACCATCGTCACCATTCGATTCAGCTCCGCATCCTGGGGTTTTGAGCGGTAGGTAAACCATTCAAACAAATCCACATCATGCTGTTCCAGCAAACGTTCAAATAGCGCCTGATCTAACGCCTCCAGGCCATCGAATCGCTGCTCAAAGAAGGGAATCAACAACACCTCCACCTCTTTTATGCCCCGGCGGCATTGCCATTGCAAACGGCGTCTGCTTTCAGGTTGGTTATGATTAGTCTCGGTCATCCATTGCTGCTCCATTAAAGTCCGCGCATTATATAAAAAACTGCGTCACCCTGCCCTGTAAAAAGACAGGCACTGACATTTTGCCTGTCAAGCCGTATGATGGATCGCCCTTCAACACACGACAACAGCCCCCAAACCACAGCAGGAGGTTATATGTGGTCCGACCGTCTTACTAATGCTCAAATCTCCGCTTCGGGCCTTCTCTTTCAATCAATGGAAGAGGAAGCTTCTGCGGTACTTTCCGGCCAGCCGTTTGCCGCAGCGCTAACCCGCTTCGGATTGATCAAGGTTGAGGGAGAGGACGCTGAAGCCTTTCTACAAGGTCAGGTCACTTGTGATATGGCGCAAGTAACCGAAAGCCACCCCAAAGCAGGCGCTCATTGCAATATCAAAGGCCGCACCCAGACCACCTTTATCGCTGCATTCCTGAACAATAATTACTACCTGATTCTGCCCGCAGATCAGGTGGAGCCCACTTTGAACGCGCTGCGCAAATTTGCCATGTTTTCTAAAGCGAGCCTCTCAGCGTCGGACGACTACCTGCTCGTGGGGCTCGGTGGAAACAATCCGGAAGGCGCAATCGACCCTGTGTGGGGGCCAATGCCGCCACCCGATCATGCCACGCTTAACGATACCGGCGCATTGCTGCATCTGTCCTGCGGGCACCTAATCGGGTTAATTTCACCAGACAAGGCGCAACAGTTTGCGGCTTCCTGCGTGCATGCCAACATTCAGCTCTGTGGGGACAATGCCTGGCAGCTCTATAGCATTAACTCAGGCGTAGTGCAGATCGTTAATGCACAATCAGAACAGTGGATTCCGCAGGAAATCAACTACGACCTAATAAATGGGGTCAGTTTTAAAAAGGGGTGCTATAAAGGCCAGGAGATCATTGCCCGCATACATTACCGAGGCCAGACCAAAGTCCGCACAGCCGCATTGGAGATCTCCGACTGTATCGCCATCAATGTGGGAGACAAAATTCTTTCCGCCGCCGGTGCAGGTACCGTGTTAGCGACTGCTCAGGTGAACAGCCACACGGCAAGGGTGCTGTGCACCCTGAAAACGGAGCAATCTGAATCACAAAATCTCAAGTTGGAGCGCAATCCCGACTGTCAAATCCGGCCACTTCCGCTTCCCTATGCTATAACTTAATTAAGTAGACCTGCATAGGAAGCGAATCACTGATGACGAATGTCGCAGATGTCACCTTACACGAAATAAATGAATTAATTGACAACGACCGACTGGTGTTGCCGACGCTGCCTGAAGTGGCATTGCGAGCCAGGGAAACCGCCGAAGATCCCAACGCATCGGCCAGTGATTTGGCGAAGGTTATAAATAATGACGCGGCTATGACGGCCCGAATTATCAAGGTTGCCAATAGCCCCATCATGCGAGGCGCTCGCGAAATTGAAGATGTACAGATGGCAATTGCCCGACTGGGAATCACCTGTATTTCAAACCTGGTTACCGGGTTGGCCATGGAGCAAATGTTTCAGGCGACTTCGGAGTTTATCGATAAAACCATGCGCAAGTCCTGGCATCACAGCACCGAGGTGGCAGGTATTGCCAATGTACTCTGCAAACATTACACAAAACTCAAACCCGACCAGGCCACCCTGGCAGGACTCATCCACGAAATCGGTATTCTACCGATACTGACCTACGCAGAAGAGTCCAACAAATTAACCGATCCGATGACGCTGCAAAAAGTCATCTCGGCCATTCACCCCCAAGTCGGGGTAAAAATCCTTAAATCCTGGGATTTTCCGAAAGAATTGGTGGAAGTGCCTCAGAATTACGCCCAGTTCGATAGAGACACCGGTAGTGAGAAAGCAGATTATGTGGATATCGTCATGGTGGCCAATCTACAAACCTATCTGAACAAACCAGAGCATCCCTATATGCAGAAGGATTGGGCAACCATTTCTGCCTTCACCCGAATGGGGTTAACCCCCAACATGTCGGACTCCGTAGACGAAGACTTGTCTGCAGAAATGGATGCCGCGATGGCAATGCTTCAGAACAGCTAAAAAGGTCAACCAATTAACCAGCGCGCTGCCCGGGTCATGAATCTTCATCCCGGGCAAACATTTCCTGAATGCTGGAAAAATCTTTTTTCCCCCACCCTTTTCGGCCGTGTAATGCGTATAAGCTTTTGGCTAACTGGCCCATGGGTAATGTCGAACGGCTTTGCAACCCCGCCTCCAACGCCAAGCCCAGATCCTTGTTCATTAAATCCGTTTGAAAGCCACCTTTGTAATCGTTTGCGGATGGCACATTTTCCATCGTTCCGGGAAACGGATTATATAATTCCAGCGACCAATTCCTGCCTGAACTTTGCAACATAATATCGGACAAGACTTTAGCATCCAAGCCGTTATCCACACCCAACTGCAATGCTTCAGCGGTTCCTATCATGTGCACAGCCAAAAGCATATTATTGCATATTTTGGCCGTTTGGCCGGCACCGCTGGCACCGGCGTGAAAGACATTTTTACCCATGTTTTGCAGAATCGGATTGGCTTTTTCGAATGCGGCCTGGTCACCACCCACAATGAAGGTGAGCGTACCAGCTACTGCGCCTCCCACACCACCGGATACCGGCGCGTCCAGCATATGAATCCCCAACGCCTGAGCGGCATTGGATACATTAATGGCATTTTCTGCTGCGATAGTGGAACAATCAATTACCAGGGTCTGAGCAGACATGGATTTGAGGATTGCCTGCTGGTGGATATAAAGATCTTCTACGATCTTGCCGGATGGCAACATCGAAATCACAAACTCCACATCCTGCACCGCTTCCTGAGGCGACGCCACAATGTGGGCACTACCGGTGCCGGCCTGACTCTGGGCAACTACGTTTTCTGCGAACTGAACGGACAGGTCATAAACCTTTACCTGGTGCCCGGCCTTAATCAGGTTTACGGCCATCGGCCCACCCATATTACCGACCCCGATAAAACCAATCTTTGCCATGTTGTAACTCCTGAATTTGCGTTATGAGCCCAGATTTAACAGCGGATTAGGTGCGTCCCATGGTGGTTGAAAATGCTGCTCCACCCACTTTGCCGGCACATCGGCGATGGCATCAAACTGCCACTTTGGGTTGCCATCTTTATCCACCAGCAAAGCGCGCACACCCTCAACAAAGTCCGCATGCAATGCGCACTGCAATGACATCACTAACTCCATCTGGAACACTTGCGGCAGCGATAGCTTCTTACCGCGTAGCAATTGCTGATAAACCAGATGAGCGGTGGTCGGACTACCTGATCTGAACGTCGCGGCGGCCTTGTTAAGCCACTTGTTTTCAGTATCCAGCGCATTGAATTGATCGGCTATTTCAACCAGGTCGGCTCCGTCGGTCACCGCTTGAATCAGATCGTAGTGTTCGCGTACATTCGATACAGGCAGTGTCTCCAGGTTTTCATAGGATTTTAGCACCCGGCTAACCAGCACCTGGTTGTCTGCCTCGGATTCGCTCCAGCTCTGCTCCTGCAATGATTGCATCAACGCTTCTTTCGAATCGCTTGCGATATAGCGATCCGCCATACCAACAAAGAGCGCGTCCGCGGCATTTATATTGGCGCCGGTCAGCCCCAAAAAAAGACCGGTTCGACCCGGGGCGTGATTCAGAAACCAGGTGCCACCCACATCAGGATATAAACCAATGGAAATTTCCGGCATCGCCATACGAGACGTTTCCGTCACCACCCGGTGTGACGCCCCCGACATCAAACCAATACCACCACCCATAATTATGCCGTGGCCCCACACGATAATGGGTTTGGCGTAAACATGGATCAAGTAATCCAGCCGATATTCATTCTCAAAAAATGCCTGAACGTCGGGCAACGCCTTTTTTGCACCGACGTCAGTAATCGTTTCGCACAAGGTGCGCACATCGCCACCGGCACAAAACGCTTTTTCACCTGCGCCCTGCAACCAGACTGCAGCAACGTTGTTGTCTTTTTCCCATAATTTAAGCTGGTCAGTGAGCGCTGACACCATCTCGCTGTTGAGCGAATTCAGCTTGCGTTCCATATTGAGCGTGGCAACACCCACCTTTTTGCCATTGGTCGCGCTCAGTTCGCTGAATAAAACCGACTCTGTCATTGAATAATCTCCGTAGCACCTTCCAGCAATGCGCGCCGGGCGATAATGAGGCGCATAATTTCATTGGTACCTTCTAAAATTTGATGAACCCGTGAATCCCGCACATAGCGCTCCAGAGGATATTCACGAATATAGCCGTATCCACCATGAATCTGTAACGCATCGTTGCACACATTAAAGCCGACGTCGGTCGCAAAGCGTTTCGCCATGGCCGAGTAAACGGACGCTTCCGGATCTTTCTGATCCAGTTTAACAGCAGCCATCCGCACCATTTGCCGAGCGGCAACCAAATTCGTCAGCATGTCAGCCAATTTGAATTGCAAGCCCTGAAAATCTCCGATCGCCTTGCCAAACTGCTTACGTTCCAACATGTATCGCTGTGCGGTATCCAGTGCCGCCTGAGCAGCTCCGAGTGAACAGGTGGCGATATTAATTCTCCCGCCATCCAGGCCCTTCATCGCCAACTTAAACCCGTCACCTTCATTGCCGATCAGATTGCCTGCATCGACTTTTACGTTTTCAAACGTAATGGTGCGGGTGGGTTGGCAGTTCCAGCCCATCTTGTCTTCTTTGCGTCCGTAGCTGATGCCTTCACTGTTAGCCGGAACCACGAAGCAGGATATACCGCGAGCACCCGAGCCGGCATCTCCGGTTCTCGCCATCAGTATCAGCACGTCGGTAGAACCGGCCCCGGAAATAAAACACTTACTGCCATTCACCACATAATAATCACCCTGACGCTTGGCACTGGTCTTGAGTGCGGCCGCATCCGAGCCGGCGTTGGGTTCGGTTAAACAGTAAGATGCCAACAGTTCCCCGCTGGTAAGCCCTGGCCCCCACTTTTGCACCAGGGTCTCACCTGCAAATCCGGTGAGCATCCAGGTGCACATATTATGGATGGTGATATAGGCTGCCGTGGCGGTGCATCCATAAGCCAATTGTTCAAACACCAGGTGAGAGTCCAGCCGGGAAAAGCCCATGCCACCGGCGCTCTCGTCACAATACAGCCCGCAAAAACCCAACTCCCCTGCTTTGCGTATCACATCCACCGGAAAAAATGCCTCTGCGTCCCAACGAGCTGCGTGAGGCGCAAGCTCGCTGGTGGCAAAACTGCGGGCGGCTTCCTGAAAAGCCCGCTGATCGTCATTTAGATTAAAATCCACTTTACCTGCCTCACCTTCCGACTGCATAACAATGGCTGATTTTCGATTTTTATTTCAAATTAATCGTCATGTTAATACCGGTATCGGCAATATCACTTTCAAACCAACGGGCTGTAATGGTTTTGGTTTCTGTATAGAAGCGCACGGCTTGCTTACCGTAAGCGTGTTGATCACCATAGAACGAGGCTTTCCAACCGGTGAAGGAAAAGAACGGTAGGGGCACTGGAATCGGAATATTAATACCCACCTGACCTACTTCTATTTCATGTTGATACTTGCGCGCAGCGGCTCCGCTCGCTGTGAATAATGATGTACCGTTCCCGCAAGGATGATTGTTTATGAGTTCGATCGCATCTTCCAGGGTGTCCACGTTGATGACGCTCAACACAGGACCGAATACTTCTTCGTTATAAATGCTCATTTCAGGGGTGACATTGGTGAACAAGGTCGGGCCCACCCAGTTTCCGTCCGGGAAGCCATCCACTTCGCATTGACTACCGTCAAGCAAACAGGTCGCACCTTCTTCTTTGCCCTGCGCGATCAGCTTCACCACACGCTGCTTTGCCTGGGGGCTTATGAGTGGTCCGTAGGCCGCTTCCGGATCATTCCAGGCGCCGGGATGTACCTGACCCAACGCTTCGGTTATATCATCAATCCATTCGCTGGACTGCCCGACCAAAACCAACACACTGATCGCCATGCAGCGTTGCCCTGCTGCACCCACAGACGCGCCCACAATGTTGTTAATCACTTGCTGGCGATTGGCATCGGGCATAACCACCATATGGTTTTTGGCACCAGCAAACGCCTGCACGCGTTTCATATTGGCGGTACCGGTGCTATAGATATATTGTCCGACCGGCACAGAACCAACGAACGAAATGGCTTTCACATCAGGCTCGGTCAATAACGTGTCCACTTGTTCTTTGCGGCC
>Ga0208570_1000045_pt1 | contig 64997 bp, 55 predicted proteins | sample DeeseametaMP1202_FD_184192 | JGI IMG/M metagenome (GOLD analysis project Ga0208570, IMG submission 184192) | Marine microbial communities from the Deep Indian Ocean - MP1202 (SPAdes) | ecosystem: Environmental > Aquatic > Marine > Oceanic | place: South Indian Ocean | collected 2011-03-08
GCATTCGCCATGTGAGAGTAGGTCATCGTCAGGCTTCTAATTCCAAAAACCCTCAGTACCGAAGTACTGAGGGTTTTTTTATGCTTTTTGATAAGTCTTTTCCTGCGTGACTCCGCTCTATGTTATAACGCTATTTTGGATTTCCGGTATTGATAGCTTACGGTCCTCCATATCCCGTAGGTAACTAACTGAAACAGGATCTACTCATGGATAGTCTGAAAACGACCGAACTCGAAGCGGCGGTTTTTCGCCGTTTGTTGAAACACCTGGACGACAATAAACACGTTCAGAACATTGAGCTGATGCAATTGGCGGGCTTTTGTAGAAATTGTCTGAGTAAATGGTATGTCGCTGCTGCGGAAGAAAGCGGTGAGCAGGTTGATTACGAACAGGCAAGGGAGCGTGTATACGGGATGCCGTATGCAGAGTGGAAAGCAAAATACCAGACTGAAGCATCGCAGGCTCAGTTAGACGCGTTCAATAGCCGTGATAAGAAATAACTTACTCATATTAACTAAAACCATAATGATAGGCTTCCATTATGAGCGCCACTGAAATTACTCTGGGTTACGCCGAAGATAATGTAAAACTTCAGTTAAAGAAAGCTAACCGGCACGGTCTCATCGCTGGTGCTACTGGTACAGGTAAGACGGTTACTTTGCAGATGTTGGCCGAGGAGTTTTCCCAGCAGGGTGTGCCGGTATTTCTGGCTGATGTTAAGGGGGATTTGTCAGGTGTAAGTCAGGCCGGCTCTCCGCACCCTAAAATTACTGAACGATTCGAACGCATGGCTCTGCCATTGGATCATTGGCATGGCAACCCTTGTGTCTTTTGGGATGTGTTAGGTAAAAGTGGTCATCCCATCAGGGCAACAATATCCGATATGGGGCCGTTGTTACTCTCCAGGCTGCTCGGATTGAATGACACGCAGGAAGGTATACTCAATATTGCTTTCAGTCTTGCTGACGATGAAGGAATGCTGTTGCTCGACCTGAAAGATCTCCGTTCCATGCTCAATCATGTGGCAGATAACGCGAAGGAATTGAGATCCATGTACGGGAACGTTTCGTCTGCGTCCGTAGGTGCGATACAGCGCCGTTTATTGGTGTTGGAGCGTTCGGGCGCAGAACAGTTTTTTGGCGAGCCTATGCTGGACTTTAATGACTTACTGAAAACGGACGGGCAGGGATATGGGTATATCAATGTTTTGGTGGCAAATCAGCTAATACATAGCGCAGGTGTTTATTCTACTTTTTTACTTTGGTTGTTGTCAGAGCTGTTTGAGAACTTGCCCGAGGTAGGGGACCCGGAAAAGCCTGTTCTTGTTTTCTTTTTCGATGAGGCCCATTTGTTATTTGACGGTGCTCCAAAGGCGCTAGTGGATAAAATTGAACAAGTAGTCCGCTTGATTCGTTCTAAGGGTGTGGGTATTTATTTTGTAACGCAAAGTCCATCTGATATTCCTGATGAAGTCCTGGCTCAATTAGGAAATAGGATTCAGCATGCTCTAAGGGCGTTCACTCCTAACGAGATGAAAAAGGTAAAAGCAGCAGCAAATTCATTTCGCAGTAATGACGCGTTCGATAGCAGTGATGTGATTATGGAGCTGGGTGTGGGTGAGGCGTTGGTTTCTACGTTGGATGCCAACGGAACCCCCTCCGTTGTCTCGCGTACGATGATTAAGCCACCCAGATCCAGGATTGGTCCCGCCAGTAGTGGTGAAATCGAGTTGATCAGGGGGCAGAGCCCGTATATAGGTCGATATGATACTGCCCTGGATCGGGAGTCCGCTTTTGAAATACTAGCGAAGAGAAGTGAACAGGCTGCTGCAGAAGCCGCCGCGGATGAGCAACGAAAACAGCATGAAGAAACACAGGTGCGAACCCAGAAAAAGCCCGCCAGGCGGAGCAATCGTCAGTCAGCTGGCGAAGCTTTTGTGAAAAGCATGGCCAGAACGGTCGGTCGGCAGGTAGGGCGCAACCTGATACGTGGTATTTTGGGCTCGCTCTTCAAAGGCCGATGATTAATCGGCCTCATATGCGCTGTTGATATTCAGCTTCTGGTAGCGGTTTTCTTCGTTATCCCACTTCAAAAAGAGTAATGACTCATCACTGAGGGGGCGATCGAAGTGCAGAAGAAGCCGGGTGGGTTTGCCCTCGTTATTCAGATCTTTCATCACAATTTTAAGCCCAGAGAGCGTGACGCTTTCACCTTCAACAAGCGGCTGCTCTTGAAAATTTCTGAATGCTTCTTCTGCCTGTCCTTGCAGAAACCCCTCTGCTCTTGCGATTTGCAACGTACTATCATCGGGTTTTGAAAAGCTCAATCCGTCATTTAATGTTGTTATGGTCCAAAGCCTGTCTGGCATCACCTCTCCACGATAAAAACGAAGTGGTCCTATTACCATCGCAGAGGCGATTGGTGGTGAAAACAAGACGATACGTTTGGATTCAATGTCCTTTATGCCAGAGAAATACGAGGGTTGGTGGGGAATAAGGCTGGCCCAGACTTTCGTGCTGTATGTCATTAATGGCAGCAATAAGGGAGCTAACACCAGATGGAAAGCTAGCAGGACGTGGGCGGTTCCACGGCTATAACGGTTGAACAAGCCGGCCCCATTGCAATGTTTCAGTGAATAGATGTGGTAAAAAAAGTTGCCTACAAGTGCGGACGCACCGATGCCGGTGAAGAAAAGCAGCCGATCATGTGGTAGTGCAGTCAACACAGGCAAAATGGAGAATAACATGCCACAGAACCAGAACATGCTGGTCCGGGTGCGTGAAAGAGCCCGCATCACGGGGATTAATAAAAGTAACAGAACGACCAGGCAGCCAACCACGTAACCGATAATCGTTTGACCGGAAAACCCATAAAGCTCAGCCGGAATGAAGCCCCATTGACTGGCCAGTAGCACAGGGAGACGCTCGATCAGTTTGCCGAGAAAGGTGATGGGGTGATTGACCGGATCGACGTAATAGGAGTCAGCATTGGCTGCGCCAAACCCAGAGGTCTTATAGATCACCCACCAGGCTACTATTACTGCAAAATGGGGCAGCGTTGCGAACACCCCTTTCAGTGGTCCCCGCTTGTCCAAAAATAACGCGTAAGCGCCCATGTAACCAAAGACTGAGATGGCAGATTCGGCGGAAAGCAGACTCAGTACCAGGGCAATTAACGAGACGAATAACCACCTGCGCCCCTGCTCCCGGCGCCAACGCATATACAGAAGCAGACTGACGAGGGCGAAGCTCAATGCAATTAACGCGTTTCTATTGGCTATCCAGCTAACCGCAAATCCATGGCTGCTATCCAGTGCGTAGACGGCTAGTGCGAGCACGCCAGCCAAAGGTGCACTTAGGGTTGTTCTATACAGTCTGGAAACCAGCACCAGGACCAGCAGGTACCAGGCAATATTATGGAGGTGCATCATCCAGGGTGAGTCTGGCCAAAGGACATGATCCAGCCAGTGGCTCATTTCACTCAGTGGCCGCCAGAACGCGTATTTGAGCTCGGCGTAGGTCCACCAGGGAATTAAGCTGTAATCCATTAATAGGCGGTTACGTTCAGGATCACCGTTAATAAACGAAAATAAACCAAAAACTGACAGATCCGGTGGTTTAACAATGGGACTATTCGCACTGAGTAATGCGTGATGGATGTAGTCGTCACCCATATAGCCAGCCCAAATTGCAGGCATGCATAATATGAAGGTGGTTATATAGATTAAAAGGGTAAGTCGATCAGGCTCCTGTGGGAGCAACCTAAGCAGTTTCATCAATTGTTATACTTTTCAGTTCTGCGTTTGAACGCGAGTGTATTGGGGTTGGTAGCTGATCTCAACTACCACTGGTCGATTAATACGCTTGGTCGAGAAGTTACCAAACGCCTGTATACATAAAGTGTATTTTTGGTGTTTATAAGAGTATTATAGGTTAATCTTTAGCTAGCTAATCATCAGCCTAATAGTTTTTGTGGAGAGGGTGAGGAATAGCTTAACAAGCACGGTAGTATTCCTCTACTCGTTGACCTATCCGTTTCATTATGTAGTCGTTGGGGAAGGTAAATGGAACAAGAAACACACCAAACGAATGATCCATCGTTTGTGGATGTATTGATTAAAGCAACTCAAAAAGAGCTGGGGGATGCGAAGTCTCAATTCAATTTTCCTATGCCTGGGGAAGGCGCTAAAGCGGATGTTTTGTTCAATTCAATCGAGGTTTTCACCAGCAAAGGAATCGAAGACACTACGGTGCAAGATCTATTGGATGCGGCCAACATTTCCCGCAGGACATTTTATAAATACTTTAAGAACAAAGTTGATGTTCTGGAAAGCATTTATCAGATGGCCGCAGAATTATTGATGATCCGTTTTAAATCGGTACAGAACGAAGCGGCGACTATGAGCGATTTCATAGTCCGGTGCGTGGAACTGTACTTTGATTATCACACGCACCTTGGTCCACTTGTTCGCATGATGACCGAGGAAGCCCGTCGCGCAGACTCGCCGCTGGCTACTCACCGGGCGACTCTGCTGCAGCATATCGTAGAAATGTTCGAAGAAAAATATTATGAATTTGAGAATATTAATCTGGACCCCAAGATCTACTACTCACTGATTTGGATGATGGAGAGTGCATCCATGAATCTGCTGAGTAAGTTGCCGTGCGACCAGGCCGAAGTAGATGAGTTCAAAGCCGTCATGTGTGCGATTACTGCGCGCGTCGCATTTACCGATCCGGCACAATGGAGCAGTCTGCCAAAAATGCCGTTGAAAGCGTAAGCAGCATATAAGGCTATAAATTATCGATATAGCGGAAGCGGGGCAGAGAATCGCCCTCTACTTCTATCGTTTCAGTGAACATGCTGAGTGGTCTTACCCAAAGGTCATAATCACCATAGAGTGTGCGGTAAACCACCAGCTTTTCTTCGGTTTCGCTGTGGGTTGCCACGCCGATCACCTCATAATCTTTCCCTTTGTAGTGTCGATAACGTCCTGGTTGGAGCATAAGCCGGATTCCTGGTTAGATAGGGTGCACGCCTGATGGCATGGTTTTAGGGGTTAAATTTTGCGACTATCCATTCTTATAGTAATTCCGTTATAGTTCAATGAATTTCCTTAAGATCTTTAGGCAATGTGCTGCATTCCACTAATAAAAGAATCTGATAAGCTGAACGCAGAATTACGGAAACCAGAGTAAATAAAGCCAGGAGTTTGAGTTTGGGAATTCACTACGGAGTGGTGATGACTTTGCTGTTGTGCATCGGGTGCGCCGCAATAGCAATGGATTCCGGATCAATTGAGCAGGGTACAATTGTTCTGAAAGACGTTCAGCAAGATTATTCCCTGGGGGAGTCGTTGCGCTGGAAGGTGGACGCAGGCGGCGGCATTCAAATTGCTGAGCTTTTGCATGAGCCTTCGCTGGGCTGGGTTTCCGGTGATAGTGATATCCCCAATTTGGGTTATTCCTCTGACCCTGTCTGGTTTCGAACCTCGCTGGAAAATGCGAGCCCTGAAAAGCTTTGGTATCTACTGATTGACTACCCTTTAATCCGGGATCTGGATGTTTACTACGTTCGTCGTGGCGAGGTGTCCAGAATTATCAATGTAGGGGATCGGTTTGAATTTTCGGCTCGCCCGGTTTTGAACCGCGGTTTCATTTTTCCGGTCAGGCTGGCCAGAGGTGAAACGCTTGATTTGTACTTTCGTATGAACGGGCCCTATGCAGTACAAATGCCGCTGCACATAATGACCAGCGATGTTTTGCTCACACGTGAAACCTATGCGTTGTTGCCGCATGGATTGTTTTTCGGTTTTGTCCTGGTGATGGCCTGCTATAACTTTTTTCTATTCCTGGCGACGCACGAAAAAGCCTATCTCTTCTATACGCTGTTCACGCTCTCTATCGGCTTGTTTCAATTTATTCAGCAGGGGTTTGCTTTCCAGTTTTTATGGCCCAAAGAAGTCTGGTGGCAAAATAAGTGTACCGGGGTTTTTATACATCTGAGTCTTATCTGTAGTTACTTTTTTATCAGCAGTTTTTTGGATCTGAGGCGTTTGCTGCCGATACTTTACCGGGTATCGGGTGTGCTTATGGTGACTTCTGTGATTACTGTTTTGTTGGTGCCATGGCTGGATGAATTTTGGGTAATGCGTTTCGGCGTCATTCTGGCGTTACCGGCTACGCTGTTGGCAATTTCCAGTGGTTGGCTCGTTTGGTGGCGTAAAGGCAGAGCGGATGCTCGTTATTTTTCGTTGGCCTGGAGTATTTTTCTCATTGGAGTTCTATTGCTAGCAATGAATAAACTCGGGATTTTGCCGCGCAATTTTATTACGGAGCACGGTGCTGAAATCGGTACGGTTATCGAATTGGCTCTGCTGGCATTTGCCTTGGCATCCAGAATTACTATTGAACGCAATCAGCGGCTGGAATTGCAGAAGCGAACACAGCATCTGGAAAGGGCTGCACTGCAGGCAAAAGAGCGAGCACTGGATCTTGAGAGAATGAATTCAGAACAGTTGGAGCAAAGTGTGCGGGAGCGCACCCGCGATTTGCATAAAGCCATGTCGGAGCTGGCAGTGATGAACCGAAGGCTTGAGCAGATGAACATGACTGACTCGATAACCGGTGTTGGCAATGAAAATAGTTTACTTTCTACGTTAAGGAAGGAATGGGATCGTTGTTATCGCAGTGGTGAGTTGTTGTCACTTATTGTGGTCGAGCTGGATGAATACCGCGAAATCATCGCGGATCATGGGAAGGTGGCTTCCGACGAATGCCTTAAAAACGTGGCGGATATTCTGGAACGTATTATTTCACGCCCGGCCGATTTGATAACGCGCTACGGTGATAAAGTTTTTGGTGTGGTTTTGCCTGCCACGGATGCGGTAGGCGCGGGTTACCTGGCGTCGGAAGTGCTTGCTGCTGTCATCAGACACCCATTTGATTTTGGGGTGGCAAAAATTCAGGCATCGGTGAGTATCGGAGTGGCTTGTGCGTTGCCCCGCCAGCCCGAGTTATATAAGGACCTGCTGATGGCCGCAGAAGGTGCTGTATATGTTGCACAAACCAGTGGAGGCAACCGAGTGCAAATAACCAAGCCGAATAGTTAATTTCCAATGCTGGCAACGGATAGTGCCTGTGAATGCCATTGGTCCGGAACCAGGAATAGTATTTCAGATTTTTCTGTCCAGCGGGATACCAGAACCTGAACAGGGTGTTCCAGGGTGTCACGCTGCAATTGAAGGACGAATTGACGGTAGCTCAAGGCCTCACATCCACTTTGTGCCATCCACTCTCGTTTTTCCAGGCGATGAAATTGACACTGGGGCAGGGGCGAAAAAGTTCGTTCAAATTCTGATGCAGATAACCACCACCCTGTCTGGTGATCTTCTTGAATGTAGTCCGGACATGCCGCAGGGGGCCGCTCTAACTGTTCGTTGAAGGCGTAGAACAGGCGGCCTTTGCTGAGCAGCCGTTTGGTGACGATATCCCAGCCTCGATCCAGACAAAGCTGTTTTGCTACCGGGTTATCTGAAAGTGCGAGCTGCTGGTCAATCAGGTGGTGATACTTTCTGCTTAAGCGGTCTTTGAGATTTGGCCCGAGCCATTGAGTGTCTCGGCCGGGAGGGTTCACTTGCAGATAGAACTTGATCGCCAATTCCCAATGCTCCACATCACCACTTGTTTGATTTTTAACGATCAGGTCAAACTCGCCGAGCGTTTTTTTGTCATCACGCACAGGGAGATTGTTGGACAGTAGGCGAAACTGTTTACTGTGTTGTAGCCAATACAGCCAGCATCTTTCGAAATAGATTCCGAGTCGGTAGTGATTGTTTAACTGTAGGTACTCACTCAATGTCTGATCGTCATTGTCGATCGTCGATAGGTGGGGTTGAATGTCGTGATAGGCCTGCTCATAAATCGAGTGAGGCAGGTGATATTTCGTATTTCGGGTTTCTATCAACGCTGGGCTAAGTAAAGCCCAGGCAAGATTGCGAACGTGCGGGGATCGGTAGCGGTTGAGTTCACTGTGAAGAAGCACTGGATTTTTCTATGGTGTTAGTTGATTGTTTAAGATTGATTAGCAAGCTTATAACACCGATGACCATTCCGGTTAGGATGCCGTAAAGATGGCTGTCTACAGCGACAAAACCACCAATCGCCTGTCCGGTGAACGAATCGGTCCCACCCATAAACTGTTCGTAGATGGTTTTGCCGGCCATATACATCGCGAATAGCAGAGAGAGCATGGGGGCTCGCTGCCAGCCAACAATCAAGTAATGGGTCAACATGCCCCAAATGGCGCCGGATAAGCCCACGTACCAGAGTATTTCGCTATTTAACCAAAAAATGCCGGTGCCGACACCGAGAATGCAAATCAGCAGGCCAATGGCTTCACGCCGGGCAGAGATCTCTTCTCGGAAGCTGACTGAGACGATCAGGTAGCCCACTAAGTTGAGCATGGTGTGGTTGCTGTTGAGATGGACAAACTGGCTGGTGATAATACGCCAGATTTCTCCGCTGGCTACTTTGTCGTGCACCAATGCCAGTTGCTGTATGGTAGTTTGCGGAAACGTTGCGGTGATGCAAATTAAAATCATAACCAGAATGGAAAACCACCATTGCCTGAAAAACTCATTAAAGTTTTTCTTGGCGATGGCTTCTTTTTCTTCAGTTGTTTGCATCAGCGCGGGTTCCACTTTAACGTGTCGGATTAGTGCTTACAGGGCCCGGATTTTATCCATCTGGGTTTGGAGTTGAGATAGCGCAGATTGATGCTCCACAATTTTTTGTTTTTCCTTTTCTACCACGTCTGCCGGTGCCCGATCGACAAATTTAGGGTTGTTGAGCTTGCCTTCAACGCGTTTGATTTCCTGCTGGCGCTTGTCGATTTCCTTTTGCAGTCGGCCAACTTCAGCGTTTTTATCAATTAACCCCGCCATCGGTACGCGAACTTGCATGTCGCCAACCAGTTGAATAGATGACATGGGGGCTTCCTGATCCGGTTGCAGCCAGCTTAGGCTTTCCAGTTTAGCCAGAGACAGCAATAAATTCTGGTAGGCATCGAAACGCTGTTGGTCGCTTTCATTGCCCTGTTGCAGTAATACTGGCAGAGCTTTGCCGGGGGAAATGTTCATTTCTCCGCGAATATTTCGAACCGCAAGTATGATGCCTTGCAGCCAGGCAATATCGGCTTCAGCGTCGCTGTCAATTTTGCTTTCATCCGCAAGGGGGTAGGCTTGCAGCATTATAGTTTCGCCCTGCGCTCCAGCTTTGGGTGCAATCTGTTGCCAGATCTCTTCGGTGATAAACGGCATCATCGGGTGTGCCAACCGTAAGATCGCCTCTAATACGTTTACTAGTGTGCGGCGGGTGCCTCGCTTCGCAAGTTCGGTTGCATTTTCATTACTGAGCACCGCTTTTGAGAGTTCCAGATACCAGTCACAGTATTCATTCCAGACAAATTCGTAAAGCGCTTGCGAGGCGTGGTCGAAGCGGTATTCGTCCATCGCTTTCGCGACCTGCTGTTCTGTTTTCTGCAAGCGGGATATAACCCAGCGATCTGCAAGGCTCAGTTCCACCGGTTTGTTGTCATTTGCGCAATCTTCGTCATCGGTGTTCATCATGACGTAACGACTGGCATTCCATAGTTTGTTGCAGAAATTACGATAGCCTTCCAGGCGCCCGGTATCGAACTTAATATCCCGTCCGGTGGAGGCCAGGGACAAAAAGGTGAAGCGCAAAGCATCGGTGCCGTAAGAGGCGATGCCGTCGGCAAAGTGTTTGCGGGTTTGTTTTTCAATCTTGGCTGCAAGTTGGGGTTGCATCATGCCGCTGGTGCGTTTGGTTACCAGTGTTTCCAGTTCGATCCCGTCTATAATATCGAGGGGGTCCAATACATTACCTTTGGATTTCGACATTTTTTGGCCTTCGGCATCCCTGACCAAGCCATGAACATAGACGGTTTTAAAGGGTACCTGAGCAGATCCGTCTTCGTTTTTCATAAAATGCAGGGTCATCATAATCATCCGCGCAACCCAGAAAAATATTATGTCGAAACCAGTGACCAAGACGCTGCTGGGGTGGAAGGTGGCAAGCTCTGGTGTTTTCTCTGGCCAGCCTAGTGTCGAGAAAGTCCATAATGCGGAGCTGAACCAGGTATCCAGAACATCATCGTCCTGTCGTAAAGACACATCGCCAGTCAAATTATGCTTTTCTCTCACTTCTGCTTCGTCTCGCCCAACGTAAACATTGCCTTCGGTATCGTACCAGGCTGGAATGCGATGCCCCCACCATAGCTGGCGGGAGATGCACCAATCCTGGATGTCCCGCATCCAGGCGAAATACATATTCTCGTACTGTTTGGGCACGAATTGGATATCGCCGTTTTCAACCGCGCGGATGGCGGGCTCGGCCAAAGGTGCTACCCGCACATACCATTGGTCTGTTAGAAAGGGCTCGACAACGACGCCGGAACGGTCACCTTTAGGGACCTTTAATCCATGCGGTTCAACTTTTTCCAGCAGGCCCAGACTTTCCAGGTCGGCAATGATTTTTTTGCGCGCCACGAACCGGTCGTCACCGCGGTACGCTTGTGGTAGTGCCCTGTCCACCACCGTGTTTTCACTGCCGTCAAAATTGAATACTTCGGCAAGCTCCAGAATAGCGGCGTCCACGCTAAAAATGTTCACCAGCGGCAGGTTGTGCCGCTTGCCGACCTCATAGTCGTTAAAATCATGGGCCGGCGTGATCTTTACGCAACCGGTGCCGAATTCCATCTCGACATAATCATCCGCGACGATGGGAATTTCACGGTTCACCAGTGGCAGCATGATGCTTTTGCCAATCAGATTGGAGTAGCGTTCATCCTTGGGATTGACTGCGACTGCCGTATCGCCGAGCATGGTTTCGGGGCGGGTTGTAGCGACCACTATGTAATCTTTGCCATCGGCTGTCGTTGCACCTTGGCTGAGCGGATAGCGGAAGTGCCACATGCTGCCTTTCTGATCGACGTTTTCAACTTCAAGATCAGAGATTGCTGTGTGCAGTTTGGGATCCCAATTGACCAGGCGTTTGCCCCGATAAATCAGCCCTTCGTTGTATAGCTGCACAAATACTTCTTTAACGGCGTTGGACAAGCCGTCATCCATCGTGAAGCGTTCGCGGGTCCAGTCCAGGCTGGCACCCATGCGTCTGAGTTGTTGGGTAATGGTACCGCCGGATTCCGCTTTCCATTGCCAGACCTTTTCCAGAAATTTTTCTCGACCCAGGTCGTGGCGGGTTTCTCCCTTTGCGGCCAGTTGCCTTTCAACTACCATTTGCGTGGCGATACCGGCATGATCGGTGCCGACCTGCCATAGGGTGTTGTTGCCCCGCATCCGCTGACAGCGAATCAGCGTATCCATGATGGTATCCTGGAAGGCATGTCCCATATGCAGGCTTCCGGTGACATTCGGTGGTGGAATCATGATGCTGTAGGCATCACCCTGGCCGCTTGGCTTGAAATAGCCTTTGGCTTCCCAGGTTTGATACCAATGGGTTTCGATTGCACTTGGGTCGAAGGTTTTTTCCATGATCACCGATGTCTCTTGTCTTGAATTAGCCAACTTGTTCGTCAAAAAAATTGCCTACTCAGGCATTCCGGGGACGAATTATGGGGCCGACAAGTATACCGATGTGTTGGGGATTTTTCTGCCTGTGTAACCGTTCAGCTCGATTTTTTCTTAAGCTCTTTGAACATTCTGTCCACTTCCTGTTCCAGCTTCATGCGTAGCTCAGCTTCTAACCGGTGCATATTGGCGCGAATGACTTCATTCACCAGCTGGCTGGCCTTTTGCCGTAGGGCTTGATATTCCCTAGAAGATTGATTGAGGTCGAATGAGAGCTTATTAAGTGGATTGTCGTGCAGTAGTTGGTGGAGTTGTGTCGAGGCATCACTGATGCTGTCAGATTGCGATGCCTTGTGGTTGCTGCGGTTGTGGCTCTCGCGCAGCTTCTCCAATGTAGATCGGGGTAAGAAGGGGTTTTCGATATCCGTCGATCGGGCGGGAACCGGTCTTTCGGGTTCGGCTTTGGTCGCTATGGCTTGTGGTGCCTGTGGCGCAGCCGCGTTCGCTGGGTTCCGGAACCGATCGCTGATTTCCAGTGGATCATTATCCAGAAAACTCATGTCCAGATCACCCTCATTGAAGTTTTTAGCCGGGGTGGTGCTGAAGGTGGCTGCTCCGCGATCGATCGTATCCAAAGTAGGGCTGGGAAAATCAGGGTGCGTCTCGTTGAGCACGGGAACGTCCTCAACGAAGCTTTTAAGCACGGGAATATCCTGGCGGATCGGGTTGGCGAATTCTTCGTCCTCCAGCATCTCACTAAGTGATTTAAGCTCGTCGAGCATCCGGGTTTTGGTTTTTACCTTGGCGCTGTTTTCTGGGTTGTTCTCACGTTGGCTCATCTGTTCTACACCGACCGATTAAGAGGGTTACAAAGATCTCCTGGCCACGTTTGCAATTAGATGCTGTGGCTATTTAAAGCATAGCCTCTTTCTTGGTAAAACCGGAAGTTCTGTCTACTTTGTGACCTGGATTCCGGTTTGCCGGGTACGATCTCCGCAACTCGTTCAAATCGTGAGAAAAAATCCGGAATTGTGCCGGCCAGGTTAACCATTACGTCAGAATGGAGGCCAGGTTGCCCCTGGTGGGACACCTGGATCCGATGATGTTTTTGTGCCTGGCCTTGCGGCCCCCCGCAATCGCTTGCGTCATGGGCCAAAAAAGACTGTGGACGCTGCCACAGCTGCTCACTAAGGAGTCGGGTTTGCTCCTCGTCGCGGGTGTGGATATAGATTTGGTGACCTCGCCGGAACGCCTTCTCAACCAGTCGCGCTGCGTAATGCAGCGGCGAGATGCGGTTGTCTTCCGGCAGGATATAAAAATCCACCCGTGTCATGCCTCAGATTGTCCGATCAGGTACTGGGTTAGCAGGGGAACTGGGCGTCCGGTGCCGCCTTTGGCTGGTCCACTGCCAACGAAAGCACTACCAGCAACATCAAGATGAGCCCAGGGATAGGCCTTGGTAAAGCGGGATAAGAAGCAGGCTGCAGTGATAGAGCCTGCTTTGGGGCCGGAATTACCGATATTTCCGATGTCTGCGAAAGGGCTGTCCAGTAAGGCTTGATATTCGTCCCACAGGGGCAGTCGCCAGAGTTTATCCTGTGAATACTCCGATGCGGCTTCCAGCGCCTCGGCCACGGCCTCATTGCTGCTCATCATACCAGAAGCAAAGGGGCCTAAAGCGACAATCACCGCTCCAGTGAGCGTGGCGATATCGACCACCGAAGCCGGTTTGAAACGCTCCACATAGGTGAGCGCATCGCACAATACCAAGCGTCCTTCGGCATCGGTATTCAGGATCTCAACGGTTTGCCCCGACATGGTGGTGACGATATCTCCGGGGCGGGTTGCTTTGCCGCCGGGCATGTTTTCGGCTGCGGCCACCACACCAATAACGTTCATTGGCAACTCCATTTCCAGCACCGCTTTCATGGTGCCGAATACGGAGGCGGCACCACACATATCCCATTTCATCGTGTCCATGTCAGGGGCCGGCTTTAATGAAATACCCCCAGTGTCAAACGTAATGCCTTTCCCGACCAGGACATGGGGTTTGTCACTTTTTTTGCCGCCCTTATATTCCATTACGATCAACTTTGCAGGCGTCGCACTGCCGGCACTGACTGACAGTAGCGCACCCATGCCTAATTCTTTCATTTCTTTCTCATCCACAATGGTTGTGGTGAGATTTTTGTCGGATTTTGCTAGGTTTTTGGCTTCCTGGGCGAGATAGGAGGGGTTGCATACGTTGGGTGGAATATTGCCGAGATCCCGGGTGAAATTCATGCCGTTGGCGATGGCTTTCCCGATCTTGGTGCCCTGGGTTAATAACGCCTCGTTTTCACCGGCGCTGTAAATCAGAGACAGTTTCTTTAATTTAACGTTCTTGTGATTATCTTTGCTTTTAAACTGATTAAACGTATAGGTCGCGTACTCCGCCAACTCGACTATCTGGCGGCTGAGCCAGGTAGCATCGCGGTTATTGACCCGGATATCTTCTATGACCACGCTGGCATCTTTCGCTGCGGTACCTTTTACCGCGTTGATCGCAGCGCTGAAGGCTTTACGGAAACCACTTTCGTTCAGGTCTTCTGCCTTTCCTAAGCCCATCAATACGACGCGTTGGGCGCTGATACCGTCAATGCTATTGAGTACCAGTGTTTCCCCGCATTTGCCGTTAATGTCACCGCCTTTCAGAATTGAGCCTAAACTGTTTGAGGTTGCACCATTTACAGCGGCTCCGTTTTCCCCCAAAGTGGCTCCTTCGAATACAGGAAGTATCAAAGCATCTGTTTTCGTTTTTTCTGGTGTGGATTTTTTAATTTTAAAGTCCATTCAAACCTCGCAAGACAAAAGAATTCGATTGTTAGATAATGGCTGATCTTTAGCTGTTCTTAACTATACGCACTATTAACCAAAATTAACGTGATTTTCCAGAGCTGACGCTCCTTTTTAATGATTATATATCGATATCTATCCCGGCAGTTATTTTGGGCGACCATAGCGGTCAGCTCGATCCTGACCTTTATTTTGGTTTCCAGTCGCTTTCTGAAGTACTTGTCGCAGGCTGCGGTCGGCAAGCTTGAAGGTGGTGCGGTGTTTATGATAATGGCCTATCGGCTACCTGATTTTCTGGAGCTGATCCTGCCTTTGGGTTTGTTTCTCGGCATATTGCTGTCCTATGGCAGGATGTATCTGGAAAACGAAATGGTAGTGCTGCAGGCGTGCGGTGTCAGCCAGCGAAGGTTGGTGGCGCTATCCCTGATCCCGGCTATTTGTATGTCGCTTTTGATCGGCTACTTCGCATTTTTTCTGTCTCCATGGGGTGCCCAGAAAGCCAATAATCTTATCTTTGAACAGCAAACACGCTCGGGCCTTGATGTGCTGAGCCCGCGCCGGTTCCATTCCACGCGGGACGGCAGTACAGTGACTTATGTCGAGGATATTGATAGCCGCGCCGGTGTGATGAAAAACCTGTTTATCGTTAATTACGACCGCGAAAATGTCGGAGATGAATACAGTAAGGTCATTCTGATGCGTGCGACAGAAGGCACCTATCGAATTGACGATAAAGGTAACCGGTATCTGGTGATGTCCAACGGCGTGCGCTTTGAAGTGGACCCGGGAAGCTCCGTTTTTGCCCAGACGCGCTACGGAGAATACACCATTAAGCTCGAAGAAAAGCTGGTTTCACAAGGGGCAGCAGAATTCCAGGATCGCACTACGGAGGATCTGCTCGGAGACGACAGTATCAGTGCGCGGGTTGAGCTGCAGTGGCGGCTTTCTCTTATGATTATGGTGCCCATAGTGGTGTTTATTGCTGTGCCTTTGTCGCGTGCCAATCCGAGGCAGGGGCGTTACCTGAAAATGCTGCCAGCCATTCTTATTTATCTTGCTTACCTCGCGAGCATGATGTCGGTGAAAGGTGGCATCGAAAAAGGGCGCATTCCGGCAGAGCTGGGGCTTTATTGGGTGCATGTGCTTTTCTTTGGGTTGGGCTTTTTACTGAATTACTGGCCTTCGTTGCGATTGAAGATGTCAAAGAAACGCATGGATCGCCTGGAGGCTTCTGCGCCGTGAAGTTACTGGATAAATATATTGGTAGTACGGTGTTAATGTCCGTTTTAATGGTGACTTTAATTATCGTTGGTTTGGACGCCACCTTTGCTTATTTAACCGAGCTGGATGATCTGGGAGGCAATTACGGTGCCGGTCAGGCGTTGATATTTATCGCCCTGACATTGCCCCGGCGTATCTATGAGTTCATGCCGGTTGGTACCCTTATCGGCTGTTTGATCGGTTTAGGCACACTGGCTAATACCAGTGAGTTAACAGTGGTCCGCGCCGCCGGTGTTTCCATCAGTCGTATCGTATTCGCTGCGTCCAGGCCGGTTATATGGGTGGTATTGCTAGGGCTGCTGTTGGGACAATTTGTGGTGCCACAAACCGAGCAATTTGCGCAAAGTGAGCGAGCCAGGCATTTGTATCTGGGGGAAAGCATTACCTCAATTGCGGGTTACTGGTATCGGGAAGGCGGCCACTATACCCATATCCAGGTGGTTCAGCCGAATGGCGTAATGTACGGAATTTCCCGTTTCATTTTTGATGACAGCAATAATCTGGTGCAAACGGATTTTTCACAGCGTGCCATTTATCAGGGTGATCACTGGGTGCTGGAGCAAGTACGCCAGACCCGCATAAGCAAAGACCATACAGCATCAGAGCGCTACCAGACCTTACGTTGGGACAACACAACGATCACCCCGGATGTGATGTCTATTGTGGTGTTAAAGCCGGATTATTTGTCCATTTCCGGGCTGTACACCTACGCCACCTATTTGGAAACCCAAGAGTTGGATAGTTCTTCCTATTATTTTTCTTTCTGGAAAAAGGTGTTGCAGCCAGCCACTACGCTGGTGATGGTTTTTATCGCTATTTCATTTATTTTTGGTCCGCTGCGCTCGGTCTCGATGGGGCAGCGTTTGATGGCGGGGATTATCGTCGGTTTGCTTTTTCATTACGCCCAGCAGTTCCTGGGGCACATCACCATTATTTTCAGCATTGCGCCTTTGATGGCCGCGTTGGTGCCATTGCTGGTTTGTTTGTTTATCGGGATCTATTTGTTACGTAGGGTTTGATCATCGCCGCCTTCGGGCCGGCATTACTTTTTTATTTTCTTCCGTGGGCAGCACCAATGTGCGGGTATTGGAGAGGCTGTCATGCCAGGAATCCCCGCTCGGGCTGACCAACACCCAAATATAGCCGAGACCAAAGCTCAGTAATGACAGTATAGCGATCAGAAACCGGCTCAGGCATTGGGCCAGACGTAGCGGCCTGCCATCCAGATTTGCGTCCACCACTTGCAAGCGCCACGCGCGCATACCGAGCGTTTGTCCACCCCGGCTCCAGAACCAATAGTAAAACAGGAACGTGCCGCCCAGCAGAAACGGAAACAGGGTATATTGCAGTGAGTCATTGTTTTCCAGATTGTCGACACCACGGATGGCAGCGTGGGCAAATCCGATCAATAGCCACATGGCAACCAGAATAAGCAGGTCATAAACCATCGATGCGAGCCTACGGAACAGGCTTGCAGAGGGAAACTCTAAATAGGATGTTCTTTCTGAGGAATCTGTCATGGATTTGACAAGTGGTGCCTAGGGAGAGAATCGAACTCTCACTCTGTTGCCAGAACCGGATTTTGAATCCGGCGCGTCTACCAGTTCCGCCACCCAGGCACGTGTCTTGTAACCTTGTCTCTACTTAAGAGAGCGGGGATTATATCAATGACGATCAAGACGTCAACAAGCCATTTAAGAGAAATCCATAAACCGCTATAATCGCGCCCCTCCGGATTCCGGCTGAAGCCCGGATTTGTTCCCTGCAGCGTCCATATAAGTGACCACATTATCCAGATGAAGCGTACTGATTACCATTTTGACCTGCCCGAAGCGCTGATTGCGCGATACCCCGCTGAGCAACGCAGCGGCAGCCGACTGCTCAATCTTAATCGTCAAAATGGTGCTATAAAAGATTTGCAATTCAAGCAATTAGCGGAATCACTGAATCCTGGGGATTTGCTGGTTTTCAATAATACCAAAGTAATTCCGGCCCGCCTGTTTGGGAATAAGCATACCGGGGGTAAAGTCGAGGTATTAGTGGAGCGTATACGCTCGGATAATACCTGCCTGGCTCATGTAAGAGCCAGCAAAGCACCCAAACCCGGTAGTTCGATCGAGGTAGAGGGTGGTGGCTCATTTCAGGTTGAAGCGCGCGACGGCGATTTATTCGTGTTGCGGTGCGATCAGCCTTCGTTGTTGGGTTGGTTGCAGAAAGTGGGGCACATGCCGTTGCCTCCCTATATAGATAGAAAAGATGAGTCCTTGGATTTACAGCGATACCAGACTGTGTATGCCAGCACCCCTGGGGCTGTGGCAGCCCCAACGGCCGGGCTTCATTTTGACCAGCCTATGCTGGACCGGCTTGCCGAAAAAGGCATTCGTACGGCCTTTGTCACACTGCACGTGGGGGCGGGAACGTTCCAGCCGGTGCGGGTTGAAGATATACGGCAGCATAATATGCACACGGAGTGGTTGGAGGTGAACCAAGCCGCCGTCGATGCCGTCGCTGAAACAAAGGCAGCGGGAGGGCGGGTCATTGCCGTTGGAACTACTTCGGTTCGTTGTCTGGAAACCGCGTCAGCGAAGGGTGGTGGAGCAGTGGCACCCTATCAGGGTGATACCAATATTTTCATTTATCCGGGTTATGAGTTTCAAGTGATTGATGGTTTGGTGACCAATTTTCATTTGCCTGAGTCCACCTTGATTATGTTGGTGAGCGCATTTGCCGGACGCGAGGAGGTGTTAAATGCTTATGCCCATGCGGTGCGGCAGCAGTACCGTTTTTATAGCTATGGCGATGCCATGTTAATTCTTTGAAGCCCAGGAGCAGTCAATGATGGACACCAAAGCATGAAGTTTGACCTGATTAACACCGACGCAGGCGCCCGTCGCGGGCGCTTGCATTTTGAGCGGGGCGCCGTGGAAACACCGGCCTTTATGCCGGTTGGCACCTATGGATCGGTGAAAGCCGTGCTGCCGAAAGAGGTGGCTGATATCGGCGCCCATATTATTCTGGGTAATACTTTCCATTTAATGCTGAGGCCAGGCACGGACATTATTAAATTGCACGGTGATTTGCATGATTTCATGCAGTGGCGCGGCCCGATCCTGACAGACTCCGGTGGGTTTCAGGTGTTTTCGCTGGGTAAGATGCGCAAAATTTCCGAAGAAGGTGTTAAATTTCAGTCCCCTGTTGACGGTAGCCCGGTATTCCTAAGCCCCGAAATTTCAATGCAGGTGCAGCGGGATTTGGGTTCCGATATTGTCATGATATTCGATGAGTGCACGCCTTATCCTGCAACGGAGCAGCAGGCCCGCGACTCAATGGCGCTGTCATTGCGTTGGGCCAGACGCAGCAAAGTGGCGCACGGGGATAATCCGTCTGCGCTGTTTGGCATTGTGCAAGGTGGCATGTACGAAAATTTGCGGCTGGAATCGCTGGCCGGTTTGAAAGAGATCGGTTTTGACGGCTATGCCATCGGTGGGTTGTCGGTGGGTGAGCCGAAAGAGGAAATGCTGGCGGTGTTGAACTATCTGCAGCCCCACATGCCTAACGACCGGCCTCGATACCTCATGGGGGTAGGCAAGCCGGAAGACCTGGTAGAAGGCGTGCGTCGCGGTGTGGATATGTTCGATTGTGTGATGCCCACTCGAAATGCCCGAAACGGGCATCTATTTACCGCGGACGGGGTGGTCAAAATCCGTAACACCGTACATAAAACCGATACCGGGCCATTGGAAGCAGGCTGTGATTGCTACACCTGCAATAACTTCTCCCGAGCGTACCTGCATCATCTGGATAAATGTAAAGAAATACTCGGATCGCAATTGAATACGATCCATAATTTGCGCTATTACCAGCGTCTGATGGCCGGTTTGCGTAGTGCCATTGAAACGGGTACATTTGAGCGCTTTGTGGCTGACTTCTACCAACGGCGGGGCATTCCGGTGCCGGCGTTAGGCTGAATACTCTAATTTAACTGTAAACAACTTGAGGTAAGTATGAGCTTTTTTATAGCAGATGCTATGGCTGAACCAGGAGCCGTAGCGGCTCAACAGGGTAACCCGATGACGTTCTGGGGCATGATGATTGTCATGGTTGCCATATTCTATTTTATGATTATCCGGCCTCAATCCAAGCGTAACAAAGAACACAAGGCGTTGATGGGTGCACTAAGCAAAGGCGATGAAGTGGTATTGTCCGGCGGTATGATGGGCAAGGTGACTAAAGTTGTGGATGAATACGTTGTAGTGGACGTTGCGAACAACGTAGAAATTTCCTTTCAAAAAGCCGCTGTAACGGCAGTCCTGCCCAAAGGCACTTTGAAAAGCATTTAATGATCTGAATGGCGTCATCAAGGAAGATGGCCCGTAACGACCGACGACGAAAAGAATAGGGTCAACCCCCATGAATAAATATCCGCTGTGGAAGAACCTGGTGGTGCTGGTAGTCGCACTGTTTGGGTTGATTTACGCATTACCCAATTTGTATCCGGATGATCCGGCATTGCAGATAACCGCAAAAAAAGCCGGTGAAAAAACCAGCCAGGAACCGTTGGATCGCGCAGTGCAGGCGTTGGAAAAGGCGGGTATCGAGGTCAAACGATCGGGTTTGCTGGACGATTCCGCCTTAATCCGTTTTAACACGATTGATGACCAGATTAATGCGAAAGAAGTGGTTCAGGATACGCTGCACGAAAATTATGTGGTGGCCATGAATCTGGCGCCCAACACACCCGGATGGTTGAAAGAATTGGGTGCCGCTCCGATTAAGTTAGGCCTCGACTTGCGCGGTGGAGTGCACTTCCTGATGGAAGTGGATATGGAAAAGGCAACGCAAACCCGGCTGGACAACACCCTGAATGGCATCCGGGATCGGTTGCGAGAAGAGCGCATCCGTTATAAGCAGGCATCGCGGGAAGATAGCCAGATCCGGCTCAGTTTTACCAAAAGTGTCGATATCGATGCAGTGCGTACTATTCTGCGTTCCGAGTTTAAGGAGTTTTTGGTTCAGGAAGAAGAAGCCGATAATCAAACCACGCTGATGCTGTCGCTGTCTGAGCAGTCGGCAAAGGACATTAAAGATTATGCCATTAGCCAGAACTTAACCAGCTTGCGTAATCGTGTGAATGAGTTGGGGGTAGCAGAGCCGGTCGTTCAGCGCCAGGGTGCTGACCGCATTGTTATTCAGTTACCAGGAATCCAGGACACTGCGGAAGCAAAACGCATCATCGGTCGTGCAGCCAATCTGGAATTCCGTTTGGTGGATTGGGAAAATGATCCGCTTACCCGTCGCGCGCCCATTGGTTCCGAGTTTTTGAATATGCGGGGTACAGGGCAGCCGGTGTTGTTGAAAAAAGACGTAATCGTCACCGGCGATCGAGTTATTAACGCCAACACCGGGTTTGACGAAAACGGGCGGCCCCAGGTAAATATCGAGCTGGATACGGTCGGTGGCCGGCGCATGCTGAAACAAACCAGTAAGCACGTGAAAGATTCCATGGCAGTGGTGTTTATTGAACTCGAGCCGGAAAAACGTAAGGTGATGGAAGGTGGTGTTGAAATTGAAAAGATTTTCACTAAAGAAACCCGGGAAGTAATCAACGTCGCAACCATTCAGAGCTCACTGGGCTCAAGCTTCCGTATCACCGGGTTAGACAGCCCGGCAGAAGCGAAAGAGCTGTCTTTGCTGTTAAGAGCCGGTGCATTGGCGGCCCCCATGTATTTTGTGGAGGAGCGGACCGTCGGGCCCAGTTTAGGCCAACAGAATATCAAGGCGGGTCTGATGTCCCTGGTTGCGGGATTCTCGTTGGTTATGTTGTTCATGATCGCGTACTACAAGCTGTTCGGGCTGATCGCGAATACAGCACTGTTAATGAATTTGTTGTTACTGGTGGCGATCATGTCCATCATTCCTGGCGCGACACTGTCATTGCCCGGAATGGCCGGTATCGTATTAACCGTGGGGATGGCGGTGGATGCCAATGTCCTGATTTTTGCACGCATAAAAGAAGAAATGGCCAACGGCGTCTCACCCCATGCTGCGATCAATGCGGGTTACGATCGAGCTTTTCTTACTATTTTGGATGCGAACATTACTACGTTGCTGGTCGGGCTGGTCCTGTTTGCTTTTGGCTCCGGTCCCGTTAAAGGATTCGCAGTCACGCTGTCCATCGGCATACTCACTTCCATGTTTACAGCTATTGTCGGGACTCGCGCAATCGTGAATCTCATATACGGTGGCCGTGCATTGAAAAAATTAAGCATATAAAGAGGCCATCATGAATAAAACGACGACATTTAATTTCATGGGTGCCCGCCACATTATGGGGGCGATGTCCGTACTGCTTATTATCGGCTCCATTATTTCTATCTCAATTAATTTTCTTGAGCTGGGTCTGGATTTTACCGGTGGTACCCAGATTGAAGTGGAATACCCCCAAGCTGCGCAGTTGGAAGCCATTCGTGATGAATTAAAGGGCAGTGCATATCCCGATGCGACGGTTCAGCACTTTGGTCGCCCGGAGGAGGTTCTGGTTCGTGTTCCGCCAGTGGACGGTGAAGACAAAGACCAGGTTGGAGCACAAATTCTGCAGATATTGCAAGGCCATAGCGAAAGTGTCCGGCTAAAGCGTGTGGAATTTGTAGGTCCGCAGGTCGGCGAGGAGTTGAGGGATAAGAGTGGTACCGCGCTGATTCTTGCGTTGGGTTTAATGCTGATCTATATCACGTTGCGCTTTCGGTTTAAGTTTGCGGTGGGTGCGGTGATGGCTTTGTTCCATGACGTCATTATCACAATGGGCTTTTTCTCAGTGACTCGATTAACTTTCGACTTGACGGCCTTGGCAGCAATATTGGCTGTTATTGGTTACTCCCTCAATGACACGATCGTGGTATTTGACCGGGTTCGCGAGAATTTCCGTAGAGACCGGGGCGCGACACCCGCTGAGATTATTAATAATTCGCTTAATCAGACGCTTAGCCGGACGTTAGTGACATCGTTGACGACGCTGTTGGTGTTGATCGCATTGGCACTTTTGGGAGGAGAAATGATATTTGCGTTCGCAATCGCATTGATCGTGGGCATTGTCGTGGGGACCTATTCTTCAATCTATGTGGCGAGCAATCTTCTGCTAGTTCAGAAAATAAGCCGTGAAGATTTTATGGAGCAGGAAAAAGCGGCAGACGATATGCCCTGAGCAGAACCAGTCGGTCGACCAATAAAAACGCCGGCTTCAAGCCGGCGTTTTTATTTGGATTCGTGTACAGAGTGTGTCCGATTAGTAGCGTCGTTGCTCGGGGCGACGAGCCTCCACCGGAATGGGGATTGGCTTTAGTTCTGGTTCAATATGCTGCGGCGGTAGAGTGAAGTTCTGTAAGAAGGCCGTCAGTAACGCTTTGATTTCTTGCCAATTCATATTCTTATCCTCGCTCTCAGCGACCCAATACAGTCGCACTGAATTCAGTATAGCGAAAAAATGCCTTGATGGCAGGGGTTTGAGCAAGAAATTACTTTTTTATGACATTAGCAGGCCTGGCGGACAAACCTGCTACGTTAGATAGCCTGTTTGGATCAGGATTGGTAATGGGGTGCCATATGGGGATGAATTGTTTGTAGCATGGGCTTAAATAACTTAGGTGGCGCACATACAATATTGCCGGACTTCGCATAATCCGATCCGCCCCGGGGGTCACCGACTAATCCACCGGCTTCTGTAATCAGTAGTGCTCCTGCCGCCAAGTCCCATTCTGACAAGCCGAACTCCCAAAAACCGTCGTAACGACCGGCGGCCACATAGGCCAGATCCAGTGCTGCGGCGCCCGCTCGGCGTATGCCGGCGGTGGTTTGGGTAAAATCCCCCAAGATCCCCATGTAAGCATTAAAATAACGCTTCTGATCCGGACGGAACGGAAAACCGGTGGAAAGCAGGGCTCCGTCCAGTTTGGCCTGCTTACTGACGCGTATACGGCGACCGTTAAGCTGGGCTCCACGTCCGCGGCTGGCCGTAAATTCTTCTTTGGATACCGGATCCAGGACAACCCCGACTTCAGTTTGGCCACGGACTTTCAGGGCGATAGAAATCGCAAACTGCGGCACACCGTGGATGAAATTGGTGGTTCCGTCCAATGGGTCAATAACCCATACATAATCTTTGTCCCGGCCCTCAACCAGGCCATTTTCTTCGCCCAGAAAGCAGTGGTCCGGGTATCGTTTCTGCAAACCTTCGATGATGCGCTGCTCAGACGCCCGGTCTACTTTAGTAACATAGTCATGTGTGCCTTTGGACTCTACTTCAATAGACTCCACCTGCTCATAGGCTTTGTAGATCATCTCGGCGGTAGAGCGGGCTACGCCCAGCGCGGTATTCAGCATGGGATGCATGATATTAATTACCTGGAATTCGGGGTTCATAGGATTATGGGTTGCGCATGATAGCAGAAAGCAACCGTCAGCTTGAGTAAAATCTGGTACCATTCGCCTCCTTTTTCGCTATCTGGACAGACTCATGGAATCACTTAATCGACTTCGTATCGTCATGATTAATACCAGCGACTCCGGCAACATCGGGGCGGCAGCGCGAGCAATGAAGACCATGGGGGTGAGCGATTTGTGCTTAGTGGCTCCGAAAGAATACCCCACGGCAAAAGCGACCGCCCGAGCCACTGGTGCGGCGGACCTGTTGCACCGGGCTACGGTGGTCGATACTCTGGAGCAGGCAATCGGGGATTGCCAATTGGTGTTCGGAACCAGTGCCCGAATGAGGACAATACCCTGGCCGTTGATGACGCCAAGGGAGGCTGCCCAGGTTGTCATGAATGAGCCGCAGGGTGCGGATATCGCCATTGTGTTTGGCAGGGAAGACGCTGGCTTAACAAATGAAGAACTGCGACGCTGTCATTATCACATCAGTATTCCGGGTAACGAGGCATATTCAGTTTTAAATATTGCCGCTGCAGTGCAGGTTATATGTTATGAAATGCGCATGAATGCGTTAGCCAGCAAAGAGAGTGAGCAGGACGGTGCGGCTGCGCCGATGATGCCGTTGGAATTCCGGGAGTGGGATGAGCCTTTGGTTACATCCGAGGATATGGAGCGATTTATGAAGCATTTTGAAGAGACCTTGCTTGATATAGGCTTCTACGATCCCAATAATCCTAAACAGCTGATCACACGAGCCCGCCGATTGTTTATGCGTACCCGTATGGATCGTCTGGAAATGAATTTGATGCGCGGCGTTTTGTCCACGGTTCAGAAACGTGTAAAAAAAGAGCCGTAGCTGCTCACAGACAGATAAAGGTAGATAGGTAGCCTTATGCTAGAAGGCGTTCGTGAAGATATACAATCGGTATTCCATCGGGATCCTGCGGCCCGCAACAGCGTTGAGGTGTTGCTTAACTATCCCGGATTGCACGCGGTGTTATTTCACCGCCTGGCTCATCGACTTTGGAAGATGAACTTTAAATTGCTTGCCCGTTGTATCTCCACCTTCTCCCGTTGGTTAACCGGTATCGAAATTCACCCGGGGGCTACTATCGGACGTCGCTTTTTCATTGATCACGGCATGGGCGTGGTAATTGGAGAAACGGCGGAAGTTGGCGATGATGTAACCCTTTATCATGGGGTTACCCTGGGGGGAACCAGCTGGAATAAAGGCAAGCGCCATCCGACATTGTCAAACGGTGTGGTGGTTGGTGCCGGGGCGAAGGTGCTGGGCCCAATTACCGTCGGGGTCAATGCCCGCATCGGCTCCAACGCCGTAGTGACCAAAGATGTTCCCGCAGAAGCGACCGCGGTGGGGATTCCCGGAAGGATCATTTGCAAAGATGAGGATGGCGATTGTCAGAAGGAAAAACAGCGCCAGGCCATGGCCAGTAAAATCGGCTTCGATGCTTATGGGATGACGTCGGATATGCCGGATCCGATTGCGCAATCACTGAAGCATATGTTGGACCACATGCATGCAGTGGACAAAAAGATTTCGGCAATGAGTAATGCGCTCGAGAAAATGGGTACAGACTGTGGTAAACAACTACCTGAAATCCGGGATGACCTGTTTCAACAGGATAATAAATCCGAGACTGCGGTCGACTTAGTTGCCAAGGCTTCAAAAGTTGACTGATATACCAGGAAGCAGCAGAATGTTGTTTTAAGCCTGCACTTAGCGTGGCGCGGGCTCCCTTAGCCTGCGGAGGCTCTCACATGAAACTCACCACCAAAGGTCGATATGCTGTGACCGCAATGCTGGATCTTGCATTGCACGCACAGTCCGTTCCGGTCAGTCTGGCGGATATTTCTGAGCGGCAGGGCATTTCCATTTCCTACCTGGAACAACTTTTCGCAAAATTACGTAAAAATGAGCTGGTGTCCAGTGTTCGTGGCCCGGGTGGCGGTTATCGCCTGAGCCGTGAAGCGGCGGCTATTTTTGTCGCACAAATCATTGATGCTGTTGATGAAAAAGTCGATGTGACCCGCTGCGCCGGGCAAGGGGATTGTCAGGACGGTGAAACCTGCCTGACCCATGAGTTGTGGCAGGATTTGAGTCACCAGTTACACGATTTTCTCTCGAATATCAGCTTGCAAAGTCTGGTTGATAGGGCTGCTGTTCGGAAGGTGGCGGATCGGCAGGATAAGTATCAGCAAGACAAGAGTATAACCGCAGACAGAGTGCCTTTGAGCGAAATTGAATAGCGGCCAAACGCCCGGATTTTGCGCCTACGTACCCCGCTCCACTATAATGCCTCGCCCGTAATGTCGTCGAAGATGAGAGACTAATGCGCCCCGTTTATCTGGATTATGCTGCAACTACCCCTATGGATCCTGCCGTCGCCCAAATTATGGCTGACTACCTTACGTTGGATGGCGTATTCGCTAATCCGGCATCCCGTTCCCATATTTATGGTTGGCAGGCTGAAGAAGCTGTGGAAACCGCGCGTCAGAAAGTGGCGGCATTAATCGGCGCGGAAGCGCGGGAAATCGTCTGGACGTCGGGAGCGACGGAGTCGGATAACCTTGCCATCAAGGGCGTGATGGAATCCCGCCTGGACGCAGGGCAGGGCAGTGGCAAGCATATCGTAACCTCCGCAATCGAGCACAAAGCAGTGCTGGATACCTGCCAATATCTTGAATCACGATATGGCTTCCAGGTGACCTACCTGAGACCGGACCCGAAGGGGTTGATTTACCCGGATCAGGTGTTGGAGGCGCTTCGCGAGAACACCGTATTGGTCTCACTGATGCAGGTGAATAATGAGCTCGGGACCATAACGGACATTAACGCTATTGCTGATATTACCCGTCAACGGGGTATTTTATTGCATGTGGACGCAGCCCAGAGCGCGGGTAAGCTTGCTATTGATGTTAGAACGACGCCAGTGGATTTAATGTCGCTTTCATCACATAAAATTTACGGGCCCAAAGGTATGGGAGCTTTGTATGTGCGCCGGTCTCCGCAGGTAAAGCTCACGGCGCAGATTCATGGTGGTGGACACGAGCGGGGCATGCGCTCCGGTACCCTGGCCAGCCATCAGATAGTCGGCATGGGAGAAGCATTCTCTATAGCCGGTGATCGACTGGAGCAGGACTGTCGACACGTCACCGCTTTGCGTAAAAAGTTATGGCAGGGATTGTCGCACATCGAGGGTGCCCGATTGAACGGCGACTCGGAGCAGCGGGTGAGCGGCATTCTCAATGTTGCTTTTGAGGGGGTGGAAGGGGAGACGCTAATGTTGGCGCTGCGTGATCTGGCCGTGGCTTCCGGCAGTGCCTGCAATTCTGCTTCGGTCGCACCTTCTTATGTGGTGAAAAGCCTGGGTTTGCCAGATGACCTGGCATTAGCTGCGGTTCGCTTTTCGCTCGGTAGATTCACAACCGAAGAAGAAATCGATTTCACCATTCAGTATGTCACCCAGACCCTGGCGCGGCTTCGAGTGTGACAAGTTGATTGCCCCCCATACTAAAACTCAATAAACCTGCGTATAATCGCCGCATCCTGACTGACCGGCACTGGCGTTCATTCGTGTCGGTCTACCAGCTTTATTTAACCCATTGAAAACTATAGTTATTGGAGAGAAACATGGCGGTAGAACGCACTTTATCCATCATTAAGCCTGATGCTGTTGGTAAAAATGTGATTGGCGAAATTATCACCCGATTTGAGAAAGCCGGACTGAGCGTGGTTGCGGCCAAGCTGGTTCAGTTGTCGGACCAGGTAGCCGGTGGATTTTACGCGGAACATAAAGAGCGGCCTTTTTATAAAGATCTGGTTGCGTTTATGACTTCCGGCCCGGTGTTGGTTCAAGTGCTGGAAGGTGAGAATGCAGTTGCACTTAACCGTGAACTGATGGGTGCCACCAACCCTTCTGAAGCCGCAGCCGGAACTATCCGTGCTGATTTCGCTCAAACCATCGATGAAAATGCGGTTCACGGTTCTGACTCCACCACTTCCGCTGCCCGTGAAATCGGTTATTTCTTTGCAGAAAGCGAGTTGTGCGAGCGTACACGCTAATTGCTTGAAATTGCAGAATTAAGCTAGGCTTATACAAATAGGTATAGGCCTGGGTAAGATCAAATGGAGTCCCAGGGCTCCATTTGTCGTATTAAAGCCACCGACCAGGGTTATATAACCCCCTCAGACAGGTCCGCCATGAACCAAGTCAGTCAAAAAAGCACGAATAAAATCAATTTGTTGGGGTTGACCCGCCAGCAGATGGAAGATTTCTTCGAGAGCCTCGGAGAGAAGCGCTTTCGTGCCCATCAAATCATGAAGTGGGTCCACTTTTTTGGCGTCGATGATTTTGAGGCGATGACCAATATCGGCAAAGGGTTGCGTGGAAAACTCGCGGAAGTGGCTGAAATCAAAGGGCCGGCTGTTGAGTTGGAACACTTCTCAAACGATGGCACCCGCAAATGGGTGGTGGATTTGGGGCAGGGCAATAAAGTGGAAACGGTTTTCATCCCTGACGGCAAGCGCGGCACTCTATGTGTTTCATCGCAGGTAGGGTGTGCTTTGGACTGCAGCTTTTGCTCCACCGGAAAGCAAGGTTTTCAACGAGACCTGAGCGTGGATGAAATAATAGGTCAGTTATGGATTGCCCAACGCTCGTTTGGAGCCCCTGAAAACCACGGTATTCGCAATATCACTAATATTGTCATGATGGGTATGGGTGAACCATTGTTGAATTTTGAGAACGTGGTCACGGCAATGGAGATCATGAAAGATGATCTTGGCTATGGGGTTGCTAAAAAGCGACTTACACTCAGTACATCGGGTGTGGTTCCCAAGATGTACGAGCTGTATGACCGCATTGATGTAGCGTTGGCGGTGTCACTGCATGCGCCCAATGACGAGTTGCGTGATCAGTTGGTTCCCATCAATAAAAAGTATCCGTTATCTGCATTGATGGCGGCATGTCGTCGATATGTTGATCAGTTTCCTGACACGCGGCGTGTCACTATGGAATATGTATTGATGGATGGTGTGAATGATAAATACGAGCATGCCGAGCAGCTGGTGGCGCTTTTGCAGGATGTGCCCTCTAAAATTAATCTGATACCGTTCAACCCGTTTCCCAGCTCCGGATACAAGCGACCTAACGGAATGCGCATAAAGGCATTTCAGGACCGTTTAATTAAAGCCGGTTTCGTCACGACGATACGCACCACGCGGGGCGATGATATCGATGCAGCCTGCGGTCAGCTAGTTGGCCAAGTGCAGGATCGTACCCGCAGGGCGGCGCAGTGGCAGGCTAAAATTGCAGAAAAGGCCGCAAACAGTCAAAAAGGTAAGCAAATACCGGTGCAACAGGTATCTGTACACAAACAATCGTAACCAGTATTAAGGTTGGAGAATGAGGCTGAGGAATCCGCTAAAAATAGTATCACCCATCGTCGTGGTGGTATGCGTTGTATTATCGGGTTGTGTCACTGAAACGAATGACCCTTTGGCTCAAAACAAGGATCCGGAGAAAGCGGTGAAAACCTATGTTGAGGCCGCGACGCGTTATATGCAGCTAAACCAAATGGCTAACGCAGATCGTACGCTGAAACGGGCCCATGAAATCGCCCCGGATGACCCTGCGGTTAATAATGCGCTAGCCTTGTTTTACACCATTGAAGGCGAAGACGAGCAGGTAGAAAGATACTACAAAAAGGCGTTGTCGGGGGATCAGGCTTTTTCACAGGCCCGCAATAACTACGCCTCATATTTATATCGCAAAGAGCGATATCAGGATGCTATTGACCAGCTAGAAAAAGTCGCCAAGGACTATCGTTATCAGCGCCGTTATACTGCATTCGAAAATCTGGGGGTGTGTTATCTGAAAGTGGGCGAACGGGAGGATGCGCGCAAAGCGTTTAACCGGGCGCTTCAACTCAACACCAATATGCCCGTATCGACGCTGGAACTGGCTGAACTGGCGCTGGAAGACGGCGATAACCAACTAACCGAGAGATACTTGAGAAAGTATGAGAAGATAGCGCCTTCAAGCCCAAAACAACTTTGGATAGGTATACGGTTGCAGCGTAGACTCGGCGATAAAGACAAAGTGGCCAGTTATGCACTAGCATTAAAGAGTATGTTTCCAGGATCAGATGAATATAAAGCCTACAAGGCGTCATTATAACCATGACTGCTTTACCCGGTAAGCCGGCGGCCAACGCCGACCAGAATATAGATGCTAACGTGGAGCCGCTGGTTAGTGCGTCTCCCGGTGCCCGCCTGAGAAAAACCAGGGAATCATTGCATTTGGGGGTGGCTGAAGCCGCCCAGTCACTGAATTTGTCACCCGGTGTTGTCAAAGCACTGGAGGCGGATGATTACCGAACTTTACCCAATGCGACTTTCGTGAAGGGGTACATCCGCAGCTATGCCCGTGTATTGGGTATTGCCAGCGAAGACCTGGTGCGTTCGTACGAGGCCATTACCGGATGCGACAAACCGAAACCCGTCATAACCATAGAGCCACCTAAAACCGGACCCAAGGGTGGGCCCATCCTGATCGTATTTGTGGTTCTGATTGTTGCAGCAGCGCTGGTCACGTTCTTTTACGTAACAGAAGACAGTCCGGGCGCGGCGGAGCGGACAAACCCGGATCAACCGGTGACTCAGGATACGGCCATTCACCCTGAACAAAGTGCGTCTGTGGTGTCACCGGATATCAAGGTAGTGACCGTATCCGGTCAGGCTGCCGGGGAAACCCATGCGCAGGCAAGTGCAGAACCCGCCTCAAGTGGTATGACCGGGAACACAGTAGAAGACGATGGTGAAACCTGGATAAAAGACGATTCTGCAGAGGTTGCAGGCACAGATACACCTCGATCTTCCGGTAGTGAGTCTGAAATCAGCGCCGCTGAATACAGTTCATCTCCGGCTCAAGAAGTCAGCCCGCAGGCTGCGGTGGTGGATACGGCGCCGCCCAAGCCACAAGTCATTCCTTTTTCAGAGCTTGCTGGCTCAGAAAACGCGGCATCACCGGAGACAGAGGCAGGCGCTGTCATCACCGGAGAGATCAGCATGACCTTTACGGGAGACTGCTGGGTGGAAGTGCGAGATGGCAAGGGTGAACTGATTTACTCCAATTTAAAGCGACTAGGCGAGACTTTGACCCTGGATGGGCAGGTACCGTTAGAAGCAAAATTGGGTAATGGTAACGTGGTATCTTTGAGTTACAACGGCAAGCCGGTTTCTTTCCGGGTGCCTTCCCATAAGGTAGTTCGTGTCCGCCTGGGGGAATAGTCCCGGTACATAGCAATAGTCATCAATAAGCCTTAATATAGCGCCCTGGTTAACCTCGGTCAGGAGTACAGCATGCATTTTGAATCGCCCATCAAGCGCCGTAAGTCTCGTAAGATTATGGTAGGAGACGTTCCTGTGGGTGGGGATGCACCAATCACCGTGCAAACCATGACCAACACCGAAACCTGTGATGTTGCGGCAACAGTAGGCCAGATTCGGCGCATGGAAGAGGCGGGTGTAGACATTGTCAGGGTCTCTGTGCCCTCGCTGGAAGCGGCTGATGCGTTCGGCGAGATCCGCAAGCAAGTCAATGTGCCTTTGGTGGCCGACATCCACTTCGACTATAGGATCGCGTTGGCCGTTGCAGAAAAAGGCGTAGATTGCCTGCGTATTAATCCGGGCAACATCGGCCGCGAAGACCGTATTCGGGCAGTGGTCGATGCTGCCGTAGATAAAAACATTCCGCTGCGGATCGGCGTTAACGCCGGTTCCCTGGAAAAAGACCTGCAGAAGAAATACGGAGAGCCCACGCCTGCAGCTCTGGTTGAATCTGCCATGCGGCATGTCGATATTCTTGATCGGATGAATTTTCAAAACTTTAAATTGAGCCTGAAAGCGTCGAACGTGTTTATGACCGTGGCTGCCTACAGGTTAATTGCAGAGCAAATCGAGCAGCCCTTGCATTTAGGCGTAACCGAAGCGGGTGGGCTCAGATCCGGTACCGTAAAATCGGCCATCGCCCTGGGGGCGTTGCTGATGGAAGGCATTGGCGATACGTTGCGAATTTCGCTGGCAGCGGACCCGGTAGAAGAGGTGAAAGTCGGGTTTGATATTCTGAAAAGCCTGGGATTACGCACCAAGGGCATTAACTTTATTGCCTGCCCTAGCTGCTCGCGGCAAAACTTTGACGTTATAACCACTGTAAACGCTCTGGAATCGCGGCTTGAAGACATCAAAACGCCCTTGGATGTGGCCATTATCGGTTGTGTGGTGAATGGCCCCGGAGAGGCGAAAGAAGCGCATATCGGGCTTACCGGTGGCTCACCTCACAACTTGATTTTCCGCGGCGGTAAGCCCAGTCACAAAGTCGATAACGCAGAACTGATCGATGAATTAGAGCAAGTGATTCGTAAACGCGCAGCGGAAGTTGACAGCGAATCTGAAGCACCCGTCAAGATTACCCTTGGCCTCTGAGCCCCGCCGCAGGCGTTAGTGTTATCCAGGTACATTCTGGCTTATAATCTGGCCCCTGATTTCCGGAGAGTATACTCCGCGACAAGCAAATTTCTTTATCAATAAAGGGGTTCCCGCACATTGAGTAAGCGCATTAAGGCGATTCGCGGCATGAACGACATTCTGCCGCAGAACGCTGTTATCTGGCAGTACCTTGAGGGCACTGTGCGCCGTGTGTTGCAGCAGTACGGATATGGTGAGATCCGTCTTCCTATTGTCGAATACACTGATTTGTTCAAGCGTTCCATCGGTGAGGTCACCGACATTGTCGAAAAAGAGATGTACACCTTTGAAGATCGTAACGGCGAACGGCTGACGTTGCGTCCGGAAGGAACAGCCGGTTGTGTGCGGGCAGGCGAGGAGAACGGCCTGCTCTATAACCAGATTCAGCGTTTATGGTATGCGGGGCCCATGTTCCGCTATGAAAAACCACAAAAGGGCCGTTATCGCCAGTTTCATCAGATCGGTGTGGAAACATTCGGTATGGGTGGCCCGGATATTGATGCTGAATTGATCATTATGACGGCTCGCTTGTGGCGTGAGCTGGGGCTGGCGGATCAGGTGACGCTTCAGCTTAATAGCCTGGGCAGTAACGAAGCGCGGGCCGAGTTTCGAGCAGCTTTGGTCGATTATCTGACTCTGCACTTTGATCAACTGGATGAAGATAGCCAGCGGCGACTTGAAAGTAACCCCTTACGGGTGCTGGATAGCAAAAATGAAGGCACGCAGGCGGTGCTGAAAGCAGCGCCGAGCTTGCAGGATTATCTGGATCAAGAGTCGCAGCAGCATTTCAGTCAATTAAAGTCGCTACTGGATGCAGCCGGGGTGGCCTACGAGATTAACCCGAATCTGGTGCGGGGGCTGGATTATTACAGCAAAACCGTGTTCGAGTGGGTTACAACCGCCCTGGGTGCACAGGGTACGGTCTGTGCCGGAGGGCGCTATGATGGCCTGGTGGAACAGTTGGGGGGCAAGGCAACACCCGCAGTCGGGTTTGCCATGGGCATCGAACGTTTGGTGTTATTGCTCGAAGCCAGTGACGTGACCGCTCACCTGAGTGTTGCGCCAGATTGCTACGTGATTTCCGAGGATTCGCTGCAGGGAATCCTGCTTTCGGAATTGCTACGAAACCAAATCCCCAGGTTGAAAGTCCAATGCCACTGTGGTGGCGGAAAAATTAAAAAACAAATCAAAAAAGCGGACGATTCAGGCGCTCGCATTGCGCTTCTTATCGGTGAATCAGAAGCCCGGAATCAACAAGTGACAATCAAATTTTTGCGTGAGACGCGTGAGCAGGAATGCATTCCGCAAAGTGAACTTCAATCCCATTTAGCACAATACCTGAAGAACCAGGAGTAAGAGCGTGGACGTTTACACAAGCGAAGATCAACAGATAGAAATGATAAAGAAATGGTGGCGGACCAATGGCACCGGTATTTTAGCGGGTATTGTGCTGGCGATTGTTGCGGTGCTGGCGTGGCAGATATGGAATCAGAACAAGCAATCCAACCGCGAAGCGGGCGCTGTGCTATACGGGCAACTGGTCGATGCTGCCAGTTCGCTGGATCAAAGTCGATTGGCTGCTGAAGCGAAATCGGCAGAAGATCAGGCGGCCACGCTGTCTCATCTGGGTGAACAGTTAAAAACAGACTTCGCGGGCAGCGAGTATGCAGTGTACGCCGCGTTAATGCTGGCCAAGGAGGCGGTATTTGATGGCGAAACCAAGCAAGCCATTGAGCAGCTGAACTGGGCTATTGATAATACGCAGAATCAACCTCTGAAATTGATAGCCAATTTACGTCTGGCCCGGGTTTTAGCAGAAGACAAACAATACGATGCGGCTCTGTCGCAATTAGATGCCGTGCAGACTGGTGCCCAGGCTGATGCCTACGAGGAAGTCCGGGGCGATATTTATGTTGCCATGGGTGAGACTGAAAAAGCCCGTGCTGCCTATGAGCTGGCGATGACACTGAGTGCGGCGCGCAGCGAAGGTCAAAGCAGGCCAATCCTGAAAATCAAATTCGATAACCTTTTGGTGGCTGGTAACTGATGAGAATTTATTTGCTGATCCTGTTACCGATTTTTCTGATAGCTTGTAGCAGTAACGAAAATGTTGTGCCACCTTCACCTCTGCCTCATTTTAAATCTCAGGTGGATATCGAGAAGCTTTGGGATATTCGGGTCGGAAACGGGGTTGGTGAAGCTTACCTAAACCTTAAGCCTGCGGTTACGGAGCGCTGGATTTTTACGGCCTCCTCGGAAGGCCTGGTGATGAAACTGGATCGCCTGACCGGTAAAAGAGAATGGAAGGTCGATCTGGAGCGAACCATCACCGGCGGTGTGGGTGCAGGCTACGGTATGGTCGCCTTGGGAACCGGTAATGGTGAACTGGTTGTACTGAGTGAAGACACCGGGGAACTGCTTTGGGAAAAATCCCTTGGTGGTCAGATTATGTCGGTGCCTGCGGTTGCCAGTGGCCGTATTATTACGCAAACCATTGATGGCCGATTGCATGGCCTGAATCGGGAAGACGGTGCCCAGGCCTGGCTATATGACACCGTGATTCCGGTTTTAACATTGCGTGGCGAAAGCAATCCCGTGGTATCAGCGGGTGCAACACTGGCTGGCTTCGCTAATGGGAAACTGGTCGCACTGGATACCAAAACCGGATTCGTTGCCTGGGAACAATTAATTGGTGAACCCAAAGGTCGCTCCGAACTGGAGCGGCTGATTGATCTGGACGGGCGTTTCTGGGTGGCTGATAAAGTGGTGTATGCCATTACCTACCAGGGTGCATTATCCGCTATTGACGTTCCTTCCGGAAGGACACTGTGGAGTCGGCCGATGTCATCCTATGCCGGCGTGTCTGAATATCTGCGCACCCTTTATACCGTTGATGAAGACAGTGTGTTGCACGCCATGGATGCAATCAGTGGTTCCGATATGTGGCAACAGGATGATCTTAAAGGTCGCAGACTGAGTGCACCCACGGCCTATGACCGATATGTGTTGGTGGGTGACTTTGAAGGTTATCTATATTGGTTGTCGTATCGGGACGGTAGTTTTATGGCGCGGGTTAAGGTGGGTGTGAAAAGTTACCGCGCCGCTCGTGACCGGGCTGGTTCGCTGCACAATTTGACGCTGTCAACTGAGGGCTTGCGCGTTGAGCCTATTGTTTATGATGATGTGGTTTACGTGCAGGCCAACAGCGGCGAGCTGGCGGCATATAAGGTGGTCGAAGAAGAATGAAGCCCGTATTTGCCCTGGTAGGGCGTCCCAACGTGGGTAAATCCACTTTGTTCAACCGCCTCACCCGTTCGCGGGACGCCATCGTTGCGGATATGCCCGGCCTGACCCGGGACCGTCAATATGGTGATGCGAAGTGGAATGAGTTCGACTTTATTGTGATTGATACCGGCGGGATTACGGGCGACGAGCAGGGCATCGATAACTACATGCGCGATCAGTCAATGCAGGCGGTGGAAGAGGCGCATGCCGTGTTATTTCTGGTGGATGCCCAGGTTGGCGTAACACCGGCAGACGAAAGTTTGGCGCAAGTGTTAAGACTTCGGCAGAAGCCTGTGTATCTGGTGGTAAATAAAGTCGACGGATTAAATCAAGACGTGGTGGTAGCGGATTTCTTCCGCTTGGGATTGGGTGACCCCTGCGCTATTGCCGCGGCGCACGGGCGGGGTATTTCACACATGTTGGAGCAGGTGTTTGAGCATCTGCCAAAACCGGAGGAAGCGCCGGATGCCGAAGCGGAACGGGTAGAGAAAGGCATTAAAATGGCCATTGTCGGCCGCCCCAATGTCGGAAAATCGACTCTGGTCAATCGCATGCTGGGTGAAGATAGGGTAATCGTGTTTGATATGCCCGGTACCACGCGTGACAGTGTTTATATCCCTTACGAGCGGCACGGACAGCGGTACACCATTATCGACACCGCCGGTGTTAGAAAGCGCGGCAAAGTGAATGAAACCGTAGAGAAATTTTCGGTTATTAAAACCTTGCAGGCGGTAGAAGACGCGAATGTGGTGGTGATGGTTCTGGACGCGCAGGAAAACATTGTTGAACAGGATCTGCATTTGTTGGGTTTCGTGCTCGAAACGGGGCGATCTTTGGTGCTCGCTATCAATAAATGGGATGGCATGCACGCAGACGCCAAGCAACGAATCAAATCAGAGATTGAGCGCCGCCTGCAATTTGTGGATTTTGCAAAGATTCATTTTATATCTGCCAAGCATGGCACCGGCGTAGGGGAGTTATATCGCTCCATTCAGAAAGCATATGACAGCGCCTTTAAAAAATTAACGACGCCTTTTCTGACTAAGATTCTGGAGGACGCCCTAACCGATCATCAACCGCCACTAGTCAATGGTCGGCGTATTAAGCTGCGTTATGCGCATATGGGGGGCAGCAATCCGCCTCTGGTGGTTATTCATGGTAACCAGACAGAAAGGGTGCCTAAGTCTTATCGGCGCTATCTGGAAAATACCTTCCGGCGGGTAATGGATATTGAGGGAACGCCCATCCGGATTGAGTTCAAAACCGGAGAAAACCCTTTCGCTGGTCGCCGTAACACCTTGACGCCACGACAAATACATAAGAAAGAACGGATGGTAGCCCATCATAAAAAGCTGGAGAAGAAAAAGAAAAAGCGATAAGGTCGATAATCAGGCCCGTGAAAATGTATCAAAATGTCACAAAGCTGAACGCTAAATCTGATAGCCTGTGAACTTGGCAAATAACTCTAGCCGCTGTGCATAGCAACGACAATGGAGTTTAGGCAGTGATTTCTTATCTATCGCAAGAGACTGTATACAGAGCTGAAGGGCACCCGGGCAAAGAGGGTGTCATTCAATACCAGCTGGAATATCAGCCGGAGCATAATATCGACTGCGAATACTTCGCTGCGCTGAACGGATGGCGCAGTTATTTATTCCGGTTGGGTCTGATTGGTCAGCAGGATGCACGTTATGACGGGCTCGGTTATGGCAATATAAGTCATCGGCTGAACAGCGAAAGCCAACGTTTTATAATTTCCGGTACTCAGACCGGGCATTTGCCCTTGTTGTGCCGTGAGCATTATGTGGTGGTCGATAAAGCCGAGCCGCACTTGAACCGGATTGTCGCCCACGGGCCGGTAAAACCGTCTTCAGAAGCGCTCACTCACGGTGCCCTGTATCTGGCCAGCCCCTCAGTGCAATGTGTGATGCATGTGCACAGCCCTCTGATCTGGCGTCATGCGGATACCATGAAATTACCCGCTACATCCGCGCAAATACCCTATGGCACACCGCAAATGGCGGAGGCAGTAAAAAACTGTGTTGAGCAAAGTGGAGAGTCCACCGGTGCCATCGCCATGCAGGGGCATGAGGATGGCATTTTGGTCTATTCCGATGATATTGAGGCCGCCGGCGGTTTAATGCTGGAGTTATTGGTGTGGGCACATCACCTGACTGAGTCCAGCGATATTAGGGGTTCGTAGGCACTGCGTCCGGTATGACAAATTCGGAGCTGGCCAAAGTATCACCCTGCTTATCAGTCACCACCACTTTCCATTCTCCGCGCATATCTTTATTAATGTTTTTGCTGGAATGACTGCGCCAACGATCGCTGCCCACCGGGACCCGTATCCTCGCCACTTCTTTTCCATTCAGCATCCAGGTATACATAATCCGGTCGTCTTTGCGGCCATCCAGATCAGTATAAAAGTACAATTTCAGAAAGGGGTCGGTTAGCTGTGCTGTGTTTTCCAGGGTTTCCTTGGGTTCCAGATCGACGATGACGTTAGCCAGTACTGCCCGGGTAATATCTTTGCTCAGGATTTCCGTGTTAACCGAGAACTCCGGGGCCGCGGCTTTGGCGGTGTCAATGCTGCCGGAGAGGGCAGCAACGGATTCTTTGTCGGCTGCTGGCGTGGCCATGGGTGTCGGGACTGCAACTGGAGTGTCCGGCTGTTCCGGCGTTGGTTCAGCCGCCGCTACCGGGTTTTTTGTTACAGGCTGGTTCTGTGGTTCCGCAGCGGAGGCGAGCTGGATCGAGTCACCTGACTCGGGTGTATCTCCGGATGCCGTAAGGGGCGCGAGCGGGGTGTTGCCATCATCTGACGATTTCAGCAAGTGGTAGGCGCCCCATGCTGAAAGTGCCACAATCACAACCGCGACAGCAATGGTTGCGACAATCCGGTGCCACAGAATTTGTTCGGTGTATTCCGGGGCGTTGTGTCGATAATGATCAAATTGAGGCTTATCCATTGATGTCGTTGCTCCTTACCCTGTTGCAAACGATGGCAAGAATACCCAGATTAAGCACAAGTCACAATGATTCTGGCGCACTGGAACCCGTCTCTGTCAGCGTTTGTGTCACAGTTGTCGGTTTCTTCCCTGCCAGAAACATCAGCAGAGGAGGCAAAAAGAAAAAATCGATAATCAGCGCCACGACGATGGTGATTGCCGTGAGTAATCCCATGTCCGCGCTGAGCCGGAAATCGGAAAACGCTAGCACGCCGAAATTTGCGGTAAGAATTATGGTTGTCACAAATAACGCAGTGCCCACGGTGCGGAAAGCATAACGGATGGCGTCCGGCTCACTCAGATTCTGCTCACGCTTGGCACGCAAATATTTACTAATAAAGTGCACGGTGTAATCCACTACGATTCCCAGAGTCATACCGGCAACGGCGGACAAGCCCAGCCCGATTTGTCCCACGGTCAATCCCCAGATGCCGAACCCGACTGCTGCCGGAATCAAATTGGGCACCAGACTGATTAAGCCGAATTTGAGTGAGCGCAGTGCGAAACCCAGCACGACGGAAATAATAAGCAATGCAATGAATGCGCCTTCTAGCATGCTGCGGATGTTGCTGTAGCCCATGTGGGCAAACATGATATCGGAGCTGGTTCCGGGGTGGTAAAGCGACTTGGGGGCATGCTCTTTCATCCAATCTTGAGAGCGGCGTTGCAAAGACAGAATACTGTCGGTGGAACTGTCCCTCACAGTTGCTGTTATGCGGGTGGAGGATTTGCTGCTGTTCAGCAAATTATTGAGATCCAGCCCGAAAGGCAGTGAAAACTCGTATAGCAGCAGATACTGTGCTGCAAGCTCACGTTGATCTGGAATTTTATACCAGGCAGGGTCGTCGTTGTGCATGGTTTTGTTGAGACGCTTCATAATGTCGGTATAGGTAGTGACGTGAAGCACTTCTGGTTGTGCGGATAGCCAATCAGAAAACTGTTCGACGGTTTGCAGGAATGCGGGATTACTGATGCCGCCTTCCTCCTGAGAATCCAGCGAATAGGAGATGGTGTTATTGGTGGTCAGATGATAGCGGACATAATCGGCATGTTGACGGATTTCGGTGCGGGTATCGAAGTATTCTGCCCATACATCGTTAAGACGGTTGTTGAAAATAAACGATGTGGAAAAGAGGACAGCTGCGGCGGTGATAATAAAAATAGGCAGACGGCGCTCAATTACGAAGTTAGCCAGCCAGTCGTTATTTCCCCCTGATTTTTGTTTGCCGGGTTTGATATCAAAGGGAAGTACCATCACCAGGGCGGGCAACAATACGACCGAAAATATCCAGGCCGCAAATACACCCACAGCGACGACGTTGCCGAGATCCCGGAACGGCGGGGACGCACTGAAGTTAAGTGACAAAAATCCGATAATAGTGGTTAGACTGGTGAGCATCACTGGTTGGTAATTCAGACGCAGGCTATTTTCCATAGCCGCTTGCTTATCTTGTCCGGCCTGTCGGTTTTGAAAGTAAGTGGCTAACAGGTGCATACAGTCTGCAATCGCCAGAGTCAGAATCATGGTTGGCGCATTGGCGACGGGAGGGGATACCGATATCCCAATGAATACCATTGCCCCCATAGCCGCCAGTACTGAAGTCACAATGATAACCAAGGTGGCGAAGGTGCCACTAAGACTGGTGAGAATGCTACCACTGGCAACAAACATAAAACCGGCGATGCAGACGAGCGCGACCAGTAAGGCCAGCGGCACAAGATTTTTCATGTCATACAACGTGGCTTCTTTAAAGGCGTTGTTGCTCATCACTTTTCCCACCAAATAAAAGTCCGCCTGGGGGTATTTTGTCTTAAGGGATTTGACGAATTCCCGGGTAGACTTCACGACGAGCTTAATGGCGGCACCTTTATCCGCTTCCTGATGAAAATTGACGATGACATTTATACCGGCCATTTTTGCGTCCGGTGATATCAAGCGATTGACCAGTTGGGGTTCATTGACGGCAATTTGGCGGATGCCTGCGAGTTTTTCCGGGCTGTTGGGTGCTGGGGCTGTTACCAGGTCCTCCACCAGCAGGTCGTCATCTTCTGCGATAGTGTGTTGAAAACTAGTGATGGAGTCGACCCGTTGGGAATAGGGTAGTTGCCATGCTTGTTCCGTAATATCCTGCATGATCGAGAGCGTTTCGGCGCTGAAAACGTTGCCGCTTTTGGGAGCAACAGCGATAAAGACATTATCAACATTGGTGTAGGTACTTTGCAGCCCATGGTAGGCCACCAGGTTTTCATCCTGATCCGGAAAGAATTCTTCGAAATCGGTGGTGATTTGTGTGCGGGGTAATGCGGATGCCAAGGCCGCGACGCATAATAGGCAGGCCAGAATCACCAGTAATGGATGGCGCACGATGGCGTGATTAATTCTATCCAATAGCATGAGTTGGTTAGCTCTCCATGTCTTAAACCTTTAACTACAGGTCATTCTTTTTATAATCGAGACGACTTCGGTTTTTCCGAAGCGGGTTGTTCAGATCGTAGTAGCCGTATTCATGGTATATATCGTAGACCAAAACCAACAGATTATGGAAAGTCGGAGCGATAACTTTGTTGTTAAATCACTGTTTGTGACGACAGCGTTGAATCAATCGGTAAGCTCAGTCTTTTCAACTTGGCAAATTAGTGCGCCATGTTGTAGCTGGCTGATAATCTTATCCCCCGGACTTACCCTTCTAGCATCGCTAATTACTTTTCCTTCGGTTGATTTGGTAATCGAGTAGCCCCGGCCCAATGTATTGAGCGGGCTCACCGAATTCAGCCGTTGAGCAAGATTGGCTGACTGGTTCTGGCTTTGTTTTAGCTGTTGCTGCATACCCTTAACTAAAGCTTGGGATAAGCTCAGTACGTCCTTGCGCAAAGATTTGATCTGGTGCGTCGGAGTCTGTGCCAGTAGTTGCGCGCGCACCCGCTCAAACTCACTTTGCTGCAAACGCAGTCGTTGACTGATTGTATGGCGTAGGCGCAAATCTAATTGATCCAGGCGCTGGGCATGTTCCTGTAGGCGTTTACCCGGGTGCTTCAATTGTCGGCTGGCCCAGTCCAGGCTCTGTTGTTTGAATTGAAGGTGACGCTTGATCTTCTCTTTCAGACGCAATTCATAGGCATTCAGACTTTCCATTAATTTGCGGCAGTCCGTACTAAGGAGCTCAGCAGCTGCAGAAGGCGTCGGAGCCCGTACATCCGCAACAAAATCAGCGATGGTAAAGTCGACTTGATGCCCGACGGCCGAGACCACCGGCAATTCACTTGCGGCAATGGCCCTGGCGACGGATTCGTCATTGAAACACCACAAATCTTCCAAAGAGCCACCACCGCGCCCCACAATCAGCACGTCACACTCATTACGCCGGTTCGCCGTTTCAATTGCTTGGCAAATGGCGGCGGCGGCCTGATCACCCTGAACCAGTGTAGGATAGAGAATCACTTCTGTGATGGGCGAACGGCGCTTTAGTACAGAAAGAATATCGTGGATGGCCGCCCCGGTGGCGGAAGTGACCACACCAATACGGGTAGGGTGCAGGGCGATGGCCTGTTTGCGATCATCATTAAACAAGCCTTCCTGTTGCAGTTTGCTTTTAAGCTGTTCAAAGGTTCGTTGCAGTGCACCTAAGCCGGCTTCTTCCATATGATCGATGATCATCTGATAGTCGCCCCGCGGTGCGTAAAGACTTAAGCGCCCCCTGACCAGCACTTGCATTCCGTCTTTGGGCTTAAATGGCAGCCGCACATTGTTGCCGCGAAACATGGCTGCGCGCAGTTGCGCGCCATCGTCTTTCAGCGATAAATAAATATGGCCGGAACGGGGCTGAACCAGGTTTGAGATTTCCGCTTCAACCCACACTGCGCGGTACTCAGTTTCCAGTAAACGTTTTACGGTCTGGTTGAGGTCCGATACCGAGTAAACGTGGCGATGGCCAATGTCATCAGGTATGTCTTTATTCATGGGGGCATCATACTGGAATGTGAGAAGCGCTTCTACAACACCTGTATTAACACTGCTATCAGCCCGGGTTGGGGTGCCGCGTTGCACAATCACCTAAGGAAATTGCACAAACCGGCTTAATAGGGTCATGGCCAAACTCAAGTTGTCCTGCAATCACCAACTTCGAATATTCGCTTTTGCTACTCTGGGCATGACGTTGTCGCGCCTGCTTTCGCTTCCTCCTGGACGCGCAGCGCTCGATAGCTGTTTGCCAACAATAAGACCCATAACAAAAATCATGAAGGGTGGAAAAGTTTATGTCTTTATCGCGAACGATGCTTAGCGGACTGTTGCTAAGTTGTGTAATGCTGTTGTCTGCATGCGGCGGGGCGGGAGTCGAAGGGCTCTATGTCGCTAAAACTGAGGACGGACTCGATATAAAAATGAAACGTTACCGGCCGTCGCCGCAGGACAGTTTCCGTAAAGGTACGCCGGTTCTGCTGTTCCCCGGTATCACGCTTAACTTCAATCAGTTTGATGTGCACACACCAGCTTGGCTGAATAGCTACCACTATGCATTACCCAATAATGCACCGGCGTGGGCGAAGAACGATCCTACCGTTCAGGACGACAACCTGAAGTACTTTAGTCTGGCGCATTATCTGTATCTGCGCGGTTATGATGTTTGGATGGCAAACTACCGAGGCGTAGGGCGGGGCGATTTTGCCAGCGATCATGGCCATAACAATACCAATCTGGATGTGTGGTGTGCTTTGGATTATCCGGCAGCCGTGGACAAGGTGCGTGGTGTTACCGGAAAGAAACCCGTAATCGGTGGGCATAGCACCGGCGGCTTGTGTGCCTATCTTTATCTGCAGGGATTCACTATGGATGCGGATGTGGTAAAAGAGGGCGACTATCTTCCGCACGCATCAGCCAATGCGGCTCTGGCAGCCCAGCGCAATAACAATGTTGCCGGTTTCCTGGGTATTGATCCGGCTGGTACCCCGGTGCTTGCGTATGAGTGGGTCATTGATAACCCGCTTATCTGGGATACCCTGGCGCTCGAATGGCTGATTGATCTGGATACGATTCTGCCCTATGCGACCAAGTTGTTGCATCCGGTAGTGACCTCCGGTGCTATTGATATCCTGTTTAAAGGCGTCACGTCGTTGGCGGATAATTTCCCGGCTTTCTTTCCTCACTGGGCTGATTTGTTCGGCGCGCTGGACTTCTGGCGTACGGATAATATGAACGGCTATGTTGAGGATTACCACGCTCGCATTGCATTCTCCAGTTTTTATCTGGGTGGTATTGCGCAATATGCGGATTGGGGCACCAACGGTGTTTTCCGAGAGTTCTGGCAGAACGGATATGAAAATAAAGATTTGGTAAATCCGCCGGATCAGGCACCTGGTGATGGTTATTTCTATTTCCAGGATAATATGGCGAACTTTACGGTGCCGGCATTTTCACTGTTTTCTGAGGCTTCCGGTTTAGTGGATACCAGCACCATGGTAAACGTAATCTATAACGGTAAAACGCATAATGCCAAAGATGGGTGGATAGAGGTGCCTGGCACCGGACATCTCGATGTGGTGAATGGCGACAATGCTCCCACCGTGGGATTCCCTGCCATCGCGGATTGGCTGGATACGTTGTAATAGGGGTTTTTATTACTGTAAAAAGAAAAGGCTTCCCGTTGCGGGAAGCCTTTTTAATTCTGTTTAAGACGCTATTTGAACTTCGGTAACCGAATCGCCGCAACCATTAGTTGGCGAAAAACATATAATCCAGATAATCATGCAGCGCTTCCATCATCGCTTCTTCTTCTTTGCTGGTAATACTGAATAGCACTTCTTTGTTTAATACAATTTTCATGGTTTAAACTCCTGATGCTTCTCGTCTGGGTGTTGCAACGTTGAGCGTTCATCTTGCGACGATCAGACTGAGTAGTCAAATAACAGCTAATGGTCTTTGTAACAGGGTTTATATCTATAACCTAATGGCATCAGCAGCGGGAGTGATAGAGCAGGCAGGGATTAGGTTGGGCATAAAACACCCAAAACCAAAGCGGAATCGGTGAGATGCCGCGGGGTTGGTTTTGAGCGTATGAGTAAAACCGGGCGAAAACCGGTTTTAACCGATTAGAAAGCCACCATCTACCACCAGGCTGGTGCCGGTGGTGTAGCTGGATGCGTCGGATGCCAGATAGAGCACTGCGCCGGACATCTCATCGGGCTGCGCAACCCGTTTTAGCGATAGGTGCGGAAGGATCTGATTTAGAATGGCATCGTTCTTCACCAATGCGGAGGCAAACTTGGTATCGGTCGCACCGGGTAGCAAGCTATTTACACGGATGCCGGACGACCCGCACTCTTTAGCAAAGGCCTTGGTCATGGCAATCACAGACGCTTTGGTAATAGAGTAAATGCCCTGCATTGCTCCTGGAATGATGCCGTTCACGGAAGCAACATTAATAATCGAGCCTCCGCCGTTGTCACGCATCAGTTTGCCCGCCTCGATGGACATAAAGAAATAGCCGCGGATATTGACGTCGACCGTTTTGTTGTAGGCACCCAGGTCGGTATCCAGGATGTTACCGAAATAGGGGTTGGCCGCTGCGTTGTTCACCAAAACATTGAGTTTGCCGTGGGTTTCCCGGATGTGTGAAAAAATGGCCTGGATTTGCTCCAGATCACCAACGTGACACGGGAACGCACTGGCTTTACCGCCATCAGCGATAATGCTGTCGGCCACTTTTTGACAGTCATCCACTTTGCGGCTGGAAATAATAACGTGAGCACCTTGCGCTGCCAGTAATCTGGCAATGCCTTCGCCTATACCGCGGGAAGCACCGGTTACTAATGCAACGCGTCCAGAAAGATCAAAGGGGTTTTTCATATCCATGGTGTGAACCTCTTAATTATCGATATGTAAGCATGGATTTGTCTGCGTTGACTTCGAAATGGGCAAAGTCATTAAAATATCGCAGGGTTATTTTTTCCGAATTAAACAGTAAGCAGGTAATGGAGCAATTCATCAGGGACCAGCTCAATTCTGCGATATGGCTGTCCGCTAAACCCAGGCACTGACCGGTGGCGACAGAGATAGGGCCGCCGGAAGAGAATACCGCGATCGACTTCGCTTCCCCACAGGTGCTACGAACCTGGTCCATGGCAGCGTTGCAGCGCGTGATAAATTGCGCCCAGTTTTCGGAGTATTCGTGATCGAACTCGCCGCCGCGCCAGCGATGTAAAGCGCTTTCAAATTCAATTTGAAAGGCTTTGCGGGGATTGTTCTGGGCTGCCAGAAAACGATTCAATGCATCCCGTTCCGCAAATTCCGGACGATGCTTTTCCAGCACTTCTTCGTGGTTGTATTCGTTAAACCCCTCGATAATGGCCGGGGTTAAATTAAAGCCCATGTTACTCATGCAGTGTTGTGCTGTCTGGGCGTGGCGCACCATTGAACCGGCATACACGGCATCAAAGCGGATGCCGCGCTGGTGTAGCGCGGTGCCTAATTGTTTTGATTGCTGAATGCCGGTAGGGCTGAGTTTGTCGTAATTGTCGCTATGAAAGGACGCTTGCCCATGACGAATCAGATAAATGGCTGCCATCTAATTAACGCCGGCTTTTGATAGCAAATCATGACACTGACTTTCCAATACGTTTACCATTTTTCCGAATGAAGCAAACCGCTTATCTTTGGTTTGGCCGTTGTAAAAACGGAAGTAAATTTGCTGCAGAATCACCGCAAGCCGGAAAATGCCGTAGACTCGATAGAAAAGAAAATCCTCTGCATTGAGTCCGGTCTTCGCACAGTAATGAGCGACAACCTGATCTCGGGTCATCATGCCCGGAAGGTGAGTGGGTTGACGGCGCAGCACCTGATGTTCAGCCGGGTCGCCGGCTTCCACCCAATAGGCCAGGGAGTTGCCCAGATCCATCAGCGGATCGCCCAACGTTGCCATTTCCCAATCCAGAACACCGATCACCTCGGTTGGATCCTCCGCATTTAAAACAACGTTGTCCATACGGTAATCATTGTGAATGATACAAACTTTTATTTGAGCAGGCATATTGTCGTGCAGCCAGGCCATGATCGTTTCAAAATCCGGCACATCGTCGGTTTTGGCGGCACCAAAGCGCTTGCTCCAGCCTTCGATCTGGCGTACCACATAACCTTCACCTTTGCCCAAATCGGTTAAGCCTGCGGCTTCATAGTCCACATTATGCAGCTCTGCAAAACGGTCAATGACATTCACACAGAGTTGATGAGCCTGCGCCTCCGACAATGTCAGGCCATCCGGCATCACGTCGCGGGGGATTACGCCGACCAGTCGCTCCATCAGATAAAATTCACACCCCAAGACGGATTCGTCGTCACAAAATGACACCATTTCCGGAACGAAAGGATAAACCGGTTTCAGTTTGCTCATGACTTTATATTCGCGCCCCATATCATGGGCAGATTTGGCCTTGGTGCCAAAAGGGGGACGGCGCAGAATATAATCCTTGTTGTCGAATTTGACCGAATAGGTCAGGTTGGATGCGCCACCCGGAAATTGAGTGATGACAGCGGTTCCTTGCACATCGGGAACAATGTTTTTTACATATTGAGTAATGATCGCCGGGTCCAACTCTTCTCCTTCCCGGACTTTTCCTGCTTGGTCTAAAACAGATTCGGTCATATTAACTCCCTCAGAAACTTGTGATTAACATCGTACTTGGCATTATTTTATAAACTGGATAAGCGCCTTTGATCTGCCGCGACAAATTGTACACCTGCCACGACACGAGGCTAGCCGATGTGTCAAACGGGGCTACCATTTTGTTAGCCTGTGACCGTAACTTGGTAGCCACTTGTTCTGCTCACTTGTATTTTTTTAGCTCGATACGGGCGATCTGGCCACGGTGGACTTCGTCAGGGCCATCTGCCAAGCGCAATACCCGGGCATAGCCATATAGGCTGGACAGTGGAAAGTCATTGGAAACACCACCACCGCCATGGATCTGAATTGCCGCATCAATGACTTTGGTTGCAACGTTCGGCGCCACCACTTTAATGGCCGAGATTTCGGTCATGGCGCCGGAGACGCCAACGGTGTCCATCAGATAAGCCGCTTTCAGTGTCAATAGGCGTGCCATATCAATCTCCAGGCGGGAGTTGGCAATAATGTCGCGATTGCCTCCTAATAGCGCTAACTGTTGTTTAAATGCAACCCGCTCAAGGGAGCGTTCAACCAGATGTTTCAGGCCTCGCTCAGCGGCACCGATCAAGCGCATGCAGTGGTGAATGCGTCCTGGGCCAAGACGTCCCTGGGCAATTTCAAAGCCGCGGCCGGGGCCGGCAATAATATTTTCTTTCGGTACACGCACGTTCGTGAATGACACTTCGCCGTGGCCTTCCGGTGCGTCATAACGATTGAATACCGGCAACATGCGCTCGATTTTTACACCGGGTGTATCCAGTGGCACCAGCACCATTGAATGCTGGCTGTGACGGGGCGCGTCGGGGTCGGTAACGCCCATGAAAATGCCGACTTTACAGTCCGGGTGTCCCACGCCGGAACTCCACCATTTGCGCCCGTTTATGACGACTTCGTCGCCTTCCACGGTGCAGGTGGCTTCCATATTGGTGGCGTCAGATGAGGCTACATCGGGTTCGGTCATAAAAAACACAGAGCGGATGGTGCCTTCCAGTAGCGGTTCCAGCCACTGTTTTTTCTGCGCCTCAGAGCCGTATTTATAGAGCACTTCCATGTTTCCGGTATCGGGTGCGCTGCAATTGAATGCCTCAGAAGCGAATGGGCAGTAACCCATAATTTCTGCCAGCGGCGCATAATCGCGGTTGGTCAGGCCCGCGCCGTATTCTGCATCCGGCAGAAACAGGTTCCACAATCCGGCCTGTTTGGCTTTTTCCTTCCATTCTTCCATCAATGGCGAAACCTGCCACTGGGTCCAGTCCCCGTTCGCTTCGTCTATCTGCTCCAGGTAACGGCGTTCGTTAGGGATGATATGTTCATCCATAAAGGCCTGTACGCGGGCCATTAATTCCTGTGCTTGGGGGGAATGAGAGAAGTCCATTGCGTGCTCCTTGGTTGATTTGCCCTAAGGCTATAAGACTGTCCATAATAAGGCCAATGAATAGTAGGAATTCAAAGGTATAAATATCATGCATATTGGCAAGGTCGACTTGAATCTGTTCAGGGTGCTGGATGCGATCTATCGGGAAGGATCGATTTCCCGAGCCGGGGATCAGTTGAATTTGACGCAGCCAGCGGTTAGCCATGCGCTGGCGCGGTTGCGGGAAGTCTATAGCGATCAATTATTTGTACGTACGGGTAACCGGATGGTGCCTACGCCCCTAACCCGATCCATTATTCAGCCGGTGCGGGATGCGCTGGCCCAATTGCAAACCACGCTCACCACTCCCCAGCCGTTCGACCCTGCCACCAACACAAAATCCGTGGTGCTCGCCATGCGCGATGTGGTGGAGTCGGTGTTGCTGCCGGAGCTGGTGGTGCGCCTGGAAAAGACCGCCCCTATGATGCAGGTCACCAGCGTGCGGGTGCCCCGACGGGAAATGGAGGCTGAACTTTCGTCCGGGCGGCTGGATCTGGCGTTTGATGTGTTGTTGCCGGTGGGGCCGGGTATCAGTCATAAAGAGCTGCTGGAGGATCGGTTTGTTGTGGTTTCCCGAAATAACCACCCCATGCTGAAACAGGGGTTGGACATCGAGCGGTATTTGCAATTAAGACACATTATCGTTTCCTCGCGTCGCAGTGGTCCGGCGGTGGAGGATTTTGAGCTGGGGCGGTTGGGCTACCACCGTAACATTGGCATGCGCTGTCAAAATTACTTCGTGGCTTGGAAAACCATTGCTGAATCGGACATGTTACTAACCGTTCCCGAGAATTACGCCCGGCAGACCCAAAGTAGCCACAAGCTAACCATTTGGCCTATGCCGGTGGAGCTACGCCCCATGGCCAGTTACGTTTATTGGCACACCAGTTTTGACGCCGATCCGGCTAATATTTGGCTGCGAAAGGAAATTGTAAAGTTACACCACAAGATGTCTGTCACAAGACACTAAGCTTGTACAAAAAATTGCATGAATAGGGGGGGCGAAATAGTTAGGATAGAAATGTCAAAAAATATAACTATAAGTGTTCAATAAGTAGAATTATGGCTTGAGGAACAGGCCAATTGCAGTGGGATCTATGGATATGAATCTGACCAATATTGCTTTCCTGGTAATGCTGTCTTTGTGGCTTACAGCGTGCGGTGACCTGGAGGAAGGGGTGCCGCAAGAAGAAGGGGGTGGACGCTTTATAGATGTTCAGGCTCCCACAGTCGGTGAGGACAAAGACATAGACCGGACAGCAGAGGACCCGGTGGATGAAGACGCACCGGTGGATGGCGCGCCGGATGGGGAGGGGCCTGTTGGTGGAGGCACCGGCGAGGAACCGCCCGCTAATGAACCCTCCGACAACGACGGCTCCGATAACGAATCCCCGGATCCGGATACCGAGACTCCGGGTGATGGATCTATCGATGGCGATGAGCCGGGGGACACGCCCGGTGATGGCGTAGTAACCCCGCCCCCTGCTGAACCTCCCACCCAAATTACTGACAATGTCTTTTTTCCTTACGCTGACGACGTTGCCTGGCATTACGATAATTCGGATGTGGTGACACTGGGTGCGCCTCGTGACTTTGCCGGGAAAACCATTTCGCCGTTGCGCCACAGCCTTGATATTCAGGTGTTCGGTGATGAGTATTTTTACGTGGGCGACGGCACTATTTATTATGGTGGTATCAATGCGAACACCGATAGCATACCGTCCATGGATACCGCCGAAGCCCGCATTGAATTTGTATCGTTAAGAAAAGTGTATGACCAATACAGCGATAGCGGCAGTATTGACTACTTAAAGCGCGGCACCATTGCTACTGAGCCGGAATGGCAGCGTGTGGGCTTGGTGTATAACTGGCGTTCTGAGGTATTAAGAAAAGAACTGATTGAAACAGTACAATACGGCCCCGTTCCCGCCGTTGCCGTTGATATTTCTGTTTCTGTACAGATCCCATTTAAGCTGAAGCTTACAAGCGGTATTTGGTTTGCCCCGGGTTTGGGTATTGTGGCTCGCGAACTTGCGGGTCTTACGACGCGCCTGGATTATGTGGAAGGGCTTGCACCACCGGTGGTGTTCAGTTTTGATCAAGGGCAGGGTTTGTCACAGCCGAAACAACAGCTTTTACTCGATGGTATGCCTATTACAGATCATACCTGGCAGACTCAGGTGGCGTATATGGCAGAAGATGAAGACTGGTTGAGCGTTGATTTTGATAGCAGCGGCAGCTGGCGGGCATCGTTGCAGGGGCAAGAGCTGGAAGCGGGCTTGCATGTAGCACAAATACATTTCACCCGTGCATCCGAGTTGCACAAACTGGTCGTTTCAGTTCTGGTGCAATAAGCAACAACCCGGCATAGGCGGGTTTATTCGATTTTTCCACCTTTATCCGGTCAGATGTTATGCTTAAATTTCAGGTGAAGAGCCTGGTTGAGGTTTAACATCGTTTGGATGCAGGAAAGGAAATCGAAATGAGAATTGCAAAAATCATCGGCATTCTTGTGGCCGTCGTCGTCAGCCTGGTGTTAATCGGGGTTGGCGTGCTGCTGTTTGTGGTGGACCCAAATGATTACAAATCACAAATAAGCGATCTGGTGTACGACGCCAGTGGCTACCATATCACCCTTTCAGGCGATTTGTCCTGGAGCTTTTTTCCTGTGCTGGGCTTCGAATCAGAAGCCGTTTCATTATCAACCGATTCAAATCAAGGCGCCTTTGTCGAATTGCAGTCGATCTCTGTGGGCGTTCAGTTAATACCGCTGTTTTCCAAGCAACTCAAAGTCGACTCACTCAATCTGGCTGGCCTTAACGCAGATCTTCAAGTGGATGAGCAGGGTGTACCAAACTGGCAGCCGATCGGCGCTACCAGCGAAACGCCAGCAGCGGACGAACCTGAGAAGAAATCAAGCGACGAAACCAATGCGGTATTAGCTGAGCTGGAAATACCGTTAATTCAACTGAGTAATTCCACCATACGTTACAGTGACCTGCAGGCGGGCGGTCGCTATGTGATTGAGGTCGAATTATTGCAGCTTGAGAACGTGCGGTTAAACCAGCCGTTTGCTGTGACGTTGAAAGCTAGCGCGGATGCAGGTGATGGACTGACAGTAACATTAGATGGCAAAACCCAGGTTACGCTGGATCTGGACCAATCCCGCTATCAACTGTCCGCAATTGAAATGGCACTGGCGGTGGCCGGCATCGCAGATAAGCCTCTTCCGCTGCAACTGCAAGCGGAGGCGGTCGCGGATTTAAAAGCAGACAGCCTTCAACTTTCAGTGCGTCAGCTAAAGGTGGCCGACTACGCGGCCCGGCTCGAATTGCAGGTATCCCAATTGCAAAACGATCCGGCGATCAATGGACGCTTGCAAATGGCACCCTCTGATTTGCGACCGCTTCTTGTTCAGCTTGGAATTGAACTGCCTGAAATGGCGTCGGCAACGGCTTTATCCAAGGTTGGAGTGGATGCCACGTTAAAAGGTTCACCGCGCGCTATCACGGTTCAACCCTTCACGGTAACACTGGATGAGAGCAAGCTGACCGGACTGGTTGCACTGGACGATATTGAGCATCAGGCGCTTCGATTTGATCTGTTGCTGGATCAAATCGATCTAGACCACTATCTGCCGCCTGCACAAGAAGGCGATGCGGCGGCTGAGCCCGCGCCTGCGAAAAGCAGTGCGCCTGCAGCGGGTGAAGCAGAGCTGATTCCGGTAGAGCTGATTCGGTCTTTGAATCTGGATGGACGACTTAACATCACCCAGCTACAGATTCAGAACATTCCCATGCAGAATGTGCTGGTGAAAGTGAATGCGAAGTCCGGCGTACTCAAGGTGTCGCCGATATCGGTAGAAACCCTGGGCGGGAAGATTACCGGTAATGTCAGTGTGGACGCGAAAAATGCCACACCGGTGCTGGATACGGATTTGAATATAGACGGTATTGAGATTGCCTCTGTGGCAAAACAGCTTTCCGATCTGGATCTGTTGAGCGGTCGTGCTTCTTTCAAGCTGGATACCAAGGCGAAGGGAAACGACGTAGATGCTTTGTTGCAGGATGCAGTGGGTAAGCTAAAGCTACAGTTGGATAACGGCGTCATACACGGAATCAACCTGAACAATATCGTGGTGGATGCATTACGCGATCAAATCAACGATTTGAAAAGTTTCTATCCGGATTATGAAAAATATTTACCCAGGGAGCTGAAGCAGGACACCGACATTAATGCGTTTCTGGCCAACGCAACTATTGAAAAAGGCAAACTCATCATGCCTCAGTTTAATTTCGCGATCGACAACGGGGCAATTGATGCCAGTGGCAATTTTGATCTGATTGAGCAGGGCTTTGATTACCAATTGGGGGTGTTCCTGTCAGCGATGGATCAGGTTAAATACCTGAAAGGAACGAAGTGGCCGGTGAGCTGCAAAGGCACCCTGGATTCGGCGCCTGCAGATTGGTGCAGACCGGATACCAAAGCGATTAAAAAAGTGCTGGGTAGCGCGGCCAAATCGGCTTTCAAAGACAACAGCGCCAAAGAACTGGGTGATAAGCTCGGGGTGGACGCAGAGTCGCAGGACCAATTGGAAGCAGAACTGAAAGCCAAGGCGAAGGAAGAGGAAGACCGGGCCAAGAAGAAGTTGCAGGACAAGCTCGACAAGCTGTTTAAAAAGCTGTGAAACGTCCGCTCCGGGGCGGGCGTTATAGGGTAGCAGTGTCTTGAGTGGTTGCTGAAGTAGTTGCGGAATAATGTCTAGATGAAGCTATTTAGGTGTGCCTCTATCTGTGCACGTAGGGTCGATAGGACCAAGGCGGTGAAAATGCTACTTTTATTCCAACCTGCCCGGAGCTTTGCTATAATCGCCGGTTAAATTACACCCCCCTCCCTTCTTACAAGGTTGACACCGCATGTTACGTATTGCCCAGGAAGCGCTCACATTTGATGATGTCCTTCTTCTCCCCGGCTATTCGGAAATTTTGCCTCGGGATGTTGAGTTAAAAACCCGCCTGACCCGAGACATCCAATTAAACATTCCCCTTTTATCGGCTGCAATGGATACCGTCACTGAATCCCGCCTGGCTATTACCATGGCGCAGGAAGGCGGGATCGGCATATTGCACAAGAATATGACCGCGCAGGAGCAGGCCCGGCAAGTACGTACTGTCAAAAAATACGAAAGCGGCGTCGTTCGCGACCCTATTACGGTCTCGCCGGATGCAACCGTCGGCCAACTGATCGAAATCACGCAGATCAATAACATTTCCGGGGTGCCGGTAGTCAAGGGCGAGCAACTGGTGGGAATCGTTACCAGCCGCGACTTGCGCTTTGAAGATCGCTTTGACCAGCCGGTCTCCGCGATTATGACCCAGAAAGACAAGTTGGTTACCGCCAAAGAAGGGGCCAGCAGCGACGAAATCAAGGCGCTTCTGCATAAATACCGTATCGAGAAAGTACTCTTGGTGGATGACGAGTTCCGCCTAAAGGGTATGGTCACCAACACTGATATCCGCAAAGCGGAAGCCTACCCTCTGGCATGCAAAGACGATCAGGGCCGATTACGTGTCGGCGCCGCTGTAGGAACAGGAGAGGGCACGGAAGAACGTATTCAGGTATTGGTTGAGGCTGGCGTCGATGTGCTGGTCGTGGATACCGCCCACGGGCATTCCAAGGGGGTGCTGGAGCGGGTACGCTGGGTCTCCAAGCATTTTCCTGAAGTGCAGGTGATTGGCGGCAATATTGCCACTGGCGATGCAGCGCTAGCATTAGCTGAAGCAGGCGCTCACGGGGTGAAAGTGGGTATTGGTCCTGGTTCAATTTGTACTACCCGTATCGTTTCCGGTATCGGGGTTCCCCAGATCACTGCAGTGGGCAATGTGGTCGCAGCGTTGAAAGGAAAAGAAGTGCCGGTAATCGCCGATGGCGGTATCCGCTTTTCCGGCGACATTGCCAAGGCCATTGCGGCCGGTGCTCACTCCATCATGGTGGGCGGGTTGCTGGCCGGCACCGAAGAAGCGCCTGGCGAAGTCGAGTTGTACCAAGGGCGCTACTACAAAGCGTATCGCGGTATGGGTTCGCTCGGTGCTATGGCGCAAACCCAGGGCTCCAGTGATCGCTACTTCCAGGATGCCTCTCAGGGCGTTGAAAAATTGGTGCCAGAAGGTATCGAAGGGCGGGTGCCCTACAAGGGCCCGATCTCAAATATAATTCTGCAACTGATGGGCGGAGTGCGGTCCAGCATGGGTTACACCGGCTGTGCGACGATTGAAGAAATGCGCACCAAACCCCAGTTCGTTCGGGTAACCGGAGCCGGCATGAAAGAAAGCCATGTGCACGACGTTACGATTACCAAAGAAGCGCCTAATTACCGGGTCGGCTAAGTTCACAATTAACGGGAAGTTCTGCACAACATGACTGATATTCACGCCCAGCGTATTTTGATTCTGGACTTTGGTTCGCAATACACCCAACTGATCGCCCGGCGGGTGCGGGAAATCGGAGTTTATTGTGAATTGTGGGCCAATGATGTGGATGCAGAACAGATCCGGGAGTTTAATCCCCAGGGTGTAATCCTGTCCGGCGGGCCGGAATCCGTCACCAGTGACGATACCCCGCGGGCCACCCAGGTGGTGTTCGAGTTAGGTGTGCCGGTGCTGGGCATTTGTTATGGCATGCAAACCATGGCGGCCCAGTTTGGTGGCAAGGTGGCAGCGTCCAAGCATCGTGAATTCGGTTATGCGGAAGTCTCCCCTAAGAACCATTCGCCTTTATTGGAAGGTCTGGATGATCACGCCGGTTTAAAAAAACTGGATGTGTGGATGAGCCACGGCGACAAAGTGGTGGAGTTGCCACCGGGTTTTGATTGCATTGCGGAAACCGCCAGCGCACCCATTGCCGCCATGGCCAACGAAGAGAAACGCCTTTACGGTTTGCAGTTTCATCCGGAGGTCACGCATACAAGGCAGGGCGGTGAAATCCTGAAACGCTTTGTACGTGAAATCTGCGGCTGTGATGCTTTGTGGACGCCGGGCAATATCATCGACGATATGGTGGCCCGGGTGCAGGAGCAAGTCGGTGACGACGAAATACTGCTGGGCTTATCCGGCGGTGTGGATTCCTCAGTGGTGGCTGCGCTTTTACACAAAGCCATCGGCGACAAGCTTACCTGTGTGTTTGTCGACAACGGCCTGTTGCGCCTCAACGAAGGTGACCAGGTGATGGAAATGTTTGCGCAGCACATGGGCATTCGCGTGATCCGGGTGGATGCCGAAGATCTGTTCCTGAGCAAGCTTGCTGGTGTGGCGGACCCTGAACAAAAACGTAAAATCATCGGCAATGCGTTTATTGACGTGTTCGATGCAGAAAGCAGTAAATTAAACGAGATTAAATGGCTGGCACAAGGCACCATTTATCCGGACGTGATTGAATCCGCCGGATCCAAAACCGGCAAAGCGCATGTGATTAAATCCCACCACAACGTGGGTGGTCTGCCAGAGCATATGAAAATGCAATTGGTGGAACCGCTACGGGAATTATTCAAAGACGAAGTGCGTAAAATCGGTGTGGAACTGGGCCTGCCTTACGACATGGTGTATCGCCATCCATTCCCCGGCCCCGGTCTGGGGGTGCGCATTCTTGCGGAAGTGAAAAAAGAATACGCCGATATCCTGCGCGAAGCGGATCATATCTTCATTGAAGAATTACACAAAGCCGATTACTACCACAAAACCAGTCAGGCGTTTGCCGTGTTTTTGCCAGTGAAATCCGTGGGCGTGACCGGTGATGGTCGTCGCTATGAATACGTGGTGGCATTGCGTGCGGTGGAAACTATTGATTTTATGACGGCGCGCTGGGCGCATCTGCCGTATGAATTATTAGAGAAAGTATCCAGCCGGATTATTAATGAAATCGAAGGTATATCGCGGGTGACTTATGATATTTCTTCGAAGCCACCGGCTACGATTGAGTGGGAGTGACCTGAATCTTCAACCTATTGAAATATAAGAAAAAATTAATCTAGCTGACGATCTATTCTGCATTATCAATGGCATTTTTCATGGTATTGCCTGAGACCTAATTAAGGCCAAACCTCAATACCATGAATAGTGCTTCAATGATTTATAGTATTGAAGGATTATAACATATTGATTTTAAAGGCTATTTCATGTGTTTTGGGCCTTTTGTATTCATGGTATTGGGTCAATAAATCAATAAGTTATCCGCTTTATTCGAGATTATTGAGTCTCTGAAGTAAATAGATATTCCGTCCCTACAATAGGGCTTCCTACCCTTTGGTGACGGCGTTGAGTTGCAGCTCCCAAGCATAACTCCTAGAGCTGTAAGCGTTGGATGGGTAAACCCTCTGGATATGGTTTGATGGGTTGGGATAGTGGCGATTTATCACTTCTTCGGGCATCATAGAGACCGATATGAGTACAACTAGGCTTGTAAAAAATCCGTCTTAAACCAAAAGTTAGCTTATTTCTGGCAATAAAAAACCCCGACACTTTCGCACCGGGGTCTTGTTACTCTCGCTTGTTGTAAGGGCATCACCACTCAATCAATAAGGCTGGTGGGAGAGGAATCCTTACTAGCTATGCTGTTAAATCTACACTTGTGAAAGGGATTTGTCAATTTGAGATCACTAAACCACGGAGGGCTAGAGCCCTATATCTCATCCCCCCGGTTGAATACCTATCGATCATTTTTTAACCCAGCAGGCGACGTAGAGCTATTTGGCTGTTACCTGTGGAGCAAAGAGGTTGCCGCCGCGTTTTTCCCCTTACTCCAGGTGCTGGAAATCACGCTACGAAACGCCATTCACAAAGAAGCACGTCTGGCCCTAGGCCCGTATTGGTTTGACAATATCGCTATACGCCCCACTCATAATTTATCCAGAACACAGGCGAGCGCACAGCAGAGGGCGGTTAATCAACATACCCGCTCCATCCAAAGTGCTAGGGACAGCATTCGTCGAGATCTAGGGTTACGCCCCTCAGCCCAGATCCAGGAAGACCGGATTGTCGCCAAAGTCACCTTTGGATTCTGGACAAACATATTCAATGCGGCATTTGATGTAAACCGTAATACTCAAGCCTTATGGCCTAATTTGCTACGCCCCGTATTTCCCAATGCTCCGAGAAGAGCCAGGGGACGCAATACCATTCAGAGTAAATTAGTGGCCATCAGAGGTTTTCGTAACAAAGCCTTCCATCACGAACCCATCTGGAATATTGGCCAGCCAGCGACGGTTCAGGATGCGATGACACGCCTTAATGATATGAGAGAGTTAATAGTTGAAGTCGTCCGTTGGATGTCTCTGGACAGTGAGGCTCTAGCCTATAAAGCGGGCTATATCAAAGCGATAAACCGAGTGTGTTCAATTGAACATCTGGAGTATTTAAAGAACCCAGGCCGTCACGACTTACCTCTCAGTCGAGTCAAACGAGAGCTGAATGGGCTACTCCGTGCATCCAATCGCAACAGCACTATCGACATCACGCGCAACGGAGTGAAAGTTGGCAAATTGCTTCACGTTAGATATTAAGAGAAACTCAAGGATGGTAATACCGCTCAAGAAAACAACGCAAGAAGGTAAGCCCTACCAGCGGCGCACCGAGATTGAACAGGCGCTAAGCGCACTCGATGGTCTCGCGCCCGATCAGCTGGTCGAACGCCTCACATGCACTCAGCAGGCTGTGCCGTTTGAAGTGTTAATCTACTTTCTGCGTCACACTGAGTTAGAACTGGGGGCAAAGCACCTAGAGCCGATTTTCTGCACCTTTTATGGGCGGCTAGAAGCTGCGTTGCGGAAAGTAGTGTCTGATGCCTGGATTGATCAGGCCGCGACCATCCGCGAAGAGCTTTCCGAGCGGATTGTAGAAATGATTGCGAAGGATAGATACTCTCAGGAGGAAAAAATGTACTACTGGGAGGTCAATTTTAATCATGCTCTGAGCAACTTGTGTACGGATGTACTGAGAAAACATGGCCCAGCACGCGAAACTGATTCCCTGATCAACGCTAGGCCATTAACGGAGGAAAGCGACAGCGGGGAGGAAGTCAGCCATGAGGTTGACATTGCAGCTGCAGAATTTATCAATCCAAATCCGTCAAAAATAGACGATATCGCTTTCCGGTCGCGGCTAATGGACGCGATTAATGAACTACCGGAGGATGAACGGCGTGCAGTTGGGTTGCGGTGGCAGGGAATGCCGATCGAGTCACAAGACCCGGAAGTCGAGACCATTGCGAAAGCATTAGAATGCACGGAAAGAACGGTACGTAACCGGTTAAAACGTGCTATCGAAAAACTGCGAGTCGTGTTGCAGGCGGAGGAGCTACAATGAACACTACACCTCAAGCGTCAAAAGAAGACGTATTACACGCGTTCTCAGCAGAATCGAACCCCAATGCTGATACCTTGACGAGCTATCTGAAGCGCTACCCCCAGTATCGCGAAGCGCTCATTGATCTGTCCATTGAACTTTTTACGGCTCCGAAGTTTGATGAAGTGGCTGCCGAGAAGGTTCCAAACGACAAGTCCAAACAGGCTTGGTCCAAATTTCAATCCTTGCTAAGTCCTACCGATCCCGCCTCGATAGCTTCGCTCTCAATGGATAACCCCCTGTCGAACCTAAGCGATGAGCGTTTTCGTGAACTTGCCAGTGAGTTGAATGTTAACCGCCTGTTCTTATCCCGCTTACGGGATTGCTCTATCCAGGTGGCCACTATTCCCCAGCGATTCTTGTCCGCAGTTGCACAGGCACTGACAGTGCCACTTGAGGGGCTGACAAGCGCCTTAGAGGCTCCGCCTGTTGTTGCTTCAGGTCTGAGGCATAAGGCTTCGGGGAAGCCTGGGGCGGGTGACAAAATCACTTTTGAAGAGGCGCTGACAAGTTCTGCATTAAGCGAAGCACAACAAGCGGCGTTGAGGGAAATGAAGGACGAGTAATATGGATGCCATCGAAGCGGCTCGACAACAGGCGGCTAAGCTGCATCAGGCCGCTTATGCTCGGGGCAGTGATACCAGCGCGTTGTTGTCTTTCGTCACGGATGAGGCAGAGCGGCGCGGAATAGATGTTTATCCACTGGCCCAGGGAGACTCCCAGCTTAATGGTGGGAGAGCCCTCTACGACAGCCAGGCAGGGATGATTCTCTATGAAAACGTGGGCAGTGATTTCGACAAAGCCTTTCTAATCGCTCATGAAATTGGTCATGTGGAGTTGGAAGGTGCTACGCAAGATGACCTCACTGAGGAAATTGATCCCGACCGATCTGCCGAAGCCCCTGCGGTGGGTGCCGAACGAGTGGTTGACTATGGCAGCTACGAGCGGCGCGAGATTGTTATGGATCTTTTTGCCCGCGAATTGCTGCTGCCGCGCAGTGTGGCAAGATGCTGGCACATCGACGAACAGCTGTCTTCCGAGGCAATCGCTGATCGATTACAAGCTCCGTTGAGTGTGGTTCAACAGCAGTTGCTCGATGCGCTGCTGCTGCCTCCCATTACGCCACCGCGCACAGAGTCCGCAGCAACACCGGTCGGTTTGGATGATTCCCAACGCAACGCCGCCTTACATCGTGGCAGTGCCTTCCAACTTCAAGCAGGGCCGGGCACCGGTAAAACCCGCACTCTGGTGCATCGCATTGAGTCCTTGCTGGAGGACGGGGTAGATCCTGGGGCTATCCTGGTGTTGACCTTCTCCAACAAGGCCGCTGGCGAGCTGCGCGAGCGTATCGCCGCCAAGTTCCCCGGCGCGGTGGCGACTTTGTGGTTGGGTACCTTCCACTCTTTCGGGCTGGATGTGGTGCACCGCTTTCATGACAGGTTGGGCTTATCCGAAAACCCCAGGGTGATTTCGCGGTACGAAGCTATCGAGCTGCTTGAAGACGAAATAGCGAGGCTTCCGCTTAAGCACTTTCGCAACCTCTACGATCCAATCCTAGACTTGGGCGACATGCTTTCGGCTATCTCGCGTGCGAAAGACGAAGTTGTGAATGCCACTGAATATCGAGCATTGGCAGAGGCTATGCTTGAGGCTTCTCGAGAGTTACCGCTGGGCGACGATGCTGATAAGCAGCGTGAGCGAGCTGAAAAATGCCTTGATGTAGCTGAGTTATATCAAGCCTATCAGACTGTATTGCAAGGTACCGACAGCGTTGATTTCGGCGATCTGGTGTCGCTACCTGTGCGCTTGGTGGAGTCAGAGCCAGAAGTTCAACAAATGCTCGCATCACGCCACAAACACATTTTGGTAGACGAGTACCAGGATGTTAACCGCGCCTCAGTGCGCTTGATTAAGGCTATTGCGGGAGAAGGCAAGCGGCTTTGGGTCGTTGGAGATTCGCGCCAATCCATCTACCGTTTTCGAGGCGCTTCGTCGATCAATGTGAAGCGCTTTATTGAGGACTTTCCCGGCGCACAAGTAGCAGGGCTGGATATCAATTACCGCTCTTCGGGCGAAATTGTTGATCTCTACCGACACTTCTCGACGAGCATGAAAGCCTCTGAGGGGGCTTTGCCTATGCAGCTCCATGCTCATCATGGCTCATTGGGAAAACGGCCTGAATTACGTGTGGCTACCACCCCTGATGACGAAATTGCCGTACTCGCTGCAGCGATAATGGAGAAGAAAAGTCAGGGTGTCGAATACAAAGATCAGGCGATACTCTGTACTTCCAACAACCGCTTGAGCGAGATCGCTGCCAGTCTTGAAGCCCTCGGCCTGCCGGTGTTGTATTTAGGAAGCCTGTTTGAACGTGAAGAAATCAAGGATCTGTTGTCACTGCTGTCGTTAGTCACCGACCGGCGTGCTACGGGCCTGGTGCGAGCGGCGACACTTCCCGGCTACACAGTTCGCTTGGAACACATCACTGCGCTACAGCAACACCTGCGCGAAGCTGATCCCGACCCCTTGAGTTGGGGAGTACTGATTGATGAGGTGCCTGGTTTAGATGAACAAGCCCGCGAAAGCCTCAAACGCCTGTCGGCGGTTTTGGGCGATGTTCCCACTAATGCCAACCCCTGGCCGGTGCTAGCAAGCCTGGTCATTGATCGCTTGGGCTGGGCCAGACAGGCGGCCATGGCCAATGACCTACAAGGCCAAATGAAGGGCGTCGCTTTGTGGCAACTGTTGAACTTTGTCCGCAACTCCATCAATGGTAGCGGCTTGCCCATTGATAGACTGCTGTCGCACATTCGCCGTATTGTGTTGCTCTCCGAAGACCGCGAAATGCGTCAACTCCCTCAGGCAGCTCATAGCATCAATGGCGTTCGCTTAATGACCATACATGCAAGCAAAGGTTTGGAGTTCAAGGTGGTGCACCTCCCAGGTATGATTGCCACCGGATTGCCGGGTAGCAATAGGCCGCCGCGTTGTGTGCCCCCCGATGGGCTGATTGAAGGAACAGAGGGCTTAACAGGGCTTGAGGCTATCACAGCTGGGCATGAGGAAGAGGAGGAGTGTAAATTCTTTGTCGCCACCTCTCGGGCACAAGAAGGACTGTTGCTATACGCCTCTTCTGTACAAGCCAATGGCAACAATCGCAAACCCTCCAAATACATCGACCCCATCGCTTCGGTTATCCAACAGCAGAATAGTCCGACTCGGCTCAGTCTTAACCCAGTGGAGCTTGAGGTCTTAAGCCTTGATGAAGAAGCACTGCTGATCAGCGAACAACAGCTCAGCTTGTATGATCGCTGCCCCAGGCGGTTTCTCTATACCCACGCTTTGGCCTTGGCGGGCAAGCGTACCGAGAGTGCGTTTATGCAAATGCACAGTGCGGTGTACGAGGTGCTGGATTGGTTGGGACAGGAGCACAGCGAATCCACGCCAAGTGCTGGTGAATTGGAGGCTCAATTTACACAGTCGTGGCTCACTCGGGGCCCGGTGGATCACGGCTACGCGGAGGACTATCGCCGTATTGGGGAGCGCCTGGTGCAATTTCTGATCGAGACTCGCCAGGGGCGTCAGCTGGTCAAGCCCGAGGTACTGCAGGTGTCTTTTCCAGAAGGAGAGATCAGCGTTTTACCCGATGAAATGACACTCGATACAGACGGCAAGTACAACATTCGGCGCATCAGATCCGGTAAAAAGAGCAGCGACGAATTTGACCGAATTGAATACACGCTATTGCTGGAGGCAGCAGAACGTCGGTTTGGGCATGGCACTCGAGTGGAGGCCGTGCACTTGGCGGGCGAAACCCAGGAGCAGGTCACGGTGACCGACCGCAAAAAATCTGCGCGCCTGAGCAAAACCCAATCGGCCATGGGCGCTATTGCCCAAGGGCACTTTCCTGCAAAGCCTGAAAACCGCACTTGCCCCCGCTGTCCGAGCTTTTTCATCTGTGGCAAAGTCCCGGCAGGAAAAATTTGTCTTAAAAAGTAGATTAAGCTTTCCGGTCGGCACGATTCGCTTCGATTAACCCTTTGAACGGCTAAGAAACCGCATGTCGCGGCAAGCCATCAAGAGATTAATCGGTTATGAACGATGTTACTTCCCCCAACGAAGCGCGTGTTGAGCGCGAAAACATAGCCCTTTGTCGTCAAGAGGGCCGCCCACTGCCTATTGCGGAGCACTATCTGGTACAGGTGCTTGATCCCAACGGGCAGGGCACCTTGGTTGAAATTGACGATCCGGTGCCTACCGGTCGCCAAATTTTGAGTGCAGCAGGCAAAACCCCCGTTGAAAACCACCTGCTGTTGCTGTTTGACGACAAAGGCGAGCTCGAAGCGGTAGACCTCGATGACACAGTGGACGTGTATCAACGTGGCGTTGAGCAGTTTTTTGCTTTCGATAGCGATCGCCTCTTCTATGTCGCCTTAAACGGACAGCGTTTTCCTTGGGGGCAAGCCCATATTTGTGAGGATGTGCTGCGCCGCGTTGGCTACATTGCTGAGAATCAAGACGTCTGGTTGGAGCGTCGTAATGAGCCGGATCAGCTGCTTGCCGACGGGGACTATGTGGATTTGGATGAGCCTGGTCTCGAGAAACTCTACACTCAACGCAAAATCTGGAAGCTGAACGTGCAGGGCGTTACTGTAAGCGTTGAACAACCGACGATTGTTGCCAGCGATGCACTTAAGGCGGCCGGGTTTAATCCAGATAAGGGTTGGATTCTGGTGCTCAAGGTGAAGGGTGAGAAAAAGCAGGTCATTGAGATGAGCGATGTCATCGACCTGAGGAAACCGGGCATTGAAAAGCTCCGTCTCACCCCAGCAGAAATCAACAATGGTGAGGCGGCAGTTGCCCCCACCTTTGAGTTTACTCTGCTGGATCAAGACGTGGCGTATTTGAACCACTTGGGGCTCGACTGGGAGACCCGCTTGGTTGGGGCACGGCGTTGGCTGATCATTCACAATCACTCCTTGCCGAGCGGTTATAGCTGCGAGCAGGTAGATCTTGCTATAGAGATTCCCACTGCTTATCCGGATGCAAAGCTCGATATGTTCTTTGTTCATCCCGTCCTGACGTTGGCTAATGGTGGCAACATTGCTCAGACTGAAGGTCGGGAAAACATTCTTGGGAACGTCTACCAGCGCTGGAGTCGCCATCTCAATGGCGTCACACAATGGAACCCCTTAACTGACAGCGTGATAACGCACTTGGCTGTTGTGGAAGAATCGTTGCTTCGGGAGGTGGGAAAATGAGCGCAACTATTAGTCAGCCCATCAAACTGGCGATCAATGAGGCTCATCATGCCAAACTGCGCGAGCACCTTTTCCCCGGCGACGGCCTGGAGGCCGCTGCTATTGTGCTCTGCGCCCAAAGCGCCGCACATCGCTATGTGGTCAATCAGATTCTGTTGGTTGATTACGCCGATTGTAGTGAGCGCTCGCATGATCGCATCTGCTGGCCTGGCACCGTCATCGAGGAGGCCATTGACCTGGCAGAGGCTCATGCTCTGTCGATAGTGCTGATGCACTCAC
>Ga0208570_1000047_pt1 | contig 63618 bp, 64 predicted proteins | sample DeeseametaMP1202_FD_184192 | JGI IMG/M metagenome (GOLD analysis project Ga0208570, IMG submission 184192) | Marine microbial communities from the Deep Indian Ocean - MP1202 (SPAdes) | ecosystem: Environmental > Aquatic > Marine > Oceanic | place: South Indian Ocean | collected 2011-03-08
CCCAACGCAAACGCTACAACCGCCTGCTTCGGGAGTCCCAGAACACGGCCATCTCCCCCTGATCTCTCCTTAATAAAAGTGTCCCACTTTTGCTGGTTGCCAACAGAAGAGTGACATTAGTATTGCTGACATCTTGTGCTCGCACCTGAGACCACCGATGTCGTCCCGGTCTAATTAGAGCCGGTTGTGTGATCTCGACGCCAAGTTTCAGAAGAGCCGTTCCCTAACGGAGCGCCAGCAACGTATCCTCTTCCGGCTGAACGCTCAGATCAACCCGGCGGCCGTCTTTTATGATCGCGTTCAGGTGTTTGCCGCCCTGCAGCACGCGGATGTCCTCCAGCGGGTCGGCGTCCAGGATCAACAGGTCGGCCAGTTTGCCGGACTCGATGACGCCCAGCTCACCTTCCATACCCACTGAATAGGCATTGTCTTTAGTGCTGGCGGTGATGGCTTCCAGCGGCGTGTAGCCTCCGAATTTGACCATGACCTCCGCTTCGTGGGCGTGGAGGACGCCGTAGGGCATCACCGGCGAGTTTCCGGTGTCGGTGCCGGCCATGACCTGGACGCCCAGGGAACGGGCGGTCTGTAGAACGGTCACGGCGTTGTCCGCGTTTCGCTTGATGATGTCTAATTCCGCGTCGCTGCGGCCCTTTTCCTTGCCAACCTCTAGGGCCTCGAAAAGGAAGGTCATGGTGGGCATGATGCGGACACCGGCCTCCGCTACGGCGTACAGTTCCCGTTCCGTGGCCAGGTCGGCATGCATGATCCAGTCGACTCCGGCTTCGGCGGCCGCTTGGGTGGACCCGGCGCCCCGGGAATGGATGGCGATGCGGGCGTTACGGCGGTGCGCTTCCTCCACCACCGCGGCGATCTCTTCCTTGGCGATGGTCTGGGTGTCGCCCCAGGTGCTGTCAGCCAGCTTGATGAAGTCCACGCCGTGCTTAGTCTGCCGGCGGACCTCGGTGATCATATCGGTGACATTGTTGGCCAAGACGCCGTACGTGTGCTCGGGAGCGCCGACCCACGAAGGCTCGCTGTCGGCGATACTGCCGTAGGTGATGATGAAGCGGCCCGCGGTGTAGATACGGGGCCCTTCGATGAGACCGGCGTTGATTGCATCGCGCAGGCCGACCTCGATGAACCAGGTCCCGCCCGGTATGGAAACGCTGGTGACCCCGGAGCGCAGGATCGTCTGGGCATTTTTCGCCGCCCTGATGGCGCTGAACCCTGGGTTGACGGTCCCGCGGGCGCTGGCGTAACCCTGGACCGCCGGCATGCCGAAGGAGAGATGGCAGTGGCCGTCGATGAGTCCGGGCATGATCCACTGCCCGGTTGCGTCGATCACATCGACTTTATCGGCGTCCTCCAGGTTCACTCCGCCCGGCAACTCGCCAACGCTGGAGATGCGGTTGCCTTGGATGACCACGGCGGTGTTTGCGGCGGCGGCCGCGCCGGAACCGTCGATCAGCGTGCCGTTTCGAATAACCAACGTCTTCGACTCTGAATCAGACATAATCACTCCAACACAGCTCAGCGGCTAAGGATTTGACCGAAAATTTGCATGCATGTTAAGGGAAATCTGGAGCGTGAATTGTAATTCCGGGAGTAACCCGAGTCAAACGGGTAAGCGGCGTGGTTGGAGGCAGAAGCCTTTTACCGATGGGGTATAGGGGAAAGCTCGTAAAAAGTTAGAAACTGGCTCCCCGAGTAGGATTCGAACCTACGACCTAGCGGTTAACAGCCGCCCGCTCTACCGCTGAGCTATCGGGGAACGTCAAAGAGAAGGTGTAGCCGTGGTAGTTTGCCTAGAGAATTGTAGCACCTAGTCAATGAAGGCTCAATAAGAAACAGGCGCAGGCCCTGTTGTATCATTGACAGAACAGCCCACCACCCCATCAAACCCAAGGAGCATTCCCCATGCCGTCTTTTGACGTAGTTTCCAAGACCGATCTTGCCGAAGTCGATAACGCCTTGAACGGAGTGGAGCGCGAGATTAAGCAGCGGTTCGACCTGGCCAACACCAAGTGCGCGGTTGTCCGCTCGGACGACTCGCTGACTCTGACGGCCGACGACGCCATGAAGATGACGCAGGTAGAGGAGCTGCTCAAGAAATACCTGGCCATGCGCAAGGTGGAGTTGGGGGCGCTGGACTGGGGCGAGCCGCAGGCCGCGGCAGGAAGCAGCCTGCGCGAGACGGTGTCCATCAAGCAGGGTATCGACAGCGACCTGGGCCGTAAGATTACCAAGGAAGTGAAGTCGGCCAAGATGAAGGTCCAAATGGCCATACAGGGCAACGAGCTAAGGGTCACTGGTAAGAAGCGGGACGACCTCCAAGCGGCCATCGCTTTCATCAAGGATATGAAGAACACCCAGCCACTCCAGTTCGTGAACTACCGGGACTAACGCCTAGGTTTGGCAATTGCCGGCCAAAGTTGCCCGCGCGACCGTTCCTTCCTGGGAAGGATGTCGAATGAAGTTGCGGGTTGGATATATTCAGCCAAAGCTACCCAGTGAGAGGGAACCCCCACCCTAACCCTCCCCTCCTTCCGCGGAAGGGCGACGGGAGAGGTGTTTTTTTGGCGCTGTACCCATCGCCCGTTCGTCCTGAGGCTCTCGAAGGGCGCGCATAAGCCAAGTTCTTGTTTAGTCGAAACTGGGTCATTCCCCAGCGGTGGTTCGACGGGGCTCACCACGAACGGTTAGCAGTGACTTAGCCTTAGTTTACCTAGGATCCATCGGCGCAATGATGCGGCCCCATTCCCAGGCCCTTGCTTCGGCGCAGTCGCGGCACTACGATATCTGATGGCCTTATCCTGATCCGGGAGCCACACACCACCCCAGTTTGCGCCCAGAGTCCCCACAATCTCCGGAAACTCCACCCAGCAGACCGCCCTTCCGGCCCCCTTCAGGCCGGGTCAAGACCTTTTCCTCCCTTCAGAACCACGTTAACTACAGGTATCTGTGGACCGGCAACCTATTCGCAAACTGCGCCCAGTGGCTGCAGTTCATCACCATCGGCTGGCTGGCCCTGGATATCTCCGGCTCGGCGTTCCACTCGATATTGACCGTGGCCGTCAGGGCGCTGCCCTTGCTGATCTTGGGCCCCTGGGGCGGGGTCTTAGCCGACCGATTGGACCGGAGAAAGCTGGTCATGGGCGTGCAAGTGGTGATGGTGTCATCGGCGCTTGCCTTTGGTATATTGCTGGCCAACGGGAAGATTGACAGCATCTGGCACGTCTATGCCTACATGCTGGTCTCGGGCATCGCCTTCGCCTTCGTTCAGCCCACCCGGCAGGCACTGGTGGCCAACGTCGTGCCTAGGGAAGACCTGGGCAACGCTTTGGCGCTGAACGCCATGGCGGTTACATCCATGCGGCTGGCCGGGGCGGCCATCAGCGGGGTGCTGATCGAGACTGTGGCCTTCCACTGGAACTTCTTCGTTGAATCGGCCCTCTATGTGGGGATGATCGTGCTTTTGGCGCCCATGAAAACTCCCTACCGCCAGGATTCGGAGCGGACGAAAGCCTCGCCGCTGGCCGATCTGAAAGAGGGATTTCAGTTCATCTTCGGCAGCCGCGAGATGGTTCGGCTGATGGTGATGAACTTCGTGCGGACCGGGGTATTCATGCCCTTGTTGCTGTTCCTTCCGGCCTACACAGAGGAGGCGTTGGGACGGGGCGCCGGAGTCAGCACCGCCATGATCGTGATCATGGGGGCGGGCGGGCTGCTGGCCACGATCATGATCTCGTCTTTTGGGTTCTTCACCAAGAAGGGCCTGGTGACCCTGCTGACATTGATATCTGGCTCGTCGGTCATCCTAATATTGGGCCTCTCCCAATGGGTCTGGGTGTCGGTGCCGATCATGCTGATCATGGGCTTGTCGCAGACCCACTTCATCGTGGCCAACCAGACGCTGATCCAGACCCTGGTGCCCGATAACCTGCGGGGCCGGGTGACCAGCGTCTGGCACTACGAGTCAGGGCTGATTCCCCTCTTCGCAGCCATCACGGGCGGCGTGGGCTTGTTGGTGGGCATCGGCACTGCCATGGCTATCGGCGGCGTGATCGCGCTGTCCATCAGCCTGATCTTCCTGGTCCGGTTCGGGAATATACGGCGGTTGGACTGATTCTCCGGAACGTCGTCCCGGCGAAAGACGGGACCCACTGGTAAGGCCAAACACGGGTCCTCACCAATTTGTGCGATTTCGATGACGTTGGGGGCTCAGTGGATTCCGGCTTTCGCCGGAAACACGTGGGGAGGCGCTTTGCCCCTACTCCACCGGCGTGGTCGACCAGTTGATGCTGGCGTAGGTCCAGCTTATCTTGAAGGGCTGGTCTCCGTGGTTGGCGATGCTGTGGTGGGCGCCGGGGGAGATGAAGGCGGCGTCGTTGGGGTGGACGATGTGTTCTTGGCCGTCGATGACCATCAGGCCTTCGCCCTCGATGACGATCACCGACTCCTCTGCGTCATGGTAGTGCATCGGCGCCGAGGCTCCAACGGCGAATTCTGCAACGCCGCTGGAGAGTTGGGTCGCCCCTGTATCACCGTCAACCAGACTGGACAGCACCACCCCGGGCCGCCGTTCTTGGTGCTCGACGCTGTCGAAGGGGACGAACTTGGCTTTGGGCATCGTTTTCTCCTACGGAGTGCTTAGGTCCCAGCCGGGCAGGGACATGTAGCCCTCGATGGGAACTTCCACACTGGTGGTTAGACCCTGGGCGAGCTTGATCCTCTGGATGTTGTATAGATGGGTGATGTGTTCGAAGTACCGGTGGCGGAAGATGGTCTCCAGGGTGAACCAGATCTTGGTGGGGACCTCAGTGTCCCGCCTCAGACCGGTATGGACGTTGTAGAACCAGGGCCACTCGCCGTTGTCGGAGAACTCGAACTCCTTGGTCCGCAGCGAACCGGCGGTCTCGTTGGAGAGAATCAACTGACCCAACGCCAGCCCCTGTTGGAGCTTATCCAGAATCACTTCAATGTCCCAATACAGGTCCTCGTCCATCCTGCGGTCATATTTCGACTGGGTCATCGCCTTGGTTTCTTCAGGGCTGGGCGGGTTCGGCGGCGGACCGCTTGGGAACATCTCGAGGCCCCACCGCTGCCAGAACCACCGGAAATTTCCGGACGCCATGTGGCTCAGATGACGGCGAATGCTCCACTCGCTCCAACCCCACTTGTCAGATTCAAAATCCAGTTGCTCCTCGGTCAACCCCGCGATCTCAGAGGCGGCCATTCGGTACAACTCAGTCTCGAACTGAGGGAAGAGCAAGGTTGCCGGCGAGTTGTCGCTTACTTGGTCTGATGGCATAAAATAGTGCCCTTTGGGCCTAGATTCCCTGCCAGTAGCGGCGCTCTTCGCCCCGGACGAAGCGGCCGAAGCCGGGGTCGGGGAAGTGGCCGGCGGAGACCAGGGTGCCCTCGGCTTCCAGCATGTCCAAGACGGCATGACGCGTCGACCGCGCCATGTCCGGCGTGATGTCGAATCCGGGGCACCAATCTGTATGGTGGGCTTGGATCGGGCTGTGGGCCACGTCACCTAGGACGAACGCGTGCTCACCGTTGGATGTAACGCGGATGGATGTATGGCCGGGGGTGTGGCCCGGCGTCGCGTAGGTGGTCAACTCCGGCGTTATCTCGTGCTCGCCGTCGAACAGGTCCATCACGCCGTGCTCCTGTAGCGGCAGGACCTGGGGCACCACGTACTCCACCGTGTTGATGTTGGCCGGGTCGGTCCAGAAGTCCCAGTCCTTCTGGGGCACCAGGAACCGGGCGTTGGGAAAGTTGGGCTTGCCGTCCGTGTAGTTCCAGCCAACGTGGTCCGGGTGCACGTGGGTGAAGACCACGATGTCCACCGCCTCTCGGTCGATGCCCTTCTCCTTCATATCGTCCAGCAGGTAGGAACCCTCGCCCTGCATGCCCGTATCCACGACGATCAGCTTCCCCGAGGAGCGGATGGCTAAAGAGCCCCAGCGGTGGTGGCCGAGCTCGTCGTCGGCCAGCAATTCCGGGTATTCCCGCCACTGTTCGATGGTCGTATCGGGAAAGGCAACGAAGGGCGACCTGGTGAACAGGTTGTCGTTGAGCGATATCAATTCAACGTTGCCAACATTTACTACATGGTTGGGCATTTTTCCTCGCAGTTATTGGGACTTAAATCTCAAAGGTTTTCTTGAATATGCTCGGGGAACCGGGGCCGTGGGTGATCAGGGCACGCATCTCTGCGTTCTTGGGGTCGGCGTCCAGCTGCGCCGCCCATTCCGGGGTCTGGGAGACATTCTCGTCCTCAAACTCGTAGACCACCGAGTACATCGGGTCCTCGCCGCGCACCGTCTTGAACCGCCGTCCCCGGATGCAGCCTGGGACCTTCTCGAAATTGGGCACGAAAATCGAGTTGTACCACTCATTCCACTCGTCGGTGCGTTCGGCTGGAATGTTCATGCGGCCGATTTGGAGGGCCGGGGCCATGCCGCTGTTCTCGATCTCGCTGGAGACGGAGTCTGGATGAATCATCTCGTAGAGTGGGTTGAAGAAGTTGGTTCCAATGAGTGTTGGCCCCATGGTCTCGCTCCATTTCGACTTGGTGCGCTTGGTGAAGCCGTCACCCAGCACCGCGGCCGGGCTTTCCAACTCGTAGACGGCCAGGTGTTTGGGACCGCCCTTCACCGCCTCATACCGGGCGGCGTTCAGCACGCCGGGGACCGTGAGGATCTCCGCGATATGCTCTTCGTTGTACCAGCGGTCGAACTCTTCTTCCCGGTCTTCGGGAACGTCGCACCAGACCATCAGCAGTCCGGTCCCTTTCTTGGCGGGCATCATCATCTCCCATCGATAAGCAGAAATCTGTTACTAGCGCACCATCACCCCGATGCAGCAAACACTATATCCCAGGTTGACGCAACGGGGAACAACGAAGGGCCATGCGGCGTAGTATTGGTGCATACCGTTAAACGTATGGGCACGGCATGCCGTGCCCATACGTTTGATATAAACCCAACGACACGGTCTTAACTAGGTGGAAACAATAACGAGCCCAACGGAAAATTCGCCGAAGACCGGCCGCCGCATCTTTTACGGTTGGTTCGTCGTCGGCGCAGCGGGCTTGGTGGTCTTCAGCAGTGGGCCGGGCCAGTCGTACGTATTCTCGATATTCATCGACTCCATCATCGAGGACACCGGGTTGTCCCGACCCGGTATATCCGTGCTGTACATGGCCAGCACTGGATTGAGCGCCGTCTTGGTGGCCATCGTGAGCCGACTCGCCGACCATTATGGGCCCAGAACGATGCTGGTGGCTGTGGGACTGGGGTTCGGCGCGGCCTGTTTCGGCATGGCGACCGCCACCAACATATTGCTGTTCTACATCGCCTTCGCCAGTCTGCGGGCCCTGGGCCAGGGGTCGTTGAACATCAATTCCATACTGCTGGTGAACCAATGGTTCGTCTCGCGGCGAGGCCGGGCCATCGCCATGATGAGCCTAGGCGCCGTGCTCTCCAGCGCCATATTCCCGCCTTTCGCCAGGTTCTTGATCGTCAATATCGGCTGGCGGGAGGCATACGGCGTCATTGGCGTGGTGGCCATCGTGTTGATCATTCCCGTGACCCTGCTGGTGGTCAGGAACCGGCCCGAAGATATGGGGATGTTCCCAGACGGGTTGCCCGAGCCCCCGGTCTCTGAGACCAGACAGGCCCTGTCCGGAGTCCGGAGAGACACCCGTATCTACAGTTCCATTAACTTCTGGCTGCTGGCCCTGTCACTGGGAACGCCCGGCCTGGTCTCCACTGCCCTGGTCTTCCACCAAACGTCCATCTTCGCAGAGAAGGGACTGAGCGCCACGCTGGCCGCTGGGGTGTTCGTGATCTTCTCCGGGTCGTCGGCCGTCAGCTCGCTGGCGGCAGGTTTCGCAGTGGACCGCATCGGTCCCAAGGCACTCTACGCCTTTTCCATGGTCTCCATTTTAGCGGCCTTGGTGCTGGTGGTGGCCGTGGACTCGGTGTTCATGGCCGTGGTCTATGTGCTGGTGATGGGGGTCGCCGGCGGGGCCCACCATATAGTGCAGGGTGTGATCTGGGCCCATTACTACGGCCGCCACAGGCTGGGCCGGGTGCAAGGTTCGGCCATGACCATCAACTTCTGCGCGTCGGCCGTGGGTCCGCTGCCCCTGGCCATCTTCCACGACCTGACCGGCAGCTACACCGCTGGCATGCTGGTAATGATGGCCCTGCCCGTGCTATCGGTGCTGGCCCTGATCAAGGCCCGGCCAGGCGGGATGGCCGGCCCCAGCACGATTGCCGCCGAAACTGGCGTTGTGTAGAATGCGCCAAGCATGTGAGCCCATCGGAACCCGATCGTGGGCGACAATCAGCGGCCAGAGAGGAGACTGAAACATGGACCTAGGACTCAAGGACAAGCGCGCATTTGTGGGTGGCGGCAGCCGAGGAATCGGCAAGGCCATCGCCCTGGAATTGGCCCGGGAAGGCTGCGATGTTGTGATCGCTTCCCGGACGAAATCCGTCTTGGAAGAGGCCGCCAAAGAGATCGAAGACATCACGGGGCGCCGGATCATCCCCATGGTCTTGGACGTCACCTCCCGCGAAGACGTTGACCGCGTCATGGCCGAAGCCGCCAGCCAGTTGGGTGGTCTGGATATCCTGGTTAACAGCGCGTCGTTGCCCGGCGGTTCTCCTGGAGCGATCGGGCCCATCGACACTATCGTGGACGACGATCTTTTGGGCGACTTCGACGTTAAATACGTCGGCGCTCTGCGCTGTACCCGGGCGGCGCTTCCTTTCCTTAAGGAGCAACCCTGGGGCCGGATCATCAATATCAGCGGTGGAAACGCCCGGAACGCCGGCAACTTGAGCGGTGGGGCTCGCAACGTATCCCTGGTCCATATGACCAAGACCTTGGCGACCCAGGTGGGGAAATTCGGCATAACCGTCAACTGCATCCACCCAGGAATGACCCGTACCGAGCGCACGGTCGGCCTGATGGAAGCCCGTGGCAAGGAACTGGGAGTTAGTCCCGCCGAAGCAGAAGCCCAAGATTTTACCGATGGCTCACCCCGAACCAACCACATCAACCGGATGATTGACGCGTCGGAGATCGGCTATCTGACAGCCTATCTGGCATCGGACAAGTCGTGGGCGGTCACCGGTGAAGTTATCATGGCTGGCGGCGGGACCGGCAATGCGGTCTACTACTAAACAGACCTTAAACCCTTGAGATTCAAAGGGGCGGCGCACCTGATTCTAGTGGTGTGGCGCCCCGGCTAGGTGATCAACTGACCGATGGCGACAAACGACCAATCAGAACTTGACCAAGACGTGGCCGAAGTGCGCCGGCGAGTGGAAGCGCTGGCCAACGACATGCGCGGCCTGGGCATGGAAGTACGTCTCACCGCCGAAGAATATGGCATCGACCGGGACCTGGACGGCACCGTCACGCGCACCATAACCTTCAGCTTCAAGATTTCCCAGCAGGACTGAAGAGTCCTACCAGAGTTGCTGGCTAGCCAGCCGCGCTCCCTCGACCATGGACTCCAGTTTCGCCCAGGCGATCCGCGACTCCACCCGTCTTCCCCAGGCCGAGGTCCCGAACCCGCAATCGCTGCCCACCATCATGTTTTCTTTGCCCACCACTGACGCATAACGAACGGTCCGCTCGGCGATCAGTTCCGGGTGTTCGATGAAGTTGGTGGTTGTGTCTAGAACCCCCGGGATGATTACTTTGCCTTCCGGGAGTTTCACGTCCTCCCACACCTTCCATTCGTGGGCGTGGCGGGGATTGGCGCCCTCGAATGAGATGCCCAAAGGTTGGACCTTCAAGACTATGTTGATGATCTCTTTCAGCGGTACATCTTGGTGGTGAGGCCCCTCGGTGTTGCCCCAGCAGAGGTGCAGTCGCATCCGGTCAGGCGCCAGCCCGGCCAGGGCGTATTGCAATACCTCGACGTGCATCTCAACGATCTTGATGAACTGGTCTTGGCTAAGGTCCGAGAACTGGGTGACCCTGGTCATAGCCAGGTCGGGGCAGTCGATCTGCAGCAGCAGTCCTGAGTCGACGATGGCCTTGTAATCGTCCTTCATCACGTCGGCCAGGGCGTACAGGTACTCTTCTTCAGACGGGTAATGCTCGTTGGGCAGGAAGTTCGCGATGACGCCAGGCGAGGCAGCGGTCATGAAGAACTCTTCGGTCTCCACGCCGGATGTGGCGTTCTTGAGCCGCTGGATGTCCCGCTGCACGGCGTCCTTGTCCTTCCAGCTGATGGGTCCGGTGCAGGCCGGCCAGGGGATGGTGGACGACGAGGACACCCCGCTCTGGGTGGCGAATTCAGGGAAATCCACCATGTCGAGGCGAGGCCTGGCCCGGAGGACCTGCTCGCCATCGAAGCCGTGCAACCGGTCTTTCACGTAAGTGGCATATTGGACCCGCCCCTGCTCGCCGTCATTGATGACGTCGATGCCGATCTCGGCCTGTTTTGCGACTACGTCGGCCACGCCTTCGTCGACACCAGTGCGAAACTCCTCGGCTTCACCATCCTTCGGGTCCAGCCTCGAGCGCAGCAATTCCTGCAGCTCGGGTGAGCGGGGCAGACTGCCGGTGTGAGTGGTGAGTATCCTGGACTCGCTTCGTTTCATCGTAGACTCGCACTCCTCAATCATGCCTAGTATCGCGGGGTGCAACGGATTGTACACGGTGTCTGTGGGTAGCGCACGTCGTTACGGAAAGCAAGTCGATGTGGGAGTAGGCGGTAGAGGATCGAGGCCTCAAGAACAGCGGGGTCAATGGCAGACCGTGCGGGGAAGGGCGTGACTCGGTCAGCCCAGTAATTCCTTCACCTTGCTCAGGATCACCCTTGGGCTGAAGGGTTTGGTGATGTACTCATCGGCGCCCTGGGATAACCCTAGCCGCCGGTCGCCCACCTGACCATTCGCCGTCAACATCATCACCTGAATGTCCACCAACTCAGGGTCCGACTTTACCGCGCGGCACACGTCGTACCCGCTCATGTTCGGCATCATCACGTCTAAGATCATAAGGTGGGGTTTGGAATCACGAATCATGTCCATCGCCTCCGCCCCGTCTTCAGCGGTAGACACGTCGTAACCCTCTTTGTTGAGGATGTAAGTTAATGATCGCACGATGTTCGGCTCATCGTCGACGACCAGGATCTTTTTGTCCTGCAAAACTCACCGTTCGCCCGGTTGCAGACCGGGTGCTTTCTAAGAATATCTGACGGGTCTGCTCATCGATCGACAAAGATTTCGGCCTTGGCTCGGCCACACACAGGTGTCGACCAGACTGATTTAATGTCAGATTACCAGGCCGAATCGAGGCAGTCGGATGATTTATGTGTGAGTACGGTAAGGGAATTTGGGTGCGGGAGGTCAAGGGCTAAAAAGACCGGCGATGGGACGACTATTTAGAAGAAAGACCTAGCTGGTCTTCGTCTTTTCTTCGTAACCCCTGGGTGTGATCACCTTGCCGCCGTGGAGATAGGTGGTGGAATTGCCGATCACCACTATAGTGACCATGTCCACAGACCCGGCTTCTTTGTCCAAGTCCTGAAGGGTGGTGATCTTCACGCGCTGGCCGGGCCGGAACGCGTCTCCGACGATACCGACCGGCGTATCTCCGGGCCGGTGTTTCAGCAAGATCTCTCGGGCTTCCAGAAGCTGGGTCTGCCGCCGGTGGCTGCGCGGGTTGTAGAGGGCCACCACGAAATCGCCCTGGCCCGCCGCCTCCAACCGTCCACGGATCTTCTCCCAAGGCGTCAGCAGGTCGCTGAGGCTGATGGCGCAGAAGTCCTGCATCAACGGCGAACCCAACACCGCCGCGGCCGCCTGCATGGCGGAAACTCCTGGGACCGTCTCTACCACGGGGTCTTGGCCGTCCCAGTCCCGGTCGGTGAGAACACGAAACACGGGGCCGGACATGCCGTAGATGCCGGCATCGCCCGAGGAGACCACGGCTACGGTTTTGCCCGCGTAGGCTGAGTCCACGGCCGCGGCGGCCCGCTCCAACTCCTGGCCCAACTCCATCGAGACCACGTCTTTCCCAACAATCAGACCCTCGATCTGCTGGATGTAGGCGCGAAATCCGACTATCACATCGCTCTCAGACAGGGCGTCGGACGCGGCGGGAGTCAGGTATTTTGCGTCTCCCGGCCCGATTCCAATCAGATTGATCTTTCCCTTTCCGGTGGTCATTAAGTAGCGTTCTCCCTGGATCTATGGTCCGTCGAGATTCATCCGGGCGATGGCGATGGTTGCCCGCGTGGTCTTTTTCCTGGTCACCAATAATTTATCTGCGCCGGCGGTCAAAAGGGCGGCTGGCTCGGCCACCCCCCAGACTCCGACCAGCCCGTGGGCGCGCTCCGACTTGGATGTGATGGCCCCGGGGTTGGTCTCAAACACGCCGTTCAATTCGTCGGCCTGCAAAAACGACAAAGGCACTCCGTGGCGTTCGGCCAGCTGCTCCAAGCCGGGTTCGCCGCGCTTTATCTCGGCGGTGGCGATGGCGGCCAGGCATTCCGGGGCCAAGCCGTTCTCTTGCAGGGCCTCGGCCAGCAGTGATTCCAGTTCCTCCACCGGCACGCCCCGGCGGCAACCCATCCCAATAACGAGGCTTCTGGGCCTGTAGACCACGGTTACCTTGTCCGCCAGCAGGGTGTCCAGAGACTGAGTCTTGTCGGTAACGATCAACGCGGCGGTACAGGCCGAAGCTGCCAGGTCTTCAAGGGCCGGGTACACCGTGATGTTTTCCGGCAACGGCGTCTCGTTGGGCCACCAGCCTGGTTCTCCGGCCCCTTGCCAGATACCGATGGGCTGGCCGTTGATCACGGCCGCGCTGGCGCGGGTGATCGTGGTGGAATCGGCTATCACCCGCCAGCCGAACTCCCGGCCCAGCAGGTCTACGGCCAAAGTACCCGAGGCGTGGGATGCAGAAGTTATTACCGCCCTGGCGCCTAGATGGCCTGCAACTTCCTGAGCCAACCGGTCGGCCCCGCCCACATGCCCTGAGATCAAGCTCACGCAGAAGCTTCCCGTGTCGTCAACGCAGACCACCGCGGGGTCAACCTGCTTGCCCTCGAGCAGCGGCGCCAATAGGCGGATAGATGCCCCAGCGGAGAGGAAAAGCACCAGGCTGGAAAACTCGGCGAAGGCCTGTTCCACCACCGGTCTCAGCGGAAGATCGAAGGTTTCTCCGGGGTCGCCTTCTTCACGGAACCGGCGGTCGATGAACAGCGTGGATTCGCGGTCAAGAGACCCCGCGAGCGTCCGTGCCATCCCGGCCCCGTTGCGGGTGAGCGCAATGATGGCCGTCTTTTCTAAGCCATCCTGGCGGTGGACGTTATCCCTTTCCGTTGCCACTGGCCTGAGCCCCTGAGCCCCTGCGGTAACGGTGGGTGTAATCGGCGGAATACAGGTGGGATACCGCGCCCGCGGCGTCCAATCCGGGGTCGACAGCATCGCCCACGATGATCAAAGCCTGCAGGGTAATTTTGGCCGCCCGGACCTTGCTGGCGATGTCTTTCAGCGTGCCCCGAATCACCAGTTCGTCGGGCCAGCCCACGCGGTAGACCACGGCCACTGGGGTGTCTTCGGTGTAGCCCGAAGACGTGAGCTCACGGACGACCTTGGTCATACGGGTGATGCTCAGGAAGATGACCATGGTGCAACCGTGGGCCGCCAGGTCCTTGAGCTGTTCACCCTCCGGCATGGCCACGCGGCCTTCCATGCGGGTCAGGATCACGGTCTGGGATTTCTCAGGGACGGTCAGTTCCGACTTAAGGACCGCGGCGGCGGCGAAGGCGGCGCTGACGCCGGGGATGATCTCGAACTCGACGCCTTCCCGGTCAAGTATGCGCATCTGCTCCAGGATTGCCCCATAGATCGAGGGGTCGCCGCTCTGGACTCGGGCGACGGTCTTGCCTTCGCGAACGGCGCTCAGTTCCAGTTCCATGATCTCGTCCAGGTTCAGTTCCTTGCTGCCGACGACCCTGGCCCCCTCTTTGGCGTACTCCACGATCTCCGGGGGCACAAGCGAGTCGGCGAAGATCACCAGGTCGGCCGACTCGATGATTCGCTTCGCCTTCAGTGTCAACAGCTCCGGGTCCCCCGGGCCGCCGCCGACTATATAAACCTTGCCTTTGGTGTCAATCATTCTTTGTTTCCAGTTGGATTTCCCTTCACGATCAAGAGGGAGAAATAGTCCAGGTCCTCGTCTTTTATCGACGTAACGTCTTTGATCACTTTCTCGCGGTCTGTGCCGACACGGCGCACATAGGTGGTCTGCCTGGTTAGCCCCAATTCTTCCAGGTCGGCCAAGGTTTTTACGATATCGGGGCTGACCTTCATCAATACTACCGTATCGAATTTCGATGTGGCCTCGGACAGGTCGTCCAGACCGTAGGCGGCCGGCAGGATGGCCAGCCGTTGCCCGTGGGTCGCCAAGGGGATGCCGGAACTGGCCGCCGCGGCCATCACCGATGATACACCGGGGATGATCTGGATGGGGGCCTCCGGGCATAGCTCTTGGACCCCGGCCAACACGTAGGAGAAGGTGCTGAATAGCATGGGGTCGCCTTCAGTGAGGAAGGCCACGTCTTGCCCCTTCCTCAGCCGCTCTGTCACCATCTCCGAGGCTTCCCGCCAGACCTGGGCCGCGCCCTCCGCGTCGTCGGTGGGAAACGGCGCGCGCAGGATCTCCTGCTCGGGCTTTACATAATCTTTGACGATGCTCAGGGCGTAGCTTTCCCGCCGGTTGGCCGCTTGGGGAACGCAGATGATCGGGGCAGCTTGGATCGCCTTTAAGGCTTTTAGGGTCAGTAGTTCCGGGTCGCCGGGACCGACGCCGACGCCATAGAGACAGCCAATCTTGTTGGAATCTTGGGTCATGGCGGCCGCCTAGTTTCCGCGCCGGCCGGAGACGATGAACACCGGGTTTAAGGACTCCAGCCGCACCGCGCCGTCAGGCATCTCTTTGCCTCGGGCCGATGTGACCTGGGTCAATTCAGTGGCCAGCCCCAAGCTCTTCAGGAGCCGGTAGGCTTCTTGGGTGCGTTCCAAAACCGCCAGGTTGACTACGATTGCGCCGCCAAGATTGAGCCGGGACACGGAGTACTCCAATATCGCGGAGAGATTGCCGCCGCTGCCGCCGACGAAAACAGAGTCGGGGCTGGGCAACGCCTCCAAGGCGTCCGGCGCTTCGCCGTTGACGATGTGGATGTTTTCCGAGCCCCATTGGGCCACGTTCGCTTCCAACAAGGGTACTGATTCGGTGTCGCGTTCCACTGCGTAGACCTGGCCTTTATTGGCGATAAGCGCCGCTTCCACGGACACGGATCCGGTGCCCGCGCCCACGTCCCAGACCACGCTGTCTTGGCGAAGGGCCAGGGAATATAGGCTCACGGCGCGCACTTCCCGCTTGGTGATCTGGCCCTTGTTGGGCCGCCGCTGCTCGAAGGCGTCGTCAGGCAGCCCCAAGGAGCGGGGCAGGTCCTTAACCACGGGGTGACGCTCCCGAACTAGCGACCAATGGAATGCCTTCGGACGACGTCGAAGCGTAGCCCAGGAGGGTCCCGTCAAAATCGAAGCACATGGCATCGACGATCAGCTTTTCCGCGTCGTCGCCCAGCAATTTGTGGCTCTCGTCGCAGACCATCTGACTCATCAGCGTGAAAAGCGATATTTGGTTGTTGGCCAATGCGATCTCTCCGAAGTGGCGGCCGGAGGTGGTCGCCGCCATCTCTTTCTGTAACTTCTTTGACGCGCCGCACTGTCCAGCCAGACCGGCGAGGAAATTGGTGTCCACTTTGTTGCCGGCTACGTGGGTGACGAAATATCCCTCGGCCATCTTGGAGAACTTGCCGATCATGCCGACGTGTGTTGCCCGCTTGATCCCTCGCGAGACACACCGCTTCAGGGCCGCCCCGCTGAATATGCCAACCCCGACGTAAGACATGTCGGGCAGGTCCAGGTGGTTCCTGGTGAATGCCTCGCTTTGCAGTCCCGTGGCGAGCACCATGTGTTCTATGTTGTTGGTGGCGGCGACGTCGATGGCTAGGTTCACGCTGGCCCGCCAGGCGGCGGTGGAATAGGGCTGGACCACGCCGGTGCTGCCGAGGATCGAGATGCCGCCGATCACGCCCAGGCGGGCGTTGGTGGTTTTCAGCGCGATCTCTTCGCCGGTGGGCACGGAGATTTCCACGATGATGCCCTTGCCGGATTCCAATCCGTGGGTCCTGGCCGCTTCCAGGGCCGACTCGATGATCATCCGCCGGGGCACGCGGGTCACTGCCGGTTCGCCGACCGGGATCCCGGTGCCGGGAAAGGTCACTGTGCCGACGCCAACGCCACCCTTGATGGTGACATCCTCTTCGGTGGCGGGACCGAGCGATATGGTGGTGCAGATCTCCGCGCCGTGGGTGGCGTCAGGGTCGTCGCCGCCGTCTTTGATGATCGAACACAGGACCTTTTCGCTGCCTGGAGTTCGGTCGGTCCATTCGCAGCGGTGCAGCGTGAAATCAGCGTCCTGGCCGATGGGCAGGCGGATGGTCACTTTGTCGACCGGCTTTCCGGTGAGGAGGGCGGTGACGGCTGCTTTGGCGGCGGCGGCGGCGCAGGCGCCTGTGGTGTACCCGGTGCGCATGCCTTTGCCACGGACCGTCGGCCGGCTGTAGTCGCTCTCCGGGGTCACGGCGCCCGGCCTGGCCGGGTCCTTTTCAGCCGGGTCCATTTTATCCGGGGTCATGGAGCCGCCTGACTCCAGGCTTGGCGCACTCGGTCGGCGGTGATGGCTACGATCTTGTCGTCCACGCCCAGGGGAGGGGTCACCGATATTGCGATCTGCGGATACCGCTCTTTGATCTGCTCCAGGCCGCCGATGACGTTCCTTTGCAAGATGATGCCTGGAAAGAAGATATAGGGGACGCACATGATGGACGAGACGCCCCGGCTCTCGGCCAGTTTGGCGGCTGCCGCGTCCATGGTGGGGTCGCCGTAGTGAGACTGGGCCACGGCCACCGCGTATTCCGGCCCCAACCGAGCTTCAACCAGTTGTCCCAAATCCTCAAGCCAGATGCAGTCGTCGTATTCGGTCTTGGTCCCCGCCTTGACCAGCAGTATTCCTTTGGGGCCAGAGCCTCGGTCCACGGCGGTGTGTTCGCTCGATTCTTCCAGTTCTTGGATCCTTTGGACCACCAGGTCGGCCAAGTTTGAGTCCAAGCCCAGGCCATCGGCCAGGTGCAGTTGTATCCCCGGCAGTTGACCACGGACCTCTTCGATGATCTCGTTCATCTCCAGGGTAGCGTGCTTGCCGTTACCCAATAGGAAGGGCGCCAACACCACGTTGTGGATGCCCCGGTCATCCAGCATCTTCACCGCTTCCGGCGGGAATGGCTCGATGAACTCGAGGCAGGACAACACCATCTGCGACTGGTCCAGCTCCAGCATCCCCTGAAGTCTATCGGCCGCCTGCTTCAGTCCGTCAGGTGTGCTGGGGCAGTCTTGGCACCACCCTGGCGTCTCAGCCGTTTCTGATCGGAGCCAGGCGCAGGAACACTCGGCCTTGCTGGTGCCCCGCTGGCTGCCGTGGCCTAGGAGGACCACTCCCCAGCGGTCCTGGCTGTTTTTTTTGTCCTTCACCGGCTCGTTCAAAGGGAAACCTCTTGGAGGGCCAGACCCAGCAGTGCATTGACCGTCGCCGCCGCCGCCGAACTGCCGCCACGCCGCTCCCAGACCGAGATGTAGGGCACGTCTACCTTGGCTAGTTCGGCTTTGGACTCGGCGCAGGCGATGAAGCCCACCGGCATGCCGATGACCAGCGCCGGCGACACCGCGCCTGCCGTGATCATGTCCAACAGGGCCAGAAGGGCGGTGGGCGCGTTGCCCACCACGGCGATGGCGCCGTTCAGATGGGGCTTCAGCTCCCGCAGCGCCGCAACGGAACGGGTGGTGCCTTCGGCCTTGGCACGCTCGGCCGTGTTGGTTGTGTCGATCTGGCAGTGGGTTGTGATGCCGCATCTGCTGAGCAGGGCTTTGGATATGCCGACTTCCACCATGCGCACGTCGGTGACCACGGCCGCCTTGGCTTTGATGGCGGCGATGCCAAGATCAACCGCGCCGGGACTGAAACCCACGGCTTTGGCAATCTCGGGGTCACCCTCGGCACGCACGATGCGGCAGACCACGTAGCGTTCTTCGGGCGTAAGTCCATCCAACTGAGGCAGGCTGGCTTCAACGACCTCGATGCTGCGCCGGTCAATCTCGTCTGGGAGTAGGGCGTATTTCTCGACTAATGACATAATAATACCGATATTACCGGTGAGTCATTATAGCCGGTTTCGCGGTGTGAGGGCAGGGGTAGAGGCGGAGATGAGGCCGGAGTTAGTCGGGACTCTGTGGGCCTTCTTCGCTCAATCGGAAGATCTCCCGAGCGACTTTTAGTTCTTCGGGGCCTTTGCGTTCTTTCAAGAACATCGTCGGGTCGTGAAGCAATTTGTTCACGATGGCCCTGGTCATGGCGTCTAATGACTCAAGGGCTTCTTCGTCCAGCTTGCCGTTCAGTTTCCGTACGGTCTTATTCAACTCTGACGAACGGACGTGGTCGGCGCGGTTCCGCAGTTCAAGCACTGTGGGCAGGGCTTCCAGGTCCAGGCACCACTGGCGGAACTGTTGGGCCTCGTCGGTGGCCAGTTCCTCGGCCCATTCAGCTTCCTTGGCCTTCTTCTCGCGGCTGGCCTGCGTTGCCGACTCCAGGTCGTCGACATCGTTCAGGAACACGTTTTTGACCTGGGCCGCTTCGGGGTCGATGTCCCGGGGGACAGCGATGTCGATGAGCAGCAGCGGCCGGTCTGGGCGCACCGCCATGGTGTCGCCGATCAAGTCGGCCGGCAGGACGTATCCTGGAGACCCGGTGCAGCCGATGACGATGTCCGATTCCCGCAGCGCCTTGGGCATCCCATCGAAGGGTATGGCCTGAGCGGAAAGGCTGTCGGCCAGTTCTTTCGCCCGTTGGAAAGTCCGGTTGGTCACGGTGATGTCAGTGACACCCGATAGGCTTAACACCTCGGCGGCCAACTCTCCGGCCTCCCCGGCGCCCACCACCAGCACGCGCCGGTTGGTCAGATCGCCCAGCACCGACTTGGCCATCTCAACGCAGGCCCGGCTCACGGAGAGGGCGTTTCTGCTGATGCCTGTCTCGCGCCTGATCCTTCGGCCGACCCGAAGCGCCTGCTGGAATAGTTGGGCCAGGGGTCCCTGGGCGGTGCCGGCGGTGGTGGCGGCCTCGTAGGCGTCGCGCACCTGGCCGATTATCTGCTCCTCTCCCAGGATCATGGAATCAAGGCTGGCGGACACCCGGAACAGGTGATGGATGCACTCATAGCCCCGGTAGACGTATAGATACCGGTCCACGTCCAAGAGCGAGATGCCGAACCGCTCAACCAGGAACCGTTTTACCCGATCTGCGCCGGCTTCGCTACTCGCTCCGTCTTCGGGAACATCAAGGGTGTAGAACTCGGAACGGTTGCAGGTTGAAAGGATAACCCCGCCCACGCCGTGGCCGTTCATGGCGCTGAGTGCGTGGGGGAGTTGCTCTTTGTTCAGCGACAGGAGTTCCCGGACCTCAACCGGCGCGGTCCGGTGGTTCAGTCCAACGACTAGGAATTCCAAGTTAGCTCCGGGGATCTGTCTTTCATCTTGGTGAATATTCCGGTCGGCCGGTCGGCTATTACCACTCACCGGGCGGACCCATCACTGAATTTCGTTGTCATTAGATCAATCGTATATGACCGGGATGAAAACCTAAAATGCGCTGGCATTTTCGGTCCGAATTGCTTTGAAAATCTATAAAAATCTACTGAAATCTTCTAAAGATCAAATTGATAATTCAGGCTACAAGGGAGTGTAGTAGGCCCACTCTCGCCTGTCAACGGGCCTGGAAAGGTGGGACCCAACTTGTTGGTAGATGAATTTCCGGGCGTTCTAATCGTCCCTGCCGGCTTTGGTCCTAGGCGCCTCGGCCTGGGCAGCCTCGTCGCTCAGCGGGGTCAGGTTACTACTAAGGTCCCGGACTTTGGGATTCAGTGTGGCTGGACCCAGGGCGAAGAGAACCACCGCCAACCCCCCGATGGCAATGGCTATGGGAGCGGTGAATAAGCTGGCCAACCCGCTGGCTTGCATTCCGCCCAAGGGCATGATGCTCCAAGTCATGCCATAGAAACCCATTACCCTGCCCCTTATGTGGTCAGGCACCATGATCTGGAGAGAACTCTGGATGGAGATCATATACATCGAGTTAAAGATTCCCATGATGAACATGATCGCCATCGCCAAACTGAAGGACCCAACGTATCTGGAAGTAAGGGCGAAAGCCGCCACCGCCAGGCCGAATATCACCGCTCCTCCGATTATCGTCAGACCACGGTTGGGTACGTTGCCACGGCCGCCTATGTAGAGAGTGTAAATCAGGGCACCTGCGCCAGAGATCCCCAAGAGCAGTCCCTGACCCCTGGCGCCCGCTTCCAGTATGTCTTTCGCGAAGACGGGCATCAGTGTGATGTATGCCATGCCGAAGAAACTGTTGAAGAAGGTCATGCCGATCAGGAACGAGAATATGGAGTTGGTCTTGATGAACTTCAAGCCCACTTTTATATCCTGGAACGGATTGCCCGACGCGCCCCTGGGAATGGGCGCTATCTTGAGGCGCGCCATCACCATGGCCAGTACCACGAATCCTGTTCCCGAAATGTAGAGGGCCGATTCAGTGTTGATCAGGTCGATGAGGACCCCGGCGATCCCCGGGGCGATGATCCTCGTGCCCTGCCAGATAACCGAGTTCATCGCCACCGCGCTCATCATCACCTTTCGGTCGATGAGATGGGGATAGAGGGCCTGCCGGGCTGGGTTGTCGAACGCTTCAACCCCACCGGCCAAAAAGGCGATTGCCAGGACATGCCAGGTTTCGACGGAGCCCAACAATGTGAGCGTGGCCAGCAGAAAGATCAGGCTGCTGGTGGCGATCTGGGTGCCCATGATCAGGCGGCGTTTGTCCAACCGGTCCGCGAAAACGCCGCCGAAGAGGTTGAAGAATATGGCGGGTATGGCGTTGGCCGCCCCTACCAGCCCAAGCGATAAGATAGACCCGGTGATCTCGTATGTCAGCCAAAACTGGGCCACCCGGAACATCTGGAACCCGCTGACCGACGCCAGCAGCCCAAACCAATAGGCCCGGTAGGCCGGATATCGAAGGGCTGGGGGGATCCCGAAGCCGCTCTTTTCAACGGGAGCGCTGTCTTCCGGAGCGTTATTTTGTCGAGGTTGTTGCAAGTCTTAGGGGTTCTTGTCTGATGGTCCGAAGAACATGACAGAGGGAAAATGGCTGCTTACCGGCCAAATAGTAACAGCGCTTCAGGCGGGTGCCAACTATAGAATAAAAAGGGCCCCCTGATATTCAGGAGGCCTTTTTTATTCAGAACGCTTTTCTGACACGGCCCGTGAAATGGGCCGGAATCCTCGTTCTAAGTTGTTAGCCGGTTGTCTTAGCTGGTGGACGCCGGTACCGGTTGTTCGGTCAGCATCTCGTCCAGGATCCGCTGGAGAGCCATCGTATGGCTGCAGATGTCCCTGGTGGCGAAGAAATGGCATTCGCAACGCCAGGCGCCGTTTTCAAAATGAACATCATATTGGTCGTGGTTGCCCTTAAATGTGGCGGAGAAACTTGTGATGTTCACCCGGTCTTTTTCTCCTGCGTACTGCCTGGCCTTTTCGATCTTGCCGATAATGCTGGAGTCCATCAACACCTCCTACTACACCGACAGTGGACACGTTCGGAGTCCGAAAATTCGCGTCCGTCGCCTAAATTCTAAGGGTGTAAAGCGGTATGGTCAAGCAAGATTATGGCAACCTGGAAGCAATATTGTGCGGCCCTCCGGGTCCTCCAAGACCGGTCCGGGAGGAAGCGATAGCCGTTGACTGCCTATGGCTGGTCAAATACAATTCAATCCAACCCCTCTGGAATGCGAAATCCGTAACTTTTGGCACCGGTTTTCGACGGTCCAACGGTTTTTACCCACTCCAGGTCCCGGCTAACAAAAATAAAAGAAAAGAGAAAAGAAGACCGATGAAGGGCGACCAGATCAGGGATTTATTCATAAAGTTTTTCGAAAGCAAGGGGCATCAGCACATGCCCTCGGCGTCATTGATACCGGCCGGCGACCCCACTCTGCTGTTCACCAGCGCCGGCATGGTCCCGTTCAAGCCCTTCTTCATGGGCGAGCAGACCCCACCGTCCAAGCGGCTCACCAGCAGCCAGAAGAGCTTCCGCACCACCGACATCGACGAAGTCGGCGACCACAAGCACCTGACCTTCTTCGAGATGCTGGGCAACTTCAGCATCGGCGATTATTTCAAAGAAGGCGCGGTGGAATACTGCTGGGAATTGGTCACCAAGGAATTCAAGCTGGACCCGGAACGGATCTACGTCACCATCCACCTGGACGATGAAGAAGCCTACGCCATCTGGCGAGACCAAGTGGGCGTCCCCGCGGAACGCATCTACCGCTACGGCGATAAGGACAACTGGTGGGGCCCCGCAGGGAATGAAGGGCCTACCGGCCCCTGTTCCGAGGTCCACTATGACGGCGGCGCTCAGAAGGGCTGCCACGGCGGCCGGATGATGCCGCCGGAGGCGCTGACCGCCCAATTCCGGAAAGATTTGGAGTCGGGCGAAACTACACCCATAGACGGCTGCCACCCCAACTGCGATTGCGAACGGTTCGTGGAGCTGTGGAACCTGGTGTTCATGCAGTTCTACCAGGACACCTCCGGCGCCCGGACTCCCCTCCCCGCACCCAGCGTCGATACCGGCATGGGTCTGGAAAGGGCAGCTGTAATTCTCCAAGGCAAGAACAACATTTACGAGACCGACCTGTTTGTGCCAATCATCGACCGGGTATGTGAGATAACCGGTACGATTTATGGAGCGGACTCTGAGACAGACTACGCCTTGCGAGTAGTGGCAGAACATGCTCGGGCAGCAACATTTCTTATTGCCGATGGCGTGATACCTAGTAATGAAAGCCGTGGTCACGTGTTGAGGCGCATTATCCGGCGAGCTATGTACTACGAACTCCGGCTACTTCGACTTGCCGTACCTTTTCCGCGGGATTCTTCCAGAGAAGTCGACAGCGTGGATGATTTCTTTGCGACGCTACAGCATTTTGACCTGGAAAAGAAAATACGAGTTAAGGAATATAACGAAGGCAGTTCGTTCCTCGTCCCAGTCGTCGAGAGCATCGTTGAACGCATGGGCCCGATTTACGAAGATTTACCTCGGCAGCAAGCGTTCATAACTGAGACGATTCGAAGAGAAGAACAGCAATTCTTCAGAACGCTAACCTCCGGTGAGCAGCTGCTTAGGGAGATTTTAGTTTTTAGAGGAGCGGTCACTGAGCTATGGGAGGACGCGAAACAACCTGAAGAAAGTGTTGCCGAATTTCTCGAAATAAATAAAAGAACCAAGGTTGTTGATGAATTAACACTTCCAATCATTCAGTCACATATAACCCGAGGTGAAGCGCCTCCAAGGGTCTTGTCGGGAGCTGAGGCCTTTCTGTTACATGACACATATGGGTTCTCCATCGAATTAACTAAAGAGATAGCACGTCAGGAAGAGTTTGACGTGGATGAAGAGGGCTTCGAGCGGGAGATGGATGCTCAGAAAGAGCAGTCCCGGTCTTCAGGCTCTTTCTCCGGCAGCATGGAGATGCAGACTTCGTACTCGGACCTGGGTCTCGGTTCCAGTGAATTTGTCGGCTACGAACTGACGGAACAGGAATCGAAGATCGCCGCCATCCTATCTGGCGGTGTCTCGGTGGACCATGCCACCCAGGGACAGCAGGTCGAGATCGTCATCAGCCAGTCGCCCTTCTATGCCGAGGGCGGTGGACAGTTGGGCGACCGGGGGCAAATCAGCGGGCCCAACGGCGTCGTGGCAGTGGAAGACACCCAGAGTCCGGTTGCGGGACTTATCGTTCAGCGCGGCACGGTCGAGCAAGGCGAGATTTCTGTTGGCGACACTGTCACCGCTAAGGTTGAAGTGGCGCGTCGCTTGGACTCGTCGCGGAACCACAGCGGCACCCATATCCTCCATGCAGCGCTACGCTCGGTGTTGGGGGTCCACGTGCGGCAGGCCGGCTCTTTCGTGGCCCCGGAGCGGCTGCGCTTCGATTTCAGCCACGTCAGCGCCCTGACTCGAGACGAACTTTTGTCGGTCCAATCCTTGGCCAACGACAAAGTGCGCGGCAATCTGACCGTCACTTCCCACGAGACCAGCTACAGCGAGGCGGTCCGCGAGGGCGCTCTGGCCTTCTTCGGCGACCGTTACGGCGATGTGGTGCGGGTAGTTACTATGGCCCCCGCTCCCCATTTAATCGGAGATGCTTTCAGCGTTGAGGTTTGCGGCGGCACCCACGTCTCGGCGACCGGCCAGGTGGGCACGTTGGCGGTGTTGGGCGAGTCGAGCATCGGCGGCGGCATGCGTAGAATCGAGGCCGTGACCGGACGGGCGGCGGAAGAACTATTCGTGCAGCAGTCCGACCGTTTGGAAGCCATATCTCAAAAGCTGCTGACCCCGGTCGCCGATCTAGAAGCCCGGCTGGACAGCTTCATCCTAGAGAACGAAGACCTACGCAAGCAGTTGGAAGGATTCCAGAAAACCTCTCTGCGCGGCGAGGCTGAAGAGTTGCTGGGCCAGGTCCAGGACGTTGACGGCGTCAAGGTTGTGGCTGGCCGGACGTCGGCCGGCGGCCCCGACGGCATGCGCGAGATGGCCGACTTCCTCAGGGACAAGCTGGGCAGCGTCGTGGTCGCCTTAGCCGCGGTAGTTGAGGGCAGCCCTATCCTGATCACCATGGTCACCCCCGACCTGGTGGAGCGTGGCCTGCATGCCGGGAACATCGCCAGGGACACCGCCAAGGTCATGGGCGGCGGCGGCGGCGGACGCCCCGAGATGGCCCAGGCCGGCGGCAAACAGCCCGAGAAGGTGGACGAGGCCCTGAACGGAGTTCCAGCCCTAGTGCGCCAGGGATTGTCTTAATTCCGGCTGGATGCCGCGAGCCTCGATGAAATCGGAAACGGAACAACCGAAGCTGATTGCCTTGGACCTTGGCGAGCGCCGTATCGGTCTGGCGGTCAGCGGCCCCGGCGGCTTGGCTCTGCCCGCGGGACACATCGTCCGTACCAAACTGGCCCAAGACGTCCAACAGGTCATCGCATCCGCTCATGAGCGCCAGGCTCAGGGCATCGTCGTCGGCATCCCCTACACCCTTGACGGCGAGATCGGACCATCCGCCAAACTGGCGCGTGGGTTCGTCCGCGCATTGCGCAGGGCCATCGGCGCGGAAGAATCTTTGGCCATTCACGAGATGGATGAGCGATATACCAGCGTTGAGGCCGAGGGATTGTTGCGGGAGTCAGGGGTCCAGCCTTCCCGTGACCGGGCGTCGGTGGACGAGGTGGCAGCGGTCTTGATCCTGCAGCGGTTTCTGGTTTCTCAAGAGAATTGATTTGGGGAAGCAGGGGGACGGTTAGGGTGGGGGCCGGTGGTCTGGTTAAGCCAAACTCTCCTGCGTATTCACCCCGCCGCGGCGTGTTTGGCTGCTAGGTAGCCGAAGGTCATGGCGCCGCCTAGCTCGCAGCCGGCCTGGTAGCCGATCCCGTAGTAGTGGGCGCTGGCGCTGCCGCAGGCGTAGAGTCCCGGTATAGCCTGGCCCCGCAGATGCATGACCTGGGCGAGCTCGTTGGTCACGAGGCGGGTGGACCCAGCGGCGGCCGGCTCCAACGGCAGGCCAAAGTACGGCGGCTGGTCTAGGGGGCCCAGGTTGGGGTTGGGCTTGTTAGTCAGATCTCCGCTGACGGAGTTGGCGAACGGGAATTCGCCCCGGCCAAAGTCCTCGTCTTTCCCCGCTTCCGCGAACTTGTTGAACCGCTGGATGGTCTTGGTTAGCCCCTCGCCGTCAACGCCCAATCTCTCGGCCAATCCTTTGATCGAGTCATCTTTGATCAGCCAATCGGGAACTTCATCGCCGGGCTGAATACTGCCCAATCCGTACTTGTCCAGGTAGGTCTGATCGAAGACCAAGAAGCAGGGAACGTTGACGTAACGGTGCCGCCGGACATCGAAGTTGCGCAGAGTGGCGCCGACCTGCTGACCGATGGACTCGTCGGAGAATCGGTCGCCGTCCAGGTTCACCAGGATACTGTGGGGGAAACCGGACTCGTTGTTTGTGACGCCTCGATACAGGGGCGTTCCGTAGTGCTCTTCGCCGGGGATAACGTAGAGCAAGTCCTGCTGGAATTGGGGCTTTATGCTGATAGCTCCGCCGATCTCTCCGGCCAAGACAATGGCATCACCGTCAACGCTGGGTGGCAGGAGCGTTTTAGTGGCGTGGAACTCGCTGGACCTTTCAGTCAACGCCTCGTTCCTGACGTTGCTGCCGGTGGCTAGGAGCACGCCTCTCCGGGCCATGATGCGAAACTCATTGGCGCCTTGCCTGGCGATCACCCCCTGCACCCGGCCGTCTTCCACGATCAGGGACCGCACGTCGGTGTCAAGGTAGAAGGGGATATTCCGCCGCAGCACCGCGCTCATCAGATGCCCGATAAGGCCGGCCCCAAAAGTGCGCACGTCCTGCTCCATGCGATCACGAATGAGCTGGCGGTCCCAGTTCTGCGGTTGCGCCCGTCCGCCCCAACTGGCAACCTCTTCAAGGGTCGCCCGGTGCGTGACCGCCGGCGCGGCCCGCAAGTATTTATGCCATTCGCCCAACGACTTGGACTCGAAGGGCCTGACCTGCAGGTTGCGGCCTTCGCCCAGGGACCCGTTGGCCATGCCCTGGAAATAATCGGGAAACCCGCGCACCACATAGAAAGGAATACCAACGTCGTCGCAGAAGAATTTGAGTGCCTCGGGGGAAGTCTCGATGTAGGCCCGGAGGTTGCTTTCCATCTCGTGACCGGCGGCCAGGTGGTGGAGATAAGCATAGGCGTCTTCCCGGGAATCTTCGATTCCCAGAGCCCGTTCCAGATGGTTGTCACCGACCCAAACTATCCCGTATGAATAGGTCGTGCCGCCACCGAACACCTCGGACTTTTCCAGCATGACGGTCTCTAGTCCTTGCGACTGGGCCGCTAGGGCAGCGCAGCTCGCGCCCATACCGGAGCCGACGGCAATGAAATCTACTTCCATGTCCGATTCGAATTTCGGCGTGAGACCCGCACTTGTCATTCGGTTATACCTTGATGGCCGGAGATTCGACTATCATACAGCAGCGTTCATAAAGGCCTACAATGGCCGCTGTCACTCGACTTTGATCCGATCCACTAAAAGATCTTTGAGAGCCCGATATGACCACCGTCAACGGCAAGGCCGAAACCGTCATCAAGAACGCCAACATCATCACGATCGATGATGGCCGCCCCAAGGCGCAGGCTTTGGCCATGACCCACGGCAGGTTCTCCGGGGTCGGTAGCAACGAGGACATCGAAGGCCTGATCGGGCCGGACACCGAGGTGCTGGACCTGGGCGGCAAGACTGTGCTTCCTGGGTTCATCGACGCCCATATCCACGTGCTGAGCAGCGGCGTGAAGCACGTGATGTCCGCCGACTGCGATGTGCGGAGCCTCAAGCAAGTACAGGCCGGACTGAAAGAACGGGCCGACAAGACTCCGGCCGGAGAATGGGTCCAGGGCTTCAAGTTTGACGACACCAAGACCGACAGGACGGCTTCCAACGAGGGCCGCCACCTTTACCGCGACGACCTGGACGCGGTGACCACCGATCATCCGATGATGGTTGCCCACCGGGCCGGACACGTTTTCTACATGAATACCGCGGGCCTGGAGGCAGCCGGGTTCAATGACGAGACTCCCGACCCGCCTGGAGGCAGGCTGGGCCGCGACCCGGATACAGGTAAGTTGAACGGCATGGTCTATGAGCGCGCCATCGACCACGTTCGTTTCGGACTTATCCCGGTGGACACCGCGGAAGTGCGACGCGAGGGACTGCGGACGATCTGCGGCATGCTGAACCGGGTCGGCCTGACCAGCGTTCACGACGCCAGAGTGACCACCGAAGAGTTCCAGACCTATCAGGACGGGTATGCAGCCGGCGAACTGAGCCTCCGGGTCTACGCGCTGATGTGGTACCCCCAGTTCCCCGCGCTCCGGGACGCCGGCATCAGGTCGGGCCTGGGAGACGACCGGCTCCGTATCGGCGGGATCAAGATGGTGGCCGACGGCGCCATCGCCACTCGCACCGCATACCTGTCCCAACCCTACGAGGGTTCCACATGCGACCACGGCATCTTGGCCATGGAGCAAGAAGAGATCGAGCAGCAGGTGATGGACATGCATCGGGCCGGCTTCCAGGTGTGCATCCACGCCAACGGCGACCTGACCATCGACCTGGTGCTTACAGCCTACGAGAAGGCGCAGAAAGCCCACCCCCGGGCCAACACCCGCCACCGAATCGAACACTGCACCTTGGTCAATCCGGAATTGCTCGCCAGGATGAAGGCGATGGGAGTCATCGCGACACCCTTCTGCACCTATGTCTATCATCACGGCGAGAAGATGCGCTACTACGGCGAGCAGCGGCTGGAGTGGATGTTTGCCCAGCGTTCGTTCATCGATTCCGGCGTGGTCTCAACCGGGGCCACCGACTACCCGCCCGGCCCTTTTGAACCCCTGCTGGGTGTTCAGAGTTGCGTGACCCGGACCGACAGCACTGGCAAGGAATGGGGCGTAAACCAGAGAATATCCGTCGAAGAAGCATTGCGGCTGTACACCCTGAACGGGGCCTATGCGTCATTCGAAGAAGAAACTAAGGGTTCCATCGAGGTGGGCAAACTGGCGGACCTGGTGGTGTTGGGCAGCGACCCCACGCAGATCGACCCGCTGAGCATCAAAGATATCCAGGTGGAGCAGACGATCGTCGGCGGAGACACGGTCTACCAGGGATAGCGGACCTAGCAATCGTTGCCCCAGGTGGTTCGACGAGCTCACCACGAACGGAGGTGTTGACGAAAGAACGCCCCGTCCTTTTCGCTAGGACGGGGCGTTTCCATTGGACTCAACGGGAGTAAACCTGGAATCTAGGTTTGTACCGCCATCGCGAGTATCGCACCTACCAGGGCGAAGGCCAGACTCAGGCTAGTTCCTGCAATCAGCCCTGGGACCTTTCCCATCAAAGATCTGGCGAGACGGCTAGTTGTGATAGTGAATTCATTATTTTTGGTATTCATCGCGTAGTCCTTTGTGTTGTTGGCTGAATTTAGGTGCTCGTGAAAGATGTGTTTCGATTAATTGCGGACCAACAGCGCCAGTTCGCTGGTGGGTTGGCTCGCTGATTCGCTGGTGGCTGCGTTGGCTGATGGGCCGAATCCCAGGTCTGACATCGCTCTGGATTCCAATCCGCTGGCCATGGTCATCACCATGAAGGCCATTGCTATTCCCATGAGGGAGAGGACTGAAAGTCCGAATAATTCTCCGAGGCCCGGCTTGAAAAGGTTTATGAGAGTCATGAGCGTTACCTATTCCGGTTCTTAGACGATTTACAGAGAGTCTTGGTCCCTTAAGTCCTATTTAGTTGGCCTGCCCGATGATGATGTAAGGAGCGGCTGGGACCTGGACCGTAGGAATCTCGACCACTACGGTCTGGACCGAAGCAGCGGCGGCCTGGGGGCCGAAGTCCAAGGAAGCGGTGGACTGGAAGGGATTGGCGGTCATGATTAAGATCATGGTGACCATCGCGAGGTAACCGAAGACCATTGCGGTGATTGCTTTTCCGCTGAACTGGGGGGCTAAGAACATCGAGCGTTTCATTTCGTTTCCCTTTTCGTTCTGGTTGTTATTTCCGGTGTTGCCCTGGATGTTTGTTTGAGTTGTCATGGTTGCTCTTCCTGCGTTTCGTCTTGGCACCACTTTAGGCCTGGGTATATGGGGTGCACATGCCGGAGGCAACGCATTTTTGGAAAGCAGAAAAAACCCGGTAAAACGAGGGCGTATAGGTAGCACTACCTATATGGGTTCGTGCCTACAGAGGGTGTTTTGGGGTAAAGAACGGTCGGAAAGAGGATTATTTAAGTAGAGGGCAAAAGATGAGGATCGGGACGAACGTGGGATTGAGGTGGTTGGGAAAGGGGGTGGAAATGAGAGGTCAATGTACGCCGCCGGAATCGCTAGTGAGACCGTTTAAGGCTGCATAGGTGGCCGCCTCGGTCCGATTGGCGGTGGCGGTCTTGTTGAGTATGCTCCTGACGTGGTTGCCCACCGTCCGGAAGCTGATGAACAGTTCCTCTGCGATCTCCCGGTCAGTCTTGCCGCCGCATATGAGCTGTAGGACCTCGACTTCCCGCTGTGTTAGGCCGTCAGGGTACGCCGAAGCCTTGACAGGCTGGGCGTCAGCCCGCTCCTGAAGAGCAGTTACGTGTTCCATCAGAGGGCGCATGCCCAGTTCGGTGGATATAGTCAGCGATTCGTCCAGCAAACTTGATGCCATGGCCCGGTCTCTTTCTTTTTCACGCTGGAGGAGGGCGTCTGCATAGTCGCAACAGGTCCAGGCAAGTTCCGGGAGGTAACCAGCTTTGCGACAGAAGGCCATGGCGTCCTCAAAATGGACCGTCGATTGGTCGAGGTTGCCCATGGCCGAGGATAAAGGGCCGAGAATCCGGTCCACGTTTGCCAGGGAGCCAGTCAAGATCGTGCCTGCTTGGAGAAGAAGAGCGCTGTATTGTTCCTTGATAGCGTCCACATCGTTCCGCTCGATCCCGATTATTCCCAGGCTTGATATGGCATTGTTTGCCAGGACTTGGCTCCTTAATTCTGAGGACAATACCGTTCTAGCAGCCGCGGCGGCAACATCGAAATTACTCTGAATTCCTGTGATTCGGGCTACCAGGGGTATCACGATCGCCGTATATGCATACTGCACAGAAGGGCCCGGTTCAGACTGGTGCATAGTTTTAATCATCCGGGCCAATAGCTCTCCACCCTCGGCTGAATTCCCAAGTTCGTACTCGAGCAGTGTTCTGGAAACCAGAACAGTCGCGTTTTGATAAGACACCTCCATCCCCGCATCGGTGTACTCGCGAGAAGCTGACCAATCACCTCTTAGCTGGCACAGAGTCGCATTCAGTGCTAGGGCGAGAGCCAACAACCCCCGGTTGCGCAATTCTTTCGCCAATGACAGAGCGGCGGACGCATGGGTTTTGGCAGCTTCAGGATCGCCAATATTTCTCAGACACATCGATGCGTTGCGGTGCGCTTCTGTTTCTGCGATCAGATCATTAAATCGAGGCGCCAGCGCAATAACCTGCGCACTCTTTTCGGCGGCCTCTACGTATCGAGTATGTGTGAAATCTACACGGGAGGAGGCCGCAAGAATCCTCATCTCGAGGACTTCGTCTCTCTCTCGCCGCGCGATCTCCAAGGCCTTGTTAAAAGCCGGTTGAGCGGCTTCATAATCGCCGGAGGCGTCTCCCAATTCCTGGCCGTACCTTGATAGCAGGCGTCCATTTTGGAGGGAATCCTCCGGCGCAAGCTCCAGGGCATGCTCAAGCAACCTCGCCATTCCAGTGCGGAGACCTAACAGCCGAGGGACTGTAGACTCAGCGATTGACAAGGCGTTCTCCATCTCTCCGCCTTCAACGAAGTAGTCGAACGCCCGCTCTAGCGTGACCACGGCATCAGCCATTTGATGCATTTCCAGTGTCGCCACCTGGGCTGTGCCCAAGCCGAAGAGCAGCGCCGCGGTCTCATCGTCCATGGGCCGTTCCTCTTTAACGTCCAACGCCCGCTGAAAATGGACCAACGCCTCTTCAGGCGCATGCACCATCAATGCTTGGTTCGCGGCCAATTTCGAGAAATGGACCATTTTTTCCGGACCAGCCAACATAGCCCCAAGAGAATAATGATATGCCAGTTCAGCGGCGTGGCTCTCAGAGTTCGAGCCATAAACCGCCTCCATCATCTCAGCAACTCGGACGTGCAGGCGGACCCGGCCGGTCATTGAAAGCTCTTCATTCAATGTTTCTTGTATCAGGGCGTGGGCGAATCGATACCTTCCGGGCGAACCCGGCATCTCTTCGATCACCCGGCCGGACAATGCTTCTTCCAGCAACTCCAACAACCGGTCGCCGGTGGCATCTTCCAAAAGCGGCCGCAGTTGGTCAAATCCAAATTCCGGCCCTATGACAGAAGCTATCGTTAGAGCTTCGTTGCAGGATTCCGACAGACGGTCTAGGCGCAGTCCGATGACGTCCCGGACGCCTTCAGGCAGCCCAGTCTTCCAAGATTCCGCGTCGGTGTCCCCTTCATCGGCTTGGAGGCACATCAATTCGTTCAGGAAGAGTGGGTTGCCGCCGGTGCGCGTATGAACAAGTTCCAGGTCCGAAGAATCCAACGATATGGAGGACCTGGACATCACGAACTGGCTCACCTCGTCTGGGTTGAAGCTATTCAAGCGTATTCTGCGAAAATTGGGTTCCCGTACCAATTCGCCAAGAGTCCGTGACAGAGGGTGCCTCCGGCCTAGGTCAACATCCCGGTAGGTTGCCACGACCATCAAAGGCGTGTCGGATACGGAATTGATCACAAATTCCAATAACAAAAGTGAAGCATTGTCAGCCCATTGCAGGTCTTCCAACACGATCAATATCGGACCGGAGGCAGAAACGTTACCGAGGAACGTTGCCACCGAATTGAAAAGTTGGAAGCGGGCTTGCTCCGGCTCAACATCTGGAGGAGTTGCTACAGCCGGCAACTTGTCTGCGATCTGAGGAATAATCTCCCCGATTCCGAAGTCGCCGCTGCCAATTATCTCTGCTAACCGCCCAGGGTCGAGGGCGTCCACGCATATTGTGATGGCCTGGGTCCAAGCCCAATACGAAGGAGCGCCTTCCCCTTCGTAACACGAACCCAAGAGTACCTGAACGCCTTTTTCTTCCGCATAGGCGGACAATTCTCGAGCTAGTCTGGTTTTTCCGATGCCTGGTTCCCCAGCGAGCATCACCGTCTGCCCACGGCCGGCGATGGTGTCATCCAAGGCAACTGTCAGCAAGGCGAACTCAGGTTGGCGCCCTATGAAACTGGATTCCCGAGACTGGTTGCTCGTCAAAGTACGCACCAATCAATTTCGTTGGGCATATACTACATCGAACCGCCAGTTTTCTGCTTAAGGTAGCCGAGCCTTGAGAAAATTTTTGTGCGCCCACCGCTAATTAGCCCAGTGGTTGAAATGGTGCAATGGCGCGACGGCAAGGGATCGTACAAAAGTAGCGGAGCCATGACGAGAGCGAGCTAACTTCACTAACATTGGCATTACGCCGCATTGCCAAGCTGCATAGTCCAATGGTCAACGTCTAGAACGGCAATTCCTGAGGCTATTTTGCAGGTTGGTGACGATCGCTCAACCTAGCACGAACGGAACCAGGCGTCTTCACCGTTCGTCCTGAGCTTGTCGAAGGATCTCCCTAGAGTTAAAGAGGTCTAGAGATACACCCGTTCGAAATCGCTTGAGATCATGGACATGTTTTCCACGTCCCAATCGAAGGACAGCACCACTGAGCGGTCGGAAGTGGCTTCCAGGAGCCTGACCCCGTTCTGGGCGACCACGCTCTCGGCTAGGCTGTAATCGAGTTCTCCCGCTTCGGTGCCCGAGCGGTTGCAGACCATCATCGGCAGTCCGGTGTCGGCCGACCTGGCTTCCCATTCGCCGTCGGGGCCGCAGTGGCCGGGCCCCCAGGATACCGGAGATACCAGCATCTGGGCGCCTTTGTCCTTGAATACCTGGGCGATCTCGTTCTTATAGGCGTCGGCGCAGATCAGGATGCCCGTCTTGATGCCGTCGCATTCGATGGGCTCGATCTTCCACCCGCTGGTTGACCAAGATTCCGCTCCGCCCAGGGCTTTGACCTTGCGGTGCTTGCCGATGATCTCCCCGTTGGCGTCGATCACGAAGACCGTGTTGTACATCTTGTCGGTGGCGGGGTCGCGCTCGGGATGAGAGAGGAATACCGTCAGTCTGTGCTCTTTGACCAGACCGAGGAAACCGTTCATCCAGGGGTCTGGCTGGGGGAGGATCCAATCTGTGCCGATGGTCTCCATGAACAGGTAACCGGGGATGCACAACTCCGGGGTGACCACCCACTGCGCCCCTTGCTGGGCGGCTACTTTTACGCCGCGCTCCACCAGCTTGCGGTTGTGGTCGATGTCGTTGGTGACCGGCGCTAGATGCAGGAACGAGATACGAAGCTTTTTCATCTTCGGGGGATTATAGCATCCGGCGCCGGCCACACCCTGCGGCCTTGACGGCCCGGTGCCGTGACATCAGAATAAATGAAGCGGCCTATGCGATGAGACCGCTCCTTTTTCTGAAGCCCCGTAGTGTAGTGGTAACACGCCAGCCTTTGGAGCTGGAATCCCTGGTTCGAACCCAGGCGGGGTTGCCAGCCATATTTCCAAAACCTGCCAATCAGTCGACAGAATTATGAATGTCAGGGATGTGCTAGATTTGTTGAGGGAAGATGGTTGGTATCTGGTTCGCCAGCGCGGCAGCCACCGTCAATTCAAGCACACAGATAAGATAGGACGGGTCACCGTGGCCGGACACCCAAGAGATGATATTCCGCCGGGTACCCTGAATAACATATTTCGGCAAGCAGGGTTGCGCCAACGGAGGCAGTGAAGTGAAATTCTTGGTCGTATTGGAAAAAGCTGAAAATAACTGGGCGGCTTATTGTCCAGATGTCCTGGGCTGTGCCGCCACAGGCCGCACTCCGGAAGAGACCATGAAAAGGTACGAAAAGGCACTGCAAATGCATCTTAATGGTCTTCGGGAGGACGGATTACCTTTCCCAGAGCCCTCCGCCAGGTCTGTCGTTGTTGAGGTTTAGCGATGGTCTTGTCGGCTTCGGGATGAAGCCTAAGCCCAAACTCGAAACTTCGTGCATCTAGCCAATTGTGTAATCAGACCAATTTGGGCCGCCCCATAGCTATCTCTCCATCCCTCATTTACACACAACCCGCCTAGCCCTCACATTGACCCACTCTCCGCGGCGCGCGTATATTACCGGCATCACGGCGGCCTGGAGTCTTCGAGGCCGCTGAATGCGAGGTCTACTAAAGCTTGTATGCGTTGATCCTGGCCGGCGGGAAAGGCGAAAGACTCCGTCCGCTGACCGATACCCTGCCCAAGCCCATGGTTCCCGTCTGCGGCAAACCCATCTTGGAACACCAGGTTGAGTGGCTGAAGGCCGGTGGGATCACCGATGTCGTGTTCCTGGCCGGTTACCGCTGGGGGGCCATCAAGGACCACTTCGGCGACGGTCGGGACTTTGGCATAAACGCCCACTACAGCCTGGAAGAATCCCCCCTGGGCCGGGGTGGGGCCATCAAGGCGGGGCTCCCTCAGGTCCCAAGCAGCGAAGATACAGTGGCCGTGCTGAACGGGGACATCATCACCGACGAGACCCTCGATCGCCTATCGGCGTATCATCAGGAACGCAAATCGGCTAACGAAAACCACTTAGCAACCATCATGGTGGTGCCCATGGTCAGTCCCTATGGACTGGTGGACATGGACTCATCGGGCACGGTGACCGGCTTTCGCGAGAAGGTGGAGATGGAGCACTGGATCAATGCCGGAATCTATCTTTTTGACCGCGCCATAGCCGAAGAACTGCCCGAATTGGGCGACCACGAGACCGAGACCTTCCCCAGGCTGGCCCAAGCTGGACAACTGGCGGCCATGAGGTCCCGTAATTTCTGGCGAAGTGTCGATTCGTTTAAAGACCTGAGTGAAGCCGAAGCCCACGTTGGGAGTAGGTAGAACAGGCGTTATACTATCAATTCACCTAAGCGCCGGTTGAACCGGCGGCGGCCGATAACCGTACAGGCGTTGTGAGCATAATGACCCAGAGCGAAGCGCCAAACGCAGAAACGCCGGCCGGTATCTCCAGCACCGTAGCCCAGGCGGCCGCCAAGATCAAGGCCAATATCGAAAAGGTGTTGGTGGGCAAGGGCGACGTCATCGACCTTACGTTGGCCGCGGTACTGAGCGGCGGGCATATCCTGGTGGAAGACGTGCCTGGCATCGGCAAGACCACTCTGGCCCGTTGCTTGGCCGACTCGCTCCAATGTACCTTCAAGCGTATCCAGTGCACCCCGGACCTGATGCCTTCCGACATCACCGGGGTCCATTTCTACAACCAGAAATCCGGCGAATTTGAGTTCCGGCCAGGGCCCATACTCGCCCAGGTCGTATTGGCCGACGAGATAAACCGGGCAACTCCCCGCACTCAATCGGCCATGCTTGAAGCCATGGGTGAAGGTCAACTGACCGTTGACGACATGACGATTCCCCTACCCGCGCCGTTCCTGCTCATCGCGACCCAGAACCCCATCGAGCTCGAAGGCACGTTTCCCCTGCCTGAAGCCCAGTTGGACCGGTTCCTGATCCGGCTCCGTATGGGCTACCCCGACGAGGCCCAGGAGGGAGAGATGCTGGCACGGTTCAATGGCGCGAATCCCCTGGCCGACCTACAGCCCGTGGCCGACGGCGCGGAGATCTTGGAACTGCAACGGCTGGTGCAGCAGGTCTACGTGGACCCGGTGTTGAGCAACTACATCGTCCAGTTGGTCCAGGCGACCCGCCAGCATGAAGACGTGGAACTAGGCGCAAGTCCCAGGGCGACCATGGGTCTCTACCGCTGCTCCCAGGCCGTGGCCGCCATCCAGGGCCGGGACTACGTCAGTCCCGACGACGTTAAGTTATTGGCGCCCTACACGCTGCCCCACCGCATCATCGTAAAGTCTCAAGCCAGGCTGCGCGAGCGGTCCGCTGAAGATGTTATTTCCGGCGTATTGTCCCAGTTGGAGGTCCCGGTCTAGCGCTGGTCTGAGCGGCGGACATCCTAGCTCCTTGGCCGACCGACCGACATGCTTAACGATTTCTGGGTATTCTTCAGCAGCTTGATGATATTCATTGGCCTGGTGGCCAGTCAGGGGTTGCTGCTAGTCGTGGGCTCGCTGGTGCTGGTACTGGCCCTCGCCGCCTGGATCTGGGAGCGTTTCGCCTTCCGTTCCGTTAGCCATACGCGTTCCATCAGCCGGAAGCGGGCATTCATCGGCGATACCATCGATTACTCAGTCTCATTGGACAATGACAAAGTCCTGCCGTTGATCTGGGTCGACATCCAAGACTCCTTTCCCGAAGGTTTGGACCTAACCGGGGCGACCATGCGGGGCACCGGACTGGAATTGAACCGGCAGCACACCATCACCACCTCGTTGCTCCCCTACCAGAAGGCGACTTGGAAATATTCCCTTACGTGCTCGGAGCGTGGTTACCACCGGATCGGCCCCGTGCGCCTGCGGACCGGCGACATCTTCGGGTTCAACTCCGCCGAGACCCGCTACAACCAATTCGACCATATCTTGGTCTTTCCAAGGGTCGTGGACATCGAAGGGTTGGTGTTCCCTGCGGAACACCCCATGGGCGAGATTCGCGGAACAAGACCGATCTACTTCGACACCAACCGGGTGGTCGGTCAACGGGACTACCAGCCCAGAGACCCGATGAAGCACATCGACTGGAAGGCGACGGCCCGCGCCAGAACATTGCAGACGAAAGTCTTTGAGCCGGTGGTCTCGCTGAACATGCTGATCGTGATGAACGGCTCCACCAGGGAACACTCATGGCAGGGCAGCAACCGGCGGTTATTTGAGCGGACCGTGACCATTGCCGCGTCGGTGGCGAGCCTGGCGGACCGGCGGGGTTACACCTACGGCGTGGTCAGCAACGCAGTGGCCAGTTACTCCGGAAAGTGGATCCACGTCCCCATGGGGGCTTCATCGAGCCAACTCACCATGGCCTTGGAGGCCCTGGCGATGGCGGCGCCCTACGTCGTCGCTCCTCTGGCCGAAGTAGTGAACTCGGAAAGGGATTCCCTACCGGCGGGAACAACGGTCATCTTGGTCACGCCTTCCTTGAGTGATTCCTTGCTGGAAGATATTGCTGGCATCCGGGTCCACGGCTGCCGTGTGCTGGTGCTCTATTCCGGGGACGGTCTTCCTGACCGGGAGTTGGGAGACATCGACGTTATCCCCATGTACAGCGTATTGGACAAGGCGGAGGCCCATGAGCCGGCTATCGCGTAATAACTCAGTAACCGCCGTCGCGCTGTTTTTGGAGAGTTGCGCGCTCTACCTGGTCTTCGTGGCGCTCGGCGCCGTTTTCAACCAGCCCGGCATCGTCATGCCCTTCTGGCTGGTGATACTTGCGCTGGTCTCCTCGTACGTTCTCATGTCCTACATCCTGACGGTCAACATTACCCCCCGCATCAGAGGCTTGATCGGCCTTGCATCCGCCGTCCCAGCTCTGTTGATCATGGTCAACATGAATACCGGGCTTGGCGTGATTCCAGTGGACACCCTTATCTCCGGCGATGTGGGCGCCACGGTGGCGATCGTCGGTACCTCGCTATTTCTGATGATCATATGGTGGCGGGGTTCCAGCGTGGCCCAAGAGGATATATCGCTGGACATGGTGCGCGCCGCCTTCATGTGGGGCTTGGGCATCTTATTTATCACCGCGCTCGTGGACAGCCTGGTTGACGAACGGGTGGTCAACGGGTTCCTAGTGGTGGGGTTCTTCGCCGTTGGCCTATTTGGACTATCCCTGGCCCGTTTCTCCTCTGAGAGCGGGGAAACGCACACCATGTCCCGTGAATGGGTGATGCCGATCTTGGTCAGCGTGGGCGCGGTGGTCATCTTAGGACTGGTCATCAGCGCCATCGGGCTAGGTGGCCTGGACGATGTGACCAAAGAAGTGGTGAAATTCGCTGGCAATGCCGGGTTCTGGATCTTGAGGCCGATCTTGCTATTGATGGGGCTGATCGCCGGCGCGATCGTGGGGCTCGCCAACTGGGCCTCGGGAATGTTCGGAACGGGAGACTTTACGGCGCTGGAGAATGCCCAAGCACGGTTGAACGAATTTCACGAGGGTCTTAGAGAGCAGGCTGAAGAGAAAGAAGCTTCAACGGCCCTGGTTACGATACTCAAATGGATGGCTTTGTCCATAGTCTCGTTGATCGCCGGATATCTGGTCTACCGGCTGTTCCGGTCCCGGCGGTTCACGGGCCAGGAGGAGGACGTCGAAGAGACTAGGGAGTCTCTTTTCACCTGGAAACGGGCCAACGACGATGTCACGGGGATGCTGGCCGGGTGGTGGAACAGGATGTTCCCGGTGAAAGAGAAGGGAGTGGGCGGAGGCGAGGACCCCGCTACGCCCAGAGAGTTTTACCATGGGTTCTTGGGGCTGGCCTCCCGGTTGGGCCGCCCCCGCCGTGACTGGGAAACGCCCAACGAGCACCAACGGGGCATCTGGGGTCTACTGCCGACTGACCCGGTCTACCGCATCGTGCAGCGGTTCCAGCGTTCGCATTACGGGCGGGGCGAGTCGGAAAGTACCGATATCGACGACCTTCGAAACGACTGGAAAGAGATAAACGAATTTGTGGACCGGGAAGATCTGTAGTGCGGCTATCTCTTGCTTCCAGCCCGTAGTTCTTCGATCACCTCTTTTATCTCTTCAAACCGTGCGTAGCGGACATTGCCGTCGAAGATTGAAGACGTCACCAAGACGCCGAGAAACTCGCCGAATTTGTTGAACACCGCGCCTCCGCTCATGCCGTTGGTTGCGGCGGCGTCCACCTGGCCCAGGGAATAATCTCCGGGGCGGATGTCCCACAGTGCTCCGATCCGGCCAAATGTGACCAGCGGCGTGTTGGTCGATATCTCCGGGACGAACCCGATCAAAGCGACTTCGTACCCAATACCGGCGACCGACCTTTGCGATAAGTCGGCGAACACCTGGTTCGAGAATGGCAGTTCGACGGTCAGACCGGCAGCGGGTTCGTCCAAAGTGAGTAGCGCCAGGTCACGATCAGTGTCGTACCCGGTTACAGTCGCCCGTTGAAAGACCCCGCCGTTCACCGATACATCCGCCCTTCTGGCCCCGGCGATCACATGCTCCGCGGTTATGACCTCGGTGGGTGAGATGCGCACTCCCGAACCTTGGGAGAAGACGACGTCGATGAAGGTAACGGCGCTGCGCATGTCGCCTATGAAGTCGCTAAAATCCGGCGGCGGCTCCCCGGGCAGCCCCTCCGGTCCTCTTGGGCCAACGAACCCCGGAAATCCTCTGGAGCCGCCGGCTCCGGCGGGTCCTTGACGGCCCTGTTCGCCTTGGATGCCCTGGACGCCCGGTTCCCCTGACAGGCCGGACTCACCGGTTGCGCCTTCGCAGGCCAGCAACGCGAGGACGGATAACAGCGCTAATGCCGCTAACGCCGGCCGAACCTTGATGCCCAATCTGAAACCGAAAGAAAATTTGCCGGTGGGTGTTTTCAAGCTATACACTGGTCGCTGGTGATTGACCGCCGTGGCGGACCTGTTGTCGTGCCGCGGCGTTTTTGTTTGGCTTCTTCATATACGTTGGTCTGACGATTATCCGATGTACCGATTGATCAATAGGCTGCCGTTCTTCTACGGCTGGACCATTCTTTTCGCGGCCGGCAGTTCCATGGTCGTCAGGAACGCTACCGCCAGTTTAACCCTTGCCGTCTTCATCTTCCCCATGTCCGAGGACCTGGGTTGGAGCCGGACCCTGATCGCCGGGGCGGCCAGCTTGGGCGGGCTGGTGGCCACCGTGGCCTCTCCGCTGGTGGGTTGGGCCCTGGACCGGTATGGCGCCAGGACGATACTAACGGTTAGCGTACTTATTTTAGGCGTTTCAACAGTGTCGTTAGCCTGGGCAACCGTTCCGATTGCATTCTATCTGGCTTACGGCCTGGGGCGGGTGATATTTTCCAGCCCTTTGAACATCGGTCCGTCGGTGGTTGTGTCTAGGTGGTTCGTCAGAAGGAGAGGCCGGGCCACGGGCATGTTGTTCCTCTCCCATTCGCTGGGCATGATCACTTTTCCGCTCATCGCCGGCTTGGTGATTAAATACCGGGGCTGGGAAGACGCCTGGGTCGTGCTGGGAGTATTGGTCTGGATATTGGCCTTGGGGCCGGTCTCGATGCTGATACGGCAGAGTCCCGAGTCGGTGGGTCTTTTGCCCGACGGAGACCCGCCGCAACAACCGGACGGCGGCAAGGAAGCGGAAGCCGCCGCGGAGGAGTCGAACTGGACGCTGCGCGAGGCCGTGCGCACCCCGACCCTGTGGCTGCTGGCCATGGCCACCGGGTCACTGTTCCTGCTTCAGTCAGGCACCAACATTCACCAAGGGGCCTATTTCTTGGATCAGGGACTGGGCTTGGGCGTCTCGGCGGCGTCCCTGAGTTTGAACGCAGTTTTCACGGGAGTAGGCAGCATCTTTTGGGGTTGGCTGGTGGAACGGGTGCCCGTCCGATTCACTTACGCCGGTGTGGCGTTGATGATGGCGGTGGCGCTGGTCCTATTCCCCATCGCCGACACCACAGCCGAGGCATTGGTCGTGGCTTCCATATTCGGGGCGGCCGTGGGCGGGATTCTGGTGGTGCCGGTGGTCGCCTACGCCAACTACTTCGGCCGCCGTTCCCTGAGCGCCATCCGGGGCGTAACCGAGCCGTTCGTTTCGCTAGGCCAGGCCATCGGCGCGCTATTTTCGGGCATCATCTACGATGTAACCGGCAGCTACAAAGACGCCTTTTTGATTTTGGCGATCTTGGGCTTCGCGACGATAGCTATGTTGCTGGCTACTAGGGCGCCGAGCAGGGTGGCGAGTTCTTAATCCAGCTCTGGGCTGCGTTGATCGATATCTGCGGCTTCCGTCACAGTATAATGTTGGGTAACACTACCCTGGGTTAAGATTGGAGAACTGCCATGGCTCAATCCTTGGGCGAATTGGAAAAGGACGCATTGAATCTTTCTGCTGAGGACCGCGCGAGGTTGGCTGTAAGCCTTCTTTTGAGCCTTGAAGAGATGGGTGAAGACCCAGCAGAAGTAGAGAAGCTCTGGGTTGCCGAGGCGAAAAGAAGGGCTCAAGAGATCGATGATGGTTCGTCAATCGGAATTCCTGCCTCTGACGTTTTGGCTAGGTTGAAGTCTAAGTACCAAGAAAAGTGATAGAAGTAAATTTCCACGCTGAGGCTTCGGCGGAGATCGAAGCAACGATGGGATTCTACGACTCACGTCTTGAAGGCCTTGGATTAAAGTTTCTGATTGCCGTTGAAAGCCAGATTGAACGAATCGCGGAATTCCCGAATTCAGGCTACGGCATCGACCAAGGTCTTCAGAAAGTAGTCGTTTTTGGGTTTCCCTCCAGCATTATTTACCGTCATGCGGAGGACCACGTCCTGCTTCTTGCTGTGGCTCACGATTACCGTCGACCTGGATATTGGCTGGGCCGTTCCCAATAGGATCGCCCCGCAATCACCGCCTTTCCACTACCGAAACTCCGGCATGACCTCTGCCGCGATCGTCTCCATGAGCCGCTTTAGCGCCGAAACGTCCCCTGAGTTCAGAGCCAAAACCATGTGGTCTACGCCGGCGTCTTGGTAGGCCTTGATGCCGGCAACCATCATTTCCGGGTTGTCTCCGGGTAAGGTTGACCGGGAAGAGGCGCGGTCGCTGGAAGGACGACCGTGTACTTCAACCTCAAGCCTGGTGGACCAGGTCATAGTCGAGGCATCTCTGCCCGCGGCGGTGGCGGCTTCAATGATCTCCTGCTTGGTCAGGGCGTAGCTTTCGGGTGAAACGCTGGTGGGATGCCACCCGTCGCCCCGCAGAGCGGTCCGTTTGATCGCTCCCGGACTGGAACCTCCGACCCATATGGGTATGCTGGACTGGGCCGGTTTGGGCGAGAAATAGAGGTCCGAGAAATCCCATCGCTTGCTCTGATACTTGGGCAGATGGCTGGACCAGAGTTCCTTCATGATGTCGATGCATTCGTTGGTGAGCGAGCCCCTTTCGCGCATCGAGATGCCCAAGGCGTCGAACTCCTCGGTCATGGCGCCCACACCCACGCCCAAAATTACGCGGCCGCCGGAGATCTGGTCCAGGGTGGCGGCGTATTTGGCCAGCTCGACTGGGTTGTGGTACGGCAGCACCAGCACCGATGTCCCCAGGGCCACCTTTGATGTGGTGGCCGCCAGATAGGACAGGGTGGACATGGGGTGGTAGTAGGGCTTGTCTTCCAGCCGCTCACGGATGTATCCGGTGTTGAACAAATGGTCCATGACCCATACCGAGTCATAGCCCAGGCTTTCTGCCAGGGGGCCGAATTCCAAGACCTGCTTTGGGTCTTCGACACCCCAGTTATTGGGGATAGTCACACCGAATTTCACTTAAACTCCCTGGTTTCTGGCGTATGAGTGTAGAGGGACTGTTATTAGGCGGTGTTGGCGGCTTCGATCAGCCGGGCGGTTTCGATGGCGGCGACGGCCGTGTTGGCCCCCATGTTGCCCGCCTTGCCTCCGGACCGGTTCAAAGCCTGCTCCATGTTCTCGGTGGTCAGAACGCCGAAGATGGTCGGCACTCCGGTCTCCAAGGCCACCGAGCTTATTCCGCTGGCCGCCTGCCCGGCCACCATTTCGTAGTGGGAGGTCTCGCCTCGGATCACGGCGCCAAGGCAGATGACCGCCTGGTAGCGTCCGGACTTGGCCAGGGTCTTGGCGATGATCGGTAACTCAAAGGCCCCCGGGACCCAACTGACCGTGATGTCTTCGTCTCGGACGCCGTGCCGGACCAGCGTCTCAACCGCCGAATCCAGCAACTTCCTGGTGATGATCTCGTTGAATCGGGCAACGACCACGCCTACGTGTAAGCCCTGGCCGTTCATGTCGCCCTTTATCTCTTTGGGCACGCTTATTTCTCCTGGTGCAGGTTGTTTTGCATTATGCCTGGACCGGTGCGGAATCTGATTCCTGACGCACTCCGCACTGGATTATCTTTTCGACGAACTCGGATTCAGTCACAAGACCGGGGACTTGGGTCAGCTCGTTCACCACTGTGAACGGAACGGACCTAACGCCGTATTGTTGCGCCAGGACGGGAAATTCTTCAATCTCCACCACGTCGGCGGTGATGTTTTCATTCTCCAACGCCAAGGCGTGGGCCAACCGGGCGATGGGCGGGCATTCGGTGCTGGCCGGCGTAACGAATACTTGGATGTGCACCCGCTGGTTGATACTGCGCAGCTTCTTTCGAGTGTCCATGCTTAGCGAACTGACGCCTCGGGAGATGGTCTTGATGTTCTCCACGACAACGGCCAATTGGTGCCCCGTGGGTATTCCAAAGAACCTCAGTTTGGCTTTTCCTTTCTTGCCAAAAGCGATGGCCGGCACTCGGGTGATGCCTTCTTCCAGAGCCAACTCAGGCTGGGCATAGACGTCGGTCGTCTCTAGGGTGATTTTGGGAGAGAGAGCAACCAATTCCTCCAGCAACTGCTGGGTCTGAACGCAGTACCGGCATTCCCGGCCGGGCACGGCGATGGGCGAAGGCCGCTGGGTGAACAGGCGCAACTCTACCTCGGCTTTAAGGTCCTTGCGGAAAGTACGCTTGAGCTCGGACTTTTGCTGGTCCTGAATCAGCGCCTGCTGGGTCATCAACCGGTCTCCAATCGCAGTGGGACCCGTGCTTGAGGCACGGCCCTAGGTGGAGACCAGTTTACACGGGAAGCAGTGTGTTATCCAGCTTTGTCCAGCATGTCGCGAATGGTGAACAAGCGCTGAAATAGGGTGAAACACGAGACTACGGCGATGGCCAATAGGAACCACTCGATCTGGCCAACGATAAGCCCCACACCCAAAAGGACCACCCGCTCCGGGCGCGTCATAACCCCCCCTCTGGTAAATACTCCCAGCCCCTCGCCGCGGGCACGGAGGTAGCTGACGACCTGGGAGAAGATCAGGGCCAAGAGCAGCACCGTGATGAAAAATATCTTGCGGTCGTCGCTGATGTCGTCCCGCATCGCATGCACCGCTATTCCGACGAATAAAGCGGCCTCGCTCAGCCGGTCGAAGACGGAGTCCAGCAGGGCGCCAAATGGGCTGACGGTGTCGGTGAGCCTGGCCAGCGCGCCGTCCATCAAATCCAACCCTCCGGCGAACAGGAAGACTATTCCACCCGCAACCAGCCAGCCTACGCCGACGAAGTAGGCGGAGACGACGGTGATCAGGAAACCGAGGATGGTGATGCCGTTGGGCGTGAGCTTGATCGCTCGGAAAAACTTGGCCCCCGGCACCTCTATGTAACGGAGGACCGCCGCCCTAAATTGTTCGCGTCCCGGTAGAGCCATTAGCGGCTTGTATGCATCTGTTGTAATATTCCTCGACCCGGCCAGCTACAACTTCCCACCGGTAACCCTCGGCGGAACGGCTGCCTTGGCCGCCCAATCTGCTGCGTAACTCCGGATCCCGGGCCAATCTTCCCAGGGCGTTTGCCAAAGCATCGGTATCTTTCTTGGGTACCAGCAGCCCCTGTTCTCCGTCGGTCAAGATCCCCCGGAACCCCTCGATGTCTGAAGCGACCACCGGCTTGCCGGCTGACATGGCTTCCAACAGCACGATCCCGAAGCTTTCGGCCCCAGTGGCCGGTGAGCAGAAGATGTCGGCGGAGGCGTAGTAGCGCGGCAATTCATCATAGGAAACGCGGCCCACGAATTCCACGTCCCTAAGTCCGTGGGAACTCAATATGCGGTACGACTCTTTGTCTGGGTTTCCGGGTCCGACCACGATCAGCCGTATATCCGGCAACTCCCATTTAAGTTTGCTGTACGCTTCCAGCAGATACCGCAATCCTTTGCGCTTCTCCAGGCGGCCCACAAACAGGATGTTCAGCTTGCCGTCCTGGTATTGGGGCAGGGGAGCGACATCGGCAGAGAAATGCTTGTAATCGATCCCGTTGGGGATGATCTCGTATTCGCCAGGGAACGTGTTGTTTACATAACGCCGTGCGGCCGGAGATACGGCGATACTGCCGTGGAGCCGTTTTTGCCAGCGTTTGATTATCGGCTGGAAGGTGCGGTAGAGGTGCTGGCGGGAGTAGGAGGCGTGGAACGTCGCAACGTTCACCGTTTTGGAGAATTCCAGCACGCATAATGGGAGGATCGGCACCATGGGTTCGTGCAGGTGAATGATGTCGAACTGCTCTTTCTTCAGCAGCGCCCTAACCTTGGGATAGAGCCACCAAGAAAGAGTGACCCTGGCGGTGGAGCCCCCGCTTGGGAGGGGGACCGAACGGCCTAAAGGCACTAAAAGGTCGGCGTCTTCGAAGTCGCGGGAAGGTGAATGAGGCGCCAGCACCTGGACTTCGTGCCCGGAGCGGCCGAGGGCGCGTGCCAATTGCGCGACGTGAGCGGTAACCCCACCGGGCCAGGTGAAGTCATAAGGAGAGACCATGGCAATCTTCACGGCGCTACCCCCATCCCATCGCCGTCCAAGGACTTAGTCCTTGGATGCTTCGGATACTTCCGATGCTTCCTCGGCGATGAAGGCCTCGACCAGATCTCGGGCCTGGTCGTCAGTGTATTGGACCGGTGGCGATTTCATGTAGTAGGCGCTGGGTCCTTCGATAGCGCCGCCCTGCCCACGGTCCAGAGCCAGTTTCGCGCAACGGATGGCATCGACGACCACTCCAGCGGAATTCGGACTGTCCCAAACTTCCAGCTTTACTTCCAGACTCACGGGGACATCGCCGAACACGCGGCCTTCCATGCGGATGTAGCACCATTTGCGGTCTTTCAACCATGGAACGTGGTCGCTGGGGCCGATGTGAATCTCGTCGTCGCCAAGTACTTCGTCCATCTGAGACGTAACAGACGTGGTCTTGGAGATCTTCTTTGAAGTCAGCCGCTCCCTTTCCAGCATGTTCAGGAAATCGGTATTCCCGCCGAAGTTCAACTGGTAGGTGTTGTCCAGGGTAACGCCCCGGTCTTCAAAAAGGCGGGTGAGCACGCGGTGGGTGATAGTGGCGCCCAGCTGGGACTTGATATCGTCGCCAACGATGGGTACGCCGCGCTCTTCGAAACGGTTGCGCCAGTACTCTTCGCGGGCAAGGAAAACGGGTATGCAGTTAACCATGCCGCAGCGGGCGTTAAGTATCTGCTCAACGTACCACTTGGTGGCCTGTTCACTGCCCACCGGGAGGTAATTGATGACTACGTCGACCTCTTTCTCCTGGAGAATTCCGGTGATGTCCGCGGTGGAGTGAGGCGACTTTTTGACGATATTTTCCAGATACCGGCCCACGCTGTCGTGTGTCATACCCCGTTCGACGATCACCCCGGTCTTGGGGACTTCAGCGAACTTGATGGTGTTGTTGGGGGTCGTGAATATCGCTTCGGACAGGTCTTTACCGACCTTATTCTCATCGATATCAAAGGCGGCCACTATCTCAATGTCATCTATCCGGTATCCGCCGATGGAGTTGTGCATGATGCCCGTTACTTCGACATCGTCAGGGAGTTCGACGTATTTGTGGACCCCTTGGACGAGCGATGAGGCGCAGTTCCCCACGCCGATGATTGCAACCTTGATTTTCCCCACGGATCTGGCTCCTTTTTCCCTTAACGAGCATTGGTTTTTCTGGTGGTCTGATGGATTGTCCACCGCAGTAAACCAAGCTGCTGCATTTTAGCAATTCGCCCTAGCCGTCACAATAGCCACAATTACGCATTGCGACACCTATGAACACGATTCGGGCTGCATTAGACGGCCCTAATCACCCAAGTCTTCGGTCAAATCAGAAGAATCTGATGATGCCCGTACGGTCATCATACCGGAACCGTACTCCTATTGTCTCCGGTACCCGGCCTTCTTGAAGCCGCTCCTTGATGGTGTCCTCGATGGTCGAGGCCGCTGCTTCTGGAGTTTCGGCGTTGCGGACCACTTCGGCGAGTTCTTCTATGGTCATGTTGTCGGTGATGCCGTCGGTCGCCAACAGGAGCCGGTCTCCTGGCGAGGGAGTAATCTCAACCTGGGCGGGCTGGATAAACTGTTCAGACGCGCCGATGGCTTTGGCCACGCCCACGTGCAGGAAGCCTCCGGCATGCCCCGAAAGTTTCTGATGGCCGTCCTTGTTGATCAGGAACACTGGGCTGTCACCGGCGGAGACGATCTGGACCTGGTCACCCCGGCCCAGCACGGCGGAAACCGTAGTCAGAAGGAACCGGCCCGACCCGACGCTGTAAAAGTCTTCGTTCATCTCGGACAGGAGTTGGACGATATCCTCGGCGCTGTTCAGGTCGCCGGCGTCCAGAGCATCCCTGAGTTCGGTGCTGGCTTGTTCTCCACCGTGGCCGGTGACGCCGTCCATCACCACGTCCAAGAATTCCCCGTTTCCCAGGTCTTTACTCAGGAAAGAATCCTCGCCGTGGGCTGAATTGTCTTGCATCGTCGTTACTGTGCTTGCCAACATCGCGGCCAAACCTCGGTAATCTCATTTAGTTTTGCAGGTAGTTTTCCAGCTGGATGATTCTTGATGCCGTCAGGACAGGTAACCGGCCATCTCTGAGTCTGGATCGAACAGGAAACTCCGCCAATAGTCTGCTTTCAGCCATTCCGCAGCCTCCTGCCAAGCTTTAACAGCTTCAGAGGCGTTGTCCAGTGCGGCGTTCCGCTCGCTGGTCTGGTCCAAGTAGGCCGTCAGATCGGCGCGGAACGCACCATATTCAGTGTACGCCCGTTCCCGGATCTTATTCAGGACCATTGAGCCCGCCTCAATCACGGCCGGAGCGCACCCGGCCAAGTCCCGGGCCATCTCGTTCAGTTCTTCCTCGATGTTTATGATGGGCCGGATCCCCCTGGCGTCGCGGTAACCTGACGCGTCGTCCGGCGGTTCCAGTGGTGTTGTGTAGAACTTTAAGATCTCCAAACACGCATCGTTAACGTCAAAGGGCGGCCGGCCTCGCGGAGGTTCATCGTCCAAGCGAGCCAGAGCTCCGGTGTCGATCACCACCATCTTCCCACTTCCAGGCTGGTAGAAGATGTTTTGAGGCCGCAGGTCCAAGATGACGTAGCCGGCGGATAGGTAGACTTCCTCCAGGTCCAACAATCCATTGTGGACTGGATGCTCCGGCACTGAGCTGGGACGGACCAAGGGAAATAACGTAAACAGGTTCTGTCCCACCCCGATGGGAACCCCCTTGAACTTGGACATCATGTCGCCCAACAGGGGTATGCCGCTGGCCCGCTCCTCCACCAGAACTTGGTACTCTTTGCCCAACTCGTCGCCGAAGAACGCGTCGTGATTGCCGCGTTCGGTGTAGCCAAGTATGGGGGAGATCAGGTTGGTTGAGTAACCTATGTCTTCATAGGCCTGCAGGACTTTTTCGGTCCGGGCTTCGATGGCATGGTGCTGGCCCCGGCTGATCGCTTGGGGCACGGGCCGTTTGATGGCCACCTGGTTGCCTGACTCCCGGTCAACGGCCGCCCTCACCTCATAGTCGGCTCCGGCGCCAAGCCGTCCGGTTATCTCGTACCGGTCTAGGTCGACCTTCTCCAATGATGTTGCTCCAGGCGCCAGATGAAATCAGTGCCGTAACGCGGGCTGGTTAACCGGCGGCGCGTCCGCTGAAAACCCGGTTAATCGAGTCCAAAAACCCGCTCCAGAGGCCGTTTGGATGGTACCCCTTGGCCTGGGAAAATGCAACAGATATCGGAGCCTGCAGCCGTGTGGCGGCACCGTGCTTGGACCGATGCCGCTATGGGTTTTCCGGCGCCCGGTACAGCAGGGTGACCCACTCTTCCTGAGGCCACTCGCTGATCAGCGTGAAGCCCAATGGTTCGACCGCGCCGGCCACTTCGTCTTTCTGGGTCATCAGCAGACCGGAGGCGATGAACAACGCGCCCGGCTTCAGAGCCGTCAGGATAAAGGGACACCGGTCGGCGACGCCCCTGGCCGAGATATTGGCCACTGCCAAGTCGAACTCACCGGCTGGGGCTGTTGGATGGGGCACGGAACCCTTAACCAGTCTGACCTGTTTGTTGATGCCGAGCCTTCGGAAGTTGCGGCGGGCCGCGGATACGGCCTGTGAGTCGATGTCCAAGGCGGTTACTAGTTCCGCGCCCAGCTTCATGGCAGTGATGGTCAATATGCCCGAGCCGGTTCCCAGGTCCAAGACCGTCATCCCTGGCGTGATGTGCTGCTCCATGGCCTCCATGCAGGTGGCGGTGGTCGGGTGATATCCGGTACCGAAAGCGATGCCAGGATCAAGCTCGATCACGATGTCGTCTGGACCTGCGGTTGAGTCCAATTCCAGCCATGTGGGCTTGATGACCAGACGCTTGCCGATGCGCAGGATCCTGAAATGGGACTTCCAGGAATTCATCCAGTCTTCGTCGTCGGGAAGATCGCGGATGTTGAGGTCGCCGATGGGTTCGATGGCGCCCACCAACTTCACACCGACTTCGAGATGGGCCATCCGTTGTCTCGACCCGGTCGTCAGGTAGGTGCGCAACAAGACGCGTCCCTCGCCGGCCAACTCGGTGCTGAGCCCCTTGCCGTAGCGGCTGAAAAGATACGAGATGGGTTCGACGTATTCATGGGGTACGGTGATGCTTAATTCTTGCCAGGCCACCGGCCCTCCTATTCTTTAAAAGCGTCAAATAAAAAAACCCGTAGGACCAACGGTCCCCGGGTCTGTCGTCACGGGATACGGGTCTGCGATTTACGGGAATCTATCAACCCAGCACTTCTTTGACCTTTTCGAATATACCCTTATCTTCGCCGTCCTGGGAACCGCCTTTAGGGGAACTACCGTTCGAGTCGGTGAATGATTCGGCCAATTCTTGGAGCAGTTCCTGTTGGCGGTTGTTCAACGAACCGGGCACCCTTACGTCCACCGTCACCATTAGGTCGCCCCTCCGGTTGCCGTGGAGATGTGGCACACCCTTCCCCTTGATGCGGAACTCGGTGCCGGGTTGTGTTCCCTGAGGGAGTTTCAGGTCTTCGTCCTTGCCATCCAGTGTGGGGATGGATTTGTGGGCGCCCAAAGCTGCTTCGGCTATGTTCACCGGCAATACATAGGTCAGATCGAAGCCCTCGCGGTCGAAATATTGGTGTTCTTGCACATCGATGTACACGTAGAGATTACCGGTCCCGCCGCCTTCCCGGCCTGCGTCACCCTCGCCGGTGAGGCGCACTTGCATGCCGCTTTCGACCCCGGCGGGAATGTTCACGGCGATCTTTCGGGTCTTGCGTTCCTTGCCTCCGCCCCGGCAATTAGAGCAGGCGGTCTTGATGATGGTGCCCTTTCCCGAGCAACTGGTACAGGTGATCACCTGGGTGAACTGGCCGAATACGCTGCGTTGGGCGCGCCGCACCTGGCCGTTGCCCTTACAGGTACTGCAAGTCTCGAGGGGTGTGCCAGGTTCGTTTCCGGCGCCGGAGCAGACGCCGCAGTCCTCGAGACGGGTCAGATCGATCTCGCGTTCCGCGCCGAACACCGATTCTTCGAAACTCAGTACAACCCGGTGTTGTAGGTCGCTTCCCCGCTGCGCCCGGCTGCGGCGGCCCGACCCACTTCCGAAGAATGAGTCGAAGATGTCGCCAAAACCGCCGAAACCTTCGAACCCGTCGAAGGGCTGTCCGGACCCGCCGTTGCCGCTTACACCGGATTTGCCGAATTGGTCGTACTGGGCTCTCTTGTTCGAGTCGGAGAGGACCTGATACGCCTCATTTATTTCCTTGAATTTCTCTTCGGCGTTGGCGCTCTTGTTGCGGTCGGGATGGAACTCCATGGCCTTCTTGCGGAAAGCCTTGCGGATATCCTCTTCTCCGACGCCCTTGCGCACGCCGAGTATGTCGTAATAATCCCCTTTAGCCATTCACGAACACCTTTGTGTTTCGTTCTCCAAGTTGATTTTAATTATACCGGACCTTGCTGATCTGCTACAGGCCATTATAAAGCAGGCACGGTTGCCGCTCAAGAGCAGGGGCGCCCCGGCCCGGCGGCAGGTCCTGTTGCTTGGTCTTACGACGGGCGGGGGTAATCCGATTCCTGTTTGCGTAGCCGTAGCGTCGAATCGGTGAGATTACTAGGGGTTGCCTAGGCGGCTTTCGCCTTGACACCATCTAGGCATCTGGTTAGGATGATATGTGGGAGTAATAGCTCCTTTAAATAGGCACACTAGGCGGAAAGGAATAGGTGATTACCGTGGAGATTATCATCGCCATCCTAGCCGTCCTGGCGGCCGCAGGGATAGGTGTTGCTACCTGGTTGACTCTCAAATCGCGAAATGACGCCGCGCAGGCACAGATCGCCGGAGATAGCGCTAAGGGTATTATCACCCAGGCTGAAGAGGATAGTAGAAAAGTCCTCTTGGCGGCCCAGGAAGAGGCATCAAAACTACGTAACGCAACCGAATCGGACCTCAAAGACCAACGCCAAGAGTTCCACCGCATGGAAAGCAGGCATCTGCAGCGGGAAGAACAATTGGAGCGGAAAGTAGAAGCCCAGGAAGAAAGGGAACGTGAGCTAGCCTCACTGGAGACGGAAGCAGAAGGGGCGAGGAAAGAAGCCGAGGAACTTAAGGCGGAACAGTCCAAAGCCCTGGAACAGGTGGCAGGCCTCAGCGTGGACGAGGCCCGTGAACAGGTCGTACGGCGCGGTGAAGAAGAAGCCGTGCATGACCTGGCCAAGCGGTATTACGAGCTGGAGAAGCAGTACAAAGAGAAAGCCACCGTAAACGCTCGTAAGATCATCACAGTGGCTATCAACCGTCTCGCAACCGACGTAGTTTCAGAAGTTACCACTTCAACAGTTTCCCTGCCCAACGATGAGATGAAAGGTCGTCTTATCGGCCGCGAAGGGCGCAATATTCGTACACTGGAAGCCCTCACCGGAGTGGATGTCATCATCGACGACACTCCAGAGTCAGTGACTGTATCTTGTTTCGACCCGGTCAGGCGGGAAGTTGCCCGTTTGGCCTTGGAGAAACTGGTCTCGGACGGGCGTATTCAGCCTGCCCGGATCGAAGAAATGGTCAACCGGGCCACGGAAGAGATCGACCAGACGATATTGAAGGCCGGCGAACAGGCCACCTTCGATGCCGGGGTCAGCGGCCTGGATTCGGAGTTGATCCGGTTACTGGGTCAGCTCAAATACCGCTACAGTTACGGGGAAAACGTGCTGCAACACTCCATTGAAGTCTCGTTGCTCTCCGGTATGCTGGCGGCGGAAGCCGGCGCCAATGTACAGGTCGCCAAGATGGGCGGTCTGCTGCATGACATCGGTAAAGCGGTGACCCACGAGGTCAACGGCCCCCACGCTGAGATCGGCGCCGAGATCGCCCGGAAGCACGGCATCAACCATAGCTCATACCGGGGGATACTGGAGCACCACAGCGACGACCACGAGACCGTCGAGTCGTTCTTGGTGGCCACAGCCGACGCCATCAGCGCATCGAGGCCCGGTGCGCGCAGAGAGTCCCTGGAGCTGTACGTAAAGCGGCTCAAGGAGCTTGAAGCGGTCGCCACCAGCTTCACCGGGGTTGAACGCGTCTTCGCCATCCAGGCGGGACGTGAGGTCCGGGTGATGGTTAAGCCAGACGACCTGAACGATATCGAAGCCGCCGAATTGGCGCGGAACATCGCCAAGAAGGTGGAGGAAGACCTGGTCTTCCCCGGTCAGATCAAAGTGACCGTGATTCGGGAGACCCGGAACGTGGAATACGCCAAGTAGCCGCTCAACAGAGTGACAACCAGGCAAAGATCAAGGGGATCCAGAAGCGGGAGTGACCGTCTGCTGGGTCCCTTTTGTAGTCTCAGACTAATCTTATAGGCGCATATAGATCAAGGAGCAGCGGTTCTTGCGTGTACTGATGAGATGATAGGAGACGTGATCGGGAAGCCCGGCCGGGACGCGGTGCGGGCCCTGTTACCCGATCTCAAGCACGAAAAGTCCATCGACTTTGTGATCTGCAATGGCGAGAACACGGCCGGCGGCTACGGCATCACCGCCGATACCGCGGCGGAACTCCTGGATAGCGGCGTGGATGTGCTTACTTCCGGCAACACATCTGGGACAAGAAAGAGATCATCCCGCTCATGGATGAAGGACTACCACTGATTCGGCCGGCCAACTACCCTGATGCCCCCGGCAAGGGCCACATTTATAAGGACGGGGTGACCGTGGTCAACCTGATGGGCCGGGTGTTCATGGCACCGTTGGACTGCCCATTCAGAGCCGCAGACGCGCTCCTGGAAAAGTTGAAAGAAGAGGGCGGAAGCAAAGTGATCATCGTGGACTTCCATGCTGAGGCCACATCGGAGAAACAAGCCATGGGATGGTATCTTGACGGACGGGTCAGCGGCGTGTTTGGCACCCATACACACGTCGGAACTGTGGATGCCAAGATACTGCCCAAGGGCACGGCCTACCTGACAGACGTCGGTATGACCGGCCCCCAGGATTCAGTGATCGGATCGAGCGTGGAAACCGTATTGGAGCGCTTCTTGACCGCCCTGCCTAACCGGTTGTCGGTGGCGGATGGGCCCTGCATTCTGAACTCAGTCTTGGTGGATGTGGACGAAGAGACCGGCAAAGCTTCCCTGATAGAGCGAATAGATAGGACCGTGAACTGATTTGGGCGCGACTATAGACCTGCACCTGCATACCCTGGCTTCAGACGGGCGATTGACGCCCACCGAGTTGATTCAACTGGTGGCCAAGCAGGGACTTAAGACTATCTCCATCACCGACCATGACAGCACGGAAGGACTTGCGGAGGCCTATGAAGCGGCCAAAGAATTTCCGGACCTGAGGATCATTCCAGGCATCGAGATGAGCGCGGACCTTCCCGGAAACGAAGTCCATGTGCTGGGCTATTTCTTGGACTACCACGATGTGGAATTTCAGGCGTCTCTAACCGAATTCCGAAGGGGCCGCGTTGACCGGGCCCAGATCATGGTGGAAAAATTGGAAGCCTTGGGGAAGCCTGTGGACTGGGAGCGAGTCCAACACTTCGCCGGAGACGGTTCGGTCGGAAGGCCCCACATAGCTTTGGCCATGGTCGAGGCGGGTTATTTCAAAGAACCTAAAGAGGCCTTTGAAGAGTACTTGGGCAACGACGGTTTGGCGTACTACGACCGACCCAAGCTGAACCCGATCGAAAGCGTCGAGATGATAACCCGGGTCGGCGGCGTGCCGGTCCTAGCTCACCCCACATTTATGAACGATATGGAAGGCGGTATTGCCGAACTCAAGAAATCGGGGCTGTTGGGGATGGAGGTCTATTACGCGCAGTACGATGATGACACCGTACGGCACCTGGCCAGGCTGGCCCGTGAATACGACCTGATCCCTTGTGGCGGCAGCGATTACCACGGCCTTGGCAACGCGGGAGAACCCCTGCCCGGCACACTGGGACCGCCAGAAGAGACCATCGGGCTGTTGGAAGATGCGGCTGCAAAGGCCAGAACGGAATAGACAAGTTCAGAAAGCTAGGGTAGTCTCCGAATAATGGACATCGCCGCGCTGTACATAGGTGCATATCTGTTGGGCTCCATCCCGACGGCCTACCTCATCGGCAGGCTCGTACGGGGCGTAGACATTCGCGGCTATGGCAGTGGCAATGTGGGCAGCGCCAACCTCTGGGAGCATGTTGGGAAACGGTGGGTCTACCCCGTGGCGATGGCCGAGATATTCATCAAGGGCGCACTACCGATCTGGGTGGCCCTGTATGTGCTAGACATCGACCGGTCGTCCGCGCTCCTCATCGGCCCGCCCCTACTAGCAATAGCCGGCAACAACTGGTCGATATTTCTGAAGCTCCAAGGTGGGCGTGGCATCGCCGTGGCCGGCGGGACCCTGGTGGCTTTGTCGCCTATCCTGGCCATCTCCGTCGCCGCCATATCCATATTAGGCTGGAAGATCACCAAGAGTTCTGGGCTCTGGGTGCTCATCTCCCTGATGACGCTGCCCCTCATTGCCTATCTGGCCCACGATAATCTGAACCTGGTCTGGTATTGCTTCGGGCTGCTTGGTATCGTGGCCCTGAAGCGGCTATCGGCCAATTGGACGCCCTTTCCGGCAGACGTTTCCCGCAAGAAAGTTTTGTTCAACCGGCTGTTCCGGGACCGGGACGTGTCGGACCGCACCGGGTGGGTGCGGCGCATCCCTGAAGGCTCCTCCTGAATCTAATAGAACAGGGACATTCAGGAAGAAAGACTAGGGCGAGACATTAGAGACTAGAAACTATGGAACAACAGACCGGCGCCAGCCAGGAAGAACAACAGACCGCGTACTGCGATTGGCACCCCAGCGTAGAGACTGGGCTGTCCTGCAGTCAATGTGGCCGAAACATCTGCACCCAGTGTCTGATACAAGCTTCCGTTGGAATCCGCTGCCCTGAGTGCGGCAGGGCCACCAAGATGCCGACGTTCGACGTTCAGCCGACCTACTACGCCAAGGCAGCGGGAGTTGGGGTTGGCGTGGCCATCGGCGGCGGGATCTTATGGATCATATTCAACGCGATCTTTGGTAGTTTCGGGATACTGTCTTCGATACCCGCCTTGGCTGTAGGCTACGCCGCCGGCGAACTGATCAGCAGATCGGTCAACGCCAAGCGGAGTAAAGGGCTGGCGTACATCTCCGCGGGCGCGGTGGTCGGCGCTTTTATCATCGCCTTACCGTCCGCTCCCCAGGTGGGCTTCTTTGGGCTAATCGTACTGGCCATTTCCATCTACACCGCCGTCCAACGGGTCAAGTAACTCCCGCCAGATACGCTCCACGGTCTGGCCCAACACGTCGCCTTCGAACCCTCTGCGGTGTAAGAACCCGCCCAATTTCCGGCGAAAGTCTCCGGCGTTGTCCACGGAAAGCTTGGATGCGTATTTCGAACCGGCTTGGTACGCGTTGGCCGAGGAATCGAATCCGGAGAGGGCTTCCCGAATCACCTCGCGGTCCACTCCCAGCTTCCGTAGCTCCTGCCGGATCACAGCCGGCCCCCGAGGCCGGAATCTCTCGCGCTGCTCCCGCCACTCCTTGGCGAAGGCTGCGTCGTCCAGCAGCCCTTGACTGCGGAGGTCAGACAGAGTGCGGTCGACGGCGTCCTGGGTGAATCGACCCGCCAGGCGGCGTTGCACCTCTTTCTCCGACCGCGACCGGTAGGAGAGCAGGCGAAGGGCCGCATTTTTTGCTTTGAGATACGAAGATTCGAGGTCTTCGTCCGAGTCTCGTCGTCCAAGCATAGAGGGATTCTCCACAAATATTGGGGCCAATGAAAACGGCCGCTTGGAGTGGTCAACCATGGTCCCCAGCGCGGCCGTTCTATCTTTACCTCTTAGTAAGCGTTTTGGCTCGGGCCTACTCTTCTTCTTCCTCTGGCTCTTGGAGCGCGGTGCCGGAAAGGATGTCCGCCACCGTATCTTTGGTCTGGGCCGGACCATCGTTGTTGCCCACCGCTTCCGCTTCTGGACCGGCTTCTGGACCTGACTCCGTGCCCGGACTGCGGAGACGGCCTTCCACCGAGGCGGCGATCTCTGGGTGCTGGGTCAGGAAGTCCTTGGAGTTTTCCCGGCCCTGGCCCAGCTTGGTGTCGCCGTAGGAGTAGAACGCGCCGGACTTCTTGATGATGCCCTGCTCCACTCCGATCTCCAAGATGTCGCCCATCTTGCTGATTCCCAGGTTGAACATGATGTCGAACTCAGCCACTCGGAAGGGGGCGGCGACCTTGTTCTTGACGACGCGGGCCCGCACCCGGTTGCCGATGACCTCGGCGCCCTGTTTGATGGACTCTACGCGGCGCAGGTCGATGCGTACCGAGCTATAGAACTTGAGGGCTCGTCCACCGGGAGTGACCTCGGGGCTGCCGTAGGTGACTCCGATCTTCTCCCGGAGTTGGTTGATGAAGATCACGGCGGTTTTCGACCGGTGAATCGAGCTGGTTAACTTGCGCAGGGCCTGGGACATGAGCCGGGCCTGCAAGCCGACGTGGGCGTCGCCCATGTCGCCTTCGATCTCTGCCTGTGGCACCAGGGCGGCCACGCTGTCGATCACCACCGCGTCCACTGCTCCGCTGCGGACCAGTTGCTCAGTGATGTCCAGAGCCTGCTCGGCGCTGTCTGGCTGAGCGATGAGCAGGTCGTCTAATATGAGGCCGCAGTTGCCGGCATAAGTGGGGTCAAGGGCGTGCTCAACGTCGATGTAAGCCGCTATCCCGCCCAGTTTCTGAGTCTCGGCCATGATGTGGATGGCCAATGTCGATTTTCCGGCTGACTCAGCGCCGAAGACCTCAGTGACACGGCCTCGGGGTATCCCGCCGATGCCCAACGCGATGTCCAAAGCGAGAGAACCCGTGGGGATGCACTCGGTGGCCAGGGAGTCGGAGATCTCGCCCAGGCGCATCACGGCGCCCTTGCCGTGGTCTTTTTCGATCTGTCCCAGCGCCATCTCCAGGGCTTCGCGCTTGAGTTTGTCCGTTTTGTCTGTCTTATCTGTCTTATTTGTGCTCGTCATCCTCACCCATCCTTAATCCAGCGTCAGGCGTTTTCCGCCAACCGTTCGTTGTTAGGTCAGCTTCCGCCGGTCCAGTACGCGGGGCATCCTAACATTCCGTCCCACCACCCAACAAGGAGACATTGTCAGTACGTATGTTCGAGTATTTGCGGACTGTCGGAGATGAGGGCCAACTGGCCCTATCTAGAAGTCTCAAGTGCCGCCTTTGAAGCCGATGGTTACGACTCCATTCTCCACAATCACCGGCGTGACCCTTTCTCCGGCGGTCAGTTCCAACAAAGCGGGAATCTGGTCGGCCTGCTTGGAAAGATCGATCTCCGTGTACTCCACTTTGCGCTGGCGATAATCCATCTTGGCGGCCGAGGAAAAGGCGCAATCTGGGTGGGTATAGATGATAGTGCTTGCTTGGGTCACGTTTGACTCCTGAGATTTACCTGGATTGTTCTTGGACCAAAATGGGGTTACCGGGGATTACCCGACATAACCTGAATCTGACGGTAATTGTACGGCTGGCCCGCCGATTCTTCAACGAGCAGGGCCGATGCCGGCGTTGATTCTGACATGCTTGGATGTAGCCCGACCCTCGCGGAATGGTATGCTGTAGGCACACAATCGGCAATCATGCTTCACACTTGCTCTGAAAGGTTTCCCCTTTGACTGACCACACCCAAGACATCCCACATCCGGAGAGCCTGGCGGCTCTGGCGAGCCTATTGGACCAGTACGCCACCGGCTCCGGCCGAATCACGCCGCGGCCCAGAGGCGCCCGGTTGAGTGAGGACGTCAGGACTATGCTGGCAGATGCCATAGCTGCCGTTGAAAGCGCGGCGAGCAGTGCGGGACCGGCCGCGGACCTCCTGGTTTACGGCAACGGCTGCTACGCAGTCGGACGGCACGCCGACGCTTCTGGTGTTTACCTGTCCATCTTGGAGGATGAGCCGTCCAACGCAGAAGCCCGCTTCAATCTGGGGCTGGCCTATCTGCGCCTGCGGAGTCCGGAGGACGCGGTCCGGGAGTTTACCGGCCTGTTGGTCCAAGAACCCCTCCTCGCCGAGGCTTTCTACCAACGGGGCAACGGCAACGACGACTTGGGCCAGACGGAGAGAGCTCTGGCGGACTATGAAAGGGCGATCGAGTTGGACCCGGAGTACGTTCAAGCCATGTATAACCGGGGCATCTTGCTGGCCAAAACAGGACGGCATGAGGAGGCGGTGGCCCAGTTCGACAAGGTTAATGACATGAGGCCCGACATTTCTAACTCCTACTTGAACCGCGGGGCCTCATTGGACGAATTGGGACTCCATGAAGAGGCCATCACCGCCTTCACCAGGGCGGCTGAACTGGACCCGGATAATGCCATGGCTCTGTTCAACCGGGCCAGAACCAACTATTACCTGGGCAATCTGCACGATGCTCTGGCAGATTACAGCGAGGTGATTCAGCTCACCCCAGACGACGCGGAAGCATTCAACAACCGGGGCCTGACATTCGATGCCTTGGGCGACTACGATAACGCGATCGAGGACTTCGATTCGGCCATCGAACTGCGCCCGATTTTCGCCGAGGCCCACAGCAACCGTGGCGCCGTTCTGGAGATCACTGGAGACCTGGACGCTGCGTTGGAAGAATACAGGCATTCGCTGGAAGATGACCCCGAGTTGGCATCCGCCCATTACAACGCCGCCAGGCTCTACTCACGGACGGGAGATGTCGCCGCTTGCCTGACGCACCTGGACCGGGTCCTGGAGATCGCGCCACAACTGGCTCAGGACGCCGCCCATGACGAGCATCTGGGTTGGGCCTTGGAGATCCGGAATCTGCGCCGGGAACAAGGGCCGGAAGGGGCCGAAGAAGACAGGGGATAACTCCCGATTCTAGCGAGGGCCGGAGGTGGCGTGGCCCAGTTCTCCGTCGTCGTCTTCCAGACCGTCTTCATCTTCGGTGTCTTGGTAGACGGGGTGAGAGGCAAGAGATAGCCGCCTCCGCCGGGTGAACGTGCTTCGAAGCAGCACCAGCGACGCCAGGATCACCAGCCCTGTGACTATATCGCGCTCGATCTGGTAGTACTGGCTGATGGCCAGCATAACTAGAAAGCAGACCAATACTCCCCAGGTCGACCGCAAGGTCGAATGGCGCATCAGCAAGACGGTAGCCACACCAGCGGCGAACCCCAGCGCAGCCAACGCGGGCATCAGGGCCAGCGAAACACCCATCAACGGGGCCATGCCGTCGCCGCCCTTGAACCGGGTGAACACCGACTTCCAATGACCTACGACGGCGGCCCCGCCGGCCACCAAAATCAGCGCCGGAGGAACGCCGAGAGCCCAAGCAGAGAATACGGCGGCTGAGCCTTTGGCCACGTCTCCAATCAGGACAAGCGCGCCGGTGCGGTGTCCCACGTTAAAGAACACGTTAGCGGTCCCGGCCAGGGTACTGCCGGTGGTGAATACGTCGATGCCACGGAGGCGTGAGGCGATCTGGGCGAAGGGAATCGCGCCCAAAAAATACCCGACAGCGATCGCCAGCACCATTTTCTCGACAAGCTGCAGGCCTTCGATCATGAAGGGCTTTGGTCCTTGGGAGAGGTGGTGGCCGCAGGCTGGCAGGTGAGGGATGTTGTTAGAGTTGACGTGGTCATAGTTTGATCGAACCGGAAACTCTAGGTAGTTCTGTTCCAATCATATACCCGGCGAGGGTATGGCGATAGGGAGGTAATTTCGGGACCGCCTAAGTCTGGGAACCTCGGGACCATAGCTCAGGCCCGTTTTTTGCCAACGAAGAGCCAGTAGCCCAATTCCCCTGCCGTGACCATGTCTCTGACCTTGGTCACAAGCTCCGGCGACCGCTCCAGTTGGCCATCTCCAGGGGGAGCGCCGCTCATGCGCTGGAAGGCCAAGAAGGCAGCCAGTTTACCTTGGACCTCTTCCAGTATCTTGATGATCTCACTCGAGGCGTCCAGCCGTTCAGTGACTTCGAACCCGCCATCTTCCAGCAGGTCTACATAGCCATCGGCAGTGAGGGCGCTGGTCATGCACAGGACTTGGCCAAGATCGCCTTGCAACTCGGTTGGAAGCGAGCCAGGTTCGATGGTGACGTCGCTCAGGCCGAACCTGCTTCCGGGCTTTAGGAGCCGGGCGGTCTCGGCCACGGCTTGGTCTTTGTTGATGAACAGGCTCATGGAGCACTCGCAGACCGCGGCATCAAAGGCCCCGGTCCGTAGGGGCAGGCATTCGGCGTCACCCCGGACGAAGCGGGCGCGGCCTGAATCGGGCGCGGCGTCGTGGGCATGGCGCACGGCCTCGGCGCCGAACTCAACCCACAGCACGCTGCAACGGAATACCCGGCCCAACGCCTGGGCGCTCTCTCCCCGCGCGCTGGCCAGGTCGGCCACCACGTCGCCGGACTCCAGGCCCATGACGCGACCCAGCTTGTTGGTCAGGCCCAGCCCTCCTGGGTGGAGGGTGTCGCCCATGATCAGCTTGGCCATGTCCGACTGATAAAGGTCGGCGCAACATGCCTTGGCTTCAGCTTCGCTCTGCAAACCTAGATAATCTCCTAGTCGTCCGCGGACGCCGGCGTTGGGTTATTGATCTGCTCAGCGAGCCGGATCTTTTTCCTGGCGTTATCCAGCTTCTGTTCTCCGACCAACTGGTCCCGGATCTCCTCCCGGTATCCCACGGAATTATAGGCGCAGAAGGGTATGATCCGGACGTCGGGCACCAGGATGCCAACGCAGCACTTCATCACCTGCTTCACGTTGAAGGTCCAAGGATCCAAGAAGTCTTTGATGGCGATCTGGAAGATGTGGTCTTTCAGGTGAGACAACTCGTAGCCCAATTCCATCCCCGGACTGCAGGCGCATTGGAACTGGTCGGCGGTCTGCTCCGACCCGGCAACCGCCGATGCCGACCAGAGTCCTTCCAGCGCCTTTTGTACGTCCGCTGAATTCGTGGGCTTGGGCAGGGCGCGGTTGGTGATGTAGTCCAGGTATTTATCGATGTCCAACAACCGGGGCAGCGGGACCGTGGTCTCACCGTCCACGAAGACTTAGGAGTTCACCTGGCAGGTTGGGAAGCAGCAGGGCACGGGCACGAAATCTTCCAACACGAACCGGCCGTCGCTCTGATCGACGATGCCGTGAATCACGTCTGGGATGGTCACCCGTTCCATGGGGTCGAAATCGATGTGCCGCCCAACGTGGGTTACCGGCTGGAACACCACGCCGCGCACAGCCGGGTGTTCCAGTCCGAATTTTAGGATGGCGCCCACCTCGTCGGTATTCACGCCCCGTTCGATGGCGGCGACCAACACGGCGTCCATGCCTTTCTCGGCCAACCGGTCGAGCGCCTTGAGTTTCATATCCAGGAAGTCTTCGCCGCGGATGGTCAGGTAGGTCTCCGGGCGGAGGCCGTCGAACTGGAAATAGATCACCGGGTTTTGCTTGGCCAAGTCGTCCAGGAACTTGTCGTCCCGGGCGATGCGGACACCGTTGGTGTTGACCATGATCTGCCGGATGCCCCGGTCCTTGGCGGCCTGAATCATCTCCATCAGGTCGGGGTGAATGGTCGGCTCACCACCGCTGAATTGAATGACCTCTGGGTCGCCTTCTGTCTCCACGAACCGGTCCAGCATGAACTCGACCTGTTCCATGGTCAGACTGTAGCCCACCCCCGCGTTGGCGAAACACACGGGACAGTTCAAGTTGCAGCCTGTGTTGACCTCGATCAGGGCCAGGCAGATGTGCTGCTTGTGTTCGGGACAGAGGCCGCAGTCCAACGGGCAGCCGTCCTTAACCTCAGTGCTGAATTCCAGAGGGATGGTGCCCGGTTTATTGAACTTGACCGAGTCCACGTACATCTGGGCATCGGAACTGATGATGCCCTTGAACCAGCCGTGGGTTGGGCACCGTTTCCGCATGTAGACTTTGTTGTCCTGGATGATTATCTGGGCGTCTATCACAGTTTTGCACTCGGGACAGATGCTGCGCGTCAATTCATGGAAAATGTAGTCCGCGTCCTGTTTTACCCTGACTTTTCCTTTATCTGCGGGTTTGACGATTTGGATTCCCCCTTGTCAGATGTCGTATCTAGGGACCAACACCGTATATCA
>Ga0208570_1000049_pt1 | contig 63602 bp, 61 predicted proteins | sample DeeseametaMP1202_FD_184192 | JGI IMG/M metagenome (GOLD analysis project Ga0208570, IMG submission 184192) | Marine microbial communities from the Deep Indian Ocean - MP1202 (SPAdes) | ecosystem: Environmental > Aquatic > Marine > Oceanic | place: South Indian Ocean | collected 2011-03-08
AGTATTTTTTCAAGTTCCGCTTGTACACCCATGGACAACTATGGATGCACATGGAACTGATTTAAGGCTAAAGATGGGAGTTCAGATACGGTACAATACGCTTTGGGAGCAGGAGGTCGGGAGTTCGATTCGCCCCACCCCGACCACCGGCGCCGCCACAGGCGGATTTCCTCCTCTTATCTCGCAGCATCTCTCCATCAAGTAAGGGTTCATTTGGGCAATTTACTAACGGACAAGGTCGCCCTGGTAACCGGCGCTGGGCGCGGTATTGGGCGGGCCATCGCTGTCGCTTTGGCCGGTGAAGGCGCGAAGGTAGCTCTGACCGGTAGGGACGCACCTCGACTGGAAAAAGTCATGGGCGAGATTCAGCAAGCCGGCGGCCAGGCGGCGTCTTGGCGGATGGACGTGTCCGACGAGACCGCGGTTGAAGGTACGGTGCAAAAAATACTAGCCGACTGGGGCCAGATAGATATCCTGGTGAATAACGCTGCCATAATCCATCACGACACCCCGGTATGGGCGACGCCCATCGCCGACTGGGATGAGGAGATGGCCATCAATCTCCGGGGGACGTTCCTCTGTTGCCACTATGTCTTACCCCAGATGGTGGAAAGGCACAGCGGTGTGGTGATCAACATCGGCTCGTCGTCAGGCACTATTCCCGAGGATATGTTTGGTGCTTACGGCGCCACCAAATGGGGCGTTATCGGGTACACCACATCGCTGGCTAAATCGGTCCGGGAGCACGGCGTGCGGGTCAATGGCCTAAATCCGGGCTGGGTAGAGACCGGTATGACCGCCGGACGGGTCCCGCCCAACGCCGGGCCGGAATGGACGCAACCGGAGGATATCGCCCAGGCGGCCTTGTTCTTGGCGGCCCACGCCCCGGCGGACATGACCGGCCAGTTCATCAATCTATTCGGGGCGAACGACCACTCCGGTCACGCGCCTGGGCCTGTATAATCCCACCTGACTGGCCGCGGGCGGCAGGCCATTGATAACTCAAAAGAACGGTTGGGCGACTCGTCGTTGCCCATAATTCGAGGAAATTTTGACTTTCGTTATCACGAAGCCCTGTATCGGCGTTAAGGACGCCTCTTGCGTCGAGGTCTGCCCGGTGCGCTGCATCACCTCCACCGATGAAGAGGAGATGTACCACATCGACGCGGGGACCTGCATCAACTGCACCTACTGCGAGCCGGTCTGCCCGGTGAACGCCATCTTCGACGAGTTCAAGGTGCCTGCCGACCAGCGCGAGTTCCTGCGCCGGGCCCGCCAGTTCTACCAGAACCGCTAGCCGCCGGCACAGCCGGGTTTCCTTTTTTGACTTATTGGTTGACCGGAAGACCGGATAACTCCTTCCAGTGGCTGCCCGGAAATTTCCAGATCGCCGATGTTGAGGATAGCTGAACCCAACTAGGGAAACCAAGTAAAACCCAAGGCCAGGGAATATGGTGGACCGAAGCCAACAGGCGAATGCCGCCGAAAACAGGCGCACCCAAGAGTTGGCGGGGCTGTACGAGATCTCCAGGATCCTGTCCGAGATCGGGGACTTCGTACCTAAAGCCACTGCCGCGATGGAGAAGGTGGCCGCCCTGGCCGACGCCGATTGGGTCACACTCAGGATGCCCAACGATCAAGAGCCCGGTTTGCACTTGATCGCCGCGGCGGGTCCGGAGGTGGCTGAAAAACCTCCCATCCAAGTGTTTACTGGGGCCATGACCGTCAGCACAAAGGTGTTCGGCGAGGGCAGCGTTGTTGTGATCGAGGATTACGCCAACCAGCCTGCCGCTTCCCAACAACTTGTCAATCTGGGAATGCGGTCCATGGTGGTCTTGCCGGTTAAAACCAGCGACCGCACCCTGGGGCTGGTCACTGTTATCTCCAAGAAACAGGGCCACTTCAGCCCGGAGCTGGTGCAGCTTTTGACCGCGGTAAGTGAGGGGCTGGGTGTGTTGCTGGAGAATTCCCTTCTTCACGAGGAGTCGGAGATAGCGCACCAAGCCCAGCGGCGCCTGGCCGAAGAATCTGCGGTGTTGGCCGAGATCGGGCGCATCGTCAGCTCTTCCATGGACATTAAAGATGTCTACGAGGCTTTCGGTGAGAAAGTGCGTAACGTCATCCCCTTCGATCGGATGTCGCTCAGTTTTGCCAACTATGAGACTGGGACTATGTTTCCCACCTGGGTGGTCGGGACCGACGTCCCCGGCCTGCGGGAAGGTGACGTTTTCCCCATGGAAAACTCCCTCGCCGGTCAGGTGGTCCGCACCAAAGAGCCGTACATGCTTGGAGCCGACACGGAGCCCGACCTGGAAAGCCGGTTTCCTGGGCTGATTCCCGTATACCGCGCTGGGACCCTTTCATTCATGGCGGTGCCACTGATATCCCGGGATGTTGTCATCGGAGTTATTCGCGTCGGCTCCAAGGAACGGGGCATCTACACGCAGCAGCACCGGAATTATTGCGGCGGATGGACAACCAGATCGCCGGCGCCGTTGCCAACTCCCAGCTTTATGCACAAAAGGTGCAGGCCGACGCAGAGATCTCGGACCTGGCGAGGTTTCCGTCTGAAAACCCCAACCCCGTAGTCCGGATATCCGCCGCTGGAACGATCCTGTACGCCAACAACGCAGCCGACCGGATCTTGGCCGAGCACGGTCTTACTGTCGGCGACACCACCTTGGAAATCTGGCAAGACTGGGTCAAAGAGGTTTTGGCCACTGAAGCGCCCAAGGAAGTCAAGATCGTCTATGGGTCACGGTTCATGTCCTATTCCTTGGCGCCGGTGGCGGCAGCCGATTACGTCAACATCTACGGCAGAGATATCACCGACGCCAAGGAGATCGAGCGGCTGAAAGACGAGCTGATCTCCAATGTCTCTCATGAGCTGCGCACTCCGCTGACTGCCATCAAGGGCGCGGCCGAGATTCTCTTGACCTACCAAGACGAGGACCCGGAGATGCGGGAAGAATTCCTCGGCATCATCGACAAGGAGACCGACCGGCTAGCCAGGTTGATCGAAGATGTGCTCGATATAGCCAGGCTCCAGTCCGGCCAGATGCAGTTCCAGCTATCCGAGGTGCTAGTGCCCGAGATGATCGAAGCGGCCATCCAGAGCACCCACTCGCTGATTATTCAGAAGGACCTACAGGTTGGAATCTCGCTGAGCGATGACTTGCCCATCGTGTTCTCCGACCAGGACCGGTTGGTCCACGTGGTCACGAATTTCGTGAGCAACGCCATAAAGTTCACGCCCAGGGGAGGCAAGATTCAGGTACGGTCTCGACTGACTCCGGACCCTGACCCGGACACCGCCGTTGCGATGGTGGAAGTCAGCGTGTCCGACAACGGCGTCGGCATCGAAGGGAGTGAGATTGGGAAGGTCTTCAACCGTTTTCAGCAGGCCGGTGACACCCTTTCCGGCCGCCCTCAAGGCTCCGGCCTTGGTCTACACATCAGCAAAGAGATCGTTGAGCACCTGGGCGGGGCGATCTGGGTCGAGAGCGAACCTGGGCAGGGCAGCACATTTTTCTTCACCGTGCCGGTGGGGCGGGATTCGGGATAATCCCTGCGAAAGCATGGGGTACGTCTGCGATGCTGGCCACATCGATCAGCAGCGTATCCGTCTTACGACCTGATCGATCTTTAACCCTGTGCATTCGGGCCGCTGTTGATGGCATTCCAGACCTTTTCCCGAGTGAGCGGGATGTCCAAGTGTGAGACTCCCAGGTGGGCTAGCGCGTCCACAACGGCATTCACCACAGCGGGGACGGCGACGATCGTAGGCGACTCCCCGATACCTTTGGCGCCGAGAAAGTTATGGGGGCTGGGGGTTTCCACCAACTCCACGGTAAATTCCGGCAGGTGGATCGCCAAAGGCATTGCATAGTCCATGAAGCTTCCGGTAAGCAGTTGCCCGCTTTCGTCCCAGACCGCCTCCTCGAGCAACGCCGCCCCGATCCCTTGGGCCAGTCCACCTTGGATCTGACCGACAACCACCATCGGGTTGATCACAGTGCCACAGTCGTTCACCGAGACGAATCTGTCCAGCGTTACCGAGCCGGTATCCTGATCGATCCGCACCACCGCCAGCGCCGCAGTGAAGGGGTAGGTGTAGCCGGTGGGCTCCCAAAAAGTGCTGACTTCAAGCCCTCTCTCCATGCCATCCGGCGGCGGTTGCGCCCCGTAGGCCACGCCGGCCACTTCCGCCCAAGTCACGCGGCGGTCCTGGATGTCTTTGCAGAAAAATATGCCGTTTTGGAATTCCACGTGCTCGGCGTCTGTGTCCAACAAGCCCGCGGCTAGGCTGGTGGCTTTCTCTACAACCTGCCGGCTGGCCTTGACCACCGCCGAACCGCCGACCACCAACGAGCGGCTGGCGCGGGTGCCTACTCCGTGGGGCACCAAGCGCGTGTCACCATACAAAACTTCGATGTCTTCCAGCGGGATTCCCAGCTCATCGGAGGCTATTTGGGCGAAGGTCGTTTCGTGCCCCTGCCCATGAGGAGATGATCCGGTGAGTACGGTCCCCCCGCCGGTAGGGCCGATGCGCACCGTGGCGCTCTCGTATCCGGGACGGACGCTGAGTGCGCCGGAGGGACCGAACCCGGACGCATCCACTGTGGTGGCAAGCCCGATACCCATGAGGCTCCCTTGCCGCCGCGCCTCCTGCTGTTCCCGCCGCAAATCCTGATAACCGGCAAGCTCCAACGCCCGGTCCAAGGTTTCGCCGTAGGCCCCGCTGTCGTGCTCCCGGCCGGTGGCGGTAAGGTACGGAAAAGACCCATCCGGAATGAAGTTGCGGCGCCGAACCTCGGCCGGGTCCAGGTCCAACTCAGCGGCGATGCGGTCCATGACCCGCTCCACGGCATAGGCAGTGGCGTGCTGCCCGTAGCCCCGGTACGGCCCCACCGACATCTTGTTGGTATAGACGCCGGTGGTGTTCCACTCGAGGTGCTCCACCCGGTAGGCTCCTGACGCGCCCGAAGGGGTGAGTATGTCGGCGACTGCGTGTGACCCGCCGAAACAGTACGCCCCCAGATCGGTGTAGAAATCCAGCCGCATCCCGAGCAACACGCCATCGGCGGCGTAAGCAGCCCGGACGTATTGGGCCTCCCCGCGGCCGTGGATGGTTGAGGTGAACTCCTCTTGACGCTCTTCTACCCACTTCACTGGACGCGTGTTATCGATGGCCAAGATCGCCGCGATCACCGTTTCCGGGTAGGTATCGATCTTGCAGCCGAACCCGCCGCCCACGTCTACCGAAATCACACGCAGCTTGTGTTCGGGAAACCCTATTATGTCGGCCACAAAACCCCGCTCTTGATGCGGGGCCTGGGTCGACAGCCACATGGTCAGATCGCCGGTGCCGCTCTCATAGTTGGCCACCACCGCCCTCGGTTCCATGGGGTTCGGGACCAAGCGTGGTTGCTCCAACCGAAGTGAGACCACACCGTGGGCCTCCTCGAACGCCCGGTCCGGGTCTCCGGCCGACTTCACCGAGTGGAAGCACAGATTAGTGCCCAGTTCCTCGTGGACCAGGGGTGACCCGTCTGCCAAGGCGGCTTCGAGGTCGACCACGGCGGGCAGACTTTCGTAGTCAACAACGATCAGATCCAGCGCGTCTTTGGCCCGGTACGGATTATCAGCCAAGACTACCGCCACCGGCTCGCCCTCATACCGCACCACATCTTCCGCCATCGGAAACCTGCTCTTGGCTTTCATATGCGGCTGGACACCGCTTAAGTGGAACTCGCTCCGGCACTTCGAGTTGATGTCTTTTCCGCTTAAGACGGCCGCCACGCCGGGGGCGGCGCGGCTGATGCTGAGGTCCAAATCAAGGATGCGGGCGTGGGCGTGCGGACTGCGCAGGACCGCCATGAATAGCGTGTTGGCGGGCTGAACGTCTCCGGTGTATCGGCCGGCGCCCGTGATCAAACGGCGGTCTTCCTTGCGCTTCACCGAGGCCCCGATCGACTTACTCACGACTTCCGGTATCATCGCAACTGCCTCCTGCTCCCCGCGGACGACGAGTATATCAAACCGGGACGGGGTATCCGAAGGTTGGCTTCGGAGGCAGGGGTGGGAAAGGTGAAGTGGTGGGTTACCGATCCAAGCATCCGGTGTCACCGGACCGACGATGGGGGTTGGACATTCTGGCCCGGTGTTACAACAGGGCGCGGGCTAGGTGGAGCGGATGATTGGGGAAGTGGGCTTCATCCCTCTTCCGTTTCCACCTAACTGCGAATCCACGCCCCAGCGTCGGTCGGCTGGGGCGATTCTTTCCGTTTTGTATCTGAAATCGTGGACGGGGAGACCGGGGTATCCCGTCTCCACCAACTTGAATTCCTGCAACAACGGTCCCTATCCGTTAGAGCCTGAGAGAAAACCCAATATAAAGGGGTCAGTCGTGGCACGGGGAGGATGTCAGGACGAACTACGGGTGGCCCGGCTTGACGATTTTGGCTCTTGCCTACCCCACGTTCGCTTCGACGCGGGCATAGGACTGTTGTAGGCGGGAGTTTGAGTCTGATTCCACGTCTGAAAACCAGTTTAGCAACGACCGGGTCAGTGAGTCTACCGTCTCATCGGCCATCGCCGCTTGGCACCTTTCTCGAATCGTCGGGCTCGGTCGTTGCGCCATCCGGGCTTTCGCAAAACGCGCTTTCTCGACATCGGGCATATCGGAGCCGTTCACTTGTAGGCGCTCTTCGAGTACCGGGTCTTCGCTGTTTTCTGTCCAGCTGTAACCCAGTTCTGAGATGCGTCGCTTGAAGATGTGGAAGTGGCTGAACTCCCGGTCAGCCACCATCGAGAGACAAGCTTTCAACTCGGGGTCCTGTGTTTTGTCGGCCCAGGCCTGTATATAGATGCCGTGCTGCCTCTCCCCGGAAGCGATGTCGTCAAGGAGTTGGAAGTAATGCAGTTCAGTTTCTTTATCGGTCGCCATGGCCCTCCTCGCTTGGTGGATGTTTGATAGGGCTATGAGCCCGATGGCGTAATGGTAGGCAAGGGCGTGCATTCATTGTAGGTATAGGCCACTTTGAGGGAACTATAAAACGGTATCCTGAGCGCGTCAATCGGCGCTATCCGATTTCCGCTGATCGACATCACTGGCCCGGTTGGCTGTGTCCCACAATTCGTCGACAGAAACCTTCAGATACTTGCGACAGCGGGCCAAAGAGTTTAGTTTACATCCATGGAAGACCCGAACTACCCTGACCGGTTCCAGCCCAATGACCCCGGAGAGTACGACCTTACCCAGCCGGAAGGCCGTCCTTTGGGCGTGCCGATCCTCGCCTTGTTGCTCGGCCTAGCGGCGATGGGGATCGGGTGGGCAGTGATCGCATACGTCGTCAGTTGATCAAGCCACATGGTTCGACAACATGGGACACAACTCGGAGAGTAAAGAAACACCCCGGCCATTCATGGCCGGGGTGTTTTAGCGTTCGTCAGCCGGCTGCACCGGCGCCATGTACCGATTTGCAGGCTTTACCGGCCTACCCTCATGCTCGACTTAACCACCTCCCTATGAAAACCTGGAAGCATGGTGGCGACGGGGAAAATGCTGCTGGTTTCTGTGCTTCTGGCGGCGGTCGGGCTTGTCCTTGGCCTGTTCTTTTTCGTGCCTTGGCCCACCGGCTTGGAGGCCGACGAACTGGACTTCGGTGAGAGCGGTGGAACGAAACCGGGCAGCGGCGAGTTCTCCAAGTACGTGCCCCAGGGCGGGCGGGAGCTGATCGGCAAGATTCCCGTGGGCATCACGGACCTGTCCATCAACCTCACGTCCAGCTCCGACCTGGACATCGAACTCTGGGACGGCGAGGTGTTCGTGGTCGGATGGGAATCTGACGGGCCGCCTGCCCTGGTCTACGGCGAGACCGAGACCACCAACAAGTACAAAGGCGTCGAGATCACCTGGAGCGGCTGAGACGGGGTCGGCGGCGAGCCTGGCAACGAGGCCATCACCATTTCGGGCACGACCAAGAACACCTTCGTGATGAAGGTATTCGGCTACCGGGCCGGCGCGGTCAAGGTAGAATATTCCTGGGCGGGCGGCGCTAGCAACGGCCCGGCATCCGGCGGCTCGGGGCGCTTCTCCAAGCTGGTCCCCCAGAACGGCCGGGCGGTCATCGGCACCATCCCCACGGGAGTCGACGGCCTCCAGATCGACCTCACCTCCGACCACGACTTGGACATCGAACTCTGGGACGGCGAAACCTTCGTCGTGGGCTGGCAGGTCAACGGCAAGAAATCCCTGATCTACCGCGATTCCCCGGTCACCGGCCTGTACCGCGGGGTCAGGATCTCCTGGAGCGGCTGGGACGGGGTGGACGGACAAAAGGGCAACGAGTTCATCCGGATCTCCGGCACCACCCAGAACGTGTTCCTGATGAAGGTCTTCGGCTACCAGACCGGCAACGTCAGCGTCGAGTATAGCTGGGGTTCGGACCAGGCCGCCCCGGACAACGCCGACACCGACCCCGCAACCGACCGCAACACCGGCGCCGACGCCCGTGCCCGCCCCAAGTCCAATACCTACGCCCGTAATAGCGCCGGCGCCGACTTCCCAGCCTTCCGTGCAGACAGTCAGGACTTGGATCGGTGGTGTCAATGAGCTTTGGAGCGATCGACTCAACTGACTTCCGGCGGGTGTGCCCACCGGCGCAGACCTGATCGTTATCGAGGGGAGCCTTTCCGAGACCCAGATGCCCATCATGGATATCGACTTCGCTTTGACCACCGGCACCATCGACATCGGCCCCATCAAATCCACACTCAAGGTGGCCGAAGGAAGAACGTTCACCAACCAAGGCACAGCAAACGTCAAAGGCGATTTTTGACCAACGGCAAAACGGTCAACAAGGGCGTCTTCAACAACGAGGCTGTGATCACGGTCTCGGGCGAGAAGGCCAGTTTCACCAACCAGGTGGGATCCGTACTGAACAACGCCGAGGGCGGCTCAAGCGTGGGGGTCATCGCCAACGCCTGCGGTGGGACGGTCAACGACTCGGGTAGCCTGGAAGCTGTGGCCCCGGCGCCCTGCATCTGGAGTGGGGCCGGGGGCAACGACAAATGGTCCAACCCCACCAATTGGGTCAACGGCCTGGTCCCTCAGGATGAACACCCGGTGGTGATCAAAGGGGAAGGCAAGTCAGCCGCCAATGTGATTCTGGACATCAACCTGGTGGTTGAGAGCCGGACCCTCACAGTGGGCGTGGGCGACACTCTGACCATCGGAGGCGGCGGTTCGGGCGCCGATGCCAACGTGGTCCTGTCGGTCAAAGAGCTTGGCGGGCTGTTGACCAACCGAGGGACCGTCGTCGTCTCCAATTACTCCGGTCTGCGGCGGGCCCCGTTGGCCACCATCGACAACGTTGGCGGAATCGTGCGCATCGCCTGCCGGGGTTCGGCGCCCTCCGGCGGCGTTACCGGCGCCTCTTTGGTGAAAGACCCCTGTTTCTGGGACGCGGGCGGGGTTACCAGCAACTGGTCCGAGGCGGCCAACTGGGACTCGGATACCCTGCCGACGGGCGACGACCCAATCTTGATCCGTGATGCTGACGGCGAGATCACCGTGGCCAACCTGGATGTGTCCTTCGATCTGAACTCCAAGGGCAGTCTCACCGTGGCGGGAGGCCAAACGCTGAACGTGACGGAAGGTGTCACCCTGCGCATCGCCAACCAATCGCCCGGTGGGTCCATCTGGATCAACGGCACCCTCAACCTCAAGGGCGGCACGTTGCACAACCACTACACCGGGTTGATCAACACCGGGGGACCATCATCGTGACCGGCGGGACGTTGAACAACGAGGGCGACTCCCTGGTCAACATGCCCGGCGGTAGGATCAACAACGTCGGCGGCCTGATCACCCACAGCGCCGGGGCCGAGTTCACCAACTCTGGAACGGTCGATAACGACGCCGCCTCGAACTTCGTACTTGGCGACCTTGCCACCTTTAAGAACGGCGGAACCTTCACCAACGCCGGTGTGTTCAACACCACTAGCCGGAGCGGAGACCTGGTCAACCAAAAGGGCGGCGTTCTGGCCAATAGCGGCACCTGGAATCAGGACGGCGTCGGCGTTCTGTCCAACCTGGCCGGCGGCAAGATCACCAACTCGGGCCGCATCAACATATTCAACAGCCTGCTGGACAACCGAGGGTCTTTCGAGAACACGGGGACGTTGGAAGTCTTCCACTTCGGCGCCTACCAGAACCTGGGCAGCCAACTGGACAACCGGACCGGCGGCGTCTTCACGAATACCGGCTCGGCCTCCAACCTGGCCAACAGCACCATCAACAACTCGGGTTCCATCGTAAACGACCGCAAGCTGGTCAACGCCGGGGTCATTAACAACCTGTGCGGCGGCACTGTCACAGGCCCCGTCAACGGCAACCAGCCGGTCAACGTCTGTTCGATCAATTAGTCCGCCTGCGCCTGCTCCGGCCCATTGACTAACCCGGCCCAACCGTTAGAATCTTGCCAACTATCTAGGTCACAACTGGATTCAATGACCGGCAAAGGGGTTTCTATGCGATTGGAGAATAAAGTTGCCTTCGTGAGCGGCGGTGCGCGGGGGATGGGCGCCGCCGAGGCCAAATTGTTCGCCCGGGAAGGCGCCAAGGTGGTCATCGGGGACGTGCTCGATGACGAAGGCCGCCAGACCGAGGCCGAGATCAACGAACTGGGCGGCGAGTGCCTCTTCGTCCACCTGGACGTGGCTAGCGAAGATAGCTGGCAGTCGGCCATCGCCGACACCGTGAGCCGTTTCGGCAAGCTGAACATCTTGGTCAACAACGCGGGCATCGTCTCCAGGTCCATGCTCGAAGACATCACCGTCGACGAGTGGGACCGCGTCATGGACATCAACGCCAAGGGTGTGTTCCTTGGCACCAAGGCCGCCATTCCCGAGATGCGGAAGGAAGGCGGCGGGTCCATCGTAAACATATCGTCCATCTCGGGCATCACCGGCCAGGCCTACGTAGGCGCCGTGTACAACGCGTCAAAGGGCGCGGTGCGCATCTTCACCAAGTCGACCGCCATCCAGTACGCCTCCGAAGGCATCCGGGCGAACTCGGTCCACCCAGGCCCCATCGACACTCCCATGACCGCCAATCGCAAAGGCGACCCGGTGGCGGAGGCCGAGTCCATCGCCCGCATCCCGCTGGGCCGGACCGGCCAGCCCGACGACGTGGCCTACGGGGTGCTCTATCTGGCATCGGACGAGTCTTCGTTCGTGACCGGCAGCGAGCTGGTCATTGACGGCGGCTACATAGCCCAATAGGCCACGCAGTGGCGTTTACTAGGGGCGGCTACCCTGAATTTGGAGGGTTCTTGTGCAACAGAGAGTGCTTGAAGGGAAGATTGCTATCGTGACCGGCGCGGCCAGCCCGCGGGGGTTGGGACGGGCTATGACGGAAGCCTTGGTCAAAGCCGGGGCCAGGGTGTCCATGATGGACATCAACCAGCAGTGGCTGGACGAGACCTCCAACTATATGCGGGAGATTGGCGGCGACGATTGCGTCATGGCACAGGTCGTGGACGTTTCTTCCATCGGCGAGGTCGAGCGGTCGATCGAGCGCACGATCGACGAGTTGGGCGGGCTCCATATTTTGGTCAACAACGCGGGCATCGCGCCCCGGAACATGCTCATGGGTGGCGAGACCAAGAACAACTTCTGGGAGGTGCCGGCCGAGGAGTGGGACCGGGTGGTGGCGGTGAACAGCAGCGGCCCATTCTATATGACCCGGACTGTGGTGCCCCACATGCTGGCCCAGGGCTGGGGCCGGATCATCGGAGTCACTACCAGCATGAACACCATGTACCGCGAGGGAGGCACGCCCTACGGCCCCTCCAAGGCGGCCCACGAAGCCCTGATCGCCATGGCGTCCCGGGAACTGGAGGGCACAGGCGTTACAGTCAACGTCCTGGTGCCGGGCGGCAGGGCCAACACCGACCTGATCCCTGATGACACCGTCTTTGACCGAGATGACATGATCCAACCCGAGGTGATGAAGGCGCCCGTGGTCTGGCTGGCCTCAGATGCGTCCGACGGCATCAACGGCCAGCGCTTCATCGGCTACTACTGGGACGAAGACCTGCCCCTGGAAGAACGCCTGGAAAAAGCCGCCTCCCCCGCCGCCTGGCCCCAACTGGGCGCCCAGGCCATCCGCCTGAACCAGTAGGGGCGGCACAGCCGCGTCGAGTACCTTCTCCCGTCCTTCCCCGGAAGGAGGAGAAGGTTGGGATGAGGGCGTTTTCCTGCCTTTATGAAACTCATCACGTTTCTGCCAGGATTCTCCTCACACCAACCCCAGGTCACCCTCGGCCTGTCGGACAACTGGCGTCAGATCGCATTGTTGGTGGCCGCCAACATGTTCGTCGGCGGGATGATTGGCATGGAACGCACCATCCTGCCCGGCCTGGCCGAAGCCGAATTCGGAATCACGTCCAAGACCGCCGTCGTCTCATTCATCGCCACTTTCGGTCTGGCCAAGGCCGGCTCCAACCTGCTCGTCGGACCCATCGCCCAACGGTTCACCCGCCGCCGGATCCTCATCGCCGGCTGGATGATCGGCATACCGGTCCCCCTGCTGCTCATCTGGGCGCCAGCCTGGGGATGGATCATCGGCGCCAACCTGCTATTGGGCGTAAACCAGGGCCTTGCCTGGTCAATGACCGTCAACATGAAGATAGATCTGGCCGGCCCGCGATGGCGAGGGCTGGTGCTGGGATTCAATGAATCGGCCGGTTATCTATCCCTCGCGGTGATGGCCTTATTGACCGGCATCATCGCCGAGTCCTACGGTCTGAGACCTGAGCCTTTCTACTTGGGAATCGGCATAGCCGCCGCCGGCCTGGCCTTCAGCGTGCTCTTCATCCGGGACACGGCGACCCATCTGGCATTGGAGACAGCCGGCCAATCAGGCCCGGCGCAAGCTCCAAGCTCCTTCAGGTCCAACTTCGCCGACGCCACTTGGCGCAAGCCGTACCTGTTCGGCCTCACCCAAGCAGGGCTGGTGAAGAACCTGAACGACGGCGTCGCCTGGGGGATCTTCCCGCTCTACTTCGCCAGCCAAGGCCTGGGCCTGGACCGAATCGCCATCCTTGCCGCCATATACCCCCTGGACTGGGGCGGCCTGCAACTGGCCACCGGCTGGGCCAGCGAGATCCTGGGGCGCAAACCTCTGATAGTTGTGGGCATGGTGCTACAGGGGGTTGCGATCTCACTAACCGCCGGGGTTGATTCATACGGAGTGTGGCTCGGCTCCATGGCCCTGCTGGGGTTCGGCACCGCCCTCGTCTACCCGACCCTTCTGGCCGCCGTAGGCGACGCCGTCCCCGCGACGGACCGGGCGTCAGTCCTAGGCGTCTACCGCTTCTGGCGAGACTCCGGCTTCATCATCGGGGCACTCCTAGCTGGAGTCGTCGCAGACCTATTCGGCTTCAGGCCGGCCATCCAACTCATCGCCGCCATAACTGTCGGGTCTGGAGTGTTGGCTATAGGCACGGTGAGGGGACGAACCAAATAATCCCTTCTCCGACCAAAAGTCCCTTCTCCCGCGCACGGGAGAAGGTTAGGATGAGGGCACCACTTTAGAAGTGAACCTTGCCTAAAGCACCAAAATCCGCCCCGCAACCCTCCCCGGCTCCAACTCCAGCAACCCGATGGACGGCACCACCTTGAACCTCCGCTTGCCCGCCGCCCCGGGGTTGAAGAAAGTCAGCCCGCCCCGCTGCTCGTGAAAGGCGAAGTGGCTGTGCCCAAAAACCACCGCGTCGGCCCCATGCTCAAGGTATTGCGCCAAGCCGGCGTCGTCCCCTTCTTTGGGCACTTTCACGATATGGGTCAGGTAAATCCTGCAGCCGCCCAGTTCCAGGGTCTCAACCTCGGGGAACTCGGACTCTGGACCCTCTCGGTCGTTGTTGCCGCGAACCGCCGTAACCGGCGCGATCTGCGACAGCTGCTCGATGATCTGACCCGAGCCGATGTCGCCCGCGTGTAGGATGTGCTTCACTCCATCCAGGAGCGGATGCACGCGCGGGTCATAGAAGCCGTGGGTGTCGGATACAACGCCGATCAACATGGCTCCCATTATTCCATACGGGCCCGGTCGTTTGAAATAAATAAGGCATAATAACGCCATGCCAGAAGCACCGGACCTGGAAATAATCAAGGACTATCTCAACGCGAACCTCAAGGACGCAACTGTTGAGTCCTGCAAGGTCCTGCGTTCCACGGTGGTGCGGTCGTTGGCTGGGGAGATTACCAGCGACCTACCCGGTCGGACATTCCTGGACGCCCAGCGACGGGGCAAGTTCCTGACCCTTCGGTTCTCCGGCGGGCGCAGTCTCGTGATCAACCCCATGCTCACCGGCGCGCTCCAACACTGTCAGGAGTCGGTCCGGGTCCAGAAGAAGACTTGTATATCGTTGGGCATCGGCGGCGGCATGGACCTGCGCTACCTGGACGACCGGCAGATGGGCAAGGTCTATTACATCGACAATGGCGAATATGGTGGCGACGCCCAAGACGAGCTTGTCCCCCAATACACCGGCCTGGGGCCTGATGTGCTCTCCGGAATCACTTTTGAGGATTTCCAGGCGCGGCTGAAGAAGTTCAACGGCGAGATCAAAGGCGTGCTCACCCGCGGCGCCTTCATCTCCGGCATCGGCAATGCCTACTCGGACGAGATACTCTTCGCCGCCGAGATATCGCCCTTCAAGAAGTGCCGGGCCCTGAAACCAGAAGAGTTAAAAACGCTCCACGCCCAGTGCCGTCAGGTGCTGGAAGAAGCCACCGAGACTCTCAGAGTGCGCATGGGTGGCGACATCCACAAGAAGGTCCGCGACTTCCTGCAGGTCCACAACAAGGGCGGTCAGCCCTGCCCCAAGTGCGGGGGCAACATCACCCAGTTGAACGCCAACCAACGCATCACCAGCTACTGCCGCCACTGCCAGCCGGGAATGCTGATCCGAAACTGACTTTCGTTAAGACCCTGAGGTGAACTCCCGGGTCAATCTACCAGCATCGACCACCGTCTTCCCGTCCGCTTGCACTGTGGCGTCGGTCAAGAACAGCCAGTGGTGATAGCTGGAGATTACATCTCCCCCAGACTCCTGGTTGTCGCCCAGACTCAACCGAAGCACGCCGTCGCCGTAACCGAAATACGGAACGGTCTTGGGGTAGTCCGGCAGCAGCGTTAGTCCGGGGCTGACACCCACGTTGAATTCGCCGATGCGGTCTTTATCGCCGGTCTGAATCCCCCAGAGGGCTTGGACATAATCGTTGTGGTGCTGGGACTCGACGGCGGTGATTCGCCCGTCATCAAAGGTATAGGTCAATGTCCCGACTTCCCGTCCGAAGAAGGTCTCATCGGTGCAGACCAGCCGGCCCTGGGCGTTGGTGACGTCCACAGTGCGTATGGCCCCGGCCGGCAGTTCCACCTCCCGGTCCCGGGCGCTGCCGTCCCTGGCGTAGGAGTTGATGAATTCTTTGGAGGCTTGGCCGTTGCCCCGGTGGAAGTGGGCTTCCCGGAGCGTGAAGGTCAGGTCGGTTCCCGCCGGGTTGGTGATGTGCACCGAACTATTCCGCAAAGCGGCGATCAGGTTTTGTTGCCGGGAGTCCAGGGATTCGTAGTCGATGAGCAACGCCCGCTCGTACATCTCTGAAAGGATGCGGAATTCCACCGGGTCGTTGGGGTCTATCACCCAGTGGAAGTGTATGGAGCGGCCGGGCCACGTCTTGAGGATCTTCTCGGTCTGCCCCGGATTGATCTGCCAGAAAGTCGGCAGCCAGATGTAGATGTCGGCCAGGTCAAAGACCGAAGCCATGGCGCGGTCTTCCATCTCCACCAGGGCGGGGTCTTCCCGTCGCCGGTGACTGCGCCGCACCGCTTCCAGCCCGCCCGAATTCACCATCGACACCGCCAACTCAACTGCTCCGGCCCGGACCAACTCGATCCGGACCTGCTCGGTCAATGCTGGAAAGTACGTCGGGTCGGCATGGATAATCACCTTCTCGCCCGGTTGCGTCTTCAGGGAGTCGTGGACGATCAAACGGGCGATCTTACCCCAGTCGCAGCCGTACTCAACCGGGTCTCCGGAATTTATGATAGACGGGATAACTGGCTTCATCATTTAATGGGCCTCCTACTTGGAAGCTTCATCCTGCGGATTGCCGGATTTTAGCATGGCAGGGCGCCCCGAACGCCTGGCCGGCCCGCGATCAAACACCGTTCCCTCGAACCATCTCTTTCTTATAATCGGTATTTTCTAATAAATCACCTGTAAGTATTAGCGTCTTAGCCTCGATTTATCAAATATTGAGTATTGACATCGCCCCTCCCAGATTTTTAAAATGTGGATATATTTCGAATGACATCGGTTAGGCTGCCCTGCCGAAGGTCCACCGCCAGCAGCCCTCTGCCGACGAGGGGAATCTCAGCCCCTTGGTCAGCCAGGACCTGAAAATGAAAATTTCGAGTTCAGATAGAACTGTTCACTGTTGATGAGGAGGAATGAATGCCTGACCAAGAGATCGCTTTGATGGCCCACCTTCTGCGCCGCGCCGGTTACGGAGCGAGCCGCGACGAGATCGAGGCCAAAGCAGCCCAGGGCTACGACAACGTGGTCAAAGAGCTTCTGAACCCGGGAGATGACCCCGGGATCGACGAAGACCTCATGTACCGCGCCTATCCGTCCTACTTCGATAAGGCCGCCATCGAGACCGGCCAGACCGAGTGGGTCTACCGCATGATCAACAACAAGTACCAGCTCAAAGAGAAGATGTCCCTCTTCTGGCACACCATCCTCTGCGCTGGCGACAACAAGGTGGACAACGCCCGGACCACGGCGATCCAGATCGACAAGTTCCGGGAATACGGCATGGGCAACTTCAAAGAGTTGCTGATGATGCTTTCCACCGACCCGGCCATGCTTTACTACCTGGACAACATCGAGAGCCACAAAACCGCCGTCAACGAGAACTACGGCCGCGAGCTCTTGGAGCTGTTCTCCATCGGCGTGGGCATGGACAACGAGTTCAACTACACCGAAGACGACGTAAAGGCCTGCGCCCGCGCCTTCACCGGCTGGAACCTGGCCCCCACGATTCCGGTGTTCCCCTACGGACGCACTCCCTTCGAGTTCCGCTTCGACCCGGCGGACCACGACTATGGGGAGAAGACTTTCTTGGGCGAGACCGGTAACTGGGACGGCGGCGACATCGTAGACATCCTCTGCAAACAGCCGGCCACCGCCCGCTTCGTCGCCCGCAAACTCTACGACTTCTTCGTCGCCGACGAGCCGCCGGTGCCTTCGTGGCGTCTGAGCGAGCCTCGGGACATGGCAGCCATCAAGGCTCTGGAGAAGGCTTATTTCGACTCTGGGTACGAGATCACGGCAATGTTGACGGTCCTTTTCAACTCGGACTTCTTCAAAGACGAAGCGGTCCGGTTCGCCAAGGTCAAGAGCCCGGCCGACGTGGTCATCGGCACGATGCGCATGGTTGGCGACCACCTTGAGCCCAAGCCAGGCCTGTTCTTCGTGGCCATGGAGCCCAAGTACATGGGGCTGGACTTGATGAACCCGCCGACGGTGGAAGGCTGGCATATGGGCCGCGAATGGATCAACAGCGGCAGTCTCATCGACCGGATAAACTTCGCATCCTCGATGCTGGGCAACACTGAACTGCCGGGCGTCCGGTCCATCATCGACCGGCTGATGGCGCTGGGCGACGTCCCAAGCTCCGAGCAGTTCCTAGACCGTTGTTTGGACCTGCTTGGTCCCATGGACCTGGCACAGGAGACCCGCGGCCAACTGACCGACCACCTGGATGCCGGCGGCGCCCTGAAGCACGGCGACGAGGCCGAGCAGAGTGAGTTCTCCCGCCGGACGGGCGAGACCCTGCAGATGATCGCCACCACCTCGGAGTTCCAGTTTGGCTAGGAACTCCCCAGATCAACCGGATAGAAACTGTAGAAAATACTGAGTCATCCGACTCTTAGGCGGAGGAATAAGAATGGTATCAACTGTAAAAGACCCAGTCCTGGCAGTGATTTCATTGTCCGGCGGAAATGACGGGATGAACACGGTCATCCCTTACAACAATCCCCACTACCGGGACTACCGCCCGGCTTTGGGGGTCCCCGAGGACCAGATCATTCCCATCACCGACCAACTGGGCTTCCACCCGGCCATGGCGCCGTTGAAGAAGTACTGGGACGAAGGAAAACTGGCCATCATCCAGGGCATTGGCTACCCCAACGGCAGCCTGTCCCACTTCCGGTCCATGGATATCTGGGCAACCTGTGAGCCCGAAGAACTTGGCCTCACCGGCTGGTTGGGCAGCGTCATCCAGGACGTGGACCCCAAAGGCGAGAATGTGCTGACCGGCGTCAACTTCGGCCGCGGCCTGCCCCGCTCGCTGGCCAAGGAGGGTGTCCCAGTAGCATCGGTGGGTGACCTCGGTACCTACGGCCTGCTCACTGAGATTGGCGCTGAGGCCCAGCGGGCTGAGGCTCTGGACCTGTTCGGGCGCATGTACGCTCCGGCCATCGGCCAGGGCGTGGTCGACGACTACATCCGCCGCACCGGCATCGAAGCCCTGAAGGGCGCCGATATCCTGGGTACGGCTCCCGGCATGTACAAGTCCGAGGTTGAGTATCCCAGCAGCGCCATGGGCGGCTACCTCCGCGACATGGCCCAGGTCCACAACGCCGACTTTGGGACCAGGGTGCTTTTCACCACGGCCCCGTACAACATCTTCGACACCCACGCCAACCAGGCGGTGGGGCATGCGAACCTGTTGCAAGACGTGTCTAGCAGCATCGATTCATTCATGGCCGACATCCGGCAATTGGGCAAGAGCGACAACGTTACCTTGTTCTTCTATTCCGAGTTCGGACGGCGAGCCATGGACAACGGCTCGGGCACCGACCACGGCACCGGCGGAGTGGCCTTCGTCCTGGGCGACAACGTCAAGGGCGGCCTCTACGGCGAATACCCGTCCCTGGAGCCCAACAAGTTGGAAGACGGCGGCAACCTGCAGCACAACGTCGATTTCCGCTCGGCCTACACCACCTTGCTGGACGGATGGATGGGCCTGGACGCCAAGGCGATCATCGGCGGCGCCTTCGAGCCGGTCCCCTTTCTTTAGAAAGCGGACAACCCGATAGAACAGGACTTTCGCAACAAATCTAGAACATCGGCCCCCACGCCTGCGAGACCAAGGCGCGGGGCCCCGAACCCTGAGGAGAATAGCTATGGCTAGTGTATTCCTGGGAATCAATGACCGGACGTTCACCTACAGCTTCACGGCTGGACGCTCCGAGTTCCAGGGCACCGGGTTCCGCAACCCGATGGACTTCGCACTGGGTCCCGATGACCTGGTGTACATCGTCAACCGCTCCTATGAGTCACGGGCGGACGGCACCCGCATCAATATCTTCCGCATCGGCGAGGACAAGGAAGAATACGTCACCGAGTTCGGTTCCTACGGCGAGAAACCCGGCCAATTCATCTGGCCCATGGCCATCGCCTTGGACAAAGACACCAACGTCTACGTCACAGACGAATGGACCAACCGCATCACCATCTTCAACAAAGATGGCGAGTACCAGAGCCACTGGGGGACCCCCGGTTCCGGCGACGGCGAATTGGACCGCCCCGCCGGCATCACCATCGGCCCCGACGGCACGGTCTATGTAGTAGATAGCCGCAACAACCGGGTGCAGAAGTTCTCGTTGGACGGCAAGTTCCTGGGGAAGTTCGGCACAGCCGGCTCCGCCAATGGCGAGTTCAACCTGCCTTGGGGCATCTGCCTGGACAAGGACGGAAACATCTTCGTCGCCGATTGGCGCAACGACCGTATCCAGTCCTTCACCAACGACGGCAAGTGGCTGGCTACGTTCGGGAGGCCCGGCACCGGCGGCGATTGCAGTATTGCCAGGGACAAGGGAGGCGTGACGTACGTCGATATACCGGTAGGCGAGTTCAACCGCCCCACCGGCGTCTGCGTCGATGACGACGGCGATATCTATATCGCCGACTGGCTGAACAACCGGGTCCAGGTGCTCACAGCCGAGGGCCGGTTCATCACCGAGTTCAACGGCAACGCGGCACTCTCGAGCCTGGGCACCGATAAGATCAAGTCCAATCCGGACATGGTCCGCCAGCGCAACGGCGTGCGGGACTTCACTCCTGAGAAGGTACTGTGGGCCCCCTGCGCGGTGCGCGTCGACCACAGTGGCCGCGTCCTGATCGCGGACACCACCCGGCACCGGTTCCAGATCTATCAAAAGAATTCAGAGCCGGTACTGGTCTAACCGCCGCCGGCACAGCCGGTTTAACTGGAAAGACTCTGGCGCTTGGGACTGGTTTTCCACCCGAGCGCCAGTTTTATTTTGTAGCCGATCAGCGAGAAGAAACATGACCCTGGGCGATAAAGGCAACGGTCAAGGACTGGCCGCCCAGCAAGTATTCGGCCCGCAGGCGGCCGTCTACGCCACCAGCAAAGTGCACATCCGGGACGACAGTCTGGAGTCCGTCGAGCGGATGGTTGATGCCGCCAACGGCAGCAACCGGTACGGTTGGACCGTTGATCTGGGCACCGGCGCCGGTTTCACCGCCTTCGCCGTGGCCGGGGTGTCGGACCGGGTCATCGCCACTGACGTGACCGAACCGATGCTGCGCCAGGCCAAACGACTGGGCGCAGAGCGGGGCATCGCCAACCTGGGTCTGAGCCAGAACGCCGCCGAGGCGCTCCCCTTCGCCGAAAAGTCGATCGACCTGGTCACGTCCCGGGTCTCTGCCCACCACTTTAGGGACTTCGAGAAAACACTAGACGAGGCCCAGCGCGTTCTGAAGCCGGGAGGGTCGCTGCTGATGGCCGACAGCGTTGCCCCCGAAGACGACGCCATCACCATCTGGATGAACGACATTGAACTCCGCCGGGACTTCAGCCACATCGAAAACCGCAAGATCTCAAGGATCACCGAGCTGCTCACCGAGCGGGGTTTCACGGTAGTCGAGAACGACTACCCCCGCATCTACCTACGCTTCAACGAGTGGACCGCCCGCACCAAAGTCTCAACCGCAGAGACCGAAGCCCTGCGCAAAGAATTCCTACAAGCCCCAGCCGCCACCCGAGAAGCCTTCCAAGTAGCCCCGGTACATGATGACATAGCCTTCTCGTGGCCCTGCTGGGTGTTCCGGGCGGTTAAGGGGTAGGGGTTGACCCCCTACTTCGCGAGTACCGATTGATTGGGAGCCACGAAATTGCCGGAAACGGGCAAATGTCGAACGAAGCGTGGTCAGGTTCACGTTTCCACGCCACTAGTACCGGTCACGCTTCTGCCGTCAACTGATTTAGATTCTCGGCTTCCATCTTTCCCAGTCCGTTTTCAATTGGGACTCCAGCCAGTTTTGGCGAGTCCTTCGATGAACTGTCATTAAGCGGTTCGACGCCTCGTATTGGCGTGGAGTTGACCTACTCTCAGGCGGCCTCCCATGCCCTCCTTTCTCAATCGCGGGCAAGCAATTGGGCCGAGAGGATGACAGAGATCTATTCCCAGCCATGATTAGAATCGTAACGATGGTTCGGCCGCGGGCAATTTTGATCGAGAATGTGCGTGGGATACTAAGCTCACGTTTTGGGCCTTTTCGTGAACAGATAGATTCGGCGTTGGACCGGGAAGGGTTCGACACTCATTGGGCGTCTTTCAGCGGGCCAGACTACGGCGTGCCTCAAAGACGCTCCCGCGCCTTCTTAGTCGCTTTGTTAAGAGGGGCCACGGGTAATCTTCGTTGGCCTGCACCGAAGAAAGGCGGTGATCTTACTGTCGCGGCGGCTATCGGGGATCTTATGGCCGAGCGTGGCTGGCGCGGTGCTCCAGCCTGGATGGAACAGGCCTCATGCATAGCCCCTACGATCGTTGGCGGATCGCTTAAGCACGGCGGTCCGGATCTAGGCCCGACTCGGGCGCGGAAGGAATGGGCCAAACTAGGAGTCGACGGTTTAGGCCTCGCCAACGAACCTCCCGACCTGGATTATGAAGGAATGCCGCGTTTGACGATTCGCATGGTGGCTCGGCTACAAAGTTTTCCCGACAATTGGTCGTTTGTTGGCTCAAAGACACAAGCCTACCGGCAGGTAGGGAATGCCCTACCCGTGTAACTGGCAGCCGCAGTAGGAGGAGCAGTCAGAAAATGCCTCGTGTAATTTCGGGAAAAGAGAAAATCCGGCAATATTTCCTGAGAAATATCGGCCGCGTAGTTGAGTCGAGTGAAGTTCAGGAGGCGGCAGATGGGGCCGTTCAATATAGCCGCCGCCTGAGGGAGCTTCGAGACGAAGAAGGATGGCCCATTTTTTCACACAACGACACTGCCGACTTGAAACCTGGCCAATACCTTTTACGCGAAAACCACCAGAAGGCTATTTACCGAATTTTCGCCGGGGTATCTCTTCCCGCGTGAAATCGGAAGTTCTTGACCGAAATGGGTTTACGTGTCAGATGTGTGGAATCACGCCCGGACAAGTAGATTCAGAGACGGGGCGCCCAGCACGCCTCCACGTTAGACACATCGTTGATAAAACCCTAGGAGGCAAAGACGAGGTAAGCAATTTGCGAGCCTTGTGTTCGAACTGCAACCAAGGAGCTAAAAACATTACCGCCGAGAAGCCAACGACGATCTGGCTGCTGTCCCAAATTAGACGGGCTGGACTAGAAGAGCAGCGTTCCGTCTTTGATTGGCTGCAAACTAAGTTTGGTAAATGACGGACAAGCTTTCTAGCGAAATGAGAAGCGCCAACATGCGCGCCATTCGCGGCCAAGACACCAAGCCTGAGATTCTTGTCCGCCGCGCTGCGCATTCAATGGGATACCGGTTTCGCCTTCACCGGCGAGATTTGCCCGGTAAACCTGATTTTGTTTTTCCTCGTAAGCAAAAAGTTATATTTGTCCACGGTTGTTTCTGGCACCAGCACGCGGGTTGCCGAGATGGTCGGATTCCTCAATCGAACACGGGCTATTGGCGGCCCAAGTTTGCACGGAACAAGAAGCGTGACACTGAAAGCATTGACAGACCCGCATTATGTTTGCGCCTTCGAGATTTTTTACGCGATTAAGCAATCCCGTCTCGATGCCGGAGTATTTGGTGAACATATCGGATGGTTTCCCGCATCCACGTCTCCTACCCCTGGCATGACGACACTAGCCTGCAGAATTCGGACTACACATCCAACCGCACCGAGGCTGCAGCGTACGCCGTCCTGCAAGGCCTGACGGGCGTTTCGGGCAACCCCGAATAACTCTTGTTTCCGTTCGCTTACCCCGCCCACCCCTCCAAGTTGTAAGCCATGTCCCAGAAACCGTGCTCCAGGCGGACGCTGGTCTCGTAGGCCTGCCCCATGGCGGCCAACTCGTCAGTACCTGCTCCATCCCCGATGCGGTCGGCCATCTTGCGGATGTGGTGGGCTAGGGCGGAAAATTCCTCGGTGGAGTACATCTCGATCCACTTGGTGTAGAGCGGCGCCTGTTGTGGCAGCCCGCGGTGCATCAGGTGGTCGCCGATCTCCCAGTAGCCCCACTGGCAGGGCAGCAGCGACGCCACCAACTCCCCGAAGCTGCCCTCGTGGGCGGTCTTCAGCAGGAAGCTGGTGTAAGCGGCGGTGCCGGCGGACGCCACGGTGGCCTCCAGCTCGGCGGCGCTGATCCCAAACTCTTGGCAAAAACTGCGGTGGAGCGCCATCTCCACGTTCAGAGTCTCATCAAGCAGCCCCGCGAACCAGGACATGTCCTCCAACCTGGGCGCCTTGGCCGACGCCAGAGCCAAGACCCGGCTGTAGTCGATGAGATAGACGTAGTCCTGCGTCACATAGTGCTTGAACATCTCCACCGGAAGCGTGCCATCACCCACTCCCGTAACGAAAGAATGGTCCAGTATGGCCTGCCTCATCGACTGGGTCCGGCCTTCAATGTCGGCTATAAATCCCATTTCAGGTCCAAAAAATCCGTTTGAGATTGGTGCAAACTGCCTGGATTTGTCGTGAAAAGAAGGATATATTTTCCCGGTCGCAGATTCGTCTGCTTTCCCAAAAGCCTATTTTCACGTTGAAGGTGATTTTAGGAGGGGCGCAGCGGGCAGTCAATCTTCGGCAGCGTATCCCGAAATCTCACAGGGGCCAGGCCGCAGACCGGTCCCGCTTCCCCGTTAGCATGGGCATACCGTATAATTAGTCCGGCCTCTTACTGATGAGGTCAAATCCCTATTCCGATCGACCATGCCCATCGGAGAACCCAACGGAAGTGACCAACAATGGAAGTAGTTTTCACCCAAGACGTTCCCAATAAGGCCAGGGCGGGCGAGGTCCGCCGTGTGCCCGATGGCTACGCCCGCAACTATCTTTTGCCCCAGGGCCTGGCGGAGATCGCCACCCCCGAGGTACTGAAGCGGCTGCACAAGATAACCGCCGTCGGAGATGAGGTCCGCATTCGCGAGACCGCCGTCATGGAAGAACTGGCCAGCGGGTTGGACGATATTTCGATCACGCTCACAGCCAGGATCACCCCCACCGGACGGTATTATGGCGCCATCACCAGCACCCACATCGCCATGGAACTGGCCGAGAAAGTAGGCCGGGAAGTGGAACGGCGCTGGGTGGAGATCGCCGAACCGATCCGCGAGCCCGGCAAATACGATGTGACGCTCCGGTTCTCAACCGAAGTCACAGCCACGATTCACGTCAACGCAGAGGTGGAAGAATAGGGCGATGTACGCGGAGAAGCTATTACCCCATGACTTGGAGGCGGAGGAAGCGGTTGTTGGGTCAGTCTTAATAGATGGGGACTGCTTCTCCCGCGTCGCGCCTTACATAAAGGCAGACGATTTCTACCGCGAGAGGAATCAGCTCTGCTTTGCCGCCTGCGAGGCCCTCTTCCAACGCAATGAGGCCATCGACCAAGTCACTCTGGCCAGGGAACTGAGCCGCTCCAGCCAACTGGAAACCGTGGGCGGCATGGCCTATCTCAGCCACCTGATCTCTGTTACTCCCACCTCGGTCCACTCTGAGCATTACGCCAACGTTGTGGCACGCACGGCCACCATGCGGAAGCTCATCGACGTCGCTTCCCGCATATCGACCCTGGGTTATCAGGACACCGACGACATCGACGCCACCCTCCGCCAGGCTGAGGATGCGCTGTTCACCGTCCGTGGCACCGAGTCCCAGCGCGGCTTCATGCCACTGCGGCAGATCTACGACCAATACCTGGAAGACCAGGCCGCTTTCGCCGACGTATTAACCGACAAATCCGGTCCGGTGATGACAGGATACTCCGAGTTAGATGAGCTATTGGGAGGCATTCAGAGGTCCGACTTGGTGATTCTTGGGGCCCGCCCCTCGTTAGGTAAAAGCGCATTGGCATTGAACGCAAGTGTTAACGCCGCCAAGAACGGTTCGACAGTCGGAGTATTTAGCCTGGAGATGAGCAGAGACCAGCTCGCGATGCGAATCCTGTCCGCCGAAGCTGAAATTGATTCTCACCGGCTGCGTCTCGGGCTTCTAACCGATGCTCAGAGCGACCGCATCACCGACGCCATCGGCCGATTATCCGACCTACCGGTGTACATCGACGACACGCCGTCCCAAAGCATGATCGAGATGCGCAGCAAGGCCCGCCGCCTGTCGCTAGAGCACGGATTGGACCTGCTGGTGGTGGACTATCTGCAGTTGATCCAAGGCAGGAGCGGCCGCAGCGACAACCGGGTCCAAGAGATCTCAGAGATTTCGCGGTCGCTCAAGATCATGGCCCGGGACTTGGACATTGCCCTCATCACTTGCTCTCAACTAAGCCGTGGCGTAGAGCAACGGCCCAGCCACCGTCCGATGCTCTCCGACCTGCGGGACAGCGGAAGCATCGAGCAGGACGCCGATGTGGTGATGTTCCTTCACCGGGATGACCTTTACATGGACGAGGATGAGTGGGCCAGGCAGTTTCCTGGCCGAGCGTACCCGAGAAACATAGCAGATCTGATCGTGGCCAAGCACCGCAATGGCCCCACCGGCACCGTACAACTCTATTTCCGGGACAACTGGGTTAGGTTCGATTCGTATCGCCAGGTCGACGAGTTCTAAAGATGGCGCCTTCCGGGGCCTTCTCCGGTTTCACTGGGAAAACGCTCTACACCCCGGTGCCCAACCCAGTGTTCGGACCCATCCTGGAACAGATTCAGGACCTGGCCGAACTCAAAGTAACCCTGCGCGGCATCTGGCTGTTACACCGCAAACGCGGGGTCCTCAGGGCCGTTTCCCTGGAAGAATTCCTTGCCGACCGAACGCTGGTCAAAGGTCTGAAGTCAGAAGGCGACGATTCGGCGGAAGATGCCATCCGCCAAGGACTACGGTTGGCCGTGAAACGAAAAACCTTCCTGACCCACCAGTTGGATGGGAAGGACACGGTGTTTCTTCTGAACACCGACGCAGACCAGAAGGCCGTCGCCAGGTTGGAACAAGGGGAAGCTCCGGCAGAGATCTATGACGGTCCTGAAGCGGAAGTCCCGAAATTGGAAAAGCCGAACATATTCGCGCTCTACGAAGACAACATCGGGGCATTGTCGCCGTTGCTGGCTGAAGAGTTGAAAGAGGCTGAAGGACGCTATCCGGAAACCTGGCTCCGGGAGGCTTTCGGCATCGCGGTTGCAGAGAACAAACGCAGTTGGCGCTACGTGGCCGGGATCCTAAGGCGCTGGACCGCCGAGGGCAGAGAGAACAGGGGGGACGTAGAGAGGGGAAAAGATGGAAAGTCTGGGCGACATACTGAGACGGATCACCGCAAGAAATATCTCGAAGACTACCAACGGCGATGGGGTAAGGCTCCCCGATAGCGAACCGGCGGGTGAAGATTGTCCGAGATGTAAAGGCATCGGCTGGGTCACGCGCCGCGTGCATATCGGCCATCCCGATTTCGGACAGGCCGTCCCCTGCACCTGCCAGGAGACTGCGGACTCTGGCAACCGCGCCGCCGCGTTGCGCCGCTATAGTAACCTGGGCGCCCTCTCCCGCATAACCTTCGCCACCACCGACCTTGAAGGCAGGTTGCCGGACGCCGCCGCACACCAGATGTTCTCCCAGGGCGTGACTATCGCCGCCCGGTTCGCGGAGGATCCCCAGGGCTGGCTGGTGCTCACCGGCCCCAGCGGCAGTGGCAAGACCCACCTGGCGGTGGCCATCGCCAACCGCTGCATCGAAAGAGATCAGACAGCCTTCTTCATCGTCGCCGCGGACCTGCTAGATCATCTCCGGGCCGCCTACTCGCCGGATAACCCCGTGTCCTACGATGAGTTGTTCGAGCAGGTGCGAAACGTCCCCGTGTTGGTCTTAGACGACCTCAGCATGACCAACGCCACGCCCTGGGCCCAGGAGAAGCTGTTCCAGGTGATCAACCACCGCTACAACAACGCGTTGCCCACCGTGGTCACCGTACGCGGGCCGCTGCAACGCCTGGACGACTCGCTGCGCACCCGGCTTGAAGGCACGGACGGGACGGCCACGGTGGTTCAGTTGGGCAACTTCAACAGCCGGTTGGTGCTGGGCATCGGCGAAGTCCGTCCCGAGATGCTCCAACGCATGACCTTCGAGAATTTCGACACCCTGGGCGGCCCCGGCGCATCTCCGCAAGACCAAGAGTCCTTGGACCGGGTGATGCACACCGCCCAGAGCTTCGCCGCCGAACCGGAGGGTTGGCTGCTTTTGAGCGGTCCCCGCGGCTGCGGCAAGACCCATCTGGCGGTGGCCATCGCCGGAGTACGTCTCGACAAGGGCAGCCAAGTGTTCTTCGCCTTCGTCCCAACGCTGTTGGACCACCTCCGGGCCACCTTCAGCCCCGACAGCCCAGTCGGCTACGACGAGTTGTTCGAGCAGATAAATTCGGTCCCGCTGCTGGTGCTGGACGACCTGGGCGCCGAAAGCAGCACTGTCTGGGCCGAGGAAAAGCTCTACCAGATAGTCGTCCACCGCCACGAGGCCCGCCTTCCCACCGTCATCACCACAGCCTCCACCCTTGACGAACTGGAAGACACCAAGTCGCGCATCGCGTCCCGTTTGGTGGATGGCATGGTCGTCGACTGGCAGCCCATAACCGCCCCCAACTACCGGGACCAACGCCGGCGGAGTTAGCGGGCAGGCAGGTACCTTTTTACCTCTTGAGTTGGACCTGCCTAATTATTCCGGTTTTCCGAATAGCTACCAAAATCCCCCAGCCCCCCTTTACCAAAGGGGGGATATGTCTTCCCCCTTTCATAAAGGGGGACCGAGGGGGATTTTCGTCGCCACGTTGACCAACTTTCTTCTTCTGTTATTATTAACCACATGGTTAAGTATTTAACAGAAACCCTTGATTTCACCTTTGCGGCCTTGGCCGACCCGACGAGGCGCGCCATATTGGAGCGGCTTTCGTTCGGCGATTCTTCCGTCACGGAACTGGCCGCGCCGTTTGATGTTTCGCCGCCCGCCATATCCAAGCAACTCCGGGTCCTGGAACGGGCCGGGTTGCTGACCCAAGAGAAAGATGGCCGCATCCGGCGGTGCCGGCTGGAGGCACAACCCATGAAAGAAGCAGTGGAATGGATCGCCCAGTACCAGAAGTTCTGGGAGGACAAACTGGAGTCGCTGGCCAACTTTCTGGAAAATATCTCGCCCGAGGACAGCACTCCAAAAGAGCATGACTCAACAGAAAACGATTCGGAGGGAAGGAAACCATGACCCAATCAACGCCGCAGACCGGCATCAGCCTAAAGGTCACCAAGACCATCAAGGCACCCAGGGAACGGGTGTTCGCAGCCTGGACCCAGCCCGAATTGCCCCACCAATGGTGGGGCGCTCACGAGAGCTTCTCGGCGCCCATCGCCGAGGTCGATCTGAAGGTCGGCGGCAAGTACCGCTTTGGGATGCTGGAGCCCGGCAAGGACGCCCCCTACGTCTCCTACGGGATCTACCAGGAGGTGGTGGAGCCGGAGAAGTTGGTCTTCACCTGGGCCTTCGAGAAGATGCCGGGGGACGACGCGGACTTCACACCAGCCGAGACGCTGGTCACGGTGGAGTTCATCGACAAAGACGGCGCGACCGAGGTGGTGATAACCCACGAGCGGTTCCCCGACGAACACATGCGGGACGAACACCAGCAAGGTTGGGACGGCTGCCTAGAAGGCCTGGACCGGCTGTTCGCTTCCAGCAATTAGATACCAATAGCATTCAGGCACAGAATCATCCGGATAATATCCAAATAACAGGAGGGAATAACATGGCAAAGGCAATGCATTGCAGCGATATGGGGTCCGATTGCACCTTCGTGGCCAGGGGCGAGACCGTGGACGAGGTGATGGCGTGGGAGCCGTGCACGGCAAGGAAGTGCACGGAATCACCGAACTCACCCCAGAGATGGTCGAAAAGGTCAAACCCCTGATCCGCGACGAATAGCCAGCCGGCACAGCCGGTTCTATTACCTGCCGTTGATGGAGGGTGTCGGTCATCCGAAAAGAGAGGGCGCCGTGTTACGGCGCCTTCTTTTTGTATTGCCAACCATGTTTCAGCGAGCGCACCCGTACACGGCTCCGTTCGTGGTGAGCCCGTCGAACCACCGCAACGATGCTGGCCAAAACGTTAATCTAGTTTCGCGGGCAAACCACTCTGTACCGATTCATAGGCCTTTAATACCAAGGCCAGATCCTTCAGACCTTCTTCACCGGTCATGGACGGCTCAGACCCTTCCAAGATGCAGCGTCTGAACTCCAATACCATGGCTATGATGCCTCGATGGTCGCCACCGAATCGCCGTGTCTCTTGCGAATCCCCATAGTCAATCTTCAACCAATCCCGGCCCATCTCAAAGTTTAGGTTTGCCAGCGTGCCGGTCACACTGACCCAAGGACGCTCAGTTGGCTTGCCGACGCTCCAGGTATGGTTGATGATGCCAACCACCCCGCTGGGAGAGCGGGTAGTGACGATGATCCCATCCTCGGCGTCCAGACCCGGATTCCCTGACGGTACTTGAACCGCATACACTTGATCGGGTTGGCCGGTCAAATAGGCTAGGACGCTGGCTTTGTGGATACCACCGTCTATGAATACACCGCCACCGTTTCGTTCCCGGTCATTCCGCCATGAGTCGGGAAAAAACGGGTATTCTTCCTGCAACTGGACCAGGCGCACTTGGCCCAATGCTCCTGACTCAATCACTCTCTTCGCTTCCATCACCGGGGCTAGGAATCGATAATTCTCAGCGACCATCAGCTTAACCCCAGCGTCAGTAGCGGCTGAGATTATCGACCGGGCTTCTTGGGTGGTCCGGGCGATCGGTTTCTCCAACAGGATGTGCTTCCGTGCGGTTGCGGCCAGAAGAGTGTGTTCTAGATGAAGGTCATGGGGTGTACAGATGTAGAGTGCATCGATTTCGGGGGCCGCGGCGGCGTCCTCATAAGAACCGAAAGCTCCTAACCCGTCAAACTCATCGGAGTAGGCTCTGGCGCGGCTGTGGTCTCGACTGGCGAAGTAGAGGTCAACCGTATCTCGGGCGCCCACTAATGACGCAGCGAAGATCCTGGCGAATCTGCCACAGCCGATGACACAGAGTCTGAGTTTCAAGGACCACCTTCGGGCTGCAGCGCAACCGCAATCATCGCATGGATGTTCTGTCAGCTTCCTTTTGCTAGTCGCGATACGGCCTTGGTGATAATCTAGCGCCGTTGGACCCGGTCCTCTCCATAAATCTGAGCGGCGCGTGTTCAGAAGACGTCTGAGCCAATCGCCAGCCATCAGTACGACGATCGCTTAGCTCAGGGTTAGGGGGAACCCGCCCTCCTCCGATCAGTACTTAAACTCTTCCCGGACCGGACTGTAGATGCCCAAGGCCCTGACCTTGGAGGCGAGAGCTTTGGCGTAGTGCTCCACGCCGCCGGGGATGATATATATATGTCACCCGGATTCAACCCTTTGACCTCGCCCCCGATTCCCAACTCAAATTCGCCTTCGATGATTATCCCTCCCTGCTCGTTGGGATGGGTATGGAGCGGCATCTCCGTATTGGCGTCCACTTCCACCAGGGAAAGGAGCATCTGCTCGCCCCAGAATGTGCGGGTGTGGACGCCGGGAGCCAACTCCATGGGTTTCCGGTCCGACGCGTCAATGAAGTGGGACATATTTCTCCCTGATGCCAGCGATTTAACCGAAACCCTGGCCGGTCTCGTTCATGCTCACGTAACGTTGCCCGCTGCCCACGATCAGGTGGTCCAGGACATCGATGCCCAAGAGCTTGCCCGCCGCCACCAGGTCCTCGGTGATGGCGATATCGTCGTCGCTGGGGGCGGGGTTGCCGGATGGATGGTTGTGGACCACGATCAGCGACGGGGCATTGTTCCGGACCGCCGGCCTGAAGACTTCCGCCGGCCGCACCACCGAGCTGTTCACGTTGCCCACGTATACCTCGTGGGTGCTGAGCACCTCGTTACGTGTGTTCAGCAGTATAACCCGCAGGTGTTCCTGGTCCAACGTGCCCATCTCGCCGGTGACCAGGTTGGCGGCGTCCTGGGGCGTGTTGATGATGATCCGTTCTTCGGGAGCAAGATATATGAACCGGCGGCCCAACTCCAGTGCTGCCAGCAACTGACGGGCTTGCGCTTCGCTTAGGCCCCGCTCGCCGCAAAGTTCGGCGAAAGCCGCTTTACCCAGCCCCGCCAAACCTCCGAACTTGGTTAACAGAAGGGAAGACAGTGAAATGACGTTCTCGCCGGTGGAGCCGGTGCGCAGCAAGATGGCGATCAGCTCGGTGTTGCTCAGATGCTTTGAGCCGTACTCCACCAATCGTTCTCTGGGCCTTTCTTGGGTCGGCATCTCGCGAATCGTAGGTTGGTGCGGGCCGTGATGTTCCGTTGGGGCTGAGGACGTGCCTGGGGTAGTAACTGAAGATGTCATGGGCGCCGTTCTCCGCTGGACCGGTCTCGGAAGAAATGCTGCCAGGCCAGGACCAAAGCCCCGCGGGCGATGGCCCCGGCCCTATAGGAGCAAACCAGTCCATTGGAGCCCAGACGCCGCATCTTTTCAAGAAGCAACTGTCAATGGAGGGCTAAACAGCCACCTCGATCGCCTCCACCGGGTAGAGCTTCCGCCACGCTTCTATGCCGCCCGCCAATACAGAGGCTTCGACCCCTTGTTCCCTGAGCTGCTGCGCCACACGGACGCTAGTTGCATCATTGGGTCAACTGCAATAGGTGACCACCGCCTGTCCCGTAGGGCGGTCTTTGGCCCAGTCGATAGCCCCATCGGGCAGCACGCGCACCGAACCGGGGACCCTAGTCCCATCATGGTTGTAGCTGGCCCTGGTCCGAACATCGACTATGACCGGCGGGTCCGGTTGCGACAGCAGGTCCGACAACTCCTGGGGCGTGAGGAAGGGCACTTCGCCCTCGTGTTGGCCGAACAATCCAGCCACCGTACTTTCGCGCTCTTCCTCGAATACTTCCTTGGCGGCGGCCCGGCCGTACCACATTCCCACCGGAACCGCCGTGCCGCCGTGGATGGCAACCGACGCCATCACCACCACGCCCACGACAGCCAATAACAATTCAGAACCGGGTATCCCCGCCTGGACCACCAGCAGGGCCAACAGCAACGAGTTGAGACCCCTTGGCCCGAACCAGCTCACGAAGGCGTGGGCCTGCCAACTCATCCGAGCCTTGGCCAAAACTACCCCCAGCACCGCTGGGCGGATGGCAAATACCACCGACGCCGCCAGACCCAGCGTCGGCACGATATCGACCGTCTCTAAAAGGCCGGAGAGCACCACTCCGAACAACACAAAGGCCAGGAGCATGGCCATCTCAGAGGTGACTTCGCCGTATTCCAAGAAACAGTCGCAGAGGGACTGGTTGAGCATCACCACGGCCAGACCGGCGGCAAAGGCACCCAGGAACCCGTCCCCACCCGCTGCCGTCGCCGCGGTATATGAGGCCAGCACCAAACCAACGCCGTAGAGGGACTGGTGCTCGCTCCGGATGCTCATCTTCTTGTCCATCCAGCTCATGACCCACGAGCCCGCCCCGCCCACGGCGAACCCGATGGCCGGCCCCAACAGCAACAGTTTGAGCATGAATGCGCTCCAGCCGCCGATGCCGCTACTCTGGTCGGTCGCCACCGCGATCAGCACCAAGACTACCGGCAGCACCACCAGGTCGTTCATCCCAGCCTAGATCTTTAACACCTGCCTGACAGACCGGGGGATGCGTTCGTCGCGCACGATCTCCCGCAGGACCACGGGGTCGGTGGAGGCCAGAACGGCGCCGCCGATGAAGGCTAAGATCCAACCGAAGTTAAGGAACAACCCAAAGGGCAGTGCGCCGATGGCGATGATCAGACCGGTGCCGGGCCCCAATATCAGCGCCGGGACCAACCACCTCTTGCCCAGTTCAGTCACCTGGAGTTTGACCGCGTCCAAGAACAGGACCAGCGCCAAGGTCAGAGTGGCCACAACCTCCAAGAACGGAGAATGGGGGCCAACGTCCAACTGGTCCAGCCCCTTGCTTCCCAACAGGAATCCCAAGCCGAGGAAGATCAGCGGGAATGACAGCGGCGACCGCTCGACCAAGCCTGACGTCAGGCAGTCACTGTCAACACAACGGCAATCACGCCAAAGATAAGGATAAAATCGGACAACCGGCACCTCTGCCAGATAGCTTCTTGGTCCGCCTGGTCCGGCTTCCAGGCCGAGATTCGCGGGTATCAATTCCTGATCGTGGAGACAACCGACACCGTCAACCGTTCGTCCTGAGCTCCGTCGAAGGGCCATGGCGCAGTATGGTTCGACGGGGCTCACCACGAACGGTCGCAGACGCAAACCATCGATTAGGGTCCCCAACAGAAATTAAGCTAGAACTTGGAGTACTCGCCCTCGTCCTTGGTGATGAACTCCAACACCACTGTTTTGCCGGCCTCAGTCTCGGCGATGCCCCGCTTGATGGCGGAAATGATGTCGGCGGGAGCGGTGATCTTCTCAGTATAGGCGCCCATGGCCTGGGCCATCTCGGAAAATTCGCCCGACAGGCTTTTGATGTTGTACTTCTCGATGGCCACCGGGAACCGGCTGTTGTCATAGATGGACATATAGGCGTTGTTGATAACGATGGTCATCGTGGGTATGTCGCACCTTACCGCCGTCTCCACGTCCATTCCCACCGTGCTGAAGGCCAGGTCGCCCATGACGTTGATGCAGAGCTTGCCGGGTTCAGCCAGCTTGGCGCCCATCGCCAGTCCCAGGCTGTAGCCCAGTTGGGTCGACTTGCCCCAGCCGATGAAGCTGCGGGGCGCCCGAGCCTCCCAGAAAGGACTCAGGTATTCCCTGGCGCTGCCAGACTCATGGGTGATGATCGTGTTGTCCAGGTCCACGGTGTGCATCAGGTCCCAGACCACCCGGTAGGGGTTCATGGGAACTTCGTCGGAGGTCAATTTCGGCATCCACTGGGCCAGCCAGGCCTCTTTCACCGACTTGATGTCGTCCTGTAAGACCTGATTCTTGGCGCGGGCGCTGCCTGCTTGGCTCTTGAGTTCGTCCAGCAGTTGACGCAACACCAACTTGGCGTCGCCTAACATGGCGTATTCGGTCTTGTACTCCCGGCCGATGGCGTCCTCGTCGTTGGTCAGATGGACGATGGTCTTGCCCTGGGGAATGGCTTGAGCAAAGTTGGTCTTGGTGAAGCTGCAGCCGATGCCGAATATCAGGTCAGACCCCTTCAGGTATTTGTTCACCATGCCGGTGGTGCTTGGCCCGCCGGAACCCAAGGATAGGGGATGGGTCTCCGGGAATGCGCTCTTGCCGGGCAGGGTGGTCATAACCGGCGCCTGCAGGAACTCAGCGATCTCGATCAGTTCCGGCGTCGCCTCGGCGTACAGCACGCCCTGGCCGGCGCGCAGGATAGGCCGATCGGCCGCCAGCAAGACCTTGGCGGCGCGGCTCACGTCGGCGGGGTCGGCCTGCTGCAACACGACTCGGGGCGGCTCGTAGTTGAAGAGTTCTTCGGGTAGTTCCGCGGTGGCAACGTCGGCCGGTATCTCCAGCAGGACCGGTCCCGGACGCCCGGTGCGCAGCTTGGTGAAAGCCCGGCGCATCAGGTCGGGGATGCGCTCCACGATGTTCATCTCTTCTGACCACTTGGTGATGGTCTCGTAGCTGCGGGTGGGATAGAAATTGGGATGGACGCCCCGCTTGTCCCGGGGCATTCCGGCGGGCAGCAGCAGGATTGGGACGGACTCGGAATACGCTTGGGCCACGCCGCCGAAACCGTTCTCCGCTCCGGGACCGTTCTGCATCATGAAAACGCCTATGCGCTTGCCGTTGGTCACTCTCGAGTAGCCGTCCACCATATGGATCCCGGTGCCTTCCTGCCGGAACACGATGGGCCGGATACCGGCGATGGCCGCCGCCTCCAACAGGGGTTGGTAGGGGACGCAGCCGATGAACTCGACGCCCTCCATGCGCAGGATATTGGCGATAGCTGTGACTCCGTCCATTTATCTACTCCTGGTCTATAGGTGGGCTAGCTATGATCCACGTGGCGCTAAGATTTCGGGCCAGTGTAGATTGCACGCCTGTAGGTGTCAACCGGAGGGAAGCAAATCCCCTCTCCCGTCGTCCTTCCCTGGAAGGGGGGAGGGTTAGGGTGGGGGCTCACCGGCTACGCCCAGATTTTGTGGATAGATTAAACCAAGCCCTGCCTCATTCGCTCATGGTGAACTCGTCGAACCACCAATTCGGGACGAAAGGTGCCCGCAGCGCAAACCTGACTTTGTCGGCCCTTCGACAGGCTCAGGACGAGTGGATGGCCGAGGGCGCCCCGATATCAACTCCCCGACCCGGAACTCCAAGCCACAAACCTGGCCGGAACTATCTTGATCACCGGGCTTTGGTCTAGGTCCATCGCTTGATACTGGGGGTATTTCTCCCGGAGCATAGCGATGGCCAGTGCCCATTCCTCGCCCGACTCCAAAAGCCCAGCTTCTCCGGACACCATCAGATACTGGAGACGCGACCAGTCCTCTTCGTAGTGGTCCACGACCAGCGAGACCTGCGGGTTTGCCAAGATGTTCCGCACCCGGCGCAGTTGCCGAAGGGAAACGGTTTTGGGCTTAGCGTCCAGCACCGAGTAGATGGACTCGCCGTTAAAGACGTAGCAAACTGGGATCACGTGGGGTTGGCCGTTGGCATTGGCGGTGGCCAGGTGGCCGGTGCGCGCGGAGCGCAGAAATCGGTCTTGGGCGGGGGAGAGTTTGGCTACTGGAATCACGGAGGTCTTTCGAAGCCTATAGCTCGCCGAGGAAGCCCTGGGGGTCCTCGTCGAACTCCAGGTCTTCAAGTTCGATGCGGGCGGCCTCTTCGAGATTGGCGTCGCCGTCTTTGACTAAATCCGTCAGCACCTTCTTGGCCAACGGCCCGCCGATCCTACCCAGAGCGCCTACCCCGGCCAGTTGGACCTCAGAATCGTCATCTTTCAGCAGCAGTATCAGGTGGGGGACTGCTTCCTCTTCGCCCAATTCACCACAGGCGTGGGCCGTCTCATAGCGGATCGTCGGTTCTTCGTTCTGAAGCTCCTGCAGCAGGATGGGCAACCAACCCACCTCGCCGGTCCGGCCCATGGCGAAGATCGAACTGGCGCGATAATCGGGGTCCAGGCTCTCGTAGGCGAAAGTGATGTGCTGGTTGATCTCCATGGTGTTGAAGGGGGCCAGGGCCTCCATGCAGCGCCTGCGAACATCCAGTGGTTCTTCTTCGTCCTCAAGGACCTGCATGAGGTTATCGTGGATCAACTCGGCGTCCTTGGCCAGCAACTTGCCCTCCTGCGCCAACAACGGAAACCTCCCCAGGGCGCTGGCGGCGGCCGACCTAACTTCCGAACCCTTGTCAGACCGGAGAACGTCCACTAGACCGGGAATCACCGAGCGGTCGTCATGCTCCCACAGGCCGTCCATGACGATCTGCAGAAGGGGCTCGTCATCGCCTTTGAGGCACAACTTGTAGATCGCCGTGAAGTCCAATTCGGGGTTGCCTTCGGCCAGTTCGACCATGGTCGAGGCGATCTCGCGCTGCCGTTCGATGGGGAGGGGGTACCAGGCTGCGGCAAACTGTTCCAATTCCTCTGGAGAGAGGTCCGATATCTCGTAGAAGTCGACGGCGGAGATGCGGCTCGTCGGGTCTGAAACGTTCTCGAGAAAGAATTCGAAAGACATTTATCTTCGGTCCTTAACCTGAGTTTCGGCGTCCGTTTCAGGCTTTAGGTTGGGCAGTGGGAAGCCCAGTCCAGGCACGTTTTTCAAGTATAGCATAGGAAAACCTGGCAGCCCCCCGCCCGCTTACAGTGACCGGCGCCGGGCCTTAGGGTCAGCTATCCCGGACCCGCCGGGCCGCAACCGGTATCTCCAGCAGAAGGTCGGAAGCCGCGAGGCCGGCGTACCCCAGCCGCGATACGACCTGCCGTCCGGCCTCTCCGTGCAGGTACACTCCGCACGAAGCCGCCACGGCCGGCGCTAGACCCTGGGCCATCAGCCCGCCGATGATACCGCTGAGGACATCCCCGGTCCCGCCGGAGGCCATCCCTGGGTTGGCGAAGGACGCGACCCTAACCGTGCCGTCCGGCTCAGCGATGACGGTGTTGGCGCCCTTCAGCACCAGCGTTACGTTCCATCTTGAGGCGTATTCCCGCGCCACGGCCACCCGGTTTGCCTGGACCTCCGGGGTTGAAAGGCCGGTCAGCGTGGCCATCTCTCCAGGGTGGGGTGTGAGAGTCATGGGTCCCCGGCGGCGTTCCGGCCAGTCTTCGATTCGGGCCAGGTTGTTCAAGCCGTCGGCATCGACCAAAACCGGCAGTGCGGACAGCCCGGAACTCTCCTGGTTGAACAGCAGTTCTTCGACAAACTTAACTGTGCCATCGGACACGCCCAACCCGCAGCCGGCCACGATGTTGGTAAACCGCCTAGACCTATCGTGAAGCCCTTGGGCGGCCTGCGCAGAGACCCGTCCTTCATCGTCATCCGGCAGGGGTAGATGGATGGGCTCGGTGGACTTGGCGGCCGCGATGGGGTAGACGCACTCCGGGGTTGCCAGGGTGGTCAGCCCGGCCCCGGCCCGCACCGACGCTTGGGAAGCCAGGTAGGCGGCTCCCACATAGTTTCGCGAACCGGCCACCACAAGAACGTGTCCAAAAGTCCCCTTATGCGAGCCCAAGGGGCGCTTGGGCAGGTGTCCGGCAACCCAACTCCTGTCCAACAATTCCAGTTGGACCTCCGATTCTTCCTTCAGGCCGGGCGGGACCCCGATGTCCAGCACCCGCAGCTCGCCGGCATGTTCAGCGCCAGGAAAGTTGAGCAGCCCCACCTTGGGATAGCCTAGAGCGAACGTAAAGTCGCAGGATACGGCGCTAAAGTCGACCTTCCCGGTGTCCGGGTTGAGGCCGGTGGGCAGGTCCAACGCCACCAGCTTCGGAGGATCTTGGGCCAACCGGACGTTGGCCAAACAAAACATGGCCTCCTGGACATGTCCCTCCAACGAGCGGGCCCGGCCGGTGCCCAATAACGCGTCTATCACCAGGGCGGACCGGGATAGCATCCGCTCAAATGGCTCCGTGCCGATTGCGTCTATCACGCGGACGCCGTACTCCAGGGCCAGGTCCATCTTGGGGTCAATTTTCGGGCGCCCGGCTACCACGAAGCACACGACTTCAGCACCCCAACGCCGCAGATGCCTGGCAGCCACCAGACCGTCGGCCCCGTTGTTGCCGGGACCCACCAGCACCATGAACCGCACGCCCGCCGCGCCAACCAGGCCCCGCGCCCCTTGGGCCACAGCCAGACCGGCGTTCTCCATCAGGGCATCGGTGCTGACCCCGGCCTTCTCCGAAGCCTGCTCGATGGCTGTCATCTGTGCGGCGGTTACGATCTTCATGGTGTTTCGTCACGCTGCGCGACCACAAAGGCGACGGCGTACTCGCGGGAGTGGGAGATGCTCAGGGATATCTCGCTCACCTGCAAACGCTCAGCCCGCTTCTGTGCCCGTCCGTGGAGTTTCACGCTGGGAGCGCCGCTTTCCGCGCGAACGACTTCGATGTCCTTCCAGCTCACGCCGCGGACTCCAGTGCCCAACGCCTTCATGGTCGCTTCTTTGGCGGCGAACCGGCCCGCCAGGTTCGCCGCCCGGCCACGGCAATAGGCGATCTCGTCTGGAGTAAAGATGCGGTCCAAAAAACGCTGGCCGTAGCGGTCCAACGTCTGTTTGATACGGGGAATCTCGATGATGTCGACGCCTGTTGTAAGCATCGTCCGCCCGAAAGTTCGAGTGGGTAGGTCAGTCTTGCCGTTGGTGGCCGGAGATTGTCAGGTTATCCAGGATCCGGGACACGGAATAACTGCGGTTCAACACGTAGAAATGGACGCCAGGGACACCGGAATCCCAGAGTTCGCGCACCTGTGCCGTAGCGTACTCCACGCCCATATCCCGGGCGCTGTTGTCACTCTCGGCGTATTTATCTAATAACTTGTCGAGGTCCGGTGGAATCTCTGAACCGCTGAGTGCCGTGAAACGGCGGACCTGAGCCGAGTTCAACACTGGCAGGATTCCCGGGATGATGGGAACATCGATTCCGCCGGCGCGGGCCCGCTCCACGAAATCGAAATAATACCGGTTGTCATAGAACAACTGGGTCACGAGGAAATCGGCCCCTTCGTCCACTTTCATCTTGACATATTTCAGGTCGGTATCCAGGTCCACCGACTCGGTGTGGCCTTCTGGGTAGCAGGCGGCCGCCACGCCAAATTTGAAGTTGGACTTTACGTATTTGAGCAGGTCGGTGGCGTGCTGGAAACCACCCTCCACCGGTACGAATTCCGTGGTGCCCTTGGGCGGGTCGCCGCGCAAGGCGATGAGATTGTCCACGCCCTCGGATTCTAGGCGCTGCAACACCTCGTCGATCTCCTCTTTATTCTGGCCCACACAGGTCAGATGGGCCATCACTTCCACTCCGGTTTCATTTTTGATCTGGAGTGTGATCTCTTCGGTAAACGCCCGCGTCGAGCCGCCGGCCCCGTAGGTCACCGACACGAAGTCCGGACAGTACGCCTTAAGTTCGTCCATGGTCTCCAGCACCGCCGGTATGCCCTCGGCGCTGCGTGGAGGAAAGAATTCAAATGAGATAGGACGTGTTTTCGTCAGGATGTCTTTGATCTTCAAACTGGGTATCCAATCACCCCCGGCAGATCTGACCCGCCGGTGGAGTTATTCGTTGGTGAAGTACGCTGACCATAAGTGTGGAACGCCCCCACAGAGACACTGAATCATAGCATCGGCCTTGGTGGGTGTCGAACCAGCCAGGCTCAATCTTGCCCGTTGGACCAGGCTAGAACTCCGGGGTCCGCTTCTCGATAAATGCCTTGATGCCCTCGGCCGGATGGGGCGAGGTGGTCAAGTATTGCGCGAATGTCCGGCTCTCCAAAGCCACCCCGTCTTCCAGTGACATTCCCATGCCTCGGAGCGTGGTCACCTTGATCAGTGCCAGGCCTTCACGGCTCTTGGTGCGTAGCGGTCCCAGGATCTTTTCCAGTTCATCGTCCAGTCCTTCCGCCGGGGCGGAACGCAGGGCCAGCCCCCATTCGACAGCTTCGGTCCCGGAGAGCCACTTGCCGGTGGTCAACAGTTCCATGGCCCGCTGCAGGCCCACGCGGCGGGGCAGCCGCTGGGTGGAGCCGCCACCGGGTATCAAGCCGAAATTCACGTGCTGGTCTCCGATCCGGGCGTCGTCGGCCACCAGGGCCATATCGCAGGCCATCATCAGCTCCAGCCCGCCGGCCAAGGCAAAACCGTGCACCACCGCGATGACTGGGACTGGCAGGCTCTCGATCCTATTGAGCAGGTCACTGACCTGGGCCAAATATGGCGGCAGTAGGGTTAAGTCAGCAAGTGTGATCTGAAAATAGGCGAGGTCTGCGCCGGCGCAGAAGGCCCGTCCTTCGCCCCGTATGACCAGTGCCTTGATGGACCCGTCAGCGCCTACATCGGCCACCGCGTCCGCCAGCTCGGCTATCAACTCCGGGTTCAATGCGTTTAAAGCGTCCGGACGGTTTAGCCGGATGGTCGCCACCCGGTTTTCTTTCTCCAGTTTGATGTTGGTATACTCCACCGGACGCCTCCTCTAGCACGTTTGCCTTCAGCCCTAATATACCAGACGGGCGGCGACCCACCGATGACTGACGCCTAGACCATGGCCAAAAAACCAGAAGACAGTTGCACGCTGAAGGTGCGGGTGCAGCCGAAAGCCTCGCGCAACCAGGTGGACGGCTTTGAGGATGGCACGCTGCGCCTGCGGGTCACTGCCCCACCCACCGAGGGCAAAGCCAACGCCGGGGTGATCGCACTGATGGCAAAGACATTGGGTGTTAGCAAGTCGCGGCTGGAGATAGTCCGGGGCCACGGGTCCAGAGACAAAGTCGTCGCCATAGACACATTGAGTGAGCAGGAAGTCCACCGGCGTATCGCAGCCGTGATTAAAGACTAGAGAAGGAGCCGGGGAGAAATGATGCAGGTCATGAACTTTGGTTGGGTCTTGAAAGACGAACTAGCCGGCTCCCAAGGTCCAACCAGCTTCGACGATCTATCCTTCCTCTACCACCAAGGCGTGCGCGCCGTGATACGGATGGAGGAGCGGACCATCGCGGCCAACACCGGAAAAATGGTCCACCTGGTGGACATGTTCGAACCGGTGCCTGACTTCACGCCACCCGAACCGGACCAGATCCAGCGGATGATCGAGTTCATCGACGAGCAGACCGAAGCCAGCCGGCCGGTGGTGGTCAGTTGCTACGCGGGAATCGGCCGCACCGGCACCGTGCTGGCCTGTTACCTGGTCCACCGGGGCCGTGAGCCAGCCGAAGCGATCACCATGCTTCGGGAACTACGTCCGGGGTCGATCCAGACCCCCGAGCAAGAAGCGGCGGTATACGCCTACGCCAAACTAGCCGGGAGCTAGGCCGCAACCGCGCTCTTAACTTTCTCTTCGCTGAAAGCCTGGATAGCTACTTCGTCGAAGGTCGCTCCGTGCAACACAGACTGGCGGCCGCCCGTCACGTTGACTTCGGTTAATTTCCCGCATTGCAGGCACTTCAAGAAAGCGCCGTATGCGTCGTTTTCCAGGGTTAGGTCGCCGTGGCATTTTGAGCAGCCTTTGAGATAAAACATCCGATGGTTCCTTCCGGGCAATGGGCTGTGCGAATCTAGCTGGGCCGTTCTCCCGTATCTGTTTATGCAAAGTTTGATGCCGCTATTCACTCCAGGATTCCTCTGGTATATTCACACAAGTTCGCGGCTTCATATTTCTCTTGACGGAGGCCGCGCCGCAATTGTTCCCACTTAGTTCCCGGAGTTGACTAATTGGTCCAGATCAAACAGCGATTCATCGACGAGATGGTGGCCCACGCCAAGGCTGACCTGCCCAACGAATGCTGCGGCATCCTGGCGGGGCCGGACGGCCAGGTCATGAAGGCCTACCGCATGACCAACGTGGAGGCGAGCCCCTTCCGGTTCGTCATGGATCCCTTGGAGTTGGCCAATGTCGATTCCGAGGCCGGAGACAACGATTGGGAGCTCTTGGCCATCTACCACTCCCATACCGGTAGCGAAGCCTATCCGTCCGACACCGATGTCCGCATCGCCGGGGGTACAGCCGGCCTCTGGCCCGATGTCCGCTACGTGTTGGTCTCGCTGATGGACATGGACAACCCGGTCGTGCGGATCTTTGAGATTACAGAAGGAACAGTCACTGAAGAGCCCCTCGAGGTCATCTGATCCGCTGGTTGCCAGCCGCTGTTATCTTCTTGTTGATCGCCGCTTGCGGTGACGCGACACAGACGCCTCCACCACCCTCGCCCACTCCCAGCGTCGTAGTTCGACCCAGCACCCCAGCCCTGATCGTCACGCCCACCCTGGATACTCAGTCCACGCCCACTCCCTTGCCTACCCGCCACCCGGACACCGTGCCCTGGGTGGAAGAACGGGTCGACGCGGTGGTCGCCCTGTACCAGCCCACCAAAGCGGGCGAGGCGCTGCTGCGCAGCCTGGACCTGCGCCAGATGGAGGGCGATCCCGGCTTCTTCGGCAGCTACGGATTCAATGAATGGGCCGGGGTCGGCGAAGCGTCGCCCATCGGCGTGATGCACGAGCTTGGTCATTCTTACTGGGGCGGCTTTCCGGTGGAGGGCCGGCCTGACCTTAGCTGGGATATTCCCGCGGACGGTGGCCTTTCCACGGCGATGCAGAGCTACCACCAAGACATTCTGACCTTCATGGCCCAGCCTCCGGATCAATTCGAGCTGCTCCGGCAGCGGCTGCGCAACCTCCCCGACATATCCAGCGAAAATACCGAACCCGTACTCCACAACTTGGAGGCGGACATGGCTTACAACACCGCCGGAAGCCTTAATCTGGTCCCGCCGATCTTGCGGAAATATTGGATCAGCTTCTTACCGGCCGGCCGGTTCGACGATTGGTACGGCGCCGCGGGTTGGTTCCAATCGCTCTCGCCGGATGAAGTTTCGACCGCGGGTAAATGGCTGGGTTTCGAGCATCTAGACCTTCGCCAGTACCCATCTCTGGACCCGGCAACACCGCCCGATGAGATGATCTTAACCGCGCGAACCGTGCTGGCCACAGAGGAGAAAGAACGCCTGCGCGACCTGGCCTATGGGTTCGACCTTCTGATCGGTGACCCACAAAAGGAAGAGAATTTCGAGTTCTGGCGCAGGTATCTTCGAGACAAAGTAACGCTCTACCGGGACCACCCCGATTATCTTGCGGCCCTCTCGATCTCCCGCGCGGGGCAACTGGCTTCCGCCCTGAAATTCCTGGCGGCGGAAGCTACCGGTTCCCCCGCCCAACAAGCTCAACACCTGGCAGACCAATTGGTTAACGAACCGTTCCTGGTCAACTTCCTTCCCGTCGTCGATAACGATGTCTTGGTCGAACTCTTCTCCAGCGGCGCGGCCCTGCCGGAGGGCAAGACCCTACAGGCGACGGCCAGTTTCGTGGAGCGCCTAAAGATCTTTGGCGCCAAGGTCGATTCCGTTCTTCATACCGGACGGACCGACCCTTCCAAAGGCGCTGCTGAGTTGGAGGCCTTCATAGCGGAGACTGGCTTCGACCAGAAAGATGACCTGCGCCTGTTCTTTGACCTTTTCCGGGACAGGAACCGGACAGTCGCCAAGAACGTGACGCTGGCGCTGTCCGACGAGACGGTCGGTGGGTTGATGGCGCCCGTCCCGTTCCAACTCAGGACCTATCTTGAGCCGTCAGAGTTGTTGCCCAAGCTGGGAATCACCTCCGCCTCCACCAACACAAAGGCCCTCCGCGTCGGTATCGCCGTATTGATCGACGAACCCTCTGGGAACTATCAGGTTGACGAACCATTTCTGGAAGCCCTCTACCAGGTGATGGCCGAGCGTGTCGAAAACGATGCCCTGGAAACTGCGCGGCTGATACTGGACTCCCCATTCCCCTTGGAAGGCATGATATTGGCCCAACCCGAGGCTGCGGCGACGATATTTAGCGGCGACATTGAGATGGCGCTGTTCTTGGCCACCAACAGCGATACTCTTCTGGCGTCGCCGTGGCGAATCATATACCGGCTGATCAAGGCAGACCCGTCTCTAGCGGCCGAAGTGTTGGCCGAATTCCACCGGCGCGGCGAATCGAGTCTGGTCGCCGAGTCCCTGGCCTATCTCGCATACGACAAAGACCGGCAGGGATTATCGCCCCAACTGCCTATCTCACTGGAACAGGACGGCAGGTTCTTGAGCGCACTCTTGACAATTGAAGGTGCGCCATGGCTGGAGGCACGGCTAGGAGAATCAGTAGAGCTGTTCCAGCAAAGGGTGGCAGCCGGCGAAGTAAGCCCCGATTTTCTGGAACGCTACCGAGAGACGCTAGAATTCGCGGCGGCTTTTCTCAGCGGCGGGGAAACGCGAACGATCCTAACCGGGGTTATTCGCCGGGCGTTCGGGCTGTCCTAACCGGTGGGCTGGAGTTTGGGTCTTCGTCATCCTCGGTCCCGCCCACGGTTGCCACGACCACAGCTCCGGCTATGTAGGTAGTGGCCATCAAGGCCAGCGCCACATTCGCCACTGTCGATCCGATCCGGTGCCGCGCCATCACCAGCACGAATCCGGCTACCATGAGACCCACCGCCACGCCGCCGGCCACGAAATGCGCCGGTTCTGTACTATTGCCCAGGACGCCCTCGCGGAAGAACGGGTCGGCGTAGAACAAGATGGTGACGTTGAAAGCGCAGCTGCCGAAAAGCCCGGCCACTCCCAGGTCCATGGCCCCGATGCGGGCGGCCGCGATGGTCGACGACGCTTCGGGCATGGTCGTTACAAAGGACACCAACAATATACCCAGTGTGCTTGATGCGATGCCGGTGATGTCGGCAATCTCATCTGTGCTCCAGGCCAGGAAGAATCCGGCGATCACCACTCCCAGTGAGACCAGCCCAAACATCGCCCAGGCCTTCCGGAGAGTCATACCAGGGTCATTTTCCTCTTCGCCGTCGTCGGCGGCAGGCCGGTTCTTGTATACCCACCACATGCCCAAAACGAAAAAGACGATCAGGACGATGGAAGATATCCCTACCTCCCCTACGTTCGCCCCCCATTGAATAGCGCCGAAAAGGATCGCCGCCCCGGTCATGACCACCGCCACCACGATCAGATAGCCTTGCTCGGGCGCCACCTGCACCAGGAAGCGCTTGCCGCCGAAGGCCAACGCCACCGCAGCCAGAGTAAACATATTGAGCATGTTGGCGCCGAAGACGTTGCCCACGGCCAACTCGGGGTTTGGCGGGTCCAACTGCACGGCGGAGATGTTGGTGGACAACTCCGGCAGTGAAGTCGCCAAAGCCACCAGCAGACTGCCCACGAACAAACGGCCCCAGCCCGTCAACGTGGCCAAAGCATCGCCGTAGACCGCCAACTTGGCGCCGCAGAACATGACCAATACAGCGCTGGCCAAAAAGACCGCTATGGCAACCGTCAGTTCTCCGCCCATTCAGTTATCCTCTGCAGTCCACAAAAGTCCCTTCTCCCGCGCACGGGAGAAGGTTAGGATGAGGGTAAAGCCTACCCACATGTCAAAACTATAGAATCGAGCCTACCCCCCACTCTCAATCGCAGCAATGATCAGGTTCCCCATCTCAACGGTCGAAACGGGCTCGGTGCCCTCAGTTGCGATGTCCGCGGTGCGGGCGTTCTGCTCCAACACCTTGTCAACCGCACGCTCGATGGCCGCGCCCTCTTCGGTCAGGCCCAGAGAGTAACGAACCATCAGCGCCACGCTCAAGATCGAGCCGGTGGGGTTGGCGATCCCTTTGCCGGCGATGTCCGGGGCGGTCCCGTGGATCGGCTCGTACAGGCCGCCGGAGCGTTGCCCGGCCACCGGCACTCCGGCCAGGCTGGCCGACGGCAGAAGTCCCAAGGACGCCGCCAGCACCGAAGCTTCGTCGCTCAAGATATCGCCAAAGGTATTCTCGGACACGATGACATCGAAGCTCGCCGGCCGTTGGATCAGCTGCATGGCGCAGTTGTCCACCAGCACGTGTTCCAGCTCAACTTCAGGGTATTCCTCGCCCATCCGGTTTGCGACCATCCGCCACAACCGGGAGCACTCCAGGACGTTGGCTTTATCAACCGAAGTCAGCTTCTTGCGCCGTCCCATGGCCAGTTCGAAGCCCACTCGGACCACCCGCTCGATCTCGCCCTCGGTGTAGCGCATGGTGTCCTCGGCGACGATGCCGTTGGGCGTTTCACGCCGGCCCCTGGGCAAGGCGTAGTAGAGACCGCCGGTAAGTTCACGCACCACCACCAGGTCCACGCCCTCGATGATATGGGGCTTGAGGACGCTGGACTCCGCCAGCCACGGGTAAACCTTGACCGGCCGGATGTTGGCGAAAACGCCCATATGGGCCCGCATGTCCAGGAGGCCCATCTCCGGCCTGACCTTGGCGTCTGGAGAGTCCCATTTGGGTCCGCCAACCGCGCCAAAGAGCACCGCGTCGTTGGAGTCCAGAAGGCCCCTGGTCTCGTCGGTCAGAGGGGTACCGTGCTTGTCGATGGAGATCCCGCCAATGTCGCCATAGCTAAGATTGAAGCTATGACTGAAAGCCCGGCCCATGGCCTCCAAGACGCGCACGCCTTCGACCGTCACCTCCGGGCCTATTCCGTCGCCACCCAATACGGCGATATCGAACTCCACTTGGTTCCTCCTGGCTATCTAAAACCGGATACTGTCATCGAACAAATGCCGAGGCCAAACCAGCCCTAGCACGAATCCCGATCCAGTATACCTAGAAACCAGAGGGCCGACAAACAAGGTGGCGCCAGCCTGGCAATGACCCCAGATTTGTTCTATCATCCCTGTGTCTAAGCGGAGAATCGGCAACGTATAACAGCGGGTTCCAGGCATGAATTTCAAGCGGTTTCTGAAGGACCTCCAGGATATCGTCGGAGAAAAGAACGTGGTGTACCACTCCGACGATCTGCTGGTTTTCGAATACGATGGTTCGGTGGACCGGGGTATGCCCGAGGCCGTGGTTTTTCCCAGCAGCACCCAAGAGATCAGCCGGGTCATCGCACTATCCCACAAAACCGGGGTCCCCGTGGTGGGCCGCGGCACGGGTACCGGACTCAGCGGCGGCGCCATCGCACCTCCCGGCGGCATCCAGGTCACCTTCACCCGTATGAACCACATCCTGGAAGTGGACACCGAGAATCGCCTGGCCTTGGTGGAACCAGGAGTTATCAACCTAGATCTGGACACCCACGTCCGCAAGTTTGGCCTACGCTACGCCCCCGATCCCTCCAGCCAGAAGGCTTGCAGCCTGGGCGGCAACATCGCCGAGAACGCCGGCGGTCCCCACTGCCTGGCCTACGGCACCACCACCAACCACGTGTTGGGCATGGAGGTTGTTCTCGAGGACGGTACAGTCATTAACCTGGGCAGTCTGGCCCGGGAGACGGTCGGCTACGACCTCCGGGGTGTGTTCACGGGCTCCGAGGGCACATTCGGCATCGCCACCAAGATCTCGGTACGGCTATTGCCGGTGCCCGAAGCTGTGCGAACCTTCCTGGGGATCTTCCCCGATGTCGAGACGGCCTGCACGGCGGTCTCGGCGGTGATCGAACACGGCATCGTCCCCGCCGCCCTGGAGATGATTGACGCCTTGACGATCCAAGCGGTGCAGAAGGTCAGCGACGCCGGTTATCCCGACGACGCCGGGGCCGTGCTGCTCATCGAACTCGAGGGGCTTCAGGACGAGGTGGACGAGATCGGCGAGGAGGTAGAAGCCGCCCTCTGGGAGACAGGCGCTACCCAGGTTCGGACCGCCGAGGCCGCGGCGGAACGGGAGCAACTGTGGGTGGGACGCAAGGGCGCACTGGGCGCGTTGGGGAGCATCGCCCCCAATTACTTCTTGGTCGACGGCGTGGTGCCTAGAACACAGCTAGCCCCGGTGCTGGGGCGGGTCGCCGAAGTCAGCAGGAAGTACAACATCCCCATCGCCAACGTGTTCCATGCCGGGGACGGCAATCTGCATCCCTGCTTGCTGTTCGACGAACGCCAGCCGGGCGCATTGGACAAGATCGTGGAAGCCGGGACTGAGGTGCTGCAGATCTGCGTGGATGCCGGAGGTACGCTCACAGGTGAGCACGGCGTGGGCCTGGAGAAGAAGGAACAGATGCCGTTGGTCTTTTCCGCGGAAGATATGGCGGCGATGGTGTTGGTGCGAGATGCCTTCGCGCCGGACAACAGCTTGAACCCCGGCAAGATATTCCCAGACGGCAAGAAGCCCAAGCCTCACGCCCACCCACCCGCTCACGGCATGCCGGCATAGCCGCCGGCACAGCCGGTTTATTTGGCACCGAACCGTTCTTCCGGAACCGACGCCGTCCGATTCGAGTAGGAGTATTCTTGGAGTCTTCCTTTGTTGATCAACTTGCTAAGCTGTTAGGCGGTAGTGCTGTTGTGCCTGGTGACGGGTATGAAGTTGATGGACTGACGCCTCAGGCGGTGGTGCGTCCGGTGGACCGGCTCCAGCTTGCCGAGGTCTTACGGTGGGCTTCGTCTGAAGGCGTTGGCGTGCTGCCACGGGGCGGCGGCACCCGGAACTGGTTGGGGAATGTCCCACAGAAGGCCGATGTAGTGCTGGACATGAGGGCGTTTGACCGGGTGTTGGACTACCAGCCCGCCGACATGACCGCCACCGTCGAGTCCGGGGTGACTTTGGCATCGTTGCAGGAACATCTGGCCCCGGGCGGCGAATTCGTTCCCCTAGAGGCGGCCCAGGCCACCCGCTCCACGGTGGGCGGCATCCTGTCCGTTGGCGCGGGCGGACCCCTGTCCTACGCCTACGGGCTGCCCAGAGAATGGCTCATCGGCATCGGCGTCATGTCCACTCAGGGCGTGTCCACCAAGGCTGGCGGTAAGGTGGTCAAGAATGTCACCGGCTACGACCTTAATAAGCTCTACACCGGCTCATTGGGCACTCTTGGAGTGATCGTCGAAGCCTCGTTCAAGCTGTTGCCCAACAACCCTAACTCGGGGATGTTGCTGGCATCGTTCCCAACCCTCGCCGCATCGATATCGGCCGGCCGCAAGTTGATCCATTCACCGGCCGCTCCCATGGGCTGCCATAGCGTTACCTCGGGCGTCTCGCGGCGGCTGCAAGATTCCGTTCAAGCCGCGTCTCAAGACCTGGGACTGGGCGAAGAAGAGACCGCTCTGACCTTTGCCTTCTACTCGGGAAGGGCCCAGGCCACCGAACGGCGCATGGAAGAAGCGGCGGCCCTGCTGCTGGCGGAAGGCGCAAACGCGGTCCAGCGCCTCGACGGTTCCGCGGCCAACGGAATGCTGCGCTGGTTCACCGACGCTCCGGCGGAGATCAGCCCCAACTCTGTTCTGGTTATCAAGGTCTCAGTCCAGTCGAAGTCGGCCGCCCGGACCTCCGCCGAGTGCGGCGAGATTCTTGTTTCCGGCGAGAAGCCGGAGGAGATGGCCGATCCTGGATTCGGCAGCATCCGGCTCTTCTGGCCTCCAGCCGAGGAAGAACCGTCCGAAGCTGATCAGTCGATCTTGGACGCGGTCCAGCAGACCCGGCAGATCGCCTCCCGGTACGGCGGTACGGCGGTGGTGGAACATTGTCCCCTGCCGGTGAAGCGGCAGATCGACGTCTGGGGCGACGCTCCGGACAGTCTGGCCGTCATGCGCAGCATCAAAGACCGTTTCGATCCCAACGGGATACTGAACCCCGGCCGATTCTTGGGAGGCATCTAGTTGACCCAGCCCTTTATTGGATTCAGCGGCCCCGACGCGCCGGCCGAGTCAGACCTCTACCGCTGCGTCCATTGCGGGTTGTGCCTCAGCTCTTGCCCCACCTACGTTGAGACGGCGCTGGAGATGGAGTCGCCCCGGGGCCGCTTGGCCCTGATGAAAGCCGTCAACGAGGGCCGGGTGGAGATCACTCCCAGGATCGTCTCCCACTGGGAGGCGTGCCTGCAATGCCGCGCCTGCGAAGCGGTCTGTCCTTCGGGAGTCCCCTACGGCCGCATAATGGAACGCACCCGCGCCCAGGTCCGGGCCGCCGGTCTCCAGTCACGTGAATTGAAGCGTTTCAGCCGTTTCTTTCTGAACTCCGCGCTCCCGAATCCCAAGAAACTCAGGATGGGCGCGAACCTCATCCGACTCTACCAGCGGTTGGGCCTTCAAAAGCTGGTCCGCCTGTCCCACCTGCTCTACCTGCTGCCGGGCGGAATCGGGAAACTGGAGTCCCAGTTGCCTCCTTTGAGCAAGCGGTTCTTCGGACCGTCCGACACAGTCCACCCGGCCCAGGGGGCGAAGAAAATGACCGTGGCGCTGCTGTCGGGCTGCGTCATGCCGCTCATGCAGGGGCCGACCATGGAGGCCACCGTGCGGGTCCTTACCCGGAACGGCTGCGATGTGACGGTGCCCCAGGGTCAGGGCTGCTGCGGGGCTTTGAACACCCATGCCGGGGACCTGGAGAATGCCCGCGCCATGGCCCGGACCAACATCGACTCGCTGATGGCCGCCGGGGTGGAACGGATCATCACGTCGTCCGCCGGCTGCGGCTCCAGCATGAAGGAATACGCGGAACTACTGAAAGACGACCCAGAATACCGCGCCAAAGCGGTCCGGTTCAGCGACATGACCGAGGACGTGACCGAATTTCTCGTGGGCCTGCCATTTCAAGCGCCGACGGCGACGGTCAACCGCAAGGTCACGTTCCAAGACCCCTGCCACCTGGCCCACGCCCAGCGCATCACCGCCGCGCCCCGGATCATCCTGAACTCCATCCCCGGCGTTGAACTGGTTGAGATGGAGAATTCCACCCTCTGCTGCGGCGGCGCTGGGATCTATTCATCGGTCCAACCGGCCCTGTCTCAAAGGCTCCTCAAGCGAAAGATGGTCAGCATCATCGCCACCGACACTCAGGAAGTCATAACCGCCAATCCAGGCTGCATGCTCCAGGTGGAGATGGGGTTCAAGTCCCAAGGGAAGAATGGCCGGGTACGGCATATCGTGGATATCTTGGATGAGGCTTATGGGCTGGAGTAGCGCCTGTCTGTCATTCTGGCGAAGGCCAAAATCCAGATTAGTTGCCTTAGCCAACCGTTATGTACAACGAAGTTCCTGGATTCCAACCTGCGCCGGAATGACGGGGAAGGGTGACGAAGATATCTCAGCCCGTGAAAAGAAAAGGCCCGCTAGTTGCGGGCCTTTTTAATTTGACCTAAACCCTAAAGACTAACCCCTAGGCAACCCCAGCCCCCGTCCGGCGATGATGTTTCGCTGGATCTCGGAGGTGCCGGCGGCGATGGTGCCGGCGAAGGCGTTCATCCAGTTTTCCTGGACTCGGCCCTTGAGCGGCGCCCATTTGTCTTCCCGGCCAAGGGTGCCGTACATGCCAAGGATCTCCAGCGATGCCTCGGCCACCCGCTGCACCGTCTCGCTGCCGAAGACCTTGCTCATGGACGCTTCCTTGGTGGGAATCAGGTCCTGAGACTGCATGTAAGCCACGTTGTAGGCCATCAAGCGCGCTACCTCGCAGTCGATGTACCGGTCGGCCATCAGACTGCGCACCCAGGGAATCTCGATCAGGGGCACACCGTTGCGCTTGGTCTCTGTGGCGAATTCTTTCGTGTCGTCCAGCAACCGGCGCGCGGACGCGGAGTAGTCGATGCCCGAGCGTTCGAAGTCTAGCAGGGTCACCGCCACGTACCAGCCCCGGTCTTCTTCGCCCACCACGTTTGCCCTGGGAACCCGGACATCGTCGAATGTCACCTGGTTGAACTCGTGGCCTCCGGCCATGTTGATGATAGGCTGGACCGACACTCCGGGACTCTTCATGTCCACCAGCACGAAACTGATGCCGCGGTGCTTCGGGGCGTCGGGGTCGGTGCGGGTCAGCAGCATGATCCAGTCGGCGCGGTGGGCCATGGTGGTCCAAACCTTGGCGCCGTTGATAACCAGGTCATCGCCGTCACGCACTGCGCGGGTGCTGAGGGAGGCTAGATCCGAGCCCGATTCGGGCTCGCTGTAGCCTTGGCACCATTGGATCTCGCCTTTGGCCACTGCGGGCAGGTGAGTCTTCTTTTGTTCTTCGGAGCCGTGAATCATCAGGGTGGGGCCAAGCATGCGGACGCCGAATATGTCTCGTCCGGGGGCCCTCATATAGGAGATCTCTTCGTTGAAGATGGCCGACTTTACCGGAGACGCGTTCTGGCCGCCGTATTCCTCCGGCCAGTGCATCGTGAGCCAGCCCCTCTCCGCCATCTTCTTACGGATGACGCCATTCAGGTCCCAATCGTCGTCTTCGGGATAGCGCCCGGCGCCTTCCCAAGGGTCGGGAAGCTCCGCCTTCATGAATGCCCGAAGCTCTCTCCGAAAGTCTTCGTCTTCGACCGTGAACTTGAATTCCACCGCGAATCTCCTAAACAAGTCCCTCTCGGGACCCAGAAATTAGATCGAAAGCTAACTGGTAACGGCTACGCAGGTTACAGTGCGTACGACGCCGGTGACCGTGTGGATATGGCCGGTGACCAGATCACCGACGACAGTCATGTCCTCACCTGACACCACTGCGATGATGTCATAGGGGCCTGTGACCACGTCCACCGTCGCGATCCCCGGTAGACCGGTCAGAGTGGTTGCCACGTCACGCGTCTTTCCAACCGCGGTTTCGATCAATAGATAAGCTTTGGTTGTCATGGTTTTACCTCTTGGGTCCTGCCGGCTTTTATACAATGGGCACCGGGCTAGCCGGGTGTTGAACGTCATTTTACGACCAGGCTTCTCGTGGTGTCAATTTGGCGCGAACGTGGCGTACGACTGATAAGACCCGGCTATAATAATTTCATATGTCCGAAAGAATGGGGCTACTCAAAGCGGGCGCGGCACAATTGAGCGTCGCCTTGTCCGAAGAACAACTGGGCCAGTTCGAGACCTACTTCCAAGAGCTGGCCGACTGGAACCAACGGGCCAACCTGACGGCGATCATCGAATACGAGGACGTCCAAGTCAAGCACTTCTTGGACTCGTTGACCATCTGTCTGACCGCCCGAGAACATCTGGCCGGCCCGGTGCGGGTTATGGATGTGGGCGCTGGGGCAGGGCTGCCGGGCCTGGCCCTGAAACTGGCTTTCCCTGACATAAAACTCGCCTTGGTAGAATCGGCAAAGAAGAAAGCCGCGTTCTTGCACCACATAGTGGAAAAGCTTGGCCTGGAAGACGTGTCGATCTACACCGGCCGCGCCGAGGAACTGGCCCGAGAAAAAGGCCTCAGGGACGCGTTCGATTTGGTGGCGGTGCGGGCCTTGGCCAAATTGCCGTTGCTGTTGGAGTTCAGCCTGCCATTCTGCAAGCCTGGTGGCCGGTTGGTCGCCTTGAAGCACGGGGGCGACTGGTCTGAGCAGGAGTCAGCAGCAAACGCCCTCTCGGAGTTGGGTGGTCACATAGAAAGAGTGTCCACGGTACTACTCGAGGGGCTGACCGACGACCGGATAGTAATATCAATAGTAAAGACCGGGCCGACGCCGTCGCGTTATCCACGTGCCGTTGGAATTCCGGGTAAGCGGCCTTTGTAGGCGAAACTTGGGCGACAAAACAAAAGAGGCCCCGACAGCCGTCGGGACCTCTTTCGTTTTAGCTTGGTATCTGGGGTGTCTAGTTGGCCCAGATCACGTGCGTGAACAGCTTGTTGCCGCCGCCTAGGTCTAACTCAAAGAGGTCGGACCGGCCATTACCACCGGTGCTTATAGCCTTGCCCCACTGGCTGATGTCGTTTCCAGGATACCCTTACCTGCCGGAGGACCGCCACCCTTCTTGTCGCCGTCCTTTTCACCGTCGCCGGTCCCGTACATCACGGCCAACTGGTCATAATCGTGTTGGTTCGGATGCAGATTGGACATTGCACCGCCCGTTCCGACACCTTCAGGATAGTTCGTGTAATCCATACAGGTGCCCAGATTCGCATTGTCAAACGTCTCGCCTTGGTGGGCCAGCCTGAAGATGTGTCCCACTTCCTGGCACATCACCAACTGCCGCCAGGGCACGTTGTTGTAGAAATCTTGTGCGTAATAGAAATCGTTAACCTTTACGTAGCCCTTTGTGATCTGCTTGCCTTTGGCGATATAGATTCCGGCGATTCCCAGCCAATTGTTATTGGCGTAGTCGTAGTTGCAGATCTCGACCGCGCCCGTTGCGGGAGCGCAGTCCAAGTTGTTTGCAGCGCCGCCCGCGGCGATAGAGTTGTCGATGAAGTCTGAATCGTTCCAATCATCGTTGGCGGCCAGCAGGGAGGCGTCCCATTCTACTGAGTTGAGGTTGTCGCCAAGCACCAAGGCGGGTCCTCCGTCCGTGGGCCAAGCTTATTTGCCCCATTGGTTGTCGGCGCTTGCTACCAACGGCATAGCGAGCACCGCGATGGCTAACATCAAAAATGTTATAGGAAGTCGAATCTTTGGCATTTTATTACCCTCATTTTGGCGCTTCGGCGAACGTCCAGTCCATTCTAACCACAAGAATGGGGCCCATGGAGTGGCCTGAGTGTGCGGACCGGTCGAAGCGGTGTTCAGTATCGGAAATTATTAACATCGAATTGACTATGGTCAAGGCAGTTGCCCTCTTTTATGTAAATCCAGCCCGCCATTGCGAGGGCTCGTCCACGCCATTATGATTTACGGGACTCGCCGAGGCTGGCGAGCTTAAACAAAAAAGTAGGTTCAAGGGGGGCATCATGTCAGTGATGGTCACAGGCGGCACCGGCTTCATCGGTAACCGCATCATCCGCAAACTGCTTGACCGAGGTGAAGAGGTGGTCTGCTTCGATCTAGCCCCGCCCCGGACTAACCTGGAACCGTATCTGGACCGCATTAAGATGTACCGGGGCGACGTGACCCAACTGCCCCATCTGCTGGAGGCCATCAACACCAACAGTGTCCACAATATCATTCACATGGCGGCGCTCTTGCCACCGGACACCGAAGAGCGGCATCACTACGCCATGCAGGTCAATATCGGTGGCACCAACAACGTTTTTGAGGCGGCCCGGTGGACCGGTATCGAAAGAGTGGTCTACGCCAGTTCGATCGCTGTCTACGGCGTCCAGACTACATTCGGCGAGCGGCCCATCAACGAAGACGACCTGAACGACCCCATCAACGTCTACGGCATGACAAAGTCGGTGAACGACTTCTCGGCCAAGCGCTATATCGACCGCCACGGCCTGGACCTGGTCGGCGTGCGCATCTGCACCGTGTTCGGCCACGGACGGGTCACCGGCATGACCGGCATGATCGGCGGGCTCCTGATGTCCCTGCCGGCCATCGGCAAGCCGGTGAGCATGCCCTTCCACCAGGACGAACAATCGCCGATGATCCATGCCGAGGACGCGGCGGAGATTTTCGTCAGGGCGGCACTGGCCGAGAAGCTGAACCACCCGGTCTACATCAGCGGCGGCAGCATGTGTACCATCAAAGACATGGCCGACATCGTCCGCGAAATCATCCCCGACGCCCAGATAACCACCGGCGACCAGTTGGTGCCCCACGTCTACAATTTGGACAATAGCCGGATGCTGGCCGACATCGGGTATGAGATCGCGCCTCTGCGGCAGCGCATACTGGACCACATCAACGACGCCCGCACCGAAGCGGGGATGGACATCATCGCAGGGTGATCAGGTCTCTGGAAACTGGGTTATAATTGCCTCCAGCCTCGCACCAATAGAGAAGACCCGAGAGAGTTGAAATGAGTATCGCCATCGGATACATGCCCGGAGCCTACGGAGAGGGTGGAGAAGACCACGAATATCTTCGGAAGTTGGTGGAGATCGGCGATAAGCACGACTACGACTCCCTTTGGCTCAGCGACCGGATCGTTGGAGAGAAGTTCAGCCTCGAGCCCATGATGGCCTGCTCCATGGTCTTGGCTTACTCAGACCGATTGAAAGTCGGCACCAGCGTGCTGGCCCTGCCCTTGCGCAACCCGGTGGTGCTAGCCAAGCAGATCGCCACCCTGGACTACCTGTCCCAAGGGAGGTTCTTCCCCGCGGTCGGTCTGGGCCAAGAAGAGCCCGAGGAATACGAGGCTTGCGGCGTCAGTAAGGACCGGCGCGGCCCGCGTACGGATGAAGCCATCGAACTTATGCGTCGACTGTGGCAAGAAGAAAATGTCACCCACGAGGGAGAGTTCTTCAGTTGCCACAATGTGACCGTCACGCCCAAGCCGTACCTTCAGCCTTCGACCCCGGTCTGGATCGGCGGTAGGTCAGCCGCTGCCGCCAGGCGCGTTGGACGGGTGGGCGACGGCTGGCTGGTCTCCAGCGCCACGCCCGAGGAGATAAAAGAAGGTTGCGAGATACTCTTTGAAACAGCCAACGAGTACAACCGGGAAATCGAAGACGACCATATTGGCGTCTTGATGGGTTATTACATCTCCGACGACGTGGCGGACGCCACAGAAAAGGCCAGCCGGTTCGTGACCCGCCAACGCCCCGACGCCCATTTCACCGAGTTCACCGCGGTGGGCCCGGTGGAGAAAGTAGCGGAATACGTCCAGAACTACATCGATGCCGGCGGCTCCAAATTCGTGCTGCGCCCCATGTGCTCGGCCGAAGAGACCATGGACCAGCTTGAAATCCTGGGCGAAGAGCTGCTGCCCATGTTCCCCCTGAAGAAGTAGCCTTACCTGGGGATTCCTTTCTCCCCATGAAATTCTCCAATCTTTATATTGCCGCCATCATCTTTGGGCTCATTGGGGCCCTCGGCGGCGCCTTTGCCGGTGGGATTATTTCCGCGGCTGCCTGCGATGGCGGCCTAGAGTGTTTGGGGACGGCGTTCTTGGGCGTGGGACCGGAGGCGATCGTGGCGGAATCCTGCCTCATGACGTTGGCGGTCCATAACGTCAACAATGGCCGGGGGAATCTGCCTCTGACATTCCTGCCCACCCTAGCGCTGGCCGTGCCCATAACTTACGCTATGATGATGGGGTTCACGGCGCCGCTGGCGGTGCTATTTTTCCTGCTTCAGGCGTGGGTCTGCGTGAAGGTGCAACTCGCCACGGGAAGCAGAAGAAACGTGGGCCGCCGAGCAAGATTTGGCGCGAGATGAGTCGTTTAATGCCGAGGAACCGAGCGCCGCAGCCCTCGCGGTTTGCCGGGCTTTCCCGGACGCGGCGGGCGAGGACTGAAAGAAGGGGTGCCTTGGCTCGGGGCCCGTCTGCGGCCGTTGGACGAATCGGGCGAGGTGCTTCTTCCCAGAAGTTGGCCCGAACGTCTCCGGCTTTCCGCTTCACTGATGGGGGGGCGACCTAAGATCTGTCCTGGGCTTCTACCGTTCGAAGAGTCGGTGCGGGAAAATCCGCCAACCGGTTGTTCGCTGTGCCGGCCATTGGATGCACCCGTCCGGGACGTTCTGCCGACAGGTTGCTCGGAGCGCCGGCCGTTGGATGCACCGGTTCGGGGTGCTGGCGCAGCGGTCTGCCCATTCCGATTTCCGTTGTTCGAATCCGTACGCGGGTCTGACGGGGCGCCTTGCCCAGCCTGGCTCCCGTTATTCGAAGCGCCGTTTCTGCGGTTGTTGTTCTGACGGCTGTTCTGTGCATTATTCTGGCCGTTTCGACCGTTCCTGAGCCCGGAATCGCGGGTGCTTCGGCCCGACCGACCGCCGTTGCTCTGGCCCCCGGCGCGGCGCAGTCCCATCCGGTCTTCCCGGAATTGTTCCTCGGGGGTGAAGTCGCCGTAGTCGAATCCAGGCAGACGCCGCCGCTCGATCTTCATGCCCAGCTCTCTCTCGACCTCGCGGACCATATTGGCATCATCGGCCCCGGCGAAAGTGAAGGCCTCTCCGGTGTGCTCGGCCCGGCCGGTCCGTCCGATACGGTGCAGGTAGGTGTCGGCGGTATTAGGGAAGTCGAAATTGATAACGTGGGAGACTTCGGGAACATCGATGCCGTGGGCGGCGATATCGGTGGCCACCATGATGTCGAATTTGCCGGCGCGGAAGCCGTCCATGGCTTGCTGACGGGCATTCTGGGACATGTTTCCCTGGAGAGCGGCCACACGGAACGACTTCTTGGCCAGCTCCAATGCTAGGGTGCGGGCCCGGTGCTTGGTGCGGGTGAAAACCAGGGCCCGGCCGGTGGGAGTCTGCTGCAACAGGGCCAACAATAGGTCCCGCTTGAGTTTGTCAGGTACCGGGTACAGGGCGTGGGATACGGTCTTGGCCGGAGCGATGGCCCCGATCTGGACCATCTCTGGGTCCTTCAGTATCTTCACCGCCAATGACCGGATCTCGGCGGGCATGGTAGCCGAGAAGAAGAGGGTTTGCCGTTCGACTGGGACCTGGTCCAAGATGCGGCGCACATCGGGCAAGAACCCCATATCGCACATGGTGTCGGCTTCGTCCAGCACCAATATCTCTACCTGGGAGAGGTTGATGTCTTTCTGGCTCATGTGGTCCAGCAATCGGCCGGGACAGGCAACCACGATCTGGGCCCCACGGCGAATGCCGGCTAGTTGCGGCCCCTTGGAAACGCCGCCATAGATGGCGATGCTTCTGATGCCGAGGTGCTGCCCCAATTCCCGGAAAGCCTGCAATATCTGCTCGGCCAGCTCACGGGTGGGAGCAAGTACGAGGCAACGGATACCGCGTTTGGGAGGTGTCGTGGCTAGATGGTGAAGGATGGGCAGGGCGAAGGCCGCGGTCTTACCGGTGCCGGTCTGGGCCAGGCCCAAAAGGTCGCGCCCTTGTAGCGCGACTGGGATAGCCTGTTCCTGGATGGGGGTGGGCGTGGTATAGCCCACGGATTCGACGCCGGCCAGCACCTGAGGATGGAGGGAAAATTCTTGGAAACTCACTGAGAGGGTGTACTCCTTGACTGTATTACTTGACTGCTTTTCCGAGCCAAGTCACACTCTCAGGCCCAAGGTCACGGTCAAACTGATATGGCGGCATAACCGCGCGTTCCAGACGCACGTGTTACGAACTTAGTCGTTGCCTGATTCAGTATAACAGTAAATCCGCCATACAGGCACGTCCCGCGGGCCCTCCAACGGTCCCTTTTGGGAAATTCGCCTGGCCGGTGCGCCCCACAGACCCGATTGAGTGTTAATATCAGTTCCGGCGACAACACTCTCCGGAGGCAAGGCATTGGCTTACTACATGTACGTATCCATCCAGGAAGAAGACCGGATCGCGATCTTCAGCATGACCCCGAAGACGGGAAAGCTGAAGCATCTGGGCGATGCCGAGCTCAAGGGCCGCCCGGCGCCCTTAGCCATAGATCCCGACCGAAAATATCTATTCGCCGGCCGCCGCAAGGCCGACGACTTTGGAATGACCAGTTTCAGTATCGACCACAAGACCGGCGGTCTTTCGCCCATCGGCTCGATCCCATTGCAGGGAGACCCGGTCCATATGTCCACCGATAAGACCGGCAAGTTCCTATTGTCGGCCTATTATTATCAGAAGACCGCCGCGGTCCACAGGATCGGCGATGACGGAGCTCTGGCCGACCCGCCCGTGGTCTGGCGCGAGACCGACATCGGGGCCCACTACATCCAGACCGACCCCGCAAACCGGTACGCCTTCGTCCCCCACATCGCTGAGGGCGCAATGACGGGCGCCAACGCCATTTTCCAGTTCCGGTTCGACGAGAAAACCGGCACGCTGACTCCACTATCCCCGACGCGGACCAACCCAAGGGAGCCCGACGGACCGCGCCATATGTGTTTCCATCCGAGCATGGATTTCGCCTATTCGTCCAACGAGCAGGGAAACAGCGTGACGGTCTATACCTACGAATCGAGCAAGGGCAACCTGTACCCCATTCAGACGATCTCAACACTGCCAAAGGGGTACGACGGCAAGAACTCCTGCTCCCAGATCCAAATCACGCCCGATGGGAAATTCCTGTACGCGCCGAACCGTGGCCACAACAGCATCGCCGGCTTCCGGGTGAGTCCAAACAACGGCCATCTCTCGGCCATCGGCCAGACACCCACCGAGGCGGTGCCGCGGGCTTTCAGCATCGACCTCCAAGGGAGTTTCCTCTACGTGGCTGGGTTGGAGACCGGTAAACTGGCCTCCTACCGAATCGACCCAGACACCGGGAAGTTGGACCCAGGGAATGTCTACGATGTAGGCAAAGGCCCGATGTGGGTGCTGATCACCGAGTTTTAGGGACAGACTTCGCCAACGCGGTCATGCCCAAAGCCTAAGGGGCCAACCAGATTCGCAGCACTCCGTCATCCCGGCCGACGCCCAGGCTGATACCGCCGTCGAGATTGACCGACGCCAAGTTGGTCGCCGCCTTGCCGCCAACCGGCGTTTGCCAGGCTATCTCGATGCCATCCACGGTACGTCGCATAGCCGTAAGATCCGTGAACGATTGATCGAAGACCACCAACTCGGGCTGTCCGTCGCCGTCCAGGTCGCCCGCAATTCCCATGTCCAGGTTTCGCGAACCTATGGTGTGGGATGTAACGCCAGCCTGCTGGGCCACCAGGTTTAGGGATTCCCCGTCCAACCGGTAGAACCCGGCGATGCCGCCGATGTGGGGCGTTAGGACCTCGGCCAATTCAAGTTCCCCATTTACGCCTAAGGGCGCCACAGCAATCTGGTGCCGCCAGCGGTTGCCACGGCCAACCGCTGGACCCGCAGCCAGTTGATCGCCAGACTCGGAATAAACGACGACCTGAGCTCCCTGTTCTGAGTCGCTGATGGTGACGATGATCTCCCGCCTGCCGTCGCCGTTCAGGTCGGCCCAGATGGGCGAGATTCCCTCCACCACCCGTTGGCCTGGAATGGAGATACGTGTCACCGCTTTCAATGAGGGATGGGTTTCCAGCAGTGTAATTTCCGTTGCCTCCAACCGGTCTCCGGCGATGCCGTGGGGGTAGTGGGAAGATGGCTTGGTGAGCAGCAAGACGCGTTCTTGTTCATCAATCAGCAACCTGGCGTCAGGCAGGGCGTCCACCGCCAACCGGCCGGCTTCTGAGCCGTTTTGCCAGACCACCAAATCGCCCTCGGAATCAATGAACGCCAACCGGCCCGGTCCGCCCAATGGGACCGGATGTGTCAACTCAGATGCTCCGCCCAGAGGTGCGGCCAACAGGTAAGCCTCATCTCCCGCCACCGCCAGGGCCGCCGGAGCCCCGGCTGGGAGAGATGCTGAGGTGATATCCATGGCCACAGCGCGTCCGCTCTGGACCAGAAACGCCTGCGTTGTGCCGTCTTCCAAGGCGACTGCCCATACACTGCCCGCCCCAAATGGGGCTGCCACCAGCCAAAGGGGGACGCCCGATAGCTCGATATCCAAGGTTACACCACCGGGGATCGCCCCGGCCCTCCACATAGCGGTTTCCGGAAGGCTGCTGGTGGGTATAGGCAAAGATGGTCGTCATTGAAATCGCCTTTGGTGGGGTAGGTGTTGCCGCAGTTTACGGCGGTCTTGTGGCGCTGGGAGAACCGCCGCAGGCGGACGCTGCCAGCAGGAGGACCGTGAGGACAGCGACAGAATGCGCGGGGCGCTCCGCCCATTTCTGGACCTGTTGAAGTAAACCAGCGATTAGATTCAGTTGTCGCCCCGGATGCCGGTCTGTAACCGGTAGGAACTGAGGGAAACGATGCCGGTCACCGCCCCAACCCCGGCCCCAAGGGCGGCCCCTTGGGCGGCGAACTGGGGAACGATGGCGGTGATGATGGCCCCTGCGGCGGCGCCACCGGCGACGGCGATCACCAGCCCGGCCAGCAGTTGCGCCAATGTTGTCGCCCCGATGGGAACTCCGGCGCCGGCGAAGCCGCCGATCACCGCGAGAATGATAGACACCACGGATGCGATCGCCGGTGAACCGGTATTAAAGCTGACTCCGCTCGAGTCGCCGTAAAGATCGATGGCATCGATCAATGCCGCCCCGATCTGCACCGAGTGGGTTAGGCCGTAGAGTATCCCGATACTGACCCCGATCACCATGGCCGAGATAAGGCCCGTTCGTACCGCATGGTCAAGGTGCTGGGGATCGACGGTGTTCGGATGCAATTCTGAATCACCAACGCATATTATTCAATCAGGTCCGTTCTGATTATAGCGTCTGCCCATCGAAACTCAGGCGTACGGTCTCTCGTCACCAACTTCGTATATGTTCGGCCCGGTATTCCTTTGGCCGGCGTAGATTCCACAGGCGCCTGATCGATGAATGAAAGCGAAACGCGCATCAACCGGCTGGTGAGTGTGTCTCTACGCCGTTGCTATAATCAATCGACACGGCGCGGGTGATCCCTTCCCGGCGGCTGCGAGGTCAATGTTGCATCTCCCCATTTTGAGCGGACGCCTAAAGATCAGTTTGCTCGTGTTCCTTGTGGCCATGGCCGCCGTGGCTTGCGGTGAAACAGATGCTCTGTTGACCCAGACGCCGGCCGTAACCTCCCCTCCGGGGACCTCCGTACCCGATACCGTCATTCCGGCCACTTCTATCCTACCCTCGCCGGCGTCACCGACTTCCATCCCTCCGACGTCCAGCCCGCGGCCGACATTAGAAGGAGGACAGGCAACTCAAGTTCCTACGGTTGTTCCAGCACCTACCGCCACTCTCCAACCGGCGCCGACCAATACGCCGATGCCGACGTTCACGGTTTCCCCGGTGCCGACGCCCACCGTAACCCAGATGCCTTCGCCGACGTTTACGCCAGAACCGACACCGACCAACACCCCGAAACCCATTCCGACTGACACGCCGGAGCCTACCCTTACGCCGACACCGGCGCCCACAGCGACACCGACACCTATTCCCGGCCCGACGCCGACATCGAACCAGTTGGTGTGGACCTATGAGCTCAGCGAATCCGGCGCCACCGTCAACCACGTGGACATCAGCGCGAATGGCTTGCATATAGTGGCGGGAACGTCGACTGGCAAGATACTCCGGTTGACCGACCAGGGGCTCTTACGTTGGGCATTC